>Ga0209023_10001031_pt1 | contig 39075 bp, 50 predicted proteins | sample LakOneMetagenome_FD_187468 | JGI IMG/M metagenome (GOLD analysis project Ga0209023, IMG submission 187468) | Freshwater and sediment microbial communities from Lake Erie, Canada (SPAdes) (version 2) | ecosystem: Environmental > Aquatic > Freshwater > Lentic | place: Lake Erie, Canada...
GTGCGGTCACAATCGGTTCATCTTGCGTCAATGTTCGAGAGAATAGTGTTCCTTGTCGGCCAAGGCCGGCGACTGATTCCGCCCCCTGTCAGCCCCGACACGCGGAACAGATCGCGATATCAACTGACCCAAGGAAGGATACCCATGAAAACCTTGTTCGCAGCAGCACTTCTCGCAGTTTCCGCGGCCGGTTTCAGCGCCGCTAACGCCATGCCTGCAGGCCCTGTGTCCGGCGGCGGCGCAGACGTGATTCAGGTCGCAGGCGGCTGCGGCCCCGGCTTCCATCGCGGTCCTTACGGCGGTTGCCGCGCCAATCGCGGCGTTGTGGTCGTTCGTCCGCCGGTCGTGCGCAAGTGCCGCTACTGGGGTCCGGGCCGCCGCGTTTGCCGCACCTGGTGGTGAGCCGAACCGCTTCAATCAAAACCCCGCTTCGGCGGGGTTTTTTTCTGCGAACACATTGGCTCGCGTCATCGCCGGGACGACTTCGTGGGTGAAGCGATACCGCGCTCGCTCCTCCACATTCAGATTCGATTTTCAAACAGCAGATGTGCGCTTGATGTTTGCGCATAACCCGATCCAAAAACCGCTTCACACTTTTTGGGGTCATGCGCGATCACCCCTGTTGTTATGACGGCGCGGGGGCGCCCGAAACTCTTTCATCGCTTCGCCCTTCAATGAGGGCGCGCGGAACGCCGGATGCGCGAGCGCATCCGCAGCCTCGTGTGCAAAAAGTAAAAAGCACACGAGCGTAGTCGCCACGGTCACGCCGTTTACATCCGGCGTTCCGCACGCGGTGGGACTCCGGCTTGCTTCGTGCTCTCCCCGGTGGACGATGCTACGTCACCGCGTCCCTGCTGAGGGTGTCCGCCTCCGGTTGGAAGCGGCTCTCTGCCGGACTGACGCCAGCTTCGGGCGTCGGGACCACACGACTTGGGCCGGCGCGCACAGCGTGGTTCGTCAGCCTTCGCGCGCGCCGCTCACACGCCTCCGGATGTTGCGCACGCCCTTTCAGGTGCGTACGCGCGATCCGGGCTTGCGCCCTGCGACCTCGTTCCGGCCTGACGCTGCCGCGCCACCGCATCCCGCCTCGCGTATCGTGACGATCGCGAAACGCCCCTCATCAACGAGGCGAGACATATGGAATATATTCCTATATCAAGTCCCATGTCAAGCGAAAGGTATCGAATGGGTATCTTTCGGAACGAAGAACGCGCGCCTAACACATGCCCTCATTTTTGCGCTCACTTTTCGGCGACGATGGAACGATCTGCCGTTCCAGGATTGGTTGAAGATGACAGACAGCATCATCACCCGCCGCGCTTTCCGTTCCCGCACTTCGAAATGCGCCCATGTGATCGAGCGCTTCGGCCTGTCGATGGCGGGGGCCTCATGCGGCCTGTTCGTGGCGGTTCAGGTCTCCAACGCGCATATCGAAACCTTAAGTTCCGTCGGCATGAGTCTCACGCTCATGATGCTCGGCGCTGTCGGCTTTTATCTTGGCATTGACGTGCCGCCTCACCGCTCCGCGCGACTGCATCTCACGCGCACGGCATCCGCCGATGAAGATCCGCCTGCGACAGACCCTGTCGAACTGTTGAGTTCGGCCGGAACTTTCCTCGCGGCCACCGTGGCCTTCGTCTCGGTGTATGCCATTGTCACGGACGCCGAAATCTCCACCACGGCGCTGTCGCTGCTTGCACTCGGCTGGCTGCTGGGCGTGACGATCCAGATCGCGGCAGGCACAACCGCGCGACTGCGGAAAACCTGAATCGATGTGATGGACATTCAGGAGCGCTTTTCGCGCCCGGCGGGAGGCGTGTCAGCCTTTACAATGACCGCAGCGTCCAATGCCTCGCGTTGCTTTTTCAAGGCTTCGCCGCGTACTTTCGCACATCGCGCCTTGTCATACGTCATCGTCTGCTTCGGGCCGACGCGCTCGACGCGCGACACCATCTGCTGTGGCATGTGGCTGCCGTCTGACAACGGCTGGATGATCATGGGAGGTGGCTTGCGTGATGACATGCCTTAACAACGCGCAGCCTGCCCAAAAGTTTCCTGGAACAAAAAGCCGCAAAGGTTTGGACAGACACGCTGACACAAGCGACCGAACGCTTAATGCGGCCCTTCCCGCTCATAGATAAACTTCGGCATTTCCCATTTGTAGCGGATCGCCAGCAGGCGGAACGTCAGGCCGAACACCACCGAGCCAATCACAACCGCGACATGTTCGGTGCCGAAATGCGTGAACGCGACATAGATCGCGCCGGTGAGCAGCGACACGCTGGCGTAAAGCTCGCTGCGAAACAGCAGCGGTATCTCGGTGCAGAGAATATCGCGCAGCACGCCGCCGGCACATCCGGTGATCATGCCCGCCACCACCACGATGGTCAGGGGCTGGCCCATGCCCATGGCCACGCTGCAGCCGATGATGGTGAAGACCACAAGCCCGATCGCATCGAGCACCAGAAACAGATAATGAAAGCGATGCACCACGCGCGCCAGCGCAATGGTCAACAGAGCCGCGCCGCCGGTGAGAAACAGCAGCGAAGGATGCTTCACCCACAGCAGCGGATAATGCCCGAGCAGCACATCGCGCAGCGAGCCGCCGCCAAGCGCAGTGACGCAGCCGAGCATCGCGACGCCGAACCAGTCCATCTTGCGCCGCCCGGCGGCCAGCGCAGCCGTCATGGCCTCGGCGACCATGGCGAACAGACCGAAGATGAAAAGGACTGATTCTGCGGGCTCCATGACGGAGGCGTAGCATAGTTCCGGTGTTGGCGCAGTGTGGGACGCAGGGATCGGTATAACGTTGTTACACGCCCCTCACAAAGGGTCATGGCCGGGCTTGTCCCGGCCATCTCGATGAATTGAGCATTGTGCTCCGAGTATCGAGATCACCGGGACATAGGCGAGCGAAAGCGACGCCGTTCTTCGAACGGCTATGCCCGGTGATGACAACAAAGTGGGGAGCAGCGAGCCGTAGCTCGCATGAAGCGCAGCGAAATGCGGGGCGGTGTCGTACAGGAAATCCCGGATTGCGCTTTGCTCCATCCGAGCTACGCACTCAAGCGGGCCAGCTCTCTGCCTGCACCATGATGTCGCGCGTGCGCTTCACCTCTGGCCAATCGCGGTCGAAGTCGCGGATCAGCCGCTTCATCTCCTCCCCGCCTGCCGCTGCATCCAGCGAGGCGCGGTCCGGGAATTCATACATCGCCAGATGCACGGCGGGATCGTTGGCGAGCCAGTAGCGCCACGCGCGCTTCGAGCCGAACGATTTCACCGCATCCGGCAAATGCTCGCGCGAATACCACGCATCGAACGCAGCGCGTTTCGATTCATCGGGGACAGTGGCGCGGACGACGAGGATGTGGGGCATGGGATTCTCGTGCGACTAAGCTTCTAAATTAGTCGTCGGCCAATAAAAAGAAATGTTCGGCATCGGAAAAACAATGGATGAATTATTAACTGCACTCGCCGCCAAGTCGAACCAATTATCTCGCGATCCAAGATAAGTAGCAATACAGCACAACAACGCATCAAATTGATCCTCGGATGTCAAATCACCTGCGATTTTGAGATCTAAACTCCGGAGCTGATCCATGCGTATATCCGCAGCGTCAGATAAGCTACCTCTTACATAAGGCGTCTTGAACATCTCACTATGCACAATTTTCGGATGAACCTCATTGAGGAGAATATTTGGCCATCGCGACCTCGCGGCGAAAGCCATAGCCATGCCTTGCCCGACCATAGAACCGAATGTGGAGTTCATCGACAACACACTAGCGGCCTGATTTGAATAATTGCGGCGCAAGGCCAAATCAGAAGGGCGCCAGCCACCCGCGCTCAAGCTCCAGTGCAAGAACGTATCGATTCCAAGATGCGTTGGAATCTCCGGTCCGCATTCTTTCTCTAACCAATCAAGTCCTTCTAGGGCGGACTCCACATCGGCGGAACGAAGAGATACTTGATTTCCTTCGCTGCGAAGTAAAGCTACCGCGTTTCGGCTTCTGCCTCCCGGATCATAGCCAAGAACAATCATTCCGCTCACAACGGAATGTTGTCGTGCTTCTTCATCGGCACGTCGACGTGCTTGTCTTTCAGCATGGCCAGCGCGCGGGCGATGCGCTTGCGGGTCGAGTGCGGCATGATGACGTCGTCGATATAGCCGCGTTCGGCGGCGACGAACGGTGACAGGAAGCGGTCTTCGTATTCCTTGGTGCGCGCGGCGATCTTTTCAGCGTCGCCAATGTCCTGACGGAAGATAATCTCCACCGCGCCCTTCGCGCCCATCACTGCGATCTGCGCCGTCGGCCAGGCGTAGTTCATGTCCGCGCCGATTTCCTTCGAGGCCATCACGTCGAATGCGCCGCCATAGGCCTTGCGCGTGATGACCGTGACCAGCGGCACCGTGCACTGGCTGTAGGCGAACAGCAGCTTCGCGCCGTGCTTGATCAGCCCGCCATATTCCTGCGCGGTTCCGGGTAAGAAGCCCGGCACGTCCACAAAGGTCACGATCGGAATGTTGAAGGCATCGCAGAAGCGGACAAAGCGCGCGGCCTTGCGCGAGGCGTCAGAGTCGAGCACGCCCGCCAGCACCATCGGCTGGTTGGCGACAAAGCCCACCGTCTTGCCCGCGATGCGGCCGAATCCGGTGACGATGTTTTTCGCGAACGTATCGGCGAGTTCGAAGAAGTCGCCCTCGTCCACCACCTTCAGGATCAGTTCCTTGATGTCGTAAGGCTGGTTCGGATTTTCCGGCACCAGCGTATCGAGCGAGTCTTCCGTGCGCTCGATGTCATCGAAGCTCGGCCATTCCGGCACGCCCGCGGTGTTGTTGCTGGGCAGAAAGTCCAGCAGGCGGCGCATCTGCAGCAGCGTCTCGACGTCGTCGTTGAACGCGCCGTCGGCAATGGAGGATTTGGTGGCGTGCACCGACGCGCCGCCGAGTTCTTCCGCGGTGACCACTTCGTTGGTCACGGTCTTCACCACATCCGGGCCGGTGACGAACATGTAGCTGGTGTTCTTCACCATGAAGATGAAGTCGGTCATGGCCGGCGAATAGACGTCGCCGCCCGCGCACGGGCCCATGATGACACTGATCTGCGGGATCACACCGGAGGCCTGCACATTGCGGCGGAACACATAGGAGTAACCCGCCAGCGCCGCGACGCCTTCCTGAATGCGCGCTCCGCCTGCATCGTATAGGCCGACGATCGGCGCACGCGCCTTCAGCGCCATGTCCTGCAGCTTGGTGATCTTCAGCGCGTGGGTCTCGGACAGCGAGCCGCCGAACACGGTGAAGTCCTTGGCGAACACGAACGTCTTGCGGCCGTTGACCGTGCCCCAGCCGGTGACCACGCCATCGCCGGGGATCTTGTTCTTCTCCATGCCGAACTCGACCGAGCGATGCTCGACAAACATGTCGAATTCCTCGAACGAGCCTTTGTCCAGCAAAAGCTCGATACGCTCGCGGGCGGTCAGTTTGCCGCGGGCGTGCTGCGCCTCGATGCGCTTGTCGCCGCCGCCCTTCTTGGCTCCGGCGCGGCGTTGATCGAGTGCTTCGAGAATATGCTTCATGGATTTCGCCCCAGGGTCTTTTGGACCGGCGGCGGGCCGCCGGTGATGGATCATTGGTCGCGGTTCTAGCACGCTGTTTGGGCGGGGGAAAATGGCCCTGCCGCCCCGAAAAAGGCGGGTCTGGCAGGCCCATGGCGCGTGCTAAAAGGCGTTGTTTAGAAGGGATTCGCTGGCATGACCGACACCACGACCACCGAGGCGACAGGCGGCGCCACCGGCGGGGTCCGCACCCTGCTGCGGCTGGAGGGCCTGGCGCTGGCCGTCGCCTGCATGGTTTTCTACAGCTACTTCGAAGGCTCGTGGTGGATGTTCGCGCTGCTGCTGGTGGTGCCGGACGTCAGTTTCCTTGGCTACCTGCGCGGCCCGCGCATGGGCGCGGCGGCTTACAACATCACCCATGCGGCCATCCTGCCGATGCTGCTCGGCATCTTCGCGATGGTCACGTCGTCCGCGCTGGCGATGCACCTGTCGCTGATCTGGTGCGCGCATATCGGCTTCGACCGCGCCCTCGGCTATGGCCTGAAATACGACGCGGGATTTTCATTCACGCATCTCGGACGGATCGGGAAGGACGCGCAAAACTAACAGTTGTCATGGCCGGGCTTGTCCCGGCCATCCCGATTATTCAGGCACCGTGCCACACCCATCGGGATCACCGGGACAAGCCCGGTGATGACAATGGATGGGTCACGGCGCCTTGCTCGCAACAACAGCTCACGCCAGCGTTTCGTCCAGCCAGTCGAAGATACGGGCGTTGGACAAGCGGCTCGCACCGACCTGACAATGCGCGCCCGCGCCTTCGGCGTTTGAGAAGTGGATCATGGTCTTGCGGCAGGTCAGGTGATCGAAGAGCTGCTGCGGCTGGCCCTTGAAGAACAGATCGTCTTCCGGGTCCAGCACCAGCGTCGGGCAACTGATCTTTTCCGCGATGCCATCCTTGACGTTGAACTCAAGCGCCTTGGCGAAGTAGCCGCGCGGCGTCTTCGCGCCGGTGGCGTACATGCCGTGGGTGATGGCCCAGCGCGAGGTCGGCGATGCCTTCATCGCGGCTTCAAGCGCGCGATCGACCTCCGGCGCGTGCTCCGCGCGCAGCGATGCGTCGAAGGCGTCGTACCTGTCCGGCGGGACGCGGGCGGCAGCGCGGTGGACCGCGCCGTAATCGTAGAGACCGTCGTTGGCGACCAGTGCCGCGATGCGCTTCTCGAACGCCGCCGCGCGCGGCGCAAGCACGCCGCCGAGGCTGATGCCCATATACGCGATCTTTTTCGGATCGATCCCCGGCTGCTTCAGCGCGAAGTCGACCACCGGCGTGACGACCTTCTCCCAGTCCGGACGGAACACCAGTCCTTCACGATGCAGCGGCCCGTATTGGCCCGGCCCGTCAAAGGCCAGAACATTATAGCCGCGCTCGACACCCGCACGCGCGCCCGAGAAATGCATCTCTTCCACCGAGCCGTCGAAGCCGGTGTGCATGATCAGCGTCGGGCGCGGACGGCCCGAGTCATCGACAAGGTGGAGATAGCCCGGCAGCGTGGTGTTCTCGTAAGGGATCTCGACATGCTTGATGGGCTGGTCATGCAGCGCCGCGCTCTGCTTGTACGTCTCCACCGACAGCTTGTAGGCGCGCATCACCCGCGGGTCTTTCGGGTTGGCGTGGAGGAAGAACTCCGACGCAAAGTAGTAGGTGCTGGCGCGCAGGAAACTGTCGCGGGCGCTGACCCGATGACCGCGCGCCAACTGATCGGCCCCCTCCTTGGCGACTTTGTCGGCGGTCGCATTCCACTCGTCGTACCAGCTATCGTAGTCCCCGGCCTTGATGCGGGAGGACGTCGCCAGAACCTCGCCGAACAGCGCGCCGCCATACTCCGCATTCCCGAAAATCCGCTGGGTCTCGAACCAGAACTGGACGTCGTCCGGAAACAGCGGCGGCTTGGCTGCCAGGGGTTTCGGCGCGGCCGCGGCGGCCGGTGGCGGGGTCTGGGCGACAGCAAAGGTGCTGGTGGCCATGGCGGCCAGCGATACCCCGAGTTCCAAAAGTGTCCTGCGATCCATGGGTTCCTCCAAATTGTTTAGTGGCGCCCGCTACAATGGCATGTGAAAACTACTAACGCAAATTAATTTGCATTAAGGAAGACCCATGACAGGGACAACCCGGCCCGGTGGACGAACCGCCCGGACCAAGGAAGCGGTGTTTGAGGCCGTCGCCGCCCTGATCGCGGAGCGCGGATACGGCAACATCGCCATGACCGACATCGCAGAGCGCGCCGGGGTCGCCGCCACCAGCCTGTATCGCCGCTGGGGTGACGTGCGCCTCTTGGTGCTGGAAGTGGCGGTGGAAGACCTGATGCGCGAACGGCCTCTGCCCGACACCGGATCGCTGCGCGGCGACTTGGTCGCCTGGGGCCGTTCGATCGCGGCGGGCCTCGCGAGCCGCGAAGGCTCCTCGTTCTTCCGTGCGCTGGTCGCAACCATGATGCCCGCAGGCACCGATGAGTCAGCCCGCTCCGCAGTGCTCACGCCGCGCAGCAAGCAGATCTCCACCATGCTGGCGCGCGCCCGCGAGCGCGGAGAGAGAACACCATCGACATCCGAAGTGCTGGATCACCTGCTCGCGCCGCTTTATGTGCGCGCACTGTTCGGTTCGCCCGCCGATGAAGCTTTTGCCGAAACGCTGGTTGAACGGCTGCTGACCAGATAGGACTTAGCGCGTGGCATTCACGCGCACAGAAAGATCAGGCCATGCTGTTTCTTGTCATCTCCGAACCGCGGCCCGAGCGGCCGTCGGATGTCGCCAAAGCACGGCAAGGCTTCTGGCCGTGGATGGAGACGTATCAGGCCAAAGGAATCTGCAAGCACATCTATCCGCGCGTCGGGCGCGGCGCGGTGGCGATCTTCGATGTGGAGAGCAACGAGGTGCTGCACCGAATCCTGAACGAATGGGCGGACATCATCCCTGCCCGGTTCGACACCTATCCGCTGGTCGATCTCGCCGCGACCAAAGCCGTGCTGGCCGCGCAAGTGGCGGGGAAAGCGTAGCTACGCTGCACACAACCTTAGACCTTTCCCGTGTGAAGGGAACGCTCCCATAACTCGATCTGCGAATTCGTCATGGCTGGGCATCGCGACTCGAAAAACGGCGTCGCTTCCGCTCCCCTATTCCCGGCCATCCCGATTATTCGAGCACCGTGTCCTATCAATCGGGATCACCGGGACAAGCCCGGTGATGACGCTGGAAAGATCGCTAATCCGCTGGGCTGCTCCCTCTCCCGTAAACGGGGCGAGGTAAAGAGAAACGTGCCTCACGCCTTCGGCGGACGGCTCGGCACAAAGTAGCTCGACTTGTGCACCACCTTGCCGTCGCGGAGCGTGATCACGTCGACCAGCTCCATAACAACGGGCGTGCCGTCCGGCTTGGTCGCGGTGAGGATCGATTCCGACACGAAATGATCGTCGCTGCCATGAAGCGATACCGGCTCGAACGTAATGCCCGGCAACCCCGAAATGTCCTTGCCGAATTGCTCGGCCACGGCGTCCTTGCCCTTGTAGACCTTCGGATTGCCGTGACGCTGATAGCTCGTGTCGTCCACATGAAACGCCATGATCGCCGCAACATCGTGCGCATTCCACGCCGCGCTGTAACGCTCGGCAAGATCGCGCCATGACAAAGCGGGTGACATTTTTGCAGCGGCTGAGGACGACATGCGAGGCTCCCTGAATTTATGTTGTTGAGGGAAGCCTAGCGCGTTTCAGGCACAGGTGAAACCGTGCGCCTTGCGTCAAATGGCTCCTATGTCCGCCAGACACAGTTGAGCAATTTTCATCCGCGCTGCGGAATGCTTCGGCTCGCGAACATCGAGATTGAGCGCGAACACCGTTTGCGCGCTGCCCTTCTCCGCCCAGCCGACCAGCCAGCCCACCGCAACGCCCTTGCCGTCGGTCATGCTCTTGTCGGTCACGCCCGTTAAACCCGTCTTGGCGCGGATGATGCTGTCGCCCACCTTCGTCACCGGCAGAATATCCACGGTAAGATCCTGCGCGCGCTTCGACACCGGCAGCTTGCGCCGACGCAGCTTGTCAAGAAACGCGATCTGCTGGACCGCGGAAATGCGCAGGCTTCCCGACAGCCAGAACCGGTCGATCCCGCCGCCGATGTTGTGGTTGCCATAGTCAAACGCATCGACATAGCTCTGCATGCGCGTGGGGCCGACCCTGCGCGCGATCTGCTGATAGACCGGCACCGCCGAAACCGCGATGGCGCTCCGCAGCGTCTGATCCTTGTTCCAGTCCGGAATGTCGCGGGTCACGCCGTCCCACTTGAATACATCCTTGTCAGGATCTTTCACCACGCCCGTCTCAAGCGCGATCACCGAGTTCGGAATCTTGAAAGTGGATGCGGGCAGAAATGGCTGCCGCGCGCGAACGCTGTCGCTGAGGATTGAAAGCTTCTCATCGGGTTTCAGCGCCACAAAGGTGCCTGTCGTGCCCTCGTCCGCGAAATACTTCAGAAAGCCGCTGCGCACCTCCTGCCGGGACAGCAGAGGTTTCGCGACCGCATAGGGCGAGAACGCGGTCGCGGCAAGCGATCCAGGGACATAATGACGAAGAAGCTGGCGCCGATCGATCATGGGCTACTCACCTGATTTGGCTGCAACTGCACGCGCTTCGTGTTGAAAGCATGACAATGACCGGTTTACTCTTTGAAAAACAGGGAGCGAAAGCCGATGGGCGAGACTACCGAGATCGTAAAGCAATACGTCGCGGCCTGGAACGAGGCCGATACCGCCAAACGCGACGCATTGCTGGCCGTCTGCTGGGCCGAGGACGGTGTCTATGTCGATCCGAATGTCGAGGTTTTCGGACGCGAAAACCTTTCACGCCACATCGCCAAGGTGCAGGCCGCGCGGCCCGGCGCCTACCTCGAATTCATGAGCGGCATCCAGACCCATCACAGCGTATTGCGGTTTCTCTGGCGGCTTGTGCGTGCTGACGGCACGCGCGGCGATACGTCGATCGATGTCGGTGAGATCGGCCCCGATGGACGCATTATCAAGATGATCGGATTTTTCGGACCGGCGCCTGAGCTCTAGTGGAGTGGATTTGACATTCGCGGTCCACCGGCAGCGAGTCCTCAAAGCGAATGTCAAATCCTAAACTCCACTAGAAACTTATATTTGCTAGTGGTCCTTTGATTCTAACATTCGCAGGAGTGCCTGCTGAAACGGGATGCGAATGTTAGAATCGGACCACTAGCGCAGCCGCCCCGTCAGGCGCATCACGAAAATCAGGACTTCCGCGACGCCCTTGTAAAGCTCGGCGGGAATTTCATCGCCAAGCTCGACATTGGAGAGCGCGCCCGCGAGCACTTCATTCTCCTGAATGGGAATGTCGTTCTCCCGGGCGATCTCGATGATCTTCTCGCCGACAGTGCCCTTGCCCTTGGCGACAACGCGCGGCGCGCCCTTCTTGTCGTAATGAAGGGCGACAGCCAGGCGGCTTTTGACGTCGATACTCACAATGCACGATCCAGAAAATGGCCAGCCGGCAGCGGTGCGGCCTTCGGCGGCGCGCCATCGCCGATCACAATGTCACCGGGTTCAAGTGCTGCTTCGCGCAGCGCATGTGACAGTTGCGGCGCGTTGATACGAAGCTGCGCAGCCGTCGCGGGCCGCTCGGCCCACATCCGCACCGACGTTCGCCCGTTGCTGAGCGACACCAGCGCATGCACAGGTCCGCTCGGCTCGACATCGAGCGAGAACCGCGCGCGCCAGACGCGGCTCGCCGCTTCCGTCTCATTGCCCGCGCCATCGCGCGAAATCTCGAACTGCGCGACGGCGGTGCCTTGCGGTGTCGCGAACGGAATTTCGAAATTCCAGCGCGGCACCGTGGGATCGTTGCGCAGGCCGGGCGTATCCACCGGCAACGAGGCCGCCTGGAGCAGCGTCTGTCGCGCGAGCGCAGCGTCAGTGTCTTCGATCAGGCGATGCGCCACCGTTGCAGGCGCATCGTCGGGCGCGAGCGACGGCAGCGCGACAGACTGCGCGCTCGGTTCGGAGCCGCGAAACGGCGGCGGCGGGACATTGGTGCGTGCAACCTCGTCGCCCTCGGCAGGCATGCGGGACACGCCTGCATGTGTTTGCGCATCAAGGAGCTTCGCCACTTCGTCCTGCACGCCTTTCGGAAACGCCTGCAGCACTTCTTGCAGCGCGGTCAGCCCGGCGCTCGCCGTTGCCGCGCGGTTTGCCGCCGTCGGCAGCGGCTCGTTCGGCGCATAGACACGAACCTTGCCATCGAGTTCGGCGGCGTCCTCGGCGATGCGCGCAGCCATCTGCGGCAGCAGGATGTCGCCTTCGATGTCCGGCGAGAGCGGCGGCGCGCCGGTTTGCGGCACGCTTGCTGGTTGTGGCTGCGCTGCGGCTTCCGACGCGGGCATACTGCCAAGCCACGACGAGACAGTCTGGCGAAAGACGATCAGCGCGGCCTTGAGATCTGGACCGCTCGCGCCTTGCGATGACGCAAGGCCCTGCTCGAGGAACAGACCGGACTTCTGGAATGCGGTTTTCAGCGCATCCCCGGTGAGGTTCTCGGTCAGCGGCGTGCGCTGCGCGAGCAGTTGCGCCGCTGCCTGCTGCAATGTCTGCGGCACGGCAGGCGATGTCATCGCAACACCAAGATTTGCAAACAGCGGCGACAGGCTGCCCTGCCGCGTCGCTGCGCTCTGCACCGCCGCCGAAACAGCAAGCGCTTCGAGATTTGTCAGAACACGGCCCGCAGCGGCGGCCTGCACCGGCATATCCGCCTTCGGCACGCTGACCGCGTCGGTTCTCGCCGCCGTTCCTGTTGCGGACGATACAGCGCCCTCGCCCGGCACGATCTGCAGCCGCACGCCCTGCGGCGTCTGCGACACCGCAAGCTGCAGCTTCTGGCCCGGCTGCAGCGGCACTTCGGACAGCACTTCAATGGTGAGATTTGCAAGCGCGATGCGGACCAGATTGGCATCGAGCTGTTTCAGCACGGTCGCATCGATCACCGTCCCCGGCTGCAGGGTAACCGGCGCCGCAGGCTGGGCGGCAACGACCGGGAAAACGGGATTGATGGCAATCGACATGCGGGGAAAATCCTCTGGCGAGGAACCTAACCCAGCGTCGTAAACGTCTTGTTAACCGAAAGGATCAGGTGAGCGCCTTCAGCACCCGCACGGCGGCCTCGAAATCCCTGAACTTCGACGCACGGCGGGCCGCGACCTCCTCGTCCGCGCCCCACTTCTCGCTGTTCCAGTCCTCGTCCACATGCGCAGCCGCCCAGACCTGTGATCCGTCGAGAATGCCGTGGTCGAGCGCCAGCGCCAGCAGCGCCGAGCCGGTCATGGTCGTGATCACATGAAATGCGCCAACCGGCCATGCGCCCGATGGGAAGGCCTTGCGCGCCGCCGCTACAGCACCCTCCGGCTGGCGCACATGCACCACGCCTTCACCGAGGATGAAGTGCGCGCCGAGCGTATCGGCGGCCCACCGCAACACCGGGTCCCAGTGCTCGGCCTGACGCGCGACCAGCGCTTCGGGAAAACCGGCGCGGTAAAACAGCAGATCGGTCTCAAGATACTTCGCGGCATCGTCGGCAACCGACGGCACATTCCCGGCGACGCCATCGATCACGCTGTTGGCAAGGCGCGTGAGCGGCATCGACATCGGGTCGATGGTCTCGCCCTGCGAATCCCATTCCGCCGCCATGGCCTCGGCCAGATCGCGTGTCGGCGCGGCGAGCAGATTCTTGCCGGGCGTGCGCACCTGCTTGCCATCGAGCGTCACGCCAAAACCTTCCGGTCCCTCGGCTACGCCCGCACTGGCATAGAACTTCTTGCGCAGCGGTATGCGCGACGATTTCTGCGAAGCCTCGCGCGGATCCGGCGACAACTTGCTTTCAATGTCATCGAACAGTTCGCGCATCTACTTTCTGCCCTACTGGTTCGCGCACTGGCGCGAATACGCCGCGCGCTGATTTGGATTCATACCCCATGCCGCGCCGTCATCAAGGCAGCGCGCCACACGGTCGCTGAACGACGGACGGCGCTCGCGCTTGAGCACGGGTGCAGGTGGCGTGTCCTGTGTCACGCGGCCCGGCGTCGTGTTCTGCAAAGCGAACGGCGGCGGCGAATTCATCTGCGGAACCCGCGGCACCACGATGGGCGGCGGCGGAGGCGCCGGCGGCGCAGTCGGAAACGGGATCACCGGCTGATTGTTGATGCCGCCCGGCGGATAAAGCTGTGCGTGGGCACTGCCCGCGAGAACAGCGGAGAACGCGAGAGCTATTGCAAAAGCTATTTTGTGCATCACCAACATATCGGCATCCCGCGCTGTGGCGGCAAGAGTGTCACTCGTGCGTGATCACTCCTCCGGCGCGTTTTCGATCGGATCGAAGCGGTCGCCTTCAAGGCCAAGCAGGTTCCACGACTGCAGCATGTGCGGCGGCAGCGGCGCGGTCACGTCGATGAAACCGCCCCGCGGATGCGGAATCACAATACGGCGCGCCAGAAGATGCAGCCGCTTCTGGATACCGCCCGGCAACTGCCAGTTTTCCTTGTTGAAGTATTTCGGATCGCCCACGATGGCGTGATCGATATGCGCCATGTGCGCACGCAACTGATGGGTGCGCCCTGTCACCGGCTTCAGCGACACCCAGGCCAGTTTCTGCGCCGAGGCTTCGACCACCGCGTAATAGGTCACCGCATGCGCCGCGCCCTCGTCGCCATGGGCTGCGACGCGCATGATGGAATCTTCCTCGCTCTCTTCCTTTGCGAGATAAGTCGAGATGCGCCCCTGCTTCGGCTTCGGCACGCCCGCCACCAGCGCCCAGTAAATCTTGCGCGCAGACCGATGGCGAAACGATCCGGTCAGCGCGCTCGCGGCAAAACGCGTCTTGGCGATCAGCAGACAGCCGGAGGTTTCGCGGTCGAGGCGATGAACGAGACGCGGCTTCTGCCCCTTGGCGTCACGCATCACCTCCAGCATCTGGTCGATATGCTTGGTCATGCCCGAACCACCCTGCACGGCAAGACCCGCGGGCTTGTTCAGCACCATCAGATCGTCATCCTCGAACAGGATCATCTTGCGCAGTTCTTCGAGCGTCTTGGTCGCGGCCTCGGACAACTCGCCGCCAGCCTTCGGCGCATCGAGTTTCAGCGGCGGAATGCGAACGCTTTGGCCTTCTTCGAGCCGATCCTTGCTATCGGCGCGCTTGCCGTTCACGCGCAACTCGCCTTTGCGGACGATGCGCTGAATATGAGAGAACGACAGGCCGGGAAAACGATGCTCAAGGAAGCGATCCACGCGCATGTCATTCTCGTCGGCCGTGACGACGACCGTCTGCACCTTGGTCGGCAATGGCGGCGGCGCGGCTTTTTCCTCGCGCACCGGCTCAGGACGCGGTTCGCGCGCCGGCGGACGCGGCGTGAATTTTCCGGCGGATGCCGGGCCACGCTTGTCTGAGGTTCGCGTGCCAAACGATGGCTTGCCGGCACCTGGCTTGCCCGATGCAGATTTTCCCGCACCACGCTTGTCAGCTCCACGCTTTGCGGGGCCGCGCTTGTCGCCCTTGCGGTCCTCGCGCACGGATTTCTTTTCCAGCGGTTTTCTGAAACGGCGGCTCATGATGATCTGTCTTTTCTCAGCTTGGCCCAGTAATCGAGCCGCTTGCGAATCTCGCGCTCAAAGCCACGATCCGGCGGATCGTAGAACGTCTGGCGGCCGAGCGCTTCCGGAAAGTAGTCCTGCCCCGAAAAGGCATCCGGCATGTCGTGGTCGTACTGATAGCCGGAACCATAGCCTTCCGATTGCATCAGCTTGGTCGGCGAATTGAGAATGTGCTTCGGCGGCAGAAGCGAGCCGCCCTCCTTCGCCGTGCGCATCGCGGCCTTGTAGGCCATGTAACCTGCGTTCGATTTCGGCGCGGTGGCGATATAGATCACCGCCTGCGCGATGGCGAGTTCACCTTCCGGCGATCCCAGAAAATCATAGGCATCCTTGGCGGCATTGCAGATCACCAGCGCCTGTGGATCGGCAAGGCCGATATCCTCCACCGCCATCCGCACCACACGCCGCGCCAGAAACAGCGGATCCTCCCCCGCATCCAGCATCCGCGCGAGATAATAAAGCGCTGCATCGGGATCGGACCCGCGCACGGACTTATGCAACGCAGAGATCAGATTGTAATGGCCATCGGCGGACTTGTCGTAGATCGGCGCGCGACGCTGCAGGATGTCCTGCAACTGCGTGGCGTTGAAAACCTCATCGGCACGCGCGGCGCGCCAGACCTCTTCCGCCAGCGTCAGCGCGGCGCGTCCATCGCCATCGGCCATCCGCACCAGCACGGCGCGAGCTTCCGCATCCAGTGGCAGTTTCCTGCCCTGCACCTCTTCCGCGCGCGCGTAAAGCTTCTCTACAGCTTCGGCGTCGAGCGACTGAAACACCAGCACCCGCGCACGCGACAAAAGCGCCGCGTTCAATTCGAACGATGGATTTTCCGTGGTCGCACCGACCAGCACCACCGTCCCGTCTTCCATGACCGGCAGGAATGAATCCTGCTGCGCGCGATTAAAGCGATGGACCTCGTCCACGAACAAGAGCGTGCCTTTGCCCATTTCGCGGCGGGCGCGCGCGGCATCGAACACTTTCTTGAGATCGGCAACGCCGGAGAATACCGCGGAGATTTGCTCGAATTGAAGTTCGGTGGCGTCCGCCAGCAATCGCGCTACGGTGGTCTTGCCGGTGCCGGGCGGGCCCCAGAAGATCAGCGAACCCAGCGTGCGCGTTTCCAGCATGCGCGTGAGCGCGCCGTCAGGTCCGAGGATGTGATCCTGTCCGACCACATCGCCGAGCGTTCTCGGCCGCAGCTTCTCCGGGAGCGGACGCGGCGCATCCTGCTCCAGACCGGCTGCGGCGAAGAGATTTTGAGAAGATTGTGGTCGCTTCGGACTCATCCACCCAGCACAACGTTCAACTGCTGACCGCCACGGATCACCGTGATGCGCCAGAGCCGCGAGCCTTCGCTGGCAAGTTTGTCGAGATCGCGGGTATGGCCGATCTTCTGGCCATTCACGACCACGATGATGTCGCCCTTCTTGAAGCCCACATTCGCGGCAATCGCATTGTCCGGCAATTCGGTGACGACAATGCCTTCGACGCTCGAGTCGAGTTTCAATTCGTCCGCCAGCGCCGGCGAGATATTGGCGACCTTCGCACCCTGAAACGGCGAGCGCGCCTTGATGACGATCTCGTCCCGTCCGGTATCAGGCGCGGTTTCCAGCGCAATGGCAATCTTCACAGGCTTGCCGCCGCGCAGCACTTCGATCTGCGCGGTGCCGCCGAGCGGGCGGGTCGCGAAGCGGTAATCGAACGCGTTCGGATCGTCGATGGTCTGGCCGTCGATCGACACGATCAGGTCCGACAACTTGAGGCCCGCCTTTGCCGATGGACTTCCATTGGTCACGTTGGCGACCAGCGCGCCGCTCGGACGCTTCAGTCCGAGCGTTTCGGCGATCTCCGGCGTCACCGCCTGCAGGCGCGCGCCAAGCCACGGACGCTTCACCGCGCTGCCGCCGCCCTTTGCGGAGGCGACGACCACGCGCACCATGTTGGCCGGAATAGCGAAGCCGATGCCCTGCGAGCCGCCGGAGCGCGAGAAGATCGCGGTGTTCACACCGACCAGCTTGCCGGTCATGTCAACGAGCGCGCCGCCGGAATTGCCGGGGTTGATCGCCGCGTCGGTCTGAATGAAGAACTGATAGTCGGTGATGCCGACCTGCGTGCGCGCGAGCGCCGAAATGATGCCGTGGGTGACGGTCTGCCCGACGCCGAACGGATTGCCGATGGCGATCACGACATCACCCACCAGCGCGTCATCGGAGTTCGAAAACTCCAGCACCGGGAATTTTTCCTTCACATCCTTCAGGCGCAGGACAGCAAGATCGGTACGGCTGTCCTTCAGCACGATCTCGGCTTCGAACTCGCGCTTGTCGGAAAGCGAGACCTTCACCTGATCCGCGCCTTCGATGACGTGGTTATTGGTGACTACAAGGCCCGATGCATCGACCATCACGCCCGAACCGAGCGAGCGCTGCATCTGTTCGGGCTGATTACCGGGAACGCCGAAGAAGCGGCGGAACACCGGATCGTCCAGCATCGGATTGCGCGGCGCCGCCTTGGCGGCATAGACGTTCACCACCGCAGGCTGCACGCGCTGGACGATAGGCGCATAGGACATGCGAAGCTGGCTCTGCGAACCCGGAACCACACGGTCCTGCGCCAGTGCGGGCGCGGCGAGAACGGACGAAATGGTGAGCGCAATGAGCGCGCGAACGATGGTCATGAAAACGATCCTGAACCTGATGCCAAAAGATGAAGTCGTCTGAATGATGCTTATGCGGGTTGCGGCTCCCGCGACGCGCGCGAGGTCGAATCCGGTTGTGGTCTGGCCTTCCCTGCTCCTGCAGCTTTCGCCTGCGAGACCGCATCGAGCCGGGCGCGATTGTCGTCACCCCACGCTTTCAGCGCATCAATCACCGGGCGAAGCCGCTGTCCCGTTTCGGACAACTCGTAATCCACCCGCGGCGGAACCTCCGCATACACCCTGCGGATGATCAGGTCATCCTCCTCAAGGGCCCGAAGCTGCTTGGTCAGCATCCGCTGCGTGATCCGGGGCAGCCGCTTGCGCAGCTCGCCGAAGCGCAACCGCCCCTCCTGCAGGTGATAGAGGATGACGCCCTTCCACTTGCCGTCAATCAGATCGAGGGTGACCTCCACCGAACAGCCGGGCGCGCAGCCGAAATCCTGTCGTTTCATGAGATTCGTCCAATAGTATCCGAATGGTGACTATATCCCCAAAATGACAGTACTTGCAAACATGGCTCAAGCGCGACACCTAGGATCGGGGCCGCAACGGTCCAGATGGAGCAAGAGCAATGAAAGCTGTGGGTTACAGGAAGTCGCTGCCGATCGATGCGGCGGACTCGCTGTTCGATTTTGAAACCGACAAGCCGGAGCCGCGCGGGCGCGACATCCGCGTCGCGGTGAAAGCGATTTCCGCCAATCCGGTGGATTACAAAGTCCGCAAGCGCGCCGAGCCGAAGGACGGCGACGTCAAGATTCTCGGGTTCGATGCTGCGGGTGTCGTGGATGCGGTCGGGCCGGACGTGACGCTGTTCAAACCGGGGGATGAAGTCTGGTACGCAGGCTCGATCCAGCGCCAGGGCACCAACTCCGAGTTTCATCTGGTGGATGAGCGCATCGTCGGCCACAAGCCGAAGACGCTGTCGTTCGCGCAGTCAGCCGCCCTACCTCTGACCTCGATCACCGCCTGGGAATTGCTGTTCGATCGTCTCGGCGTCGCGCCGGGCAAGAGCGTCGATCCGCGCACGCTGCTGATTGTCGGCGGTGCTGGTGGTGTCGGCTCGATCCTGATCCAGCTCGCGCGGCGGCTCACCGGCCTCACCGTGGTCGCCACGGCCTCACGTCCTGAATCGCGCAAATGGTGCCTCGACCTCGGCGCGCATCATGTCATCGATCATTCCAGGCCGATGAAGGACCAGATCGACGCGCTGAAAGTCCCGCCTGTCGCGCTGATTGCGGCTCTCACCAACACCGATCAGCATTTCGCCGTATTAGCGGACATCATCGCCCCGCAGGGCAAGCTCGGACTGATCGACGATCCCGCCTCGCTCAATGTCAATCTGCTGAAAGGCAAGGCCGCGTCGCTGCACTGGGAATCGATGTTCACGCGCTCGTCGTTCCAGACACCAGACATGATCGCGCAGCACAACCTGCTCGACGATGTCGCCAGCCTGATCGACAACGGTGTGCTGCGCACCACCCTCGACAAGGTGCTGGGCAAGATCAACGCGGCCAATCTCAAGCAGGCGCATGCACTGCTCGAAGGCGGACGCTCCACAGGCAAGCTGGTGCTGGAAGGCTGGTAACGGAAGTTGCTGCTCAGGACATCCCAACTAAAAACCTCCGGCAGGGCATTGCCGGAGGTCGGAAGGTTCTATGAGAAAAACTGGTGTGTATCCGTAATCGGAAAACAGCGGCTCAATGCTGCGCTATGAATGCACCATGCCCGAGATACCTTATTTAGTCAAACAATCGGAATGCATGGCTCCCCTCACGATTGCGTGTGGGTACGTGAATTTACTCACCTGAATTCGCGCTGATGCTTCTTTCCTGTGCAACGAAACTGTTCGGCGCGTTCACTCTGTAAAGCTTCTAAAGAAAAACCCCGGCAGTTTCCTGCCGGGGTTCGTTGTTCACGTCGTTGTCACACAATTACCAGGTGCGGCGAACGCGGAAGTTGCCGGACAGGACGCCCTGATCCTTGAACTCGTAGTTGCCGGCCGGCTTGAAGAGACCAGCGTTGCCAGCTGCTGCGGCATTGAGACCGCCGGTGCTGCTCTGATCGATCGTGGTGTAAAGCACTTCGCCCGAGAACGTCAGGTTCCGGACAGGGGTCCACGCGGTGCGCGAGCCGATCTGCCAAATCTTGAAGTCCGGGTTGTAGTTGCTGCCCGCGACGAGAGACGGAGCATAACCGGTCCGCAGGATAGCCGAAGCGGTGTCGTTATAATCGATATTCACGTAGCTGCCGAAAATACCGGTCTGCCACTCGGGGCTCCAGTTGTGCTCGAAACCGCCCTGCACGGCCCAGACCTTGGTCTTCTGGATCGAACCGCCCGTGGTGTAGACGCCGTCAAGCAGCGAGGCCACAGCGAACGACTGGTAGAAAGCCGGGGTCGTACCCGCGTTGTTGAAGGAGTCGAAGCTGTTGCCGGTGGTGCCGTTAATCACGTACTTCGGCGCACCATCGGTATAGATCGCGCTGATCGACAGCTTGTCGCCGGGACCGGTCGGCAGGTTCTTCAGCTGAATGCCGCCCTGAATGGCGAAGCCCCATTCGTCGCTCGGATGACCGGTAGGTTCGGTCGTGCCGTAGTAGCCTGCATGGATGTTGTGCAAGCCAGCCGACAACTGGGCCGTGAAAGCTGCCTGGTCGACGCGGACGTTACCGACGAAATCCGGAGACACGCTGCCGCCAGCCGCGTTGGTGAACCCACCCGTGAAGAGCTGGGCATTGGTCGGAGCAACCGCACCGTTATAGATCGGAGCGCGGTTGATGACGCGGTTGTCTTCAATAGCGACCGACGCCGACACGCCGTTGCCGAACTGCCAAGTGTAAGCAATCTGGCTGATACCGGTGGAGTTGTCGTAGCCGCCGATCAGGTAGGAGCTGTTCAGATTGGTCGGGTTGGCGCCCCACGGAGTCTGGAACACCGAGATCGCCTTACCGAAGGTAAAGCCGGCGAATTGAACAAAGCCGAGGTCCATGGTCAGGACACCGGACGACGGGCCGTCGCCAGTGGTGTGCTGGAAGTTGCTCGCCCAGTAGGTGCGAACCACACCCCACTCGCTCGCGGTGCGGGTGTCGATGTTCAGGTTCACGCGCGTACGGGTGGTGAAATAGTCCGACGAACGGTTCTGAAGACCAAGGTTGTTACCGTTGTCCCATGCCGGCTTGTCATGCACGCCGCCGTTGACGTTTGCGTCGAGCTGAACGTAGCCGCCCAGCTTGATGCAGGTGTCAGTTCCCGGGATGTAGTAGAAACCCGCTCCATACAGGGAGCAGATCTTCACGTACTGGACCGCTTTCGCCTTGACGGGAAGATCAGCCGCCTGTGCACCCGTGGCAGCAACCAGAGCGGCTGCCGAGCCAAGGATAAGGCCCTTAATCTTGCTCATAAAACCTCCAAAATTGATCAACTGGGGAGAGGTCCGCTTCCTGTGGCATTCGCCACCCCAACCAGCCCCTGATCCCCGCTTGCCGCCGGCGGCCCGTTCCTGACGGGTAGCCTGCGAGTCACCCGATGCTCTCGGCTGACCACCCGACAATGCCTTCATGAGTCAGCTGATTACAATAATTGATTTACTCATGCTTTTATTTGGCCGCCTTCATGTGCTTTCCCCGCAACATCATGTCAGCGGGATGACAAATACGGCGATTGCAAACACATGGGCGCTGACATATTTTCGCGCATTCGAGTGAAAAGGCAGCATTAAATGGCTGGCAGACTTCCCGCCAAGAAAATTTCATCTCAACGTCATACTGCAAGCCCGCGTGGCAGCGTTCACGATCCGCGTCCGATGGGACCGGACGATGCGCTGGTCCGTCAATTCATCTGGGACGTTATTTCAATCAACACGCATCTCGAAGAAATCCGTTCCAACTGGGCGCGTATGCTGGACATCACCTGTCCGCAATGGCTGATCCTGATGGCGGTCAACGATCTGGATCAGGGCAAGGGAATCTCGGTCCGGGAAGTGTCGGCGAAACTGCATGTCGATCCCTCCTTCGTCACGACCCAGACCAAAAGCCTGGAAAAGCACGGCTTCATGCGCCGTGTCGCGTCGAAAGAAGATGCGCGCGTCGTGCTGATGTCACTCACCGACAAGGCGCACAAGCAGATCGCGAATCTTTATTCGCAACAGGTCGTCGCCGACAATCTCGTCTTCTCCGATTTCTCGACGCAGACATTTCGCGACCTCACCGACAAGCTCGCGACGATCAAGGAACGCCTGGCAAAAGCCGCGCAGACGATCGCCGCAAACGGCTAACGCTCAGGCATCCTCTGACGCAGGCGCAATTGCCAGCCGGCTTGCGATCCAGTCGAAAATAAATTCGTTGCCGAGCGTCGGATTGTCGGACTGACCGTGCGCTGCTGCGGTTTCCGCAGCGGCAAAAATCTTCAATGTCACATCGGCGCCCTCTCCCTTGAGAGCAGCATGCAAAGCTGTCGCATGACGGATATCGAGCCAATCGTGCTCGCCGAAGATCATCAGGATCGGGCATTTGATGCTGGTGAGGCCGCCATGGCGCTTAAGCCTGCGCATCTCGTCGGCAATTGCGTCTCGTCCATCGTGGCCGGACATCCACTGTGTCGCCGTCACGTTCTGGTGCATGTCCCAGATACCTGCGTCACAGACAGCCGCGGCAAACCGGTCGTCGAGACTCGCCGCGCGGGAGGCGTAAGCTGCTCCCAACCCATCGCCAAAGATCGCAATACGCTGGTCGTAGATATCGCCACGCGCGATCAGATAGTCCACGCAGCAACCGATCGCGGTTTCGATCTCGTAACGCACAGATCCCCTGACCCGTGGCGTACTGCCCTGCCCGGGCAGATCGACCAGCAGCAACGACAAACCCCGGAGACGGGCCTGACGCATCAAGGTGTGCAGATGCTCGTCCTTGAAATGTCCCGATCCGCCGACGGCAATGACGGCAGGCGCTTTGGCCGCGCCCGGCGCCGGAAGAAAATAGGCTTCGACAAAGCCGTCGCCGAAACAGGGAATGCGAACCAGCTCGCCGCCTGAGGGCTGATGCGAGACGACCAGGTAGGAACAGTCCCGCATCCGCTCCAGTGCATCCGCGCGGCGGCTGTCGTCAAGCTTCAGGAAGACTTCCGACGTTCGGTAGTAGTTCGACGCCCGAAGCCAGTTGCCGAGCGCGGAATTGATGTGCCCTGCCTCAAGCGCGGCATCGCCCCGCGCCTTGTTGCTGTCGGCCACGGCGGTCCATGCGCGATACCAGCTCTCGTCGTCACCGGGCACGATGCGGCTGGCGGTCAGGAAGCATTCGGAGACCGTGCTGCCGCCCTCCTGCGCCGAGCCGAGCACGCGCATGAACTGGAGGCTGTAGTCCTCATTGTCGGGCCACTGCATCCAGCCGCCGGGCTCGAATCGCGGGGGCGAGAGGTCAGCAGGTCTATCGTTCAAAAGAGCAGTCCACACGATGAGGTTCAGCCGATCATTGAAAGCCGCACCAGGCCCGCTGGATTTAGCGAGAGAACGCTCTCGAACAAGGCAAACGGGTCTGCTGCATTGCAGCCATGAGCATGACCGCACAAATGCGACAGCTACGTTACAGTCGTGTGACAAGCGGCATGTTCGCGCCGCCAAGGCATGCGACACGACGTCTCGGGAGAAGATTCTTCCCGAGACATTCGCAAAATGAGGTGACGCTTCTATCTTTCGCGTCACGCGATGGTCTGGATGATCCCGCCCTCCGCGCGCAACGCAGCGCCATTGGTCACCGATGCTTCGCGCGAGGAAACATAGACCACCATGTTGGCGATCTCATCGACGGTCGCAAAACGCTGGATCAGCGACGTGCCGCGGTGCTGCTTGACAAACTGCGAGGCCGCCTCGTCCACCGACTGGCCGCTTTGCTTGGCCAGATCCTTCACGAAGGTTTCGACGCCTTCGGACATTGTCGGACCGGGCAGCACGGAATTGACGGTGACGGCTGTGCCTTTGGTCAACTCCGCAAGCCCGCGCGACAGGCCGAGTTGCGCGGTCTTGGTGACGCCGTAGTGGATCATCTCCTTCGGAATGTTCAGCCCCGATTCCGACGAAATGAAAACGATGCGGCCCCAGTTGCGCTTGAGCATTCCCGGCATATAGGCACGCGACAGACGTACGCCCGACATGACATTGACCTCGAAGAAACGGGTCCAGTCCGCATCGGGAATCTCAAAAAAGTCCTTCGGTTCGAAGATGCCGGCATTGTTGATGAGAATGTCTGTATCCGGCACGGCCGCGACCAGCTTCGCACAGCCCTCGGCGGTGGACACATCGGCGCCGACGCCGCGCGCCTTGGCACCCGGCACGGCCTTGATGATGGCTTCGGCCGCCGCGTCCGCCTTGGCCTGCGTACGGCCATTCACCACAACGCTTGCCCCGCTTCCCGCGAGGCCGCGGGCAATGGCCAACCCGATGCCGCCGGTTGAACCGGTGATGATGGCGGTCGTTCCTGAAAGATCGATATTCATGAAATGCTCCCTTGCGATGGGACTCATATGGCGGATGCAGATAATCCGTGCCACCGCCGGATCGTTTCCGCCGGTTCAAGGTATCGTGTCCTCACAGGCAACAATGCAGCGACAGACATCACGGCAAGGCAGCCGCTTTCGCGGCCGCCCAGTGCAAACCTGAAAATTGAAGCCTTAGCTGATTGTCGGCAGCAACCGGCGAATTTCAGCCTGAAATTCAGGGATGGCCTGCGCATCGCCGGACAGATGGCTGAGCAGGCATTTCTGAAACAGCCCATCGAACAGCGCATAAAGCGCTTCCGGCGAAATGGCCGGGGCCTTGCGGCCAAGCTCAGCATAGCGTGACACCACGCGCCACATCATGTCCTCGAGACTCTGGTCGATCGCCGTCACATCCTCGCGGAAAGCATCCTCGAACAGAGCCTGGGCGCGCAGATCGTACCAAAGCCGGTGCATATGCGCTTCGGTGCGGATGGTCTCTCCGAGCTTCTCAAGAAACCCATCGAGCAGTTCGCCCCTGCTCTTCGCCGTCGCGGTGATCTGATCGTAGCGGGTGACGCATTTGGCCTTGTAGTGCCGCACGCTGCAGCAGATCAGGTCAAACTTGTCGCTGAAATAGTAGTGCAGAACGCCGTGGGTGAAGTCCGACTTCTGCGCGATCTCGCGCAGGCTGGTGCGCGCATAGCCAAGCTCGGCGAGAGTCGCGAGCGCGGCCTCCGCCAGTTCGATCCGCCGGGCATTGAATTTGTCCACGGGAACGCGAGCGCCGCGTCGCGCCGCTGTTTCCGTCCGCGCTCCGATCTCCGCTAGCCGCCCTGCCATTCCGACTGTCTTCACCCCTGCGAGTCACCGGCGCGCTGATTATGCACGCGCCGAGAAAGAAATCTTCCGCCCACTCAAAAGGAATCCTTGACAATCGTCAAGATTCTATTGGACGTTTGTCAAAATAAAATTGGCCAATCGTCAAGATATTCAGGCGATGGCGGAGGAGCCTCCGGACCCCCTCAGCGCCGGTCTCCCCGCAGCAGCTTCAGTCTCTCAGGCGATGAGCCGTTAACCGGGGAGGAAGTTGTCAATGAGCGGAAAGAATTTGGCTGGCCGTAAGGCACTGGTGACCGGAGGCGCACGCGGCATCGGTGAAGCGATCGCAACGGCGCTCGCGAATGCCGGTGCATCGGTGATGATTACCGACGTGCTCACATCACTTGGAAAAGAAACCGCGGCACGGATCGCCGGTGCGGGTGTGAAAACAGGTTTTCACTCCCTTGACGTTACCGATGATGCGCAATGGGAAGCGGCGGTTGCCGCAACCGTCGCCGAACTCGGCGGCTACGATATCCTCATCAACAATGCCGGCATCGAGATCACCTCGCTTCTGATCGACGTGAAAGCCGAGGACATGCGGAAGATGTGCGACGTGAACATCGTCGGCACCGGCCTCGGAATGAAGCACGCGTTCCGCGCCATGCGTCCGGGCGGCGCGGCAGGCAAAGGCGGCGCAATCGTCAACATTTCGTCGGTTGCAGCCACCATCGCCTACCCTGCCATCGCGGGTTACTCCGGCACCAAGTCCGCCGTCGACCGCATGACCCGCGTCGGCGCGATGGAAGCCGGAAAGCTCGGTTACGGCGTGCGCGTGAACTGTCTCTATCCCGGCCTTGCACCGACCGAGATGGGCCTCAAGCTCGCAACAGACATTGCTGCGCTCGGCCTCGCGCCCGACGTCAACGCGGCTGTCGCCTCGGTCATCGACCAGACGCCGCTCGGACGCCTCGCCGAAGTCGGGGATATCGCCGATGCCGCTGTCTTCCTCTGCTCCAACGAGGCCCGGTTCATCACCGGCATCGGCCTGCCCGTCGAAGGCGGCATGGGCACCTGAGTCCTGCTCGCCCGAGTCTGCTCACAACACCACGGCGATGAAGGCCATGCCCTCATCGCCAACTGACAAATCAATCACAGGGAGGATATTCTCATGAGCGACAAGCGACCCGTCGTCGTCTATGGCGTGTCCGGTTACACCGGCCGTCTCGTTTGCGAATACTTGCGCGAATACAATGTCCCGTTCATTGCCGCTGGCCGCGACAAGGCCAAGGTTCAGGCCGTCGTCGACAAGATTCCGGGCATCGAAACCGCCGACTACGAAGTGGTCGAGGTCGAGCATACGGTCGAAGCGCTGACAAAGCTGTTCAAGGGCGCACGCTTTGTCAGCAACATGGTCGGCCCGTTCATCAAGTACGGCAGCGAAGTGGTGGAAGCCTGCCTTGCCGCCGGCTGCCACTACAGCGACACGACCGGCGAACAGGACTGGGTGATGCACGCCCAGAAGACATGGGGCGACAAATTCGCCGCAAAGGGCCTGCTGCTCGCGCCCAACATCGCGCAGATGTACACGACCGGAGAGATCGCAGCGAACATCTGCCTCGAAACACCCGGCCTCGATACGCTCGACATTCTGGTATTCTGGAAGGGCTTTCCGACCTACGCGTCGACGCAGACCATCTTCACCATTCTCAAGGCGAACTGGTACTACCTCGAGCAGAACAAGTACGTGGAATGGGACGTCACGGCCCGCGCCGATGTTGTCGTGCCGGGCCAGCATGAGACGGCGATTGCCGTGCCGTGGGGCGGCACCGCGCATCCGGTCTGGTTCAAGAACGATCCGAGGGTGCAGAGCTGCCGCGTGCTCGGCGGCGTTCTTGCCCGCCCGGTGATGGAAGGCGTGGTCCAGACCACGCAGATGGTGAAAGAGCAGATCAAGCCGCTGCCGCCGGATCAGCAGGAGAAGGCGCTGGCCGACATTGCCGCAACGGTGCAAGCGGCGATGCCGCCGCGTGAAAATCCGCGCATCAATACCTCGATTGACTCGGTCTATGCGTCAGGACCGCTGGGCCGCGCTCACTGTGTCATTCACGGCAACTGCAACTACAAGCAGACCGGAATGCTGCAGGCCTACGCAGCCTACTCGCTGCTGCAGACCCCGCCCCGCAAGGTCGGATTCGCATCGGGCTGCCAAGCATTCGGCCATCGCGAACTGCTTGGGCAACTGCGCAGTTTCGGACTGGTGATGAACCCGATTCTCACTATCCACACCTGAAGACTCCAAACAACGAAGGCGGCACTGCCTGACAGCGCCGCCTTCGAAACGTTGAAAATGCTTCGGCGTCGTTACTTGCCGCCTGCCCGCTCCAGAATCGCGGCCATGTCGGAATAGCCACGGCGGCGGGCATGGACAAGCGGCGTGACGCCGTCGCGGTCCGCGATGTTGACGTTCGCACCTGCATCCACCAGCAGCTTCACGATCTCGGTGTGAACCTTGCCGCCGTCGCTGAGGATCACGGCCTCGATCAGCGCGGTCCAGCCCAGCCGGTTGATGTGATCGATCTCGATCTTTGTGCCGAGCAGGATCTTCACTGTCTCGGGATGGCCGTGATGCGCCGCCGGGATCAGCGCTGTGCCGCCGTAGCGATTGGTGCTGGCAAGGTCCGCCCCCGCCCCAAGTGCCATCTTGAGGATCTCATTGCGGCCTTCCGCACCGGCATAGAGAAACGGCGTATCGGAAATCGAATCCCTCGCATTGACGTCGGCGCCTGCGGCGATCAGCAGCCGCGCCGCCTCGACGTGATTGCCGTGGGTGGCAAGCAACAGCGCCGTGCGTCCGTCGCGGTCTCGCGCCTCGATATTCATGCCGGAGGACAGCAGCACTTTGACTTGCGCCGCATCGCCGCGCGCAGCCGCGCTTAGAAGTTCCGAACCTGAATTGGCATGAGACACGGCGATAGCCCCCGCGGTCGCGGCCGTGGCGATACAGACGGCCAAAACAAAACGAGCGGCGCGATGCGCCGCCCGTTTGATCTCTGCAAAAATCTGAAGGATCAAGCCGCTTCCGACGAAGCTGCTTCCTGCACCGGACCCGAATCCTGGCCCTTGGCATCGACGTCGCGATCGACGAATTCGATCACAGCCATCGGCGCGTTGTCGCCGTAACGGAAGCCGGCCTTGATGATGCGGGTGTAGCCGCCCTGACGATCCTTGTAGCGGGGCGCCAGAACGTCGAACAGCTTCTTGACCTGATCGTGGTCGCGCATTTCGCCGATCGCCTGACGGCGCAGGGCGAGACCGCCGCGCTTGCCGAGGGTGACCAGCTTCTCGACGATCGGGCGAAGTTCCTTCGCCTTCGGGAGCGTGGTGACGATCTGCTCGTGCTTGATCAGCGCAGCCGCCATGTTGGCGAACATCGCCTTGCGGTGCTCTGCGGTGCGGTTGAGCTTACGATGAACCTTGCCGTGACGCATGATGATAATCCTCTATTTCAATTGCCGCGACGGTTCGTCGGACATGTTGCTCAGGTGGGCTGCCTGCGTTCGCCCGGTAACAATCAGCGCGAGAGAAGGATCACCCCGCCCTCGCGCCAACTTCGCTCAGTAGTGGTCTTCGAAGCGCTTGGCCAGCTCGTCGATATTCTCCGGCGGCCAGCCGGGCACTTCCATGCCGAGGTGCAGACCCATCTGGGCCAGCACTTCCTTGATTTCGTTCAGCGACTTGCGGCCGAAGTTCGGGGTGCGGAGCATTTCCGCTTCCGACTTCTGCACGAGGTCGCCGATGTAGACGATGTTGTCGTTCTTCAGGCAGTTTGCCGAACGAACCGACAGTTCGAGCTCGTCCACCTTCTTGAGGAACGCAGGGTTGAAGGCGAGATCCGGAATGATCTCGGCCGCGACTTCCTTGCGGGGCTCTTCGAAGTTGACGAACACGTTGAGCTGATCCTGCAGGATGCGCGCCGAGTAAGCGAGCGCATCGTCCGGCGAGATCGCGCCGTTGGTCTCAATCGTCAGCGTCAGCTTGTCGTAGTCGAGGATCTGGCCTTCGCGGGTGTTCTCAACCTTGTAGGACACCTTGCGAACCGGCGAGAACAGGCTGTCCACCGGGATCAGACCGATCGGCGCATCTTCCGGACGGTTGCGCTCTGCGGCGACGTAACCCTTGCCGGTGTTGACGGTGAACTCCATGCGGATTTCAGCGCCCTCGTCGAGGGTGCAGAGCTGCAGATCCGGATTCAGCACGACGACATCGCCGACGGTCTGAATGTCGCCTGCGGTGACGACGCCGGGGCCGGACTTCTTCACGACCATGCGCTTCGGGCCTTCGCCCTGCATCTTGATCGAGATGTCCTTCACGTTCAGCACGATGTCGGTCACGTCCTCGCGCACGCCGGCAATCGAGGAGAACTCGTGCAGCACGCCGTCGATGTGGACCGACTGCACGGCAGCTCCCTGCAGCGACGACAGCAGAACGCGGCGCAGCGCGTTACCGAGCGTCTGGCCGAAACCGCGCTCGAGAGGTTCAGCGATGACGGTTGCGAAACGGGTCGGGTCCGAACCGGGCGTCACGTTGAGCTTGTTCGGACGAATGAGTTCTTGCCAATTTTTCTGGATTGTCACTTGTTCACCCATGCCATCAAAATCACTGGCGTTGGAGGTTTTGCGGCGCGGGCACCGTTATTAAACAATGGCCGCGTCATCGCATCTCAAAAACAACGCGGGCGAAGATCGCCCGCGGCAGTCCAAACAATCAGACGCGCCGACGCTTGCGCGGACGGCAACCATTGTGCGGGATCGTGGTCACGTCGCGGATCGAGGTGACGGTGAAGCCCGCGGCCTGCAGAGCGCGCAGCGCCGATTCTCGGCCCGAACCCGGACCTGCGACTTCGACTTCCAGCGTGCGCATGCCGTGTTCCTGCGCCTTCTTCGACACGTCTTCGGCAGCAACCTGCGCCGCATACGGAGTCGACTTGCGCGATCCCTTGAAGCCCATCGTTCCGGCCGACGACCAGGCAATGGTGTTGCCCTGTGCATCGGTGATGGTGATGGTGGTGTTGTTGAACGACGAATTTACGTGCGCAATGCCGGATGCGATGTTCTTGCGTTCACGGCGACGTACGCGGGTAGCATCTTTAGCCATTTGGTCTCTTCTCTTCCTTCAAGCGCGTCCGTGATTCCAGACGCTGGGGAATTTCAGGTGATCATCCGGCCGCCACGTGACAGCCGGATCGGTCGGTGAAAAACGAAAATTACTTCTTCTTGCCGGCGATAGCCTTGGCCGGACCCTTGCGCGTGCGCGCATTGGTGTGGGTGCGCTGACCGCGCACCGGAAGGCCGCGGCGATGACGCAGGCCGCGATAGCAGCCGAGGTCCATCAGGCGCTTGATGTTCATGCCGACTTCACGGCGAAGGTCGCCTTCCACGAGGAAGTCGCGGTCGATCATTTCACGGATCTGAAGAACTTCAGCGTCCGTGAGCTGCGAGACGCGGCGCTCGGCCGGAATCTTGAGCTGCTCGACGATGGTCGCGGCATTCTTCTGGCCGATGCCATGAATGTACTGAAGCGCGATCAGCACGCGCTTGTTGGTCGGAATGTTGACGCCTGCAATACGGGCCACGGTCTTCGCTCCTGTCGCCGTCCATCACGGACCGGCTTGTGTCGTTGATCTCTTTGCGTCGGGCGGGTGTTCACAAACGCGAACACGACGCCCTCCCCATTTTCTTTCGGGGCCCGGCATCGTCTGAACGTATCCGACTGGATGCGGGCTTATTAATGTATTCAGCGCCGTTTCGTCAACCGTTTGACGGCCTTAGCGCTCTTTTTCGTGGCCTTTTTGGCCACTTTCCGAGCCTTCCCGGTCCGGGTTCCCGCCGCCCGGCTTTTAGCCTTCGCAGCGGTCTTTTTCCGGCCCTTCACCGCCCCTTTGGCGGCCTTCCCGGCGGGTTTGGAGGCCTTTTTGGCCTTCCGGGCGGTCGCTTTGGCAGCTTTCTTGGCTGCCTTTTTCGCAGCCTTCTTGGTTCCCTTGGCACCCTTGGCCTTGGCGGCGGGCTTCTTTGCCTTGGCAGGCTTGCGGGTCGCAGCTTTCTTCTCTGCCTTGGCCACCGAATCGGCTTCCAGAGCAGCCAGAACCCGGTTGATGGCGCCGGTCACCTGCTCGATGGTCATCATGCCATCGACGGTGATGAGCTTGCGCTTCTCCGAGTAGTAATGAACCAGCGGTTCGGTCTGGGCGCGATAGCTGGCAAGGCGCTTGGACAGCACTTCCGGCGTATCGTCGACCCGGACTTCCTCGCCGCGCTCGCGCATCTGCGCCACACGGGTTTCGACGCGCTCGAGCAGCGCGCTTTCGTTCACGCGCAGTTCGACAACAGCGTCGAGCTTGAGATGTTTCTTCTTGAGTAGGTCATCGAGCGCAGCAGCCTGCGGCACGGTGCGCGGAAAGCCGTCGAGGATGAAGCCCTTCTTCGCGTCCGGCTCCTCGATGCGATCGGCGATGATTCCGACCACAACTTCATCAGGCACCAGCGCGCCGCTGGCCATGATGTCCTTCGCCTTGAGGCCGATCGGCGTTCCGGCTGCCACAGCGGCACGCAGCATCTCTCCGGTGGAGAGCTGAACGATGCCGTGCTTGTGAACCAGTCGTTGCGCCTGTGTTCCCTTGCCCGCCCCCGGCGGCCCGAGAAGAATCAACCTCATTTACGGCGGCCCCTCAATTTCGATTTACGAATCAGCCCTTCATACTGGTGCGCCAGCAGATAGCCCTGCACCTGAGCGACCGTATCCATCGTCACGCTGACAACGATCAGCAGCGACGTACCGCCGAGATAGAACGGCACGGATGCGTAAGAGATCAGGATTTCAGGCACCAGACAGACGATCGCCAGATAGATCGCACCGATCACGGTGATGCGTGACAGCACGTAGTCGATATATTCCGCGGTGCGCTCACCCGGACGGATGCCCGGAATGAAGCCGCCATGCTTCTTCAGATTGTCGGCGGTCTCGGTCGGGTTGAACACGATCGCGGTGTAGAAGAACGCGAAGAACACGATCAGCCCGAGATACAGAACGAGGAACAGCGGACGGCCGTGCGCAAGCTGCGTGGTCAGCCACTGGAACCACTCCGGCCCCTTGCCCGCGTTGAACTGCGCAATGGTGGTCGGCAGCAACAGCAGCGACGACGCGAAGATCGGCGGAATCACGCCCGCGGTGTTGAGCTTGAGCGGCAGATGCGAGGACTGGCCCTCGAACATCTTGTTGCCGACCTGACGCTTCGGATACTGGATCAGCAGGCGGCGCTGCGCGCGCTCGACGAACACGATCAGCGCGATGACCGCAACGGCCATGATAATGATCGCGAGAATGAGCACCGTCGACAGCGCGCCCTGACGGCCGAGTTCGAGAGTCCCCGCGATTGCCGACGGCAGCTCGGCGACGATGCCGGCCATGATGATCAGCGAAATGCCGTTGCCGATGCCGCGCGAGGTGATCTGCTCGCCGAGCCACATCAGGAACATGGTGCCGCCGACCAGCGTGATCGTGGTCGACATGCGGAAGAACAGGCCCGGATCGGCGACCACGTTGCCTGCGCCTTCAAGGCCGACGGCAATGCCGTAAGCCTGGAACGTCGCGAGCACGACAGTCAGATAACGGGTGTACTGATTGATGATCTTGCGGCCCGACTCGCCCTCTTTCTTGAGAGCTTCGAGCTGCGGCGACACAGTGGTCAGCAACTGAAGAATAATCGACGCCGAGATGTACGGCATGATGTTCAGCGCGAAAATCGCCATGCGGTTGATGCCGCCGCCGGCGAACATGTTGAACATGCCGAGAATGCCGCCAGCCTGCGACTTGAAAATCTGGCTCCAGACATTCGGGTCGATGCCCGGCAGCGGCACGTAGGTGCCCAGCCGATAAACAAGCAGCGCACCCAGTGTGAACCAGATGCGCTTCTTGAGCTCGTCAGCTTTTGCAAATGCCGAGAAGTTGAGGTTTGCCGCAAGTTGTTCCGCTGCAGAGGCCATATTCGATCCCGGTTCCTTCAACTCGTCAGGCCGGGCGTTCCCGGCCCTCCGCGCCTTCCTTTGAGACTTCAAAGAAGTAAAGGCGAGGATGCCCGGCACAAGGCCGGGCGTAACGGAATTTTACGAGGCCTTCCTGTTCGGCTTCTTGGCAGCAGCCTTCTGCGCAGCGGCGTCCTTCGCCGGCGCCAGGATCTTCACCGAACCGCCGGCCTTCTCGACTGCCGCAATGGCAGACTTGGTGGCGCCGTGCACTTCGACGGTCAGCTTTGATTTGAGTTCGCCGCGGCCGAGGAGACGCACGCCATCCTTCGAACGGCGCAGGATGCCGGACTTCACCAGCGATTCCGCGTTCACGGTCGCACCAGCATCGAGCTTCTTGGCATCGATGGCTTCCTGCAGACGGTCGAGATTAACCTCCGTCAGGTCGAGCGCGAAGATGTTGTTGAAGCCGCGCTTCGGCAGACGGCGATGCAGCGGCATCTGGCCGCCTTCAAAGCCCTTGATACGCACGCCCGAACGCGCGGTCTGGCCCTTGCCGCCGCGACCTGCCTGCTTACCCTTGCCGGAGCCAATGCCACGGCCAACGCGCATGCGCTTCTTGCGCGAGCCGGCGTTGTCGGCGATTTCATTGAGCTTCATCGCTTGCTTCCTTACTTCTCGTCGACGACGCGAACGAGGTGCCTGACCTTGTTGATCATGCCGCGAACCTCAGGCGAATCCTGCAGCTCGGCGACGCGGCCGATCTTGTTGAGACGCAGACCGATCAGGGTCTCGCGCTGCGAGCTGTGACGGCGGATCGGGCTGCCGGTCTGCTCGACCTTGATGGTTTTCGTTGCGGCCTTGGCCATGGTCTAAACTCCAAAACGTCTTTTCAGACTGGCATGATCTTATAGGAAAACCGGAAGACCGCTTTTCCGGATCATGCCCTAATTATTCCGCGACAGCTTCCGCGTCGCCGCCGACACGACGGGACTGCAACGTGGACACCTTGATGTTGCGGCGGTTGGCAACCGAACGCGGCGAATCCTGATGCTTCAGCGCGTCGAACGTCGCGCGAACCATGTTGTAGGGATTCGACGAGCCGATCGACTTCGCCACCACGTCCTGGATACCCAGGGTTTCGAAGACGGCGCGCATCGGGCCGCCCGCGATGATACCAGTACCGGCAGGAGCGGCGCGCAGGTAAACGCGGCCGGCACCATGACGGCCAGCGATATCGTGATGCAGCGTGCGGCCTTCGCGCAAAGCAACGCGCGTCAGGTTACGCTTGGCCGACTCGGTTGCCTTGCGGATCGCTTCCGGCACTTCGCGCGCCTTGCCGTGGCCGAAACCGACCCGGCCCTTCTGATCGCCGATGACGACCAGAGCCGCGAAACCGAAGCGCTTGCCGCCCTTGACGACCTTCGCCACACGATTGATGTGGACGAGCTTGTCGACGAACTCGCTGTCGCGCTCTTCCCGATCCCGACCGCCCCGCTCGCGTCCACCGCGTTCGCGTTCACCTGCCATGGTGTTTTCCAATCCTTGCGAGGCTCGCGCCTCTGACCTTGTGTCCGTTCAAACCAAATTCAAAGGCTGAGCTTAGAAGCTCAAGCCGCTTTCCCGCGCGGCATCGCCGAGCGCCTTGACGCGGCCGTGGTAAAGATAGCCACCACGGTCGAAAACCACTTCCTTGACACCGTTCTTCACGGCGCGTTCGGCGAGCAGCTTGCCCACGGCCTTCGCCGCGTCGATATCCGCGCCGGTCTTGCCGGTGTCGCGCATGGTCTTCTCCAGCGACGAAGCGGACGCGAGAGTCTCGCCCTTCACGTCGTCGATGACCTGAGCGTAGATGTGCTTCGACGAGCGGAACACCGACAGGCGCGGACGTCCATTCGCGGTCCGGCGCAGCGCGAGACGAACGCGCTGCTTGCGCCGGGCATTCGTGACCTTGAGTTTCGACATGACCGGCTCCGTTACTTCTTCTTGCCTTCCTTGCGGAAGATGAATTCATCGGCGTACTTCACGCCCTTGCCCTTGTAGGGCTCCGGCGGACGGTAGCTGCGGATCTCGGCGGCGACCTGGCCGACGCGCTGGCTGTCGTTGCCGGCAATGGTGATTTCAGTCGGCTTCGGCACGGCGATCTGGATCCCTTCCGGAATCGCGTAGATCACGTCGTGGCTGTAGCCGAGCGAGAGCTGCAGGTTCTTGCCCTGAAGCGCAGCGCGGTAACCGACGCCGGTGATTTCCAGCTTCTTCTCGAAGCCCTTGGTGACGCCTTCGACCAGATTCGCGATCTGGGCGCGAGCGGTGCCGTACAGCGACTGAGCGCGCTTGGTCTCGAAGCGCGGCGCAACGCGGATCGCGCCGTCCTTCAGCTCAACGGAAACGTCATCATGCACGACAAACTGAAGCGCGCCCTTCGGGCCCTTCATCTTGACGGTCTGCCCTTCAACATTCGCGGTGACGCCGGAGGCGATCGCGACGGGCCTTTTGCCTACGCGTGACATTGATCTTCCTTCCTTAGAACACCGTGAAGAGAACTTCGCCGCCCACGTTCGCGTCGCGCGCGTCGTGGTCAGCCATGATTCCCTTCGGCGTCGATAGAACCGAAATGCCAAGACCGTTACGGACGCGCGGCAGGTTCTTCACCGACGCGTAGACCCGGCGGCCCGGCTTCGACACGCGCTCGATCTCCTTGATGACCGGCTCGCCGTCGAAATACTTCAGTTCGATTTCCAGCTCGTTGTGGCCGCCGGCATGCTCGACCGCCGCGTAGCCGCGGATGTAACCTTCGGCCTTCAGCACTTCGAGAACGTTGGCGCGCATCTTCGAGCCCGGGGTCGAAACCTTGGACTTGTTGCGCATCTGCGCGTTGCGGATGCGGGTGATGAGATCGCTGATCGGATCGTGCGTTGACATGTCTCCGCCTCCCCTTACCAGCTCGACTTCACGAGACCCGGAATCAGCCCCTTCGAGCCGAATTCACGGAGCGCGATACGGCTCATCTTGTTCTTGCGATACACCGCGCGCGAACGGCCGCTGACTTCGCAGCGGTTGCGGATGCGGGTCGCCGACGAATTGCGCGGCATTTCGGCCAGCTTGATCGTCGCAGCGAAACGCTCTTCCATCGGCTTCGTCTTGTCGGCGATGATCGCCTTCAGGCGCGCGCGCTTGGGAGCTGCGTTCTTCGTCATCTTCTGACGCCGGTTATTCTTTTCGACAGAACTCTTCTTAGCCATCGAGTAGTCTCCATACCTTTCCGCGTTTGAGACGCTGACTAATTCAGCGGCTCACTGCCGGAACGGAAAATTGAATGCGGTCAGCAACGCCCGTGCCTCGTCGTCCGTGGCGGCGGTGGTGCAGATCGTAATGTCCATGCCCCAGGTCTCGCCCGACTTGTCGTAGTCGATTTCCGGGAACACGATGTGCTCTTTCAGGCCGAGCGAGTAGTTGCCCATGCCGTCGAAGCTCTTCGGATTGAGGCCGCGGAAGTCGCGGACGCGAGGCAGCGCGATATTCACAAGACGATCGACGAAATCGTACATGCGGGACTTGCGCAGCGTCACCTTGGCGCCAATGGCCTGGCCTTCACGCAGCTTGAAGGTCGCGATCGCCTTGCGCGAGTGCGTGACAACCGGCTTCTGGCCGGCGATCAGCGCGAGGTCGGCAGCAGCCAGTTCGACCTTCTTGCGGTCGTTGACGGCTTCGCCGATGCCCATGTTGAGCACGACCTTCTCGAGAACCGGAACCTGCAGGGCATTGGTGTAGCCGAACTGCTCAACCAGCTTGCCGCGGATCTCTTTGTCAAACTGCGCACGCAGGCGCGGAACGTATGCGGTCTCAGCCATTGATCTCTGCTCCCGAGCGCTTCTCAACGCGCACCTTGGTGCCGTCCTTCTGCACCTTGAAGCCGACGCGGGTCGGCTTGCCGTCCTTGCCGACGAGCGCGATGTTCGACAGGTGGATCGGCGACTCCTTGGTGATGATGCCGCCTTCCTGGGTCTGGGTCTGCTTCTGGTGACGCTTCACCAGATTGACACCGCGCACCAGCGCCTTGCTCTCGGTGGGACGCACCTCGAACACTTCACCGGTCCGGCCCTTGTCGCGGCCCGACAGAACGATGACCTTGTCACCCTTGCGAATCTTGGCAGCCATTACAGCACCTCCGGCGCAAGCGAGATGATCTTCATGTGGTTCTTGGCGCGAAGCTCGCGCGGCACCGGCCCGAAGATACGGGTGCCGACCGGCTCGGACTGGTTGTTGATCAACACAGCCGCGTTGCGGTCGAAGCGAATGACGGAACCGTCAGCGCGGCGGATGTCCTTGGCGACGCGAACGACGACCGCCTTCATGACGTCGCCCTTCTTCACCTTACCGCGTGGAATGGCTTCCTTGATCGAGACGACGATGATGTCGCCCACCGTTGCATAGCGGCGCTTGGAACCTCCAAGAACCTTGATGCACATGACACGGCGCGCGCCGGAATTATCGGCCACGTCGAGGTTGGTCTGCATCTGAATCATTGATGCACCTCGTCCTCTTTCTGATGCGCTATTTGCGCTTTAAGCTGTTTTCTTGGCGTCGCTCTGGACAACCGTCCAGCGCTTCAACTTCGAGAGTGGTTTGCTTTCTTCGATCCAGACCGTGTCGCCTGCCTTGAACTGATTGTTCTCGTCATGCGCGTGGTAGTTCTTGGACCGGCGAATGGTCTTCTTGTAGATCGGATGGGTGAAGCGGCGGTCAACACGCACGACAACGGTCTTGTCCTGCTTGTCGCTGACGACGACGCCCTGGAGAGTACGCTTCGGCATCTTTCGCCCCTTACTTCTTGCCGTCGCGCTTCTGCGCGGCGATGGTCTTGATGCGTGCGATATCGCGGCGAGCTTCACGCAGGCGCGAGGTGTTCTCGAGCTGCCCGGTGGCGCGCTGGAAGCGCAGGTTGAACCGCTCCTTCTTCAGATTGAGGACGGCTTCGTCCATCTGATCGGGGCTCATCGCGCGAATGTCTTCGACTTTCAGTTCGGCCATGGTCCTTACTCCGCAATGCGCGCGACGAAGCGCGTCTTGATCGGCAGCTTGGCGGCGGCAAGCTCAAGAGCTTCCTTCGCGGTCTGATGGGTCACGCCGTCGATCTCGAACATGATGCGGCCCGGCTTGACGCGCGCCACCCACAATTCCGGAGCGCCCTTACCCGAGCCCATGCGGACTTCAGCAGGCTTCTTCGACACCGGCACATCCGGGAATATGCGGATCCAGACGCGGCCGGCACGCTTCATGTGACGGGTCAGCGCGCGGCGGGCGGCTTCGATCTGGCGCGCGGTGATGCGCTCCGGCGCCATCGCCTTCAGGCCGAACTGGCCGAAAGACAACGTCGCGCCCGACGAGGCGACCCCGTGGATACGGCCCTTATGCGCCTTTCGGAACTTTGTCTTCTTTGGTTGCATCATGGCTTACGCCCTCAAACCTTCTTCGAATTTCAATCAGGCCGCATCGCGACGGGACGGACGCCCGCTGTCGCCTTCGGCCATACGCTTGTCCTGGGCCATCGGATCGTGCTCGAGGATTTCACCCTTGAAGATCCAGACCTTGACGCCGCAGGTGCCGAACGTCGTGAACGCGGTGGCGACACCGTAGTCCACGTCAGCGCGCAGCGTGTGCAGCGGCACGCGGCCTTCACGATACCATTCCATGCGCGCGATTTCGGCGCCGCCGAGACGGCCCGAGCAGTTGATGCGGATGCCTTCGGCGCCCAGACGCATCGCCGACTGAACGGCGCGCTTCATGGCGCGGCGGAATGCAACGCGG
>Ga0209023_10001032_pt1 | contig 39017 bp, 24 predicted proteins | sample LakOneMetagenome_FD_187468 | JGI IMG/M metagenome (GOLD analysis project Ga0209023, IMG submission 187468) | Freshwater and sediment microbial communities from Lake Erie, Canada (SPAdes) (version 2) | ecosystem: Environmental > Aquatic > Freshwater > Lentic | place: Lake Erie, Canada...
GAGCAAGGATCAAAATGAAGGGGTAGTTTTTGATCATACTATTATTACAGTTATTTTGGACATTGGTTTATCAAGGACACCCAAAAATATAAACAAAAAACAGCTATAATGCCTTTTGTGGCAGCTTTTTGTTATTACGGGTTTACGCTTTCTTTTCCTTAATTGTATATTTGCAGCCGGATGAACCTGGAAGTGTTGTTGAATTTGTATAAAAACGACCCCCGCTGTTTTCAGATTGCGGACAGGATCACTTTGTCCAAACCCCAGCATCTTCACCTGAAAGGCCTCAACGGCAGTGCATCTCAATTTGTTATCGCAGCGGTTTACAGCCATGCTTCCCTGGCACAAAGCAATCATCTTGTCATACTCCGGGATGCAGAAGAAGCAGCTTATTTCCAGAATACGTTAGAAAATATCACCAACGCCCTTGATATATTTTATTTTCCCTCTTCATTCAAGAATAAAAAGAATTACCAGTTACTGAACAGCAGCCATGTAATGCTTCGTACAGAAGCGCTTACCAAAATAGCCGCCGGTGGTAATAAAAAGATCATTGTAACATATCCTGAAGCGTTGTTTGAAAAAGTGGTGCTTTCAAAAACATTGTCAGAAAATATCATTCGAATAAAACAAGCCGATGTACTGGATGTAAATGCGATGCTGGAAAGGTTTGTTCAGCATGGATTTGTAAGAACTGATTTTGTATATGAACCCGGCCAGTTCGCCATTCGTGGCGGCATTCTCGATATTTATTCTTTCGGGAATGAAAAACCATATCGCATTGAATTGTTTGGAAATGAAGTTGACAGCATCCGCATATTCGATCCCGAAAACCAGTTGAGCGAAAGAAAATTATTACAGGTAAATATCATTCCCAATGTAGAAACACAATTCGACACCGGAGAAAAAGTGTCATTACTGGAATTTTTACCTGAGAACACCGTGGTATGGATGGAAGACTGGAATTTCATCAAAGAAAAGATCGAACAGCAGGAAGAAGACCTTGAATTGTTTTTAGCATTGATACAAACAACAGACAACAGGCAACAAACCACAGATGAAGAAAATGACCTTAACAGGAAAGATAAGGTCACGAGTGAGGATTTTGTAAAAGCAATTGAAGCAGAAAAACAAATTGCTCTAAAGCATATTATTGAAATGGGAAGCCGTACACATTTTCCCAATATTCAATCTGCCATATTAAATATTAATTATTCAACAAAGGAACAACCGGCATTCAACCGCCAGTTCGACCTCTTAATAAAAGACCTGAAGTATTACGAGAACCAGCATTACAACATTTTCATTTTTGCAGAAAACCCGAAACAGCTTGAAAGGTTACACATCATCTTCACAGATCTTAAAGCCGAGATACAGGTAACGCCCATTCCAGTTTCCATTCATGAAGGTTTTATTGATGATGACCTGAAAGTTATCTGTTATACCGATCACCAGGTTTTTCAACGTTATCACAAATACAAAGTAAAACAGGCATTCAGCAAGAACAAAGCACTAACACTTAAAACACTTCGTGAATTACAACCGGGCGATTATGTTTCACACATCGATCATGGTGTTGGCGTTTACAGTGGTTTGCAAAAAATTGAAGCCAACGGGCGCATGCAGGAAGCCGTTCGTATTCAATATAAAGATGGTGACTTGTTGTATGTAAATATTTCATCGCTTCATAAAATAAGTAAGTACAGTGGAAAAGAAGGAAGCATTCCTAAAATGAATAAGCTTGGCAGTGATGTATGGAACAAACTGAAAGAGAAAACAAAGAAACAGGTAAAAGATATTGCCACCGATCTTATAAAATTATACGCACAAAGAAAAAGTTTACAGGGTTTTGCACACAGTCCGGATAATTACATGCAAACAGAACTGGAAGCCAGTTTTATTTATGAAGACACCCCCGACCAGGCCAAGGCAAGTGAAGATGTAAAACGTGATATGGAGAAACCGGCACCAATGGACAGATTGGTTTGTGGTGATGTTGGCTTTGGCAAAACGGAAGTCGCCATTCGTGCTGCATTCAAATCATGTTGCGATGGAAAGCAGGCCGCAGTGCTTGTTCCCACAACAATACTTGCTTACCAGCATTACAAAACATTTGGCGACAGGCTGAAGGATTTTCCTGTTAAAGTGGATTTTATAAACCGCTTTAAATCGGCCAAAGAAAAAAAGGAAACGCTCAAACAACTGGAAGAAGGAAAAATAGATATCATCATCGGTACACACGCACTGCTCAGTAAAGATGTAAAATTCAAAAACCTTGGTGTAATGGTGATCGATGAAGAACAGAAATTCGGTGTAGCCGCAAAAGAAAAATTGAAACAACTGCGAACTACTGTTGATTCGCTTACACTAACGGCAACGCCGATCCCAAGAACATTGCAGTTCAGTTTAATGGGCGCCAGGGATTTAAGTATCATCAATACACCGCCACCAAACAGGCAACCGATCCAGACTGAAGTAATGGTATTCAATGAGGATGCCATCCGTGATATCATCTATTATGAAACCGAACGAGGCGGACAGGTGTTCTTCATTCACAACAGGGTGAAAGGCCTGGCAGAAATGAAATCATTTATCCAGGGACTTTGCCCCGATATCAGCATTGCCTATGCACACGGGCAAATGGAAGGTGATGAACTGGAAGATACGATCCTTGATTTCATGGATAAAAAATATGATGTGCTTGTTTGTACCAATATTGTGGAAAGTGGCGTTGACATTCCAAATGTGAATACGATCATCGTGAACAATGCACACCAGTTTGGATTAAGTGACCTGCACCAGTTGCGTGGCCGCGTGGGAAGAAGCAATAAAAAAGCATTCTGTTATTTACTGGCGCCGCCGATGAGTACTTTGCCTCCGGATAGCAGGAAACGATTAAGTACACTGGAACAATACAGTGACCTTGGCAGCGGTTTCCAGATCGCCATGCGTGACCTTGATATACGTGGCGCCGGAAATTTATTGGGTGGTGAACAAAGTGGATTCATCGCAGAGATCGGTTTTGAAATGTACCAGAAGATCTTAGATGAAGCAATCCGTGAATTAAAACGAAATGAATTCAGGGAATTATATAAAGAAGAGATACAGCAACAGGATGATTTTGTAAGCGATTGCAGTATTGATACAGATCTTGAGATATTAATTCCTGACGATTATGTTGAAAGTATTACGGAAAGGCTGAGCCTCTATTCAAGGCTGGATAATTGTAATACAGAAAAGGACCTGCAGGAATTCCATGCAGAAATGCTGGACAGGTTCGGGCCGATACCGCCACAGGTAGAAGACCTTTTCACCACAGTGCGTTGCAGGAAAATTTCTGTAGAACTTGGTTTTGAAAAATTATTCTTAAAGAACGAAACACTTAAATGTTTTTTTGTAAGCAATCCTGATTCACCTTATTTTCAAAGTGAAATATTCAATGGCATCCTGAAATTTTTACAGACAGGAACCAATAAAGGGAAATTAAAACAGGTAGGAAAGAATGGAATTTTAGTAGTTGAAGATATAAAAACGATGAGCGAATTACATCATTTCCTGAATAAAATGCACATGAGCGTATTTAACAAGTAAAACTTATAGTGGAAAATTTTTCTATATTATCCAATCAACTTACCCGTATTTCTTATTGATCAACTGAGATCCGTTGGATTATTCAGAATTGGTTTCCTCTTAATAAACTCAAAAACATTCCGCAAGAGGAACATTATTAAATTAAAAAGCCACCTGCCTGTGCAGGTGGCTTTTTAAAAGATCTTTACGAATACTACCAGCCTTTTTTAGCAACGCCGTCTTTAACAGCTTCCAAAGCTTTTGCTTCAGCCAACATAGTAGTCATTTTATTCCCTTTACCATCATCGCCCTGGGCCATGTACCCACCACGAGATGTTTTGGTTATTACCGCATTTTGCATAGGAACATTTTTTTCCTTCGTTTTCATGCAATACGCTGTTAACATTTTTGACATTTTAATAGAATTTATGGTTAGTAAATAATGGGTTGAAGTACTGCTTCAGCATACAAGCTACTAAAAATATTGGTTTTACCAAAAATTACTACTTGAACCGCCAAGACACAAAGTCGCAGAGATTCATTTAAATTTCTTACGGCCCTTGTGTTTTAGCGGTTCAAATCATAAAAAACGCCCTCTAAAAAGAAGGCGCCATTATAATACATTATCAATTTTCAATTATTATACATCGATCTTCGCATACTTTGCATGGCTTTCAATAAATTCCCTTCTTGGCGGAACCTCATCTCCCATCAACATACTAAATACCCGGTCTGCTTCTGCGGCGCTTTCAAGACTTACCTGCTTCAATGTTCTTGTAAGCGGGTTCATGGTTGTTTCCCACAATTGTTCTGCATTCATTTCTCCCAAACCTTTATAACGCTGTGTATTTACACTGTCATCTTTACCCTGGCCGTATAGTTTTATCAATGCCTTACGTTCTTCATCTGTCCATGCATATTCCTGTTCCTTTCCTTTTTTAACCAAATAAAGAGGAGGTTGCGCAATGTAAACATTACCCTGTTCAACCAATTCCTTCATATAACGGAAAATGAAGGTAAGTATGAGTGTTGCGATATGACTGCCATCCACGTCGGCATCCGTCATGATGATCAGTTTGTGATACCTGAGCTTGCTGATGTCGAGTGCTTTTGCATCTTCGCTAGTTCCTATTTTAACACCAAGCGCTGTGAACATATTCCTGATCTCTTCATTATCATATATCTTATGCTCCATTGCTTTTTCCACATTCAGAATCTTACCACGCAATGGGAGGATCGCCTGGAAACTGCGGTCGCGGCCCTGTTTGGCTGTACCACCTGCCGAATCCCCTTCCACCAGGAACAACTCACATTTACCCGGATCTTTTTCAGAGCAATCTGCCAGTTTACCCGGCAAACCACCGCCTACTAAAACACTTTTGCGCTGTACCATATCACGGGCACGCTTAGCAGCAGCCCTGGCCTGTGCAGCCAGTATCACTTTCTGGATGATCGTTTTTGCATCCCTTGGGTTTTCTTCCAGGTATGCTTCCAGTACACGGCTAAGTGTAGTGTCCACAATTCCCATTACCTCACTGTTACCAAGTTTTGTTTTTGTCTGTCCTTCAAACTGTGGCTCCGGAACTTTTACAGAAATGATCGCAGAAATACCTTCCCTGAAATCATCTCCTTCAATAACCACTTTGGCTTTATCGAACATGCCCTGTTTTTCACCATAGCTTTTAAAAACCCTGGTAATGCTTCTCCTGAAACCAGCCACATGTGTTCCACCTTCGATGGTATTGATGTTATTTACATAGCTGAAAATGTGTTCCTGGTAACCTGCGTTATAAACCATGGCCACTTCAACCGCCACATTGCTTTTTTCATCATGCCCGTCGCAATAGATAACCGTTGGTATCAACGGATGCCTGTTGGCATTCTTATCTATCATTTCCACAAACTCAACAATACCACCTTCACTGTAAAAAGTTTTAGTGTATACTTTTCCTTCGTCATCTTTTTCCCTCAGGTCATTTAATATAATGGTGATCTTCCTGTTCAGGAAAGCAAGTTCCCTTAAACGGCCTTCAAGGATATCTTTATTATAGATCGTAGTGGTGAAAATGCTGTCATCGGGCCAGAAATGAACACGTGTTCCTGTTGCATCACTTGATTTGCCAGTTTCCCTTACAGGATACTGGGGAACCCCTTTTGCATATTCCTGTTCGAAGGTCTTTCCTTCGCGGTTAACCGTAACATGAAGTTTGGTACTCAATGCATTCACGCAACTTACACCCACACCATGCAAACCACCGGAAACCTTGTAAGAACCTTTATCAAATTTTCCACCTGCGTGCAATACGGTCATAACCACTTCCAACGCACTCCTGTTTTCTTTGGTGTGCATGCCTGTTGGGATACCACGGCCATCATCCTGAACAGTGATAGAATTATCTTCATTGATTGTAACAGTAATATTTTTGCAATAACCCGCCAATGCTTCATCAATAGAGTTATCTACCACTTCATAAACAAGGTGGTGAAGGCCTTTTACACTGATATCGCCAATATACATGGCCGGCCTTTTACGAACCGCTTCCAACCCTTCTAAAACCTGGATACTGTCTGCACCATAGGAAGCATTTGCGAGGGATACTAATTCTGCTGTTGTACTCATAAATTATTTAGACTCCTTATTTATTTTATTGCTGATTTTTTTTACCGCAAAGGCGCTAAAACGCTAAGATCCGGATTATTTTTTGCGCCTTTTTATCTTAGCAGTATATGTCATTTTCACATTCCTGCAAATGTAACGAAAATCAAGGGTTTAAACTCACAAAAAAAGGTTTATTTTATGAACATCTTACCATTAATAATTAATAGCTGGGAGGCGGAAAGAGGTTTGAAAAAGTATTAGTTCCTTATTATGCCAAACGTCTTCCCAGCTTCCTGGCGAAATACTTTTTTCAAGCGACTTTATTAGCGATTGTTTTGTATCTTTGCATCGAAATTTTTCAATGAATCAGCATTTAGACATATTAACTTTATCACGCAAGCAACCTTATTTGCAGGAAGATATGGACGTTTTACAGGACCTGGTACGCAATGTCCCTGGCTCAGTAAAGTATGCCATAAAACGCTACCGCAAGCAGCCTCAGTGGAATATGGAAGATACCGGTATGCTGGTATATCATTATGAAAAAAACAACGTTACAGAAAATTATCTTGAACTTAAGTTCTGCGTAAGTGGTAATGTGTACTGCCGTCAGAAGCAAACCGAATGTGATTCATGTAAGCTGAATGCTTCGAGGGGATGTATTGAAAAAGTAGACAGTGTAGATGTACTGAGTTTCAGTTTTTCACCCACCTACCTGCAGCAGTTTGCCAAAGCACATAAATCGCCTGAATCACTTTCCGACAATGTGCTTTCATTTGCACACACTTCTTCCTTTACTAAAATTCTCCCGCTTTGCGGCAAAACCAGGATGGCTATTGAAGCCCTGCTGAACCATACTTATACCGATACGCTCGAAAATATTTTCATCAATGCACAAACCCAGATACTGTTATTGTATAGTATGGATTGCATGCTTGGAGAAAAAGAAGTATCAACCTTCAGCTGCAAGTTCCTTGCAAACGAAGCCGACCGTGAAAAGATAATCAAGGCAAGGGAGATATTATTGCAGCATATCGGCGAACCGATCACGATTAAGGCACTCAGCCGCAAAGTAGCCATCAATGAATGTTACCTGAAAAAAGGGTTTAAAGAAATATTCGGTACTACCATCTTTGATTTTTACCAGGGCCAGCGAATGGAACATGCAAAATACCTTTTGTATGATAAAGGGTTAAGCGTTACAGAAGTTTCTTTATTGCTTGGCTATTCTTCTATCTCACATTTCAGCACTGCGTTTAAAAAACACACAGGAATCAAGCCGTGTGAATTGCTGTTGCGTTAATTTTTTTCCTCATTTACTTTCAAAAAACAATTGTTGAATCAATGTATGATATTGATCAGTTGTATGCATGACTGTTAGAAGCAAATCTGTCACCACATTGTAAAACATCACTGTTTCTCATCAGTTTTTCATTTGATGACATTTCTGTGATAAATCTCCCTGTTCGTTGAAACAACTTTGTGTTCTAATAACTAAATGCATTGAAAAAATTATTATTCACCTGTTGTTTCCTGGCTGCCGGTTCTATACTGAAAGCACAGAACGTACAATTGCCCGATACAACAACCTTCAGCAAGGAAATGAACGAGGTTATCATCACGGCTACCCGTACACAAAAAAGCATTGGAAATATTCCTGTTCCAATCCAGGTGATCAATAAAAGGTTCATTCAGCAAACAGGTTCTCAGAAATTAATAGACATATTACAACAACAAACAGGGCTCATCCTCGCCGACAATCCATTGGGCCAGGCCTTACAAGGTTATCCAAATCCCTTCGGCAGCGGAATACAATTACAGGGCCTTGATCCTGCATATACATTGATATTATTAGATGGCGAACCGCTTACAGGAAGAAATGCTGGCATATTAAATCTTGGAAGGGTTGCGGTTGGAAATATCCAGCAGATTGAAATTGTAAAAGGGCCGGCAACAAGTTTATACGGAAGTGATGCCCTGGCCGGCGTAATAAATATTATTACAGAAAAACCAACAAAAACAACCGCTTCATTGCAGTTTCATCATTCTTCTAACAATACATGGGGTATAACCGCAAGTGCATTTATAAAAAATAATAAAAGTGCTTTACAGGTATTTGCGAACAGGCTGAGCAGCAGTGGTTATGACCTGGATAAATCTATCTATGGAAAAACAGTAGATCCATATCATAATTATTCTTACGCTGCAAAATGGTTCTATGATATCAGCAAACATACCCAGTTCCAGACATCAGCACGTTTCTTCTCACAAAAACAATTTAATAATTACCTGGTTTATACCGGTGCAACACCGGAAGCAGTTGATGGAAGCACCAAAGAAACAGACTGGAGTATCAACAACCAATTGCTGCATAGTTTTTCTGAAAATTTAAAAATAGCAGCAAGGATTTATGTAACAGGATACCAGGACAATGCTGAAGTATTTTTACAAACAGGCAAAACCATTTTCGACAAATCATACCTGCACCAGTTCTTATTAAAACCTGAGATACAGATTGAGGCTGGTAAAAAAGCAAATCAAAAACTGATCGCAGGTATTGGTTATAATTATGAAACCATAGATGCCAACAGGTATCCTTCAAAACATAATTTTAATGCTTATTACTTTTTTACCCAAAAAGAATGGCTGTTGAACAACAGGTTGAATATAACTGCAGGTGCAAGGCTCGACAAGCATACACTATATAAACTCCAGTTCAACCCAAAATTAGCGGTGGCATATAAATTCTTTAAGAAACTTACTGTCAATGCTTCTGTTGGTACAGGGTTTAAAGCTCCTGATTTCCGCCAGCAGTTCTTATTCTTCACCAATTCACTTGTTGGATATACATTACTGGGTGCTGAAGAACTTTCCAACGGGTTGCAGCAATTGCAAAAGCAAGGACAGATAGATTCTTCTGTAAACATTGCGCCATATCTCGGCAACCACACTTTGTTACCTGAAAAATCTGTTGGTACAAACATTGGAATAAGGTTCAATGCAAACTCAAGAACTGTTATTTCAACAAATATTTTCCGCAATGATATTACCAATTTGATAGACAGGTTCAACCTTCCTTTTACCAAAGTGAACAACCAGTCCATTTACAGTTATGCAAACATCAACAAAGTGTATACACAAGGTGCAGATATTAGTATAAGCTACCAGTTAGCTAAACAATTCTGCATAAGTGGCGGCTATCAATACCTGGAAGCAAAAGACAAGGATGTTGTGAAAAAGATCAAAGATCAGCAGTTGGTAAAACGTGATCCTGTAACATATGAAAGCAATTATGTTTCAATGAGCGAGTATGGGGGGTTGTTTAACCGCAGTAAACATACTGCCAATCTCCAATTATCTTATTTCAACAAAAAAAGCAATATCAATTCTAGCATAAGAGCAATTTACCGTGGCCGTTATGGTTACAGTGATATAAATGGTGATGCAGTGCTTGATGACAGCAGGGAATACGCAGATGGTTACCTTTTACTAAATGCATCTGTTTCAAAAACTTTCAAATGCGGTTTTGAAATGCAGGCTGGAAGCGACAATATCCTGAATTACCGTGATAAGGACAAATTGCCAAATTTATATGGCCGCACTTATTTTATCAATTGCAACATTAATCTCAAACATATATTTTCTTACAACAAAAAACAATGATCAAATGAAAAAAACAATGATGGCAGGTGCGGTTCTGTGTTCAGCTTTACTTTTTACTATCAGCTCCTGCAAAAAAGATTCCGACCCGCAAATTACCGTGATCGAAAAAACCGATTCTATAAAAGTGAATTTCAGCCCGGCTGCCCCTTACACATTCTTCAGTTTTAAAAATGATGCGCTGGTAGCCAATACCGATAGTGCAACAACAAAATGGGATTTTGGGTTGAGGTTTACCACTTTCATTTTAAACAGCCACACTTACGGACCTGGAAATGCAGCTGCTATTTTGCAGAACAGTATCTATGGCAGTGTAACAACAGCACCTGACGCAGGTTATGCTTACGATACCACGTCAGCTCAAAAAGCCATTAAAGACGGCAGCTGGTATGATTACAACCCGGTAACGCATTCATTCGCACCAAAAGCAGGTCAGACTTTCATTTTCCGCACCGCAGACAATTACTACGTAAAAATGGAATTACTTGCAGTAGATTATGAAGCATTTACAGGGCCTGTTCCTGTACGTTTGATATACCGTTTCAGGTATACATACCAGTCAAGTGGTGCCAAAACATTTTAATAAACAATATACTTAGTTATAAAAAAGCAACTTCATTTGAGTTGCTTTTTTTATTTGTTCTATGAAAATTCATTTGTATAGAATTAAGTTCCCGCATCCGTAAATGCAATTCCCGTATCCGTAACCTTAACCTGCACAATGTGAATTTTATTTGCAGATAATTTTAAACCACCATAATAACTGCAATCAAAATACTCATGAAAAAAACAGTTTTACTGCTCATCTCTACACTTTTAATATATCCGCTAATAGCACAGAATACCATTACAGGAAAAATTATTACCCGGGAAGGGGAACCAGCTGCACTGGTGAACATAGAGCTTAAAGAGCAGAAAAAACATGCAGTAAGTGGCGAAGATGGTATTTATATATTATCTGGCATTCCTGAAGGAAAATATACTGTGATAGTATCATTTGCAGAATTACAAACACAACAGAAAACCGTTATCCTGAAAAACAATGAAAAAGCAGTGATGGATTTTGTTCTGTCAGAAAATGCCGGCCAGCTCCGGGAAGTGATCATTGATGCCCGCAAAAGTCAGAATGAAAAAACTATAACGATTGGCAAGATCGCAGTAAAACCAATGGACCTCCCTCAAAGTATGGCCGTCATCGGGAAAGATGTAATTGAACGCCAGCAATCCTTGCGACTCAGTGAAGTAATTACCAATACAACCGGCGTTTATATGTATGGAAATACCGGCGGCACACAACAGGAGATCGGTGGCCGCGGATATGCATTCAACAGCAGTAATACTTTTAAAAATGGCATCAGGTATAACAATGCAGCCATGCCGGAAATAAGTGCGCTTGAAAAAGTAGAAGTATTAAAAGGAAGTGCAGCAATTTTATTCGGCAATGTGGCAGCAGGCGGGATACTGAACCTGGTAACCAAAAAACCAACATTTGAGAACAGTGGAGAGATCTCTTTCCGGGCAGGAAGCAATAGCTTCTATAAACCATCTTTTGATATTTATGGCCCGGTGAGTGACAGCAAGGTAATTGCATACAGGTTCAATGCAACATATGAAAATGCCAAAAGTTTCAGGGATAATGTAAGTTCAGAAAGAGTATATGCCAATCCTTCTGTATTAATAAAAGCAGGTAAAAAAACAACTGTATTGATCGAAGGGGATTATCTTTCAGACAACCGCACACTTGATTATGGCACTGGCGCTGTAAATTATGTTGTTGCAGATATTCCTGTAACTAGGTTCCTTGGTGCATCATGGAGCTACAATAAAATAAAACAGAAAACAGCTACGGTCACCGCAACACATAACCTCAATAAAAAATGGAAGGTCACCAGTACAACTGGCTACCAGGGCTTCAGCAGCGAACTGGCAGGAACCACAAGGCCAAATGCCAGCGGGCAATTTGTAAAAACTGATGGGACCTGGCTACGTGGTTTGCAAAAAAGTACTACTGAAGAAAAATATATTATTACGCAACTGGATATCAGTGGCAATGTTAAAACAGGAAAAATTGAGCATACAATATTAATTGGTGCAGATGCTGATAAATATATTACAGATGCCGGTGCTTTTGAATACAAGAATGGTTCAGCCGGTAACAGGAATATTTATGACAGCATCAATATTTATGATCTTAATAAATACGTACAGCGAACAGATATTCCTGTAATAACAGCTACTACTTTAACGCATACGCCTACCAGCCGCTTGGGAATATATGTGCAGGATATCATCAGCATTACAGGAAATCTAAAATTACTTGCGGGCATTCGTTATACAGATATAAAAAGAAATGCTGTATACACCGACACACTTACAAAAAACATAAGAGGATACGTCAAAAATACCAATGACGAAGCATATACACCCAGGTTTGGTATTGTGTACCAGCCTTTGAAAACCATCGCCTTTTTCGCAAGCTATGCCAACTCATTTATTACAAACACAGGTACTGATATTTACCTGGATCCTTTAGACCCGTCATATCTTAACCAGTATGAACTTGGCATTAAAACCGACCTGTTCAAAAAATCAGTTTCGGCCAATATCACTGTTTATAAAATAACGAACAGCAACCTGGCACAAATGAGCCTTACCCGTGCCGATGGATCCGCCAATTCAGATGCCAATATAAAAGAACTGGCAGGTTCTGTAAACAGTAAAGGCCTTGAAATTGATATTAATACAAAATCCATTTTCGGTTTTCAACTCATAAGCGGTTACAGTTTTAATGAAACGAAATACACAAACAGCAATACTTATATAGTTGGATCAAAACTTCTGTACAATCCACAACACACTGCTCATACAAGTATTTATTACACTTTTGGGAACAGGACTGTATTAAAAGGCTTCAGTGCCGGCCTGGCTGGATATTATGTAGGTAAACGAGTAGCCGGAAGATCAACCAGAATTAGGGTACCGAATGACACTTATAAACCGATGCCTTTGCCCGACTATTTTCAGTTTGATGCAACTGCAGCATATACTTTTAAAAAGATCAGTATCCGGTTAAGGGTAACAAACATATTTAATACAATAAGTTATTATGTACATGATGATAATAGTGTAAACCCGATAGCACCCACCCAATGCTCAGCCACTGTGGCCATGAAATTGTAAAAACCCCGGAAATAAAAAAGGCAACCTATTAAATAAGTTGCCTTAAAGTGTTTGTGAATTTTAATGTTTATCAGTGGGGGTATACCGATAAGTTTTTTCCTGGTGGTTAATCAATCATCACAAACCGTGGATTAAAAAACGGGACATTTCTTCAAAAAGATCTATTGGAATGCAGCTTTTCAAAAAATAACCGGATTAATATATTGAGTTATAATTCTAATTTAAAGAACGGGAGTAAGATTACTCCCGTTTACCCTAATAAAACCCTAAACCAGCAAAACTCTTGATCCTCAATCTCTATACTGCACTTATCATGAAATAATTTTATTCTTTTTTAATATCATCCCCCACTTTCGCTTATCTATTGGCGAGAAGACCAATATTATGCCAACGGCGGAAAATGTGGATAAATCTGAAACTTTTAACAGAAATCGCCACTGGAGCAATTAAACCTTTCAGCTTGGCCCCATTTTCCAATAGTAATTTTCGTAACTTTGCAGCCTCATTTTTATCAGAAAACGCATCAGGAATTTACTTTATGTCAGCCAGGTACAAAGAATATCAACAACTTAACTTACCATCCATCAGCAGTGAGATATTGGAGAAATGGGAATCATCACTCGCATTTGAAAAAAGCGTTGAATTGCGGGAAGGAAAGGAAGCCTTTGTTTTCTTTGAAGGCCCCCCAAGCGCCAACGGAATGCCTGGTATTCACCATGTTATATCCAGAACATTGAAAGACCTGGTTTGCAGGTACAAAACAATGCAGGGTTTCCAGGTAAAACGTAAAGGCGGATGGGACACACATGGCTTACCCATTGAACTGGGTGTTGAAAAAGAACTGGGCATCACCAAAGAAGATATCGGCAAAAAAATATCTGTAGAAGACTTTAATAAAAAATGCCGGGAAGTGGTAATGCGTTTCAAGGATAAATGGGATGAGATCACCAAAAAAATGGGGTACTGGGTTGACCTTAATAACCCTTACGTAACTTTTGAAAATAATTATATTGAATCACTCTGGTGGTGCTTAAGTGAATTATATAAGAAAGGTTATCTCTATGAAAGCGTGAGCATACAACCTTATTCACCTGCTGCAGGAACAGGATTGTCTTCCCATGAACTGAACCAGCCGGGTACATACAAAGATGTGAAGGATACGAGTGCAGTAGTGATGTTCAGGATAATTAAAAATGAAAAATCAGTAATTAATAATGTAGAAGGAGATGTGTTTTTAATGGCGTGGACAACCACCCCATGGACTTTGCCTTCCAACCTTGGATTAACTGTTGGGCCAAACATAGATTATGTATTGATCCAGACTTTTAACCCTTACACTTATCTTCCAAACAATGTTGTTTTAGCCAAGGCACTGGTAAATAAATATTTTAAACCTGAAGGCGAGAATGCTGATTTTTCAGCATATAAAGAAGGAGACAAACTCATTCCCTGGAAAATAGTTGCTGAATTCAAAGGCAAAGACCTGGAAGGAATTTCTTATGAACAACTGCTCCCTTTTGAAGCAAATAGTTTGGAAAAGATACAGGAAATAACTCCGGGCGCATCGCCATTCAGGGTTATCTCCGGCGATTTTGTAACAACTGAAGATGGTACAGGTATCGTTCACACTGCCCCCGCTTTTGGTGCAGATGATTTCAGGGTTGGACAAAAAAACAATCTAGGCATACTCACGCTCGTTGATAAACAGGGGAAATTCATTGAAGGAGTTGGAGAATTCAGCGGGCGTTATGTAAAAGATTATAAAGATGCAGCAGATTATGTTGATGTGAATATTGACATCTCAGTGAAACTGAAAAAAGAGAACCGTGCTTTTAAAGTGGAAAAATACGAACACAATTATCCGCATTGCTGGCGTACAGATAAACCGATCATTTATTATCCGCTGGATGCATGGTTCATCAAAACCACTGCTGTAAAAGACAGGATGGTTGAACTGAATAAAACGATCAACTGGAAACCTGCTTCAACAGGAACCGGTCGTTTTGGTAACTGGCTGGAAAATATGGTTGACTGGAACCTGAGCCGCAGCCGTTTTTGGGGTACACCATTGCCAATATGGAAAACAGAAGATGGTGAAGAAGAGAAATGTATTGGTTCTATAGAAGAATTAAACAATGAAATAAGGAAAGCCGCCAAGGTTTTAGGTGGAGATACGAATACACATTACTTACACGAAGGAATACTCGATCTGCACAAACCTTATGTAGATGATATTGTATTGGTGAGTGATAACGGCAAACCCATGAAACGTGTGGCCGATCTCATCGACGTTTGGTTCGATAGCGGCGCCATGCCATATGCACAATGGCATTTCCCTTTTGAGAACAAAGAAATATTTGCTCAGAATTTCCCGGCAGATTTTATTGCTGAAGGTGTTGACCAGACAAGAGGCTGGTTCTACACATTGCATGCATTGGGTTCGTTGTTAAAAGAATCCATCGAAGAAGAATTGAAAAAAGATGGCTTATGGGATGTATCTAAAATGAAAAGTTCCGGGGCACAGGCAGGGGTAGCTTATAAAACAGTTGTAAGTAATGGATTGGTGCTGGACAAAGCCGGAAATAAAATGAGCAAAAGGCTGGGCAATGTTGTTGATCCTTTTAATACCATCAATACTTATGGCGCCGATGCAACCCGTTGGTATCTTATCACCAACGCATCTCCCTGGGATAGTTTAAAATTTGATGAAGAAGGTATCAAAGAAGTACAACGTAAATTTTTCGGAACACTATATAATACATACCAGTTCTTTGCATTGTATGCCAATGTTGACGGATTTGATTTCAAAGAAAAATACATACCGGTAAATGAGCGCCCGGAAATTGATCAATGGATATTATCATCCTTGAACAGTTTGATAAAAACAGTTGAACAGAATTTTGATGCATACGAACCAACACAGGCCGGAAGGGCGATCGAAGAATTTGTAGATGCACACCTGAGCAACTGGTATGTAAGGCTTTGCCGCCGCAGGTTCTGGAAAGGGGAATATGAACACGATAAGATCTGTGCATATCAAACCTTGTATGAATGCCTGGAAACGTTGAGTCGCCTGATAGCCCCTGTGGCGCCATTCTTCGCAGACTGGTTATTCAATAACCTGAATGCAGTTACCAACCGTTTTAAAGAGGCATCGGTACACCATGTATTGTTTCCAAAAGCCGATGATGCTGTTATCGATGCTTCACTGGAAAAAAGAATGCAACTGGCACAGGACGCATCTTCTTTGATATTGTCACTACGAAAAAAAGTAAATATCAAAGTAAGGCAACCGCTCCAGCGGGTATTTATCCCGGCCATGGATAATGAAATGGCGAATAATATCAAATTGATCGAAGAGATCATAAAAACAGAGACCAATATCAAAGAAGTGGAGATCTTGGATTCCGACAATGATTTTATCCGCAAAAAAGCCAAGGCCAATTTCAAGACACTTGGCAAAAAACTGGGTCCGAAAATGAAATGGGCAGCGTCAGAAATTGAAAAATTCGACAACGCTACTATTGAAAAGGTACAGGAAGGCCCTTACATATTAAATAAGCATGCAGCTGAAGGAGAAGAACCGATCAGCATTACGGCAGAAGACCTGGAGATCATAACAGATGAGATACCGGGTTACGAGATCGCCGGGAAAGGTTCCTTAACGGTAGCACTGGATATTTCAATAACAGAAGTTTTGCAAAATGAAGGCAATGCCAGGGAATTTGTGAACCGGGTTCAGAATATCAGGAAAGAAAGCAATTTTGAACTGACCGACCGTATTGCTGTAACTGTAAATGAAAATGAGGTATTGCAACCGTCGTTAATTCAATTTAAAGAGTATATTTGCCGCGAAATTTTGGCAGATTCACTTGAATTTGTACCGTTTTTAAGCAACGGTACGCTAATTGAAGTGAACGATTCACCCTTAACCGTAAACGTACTTAAAAAAAGCGAGTAGTATGGCAACCAAAAAGAAAGCAGCTAAACCTGCAGTAAAAAAGCCGGCTCCAAAGAAAGCAACGGCTAAAAAGCCAGTAAAAAAAGCAGCTCCTGTAAAAAAACAGGCTAAACCTGCTCCTAAAAAAGCAGCTAAACCTGCAGCCAAAAAGCCCGCTGCCAAAGTTTCAAAACCGGTAGCCAAAGCCAAACCTGCAGCTAAAAAACCAGTTGCAAAACCACAGGTAAAAGTTGTTGCCAAGGCTCAACCGGCAGCTAAAAAACCTGCACCAAAACCTGCTAAACCTGTTCAAAAAACAACCATAAAAACGCCGGTAGCCGTTCAAAAGCCGGTACAACAACCTATGACCAAGAAAACAGAAGAAAAACCCGTTAAGAAGGAAGCCGTTGCAAAAGCACCCGCTAAACCTGCTCAAAAACCAATGGCAACAAACACCAAGGATATTAAGGTGATTCCTGCCAAACCGGTTGTAATACCTAAATTAAATACCAAAACCGCACGTAAATACCAGCCTGATTTTACAAAATCGGTGCTTGACCAACCAAAAAATGACCCGGGTGCACCCATTGTACGTTATAGCGATGCTGAACTGAAAGAATTCAGGGACCTGATCAACCGCAAACTAGACGCCGCCAAAAAAGAATTGAATTACCTGCAGGGATTGATCACACGAAAAGATGAAATGGGTGGCGATGAAAGCGATAACCGTTACATGACCATGGAAGACGGAAGCCTGAGTATGGAAAGGGAACAATTGAGCCAGATGGCAAGCCGCCAGATCACATTCATTGATCACCTCGAAAAAGCCCTGATGCGTATCGAAAATAAAACTTACGGTATCTGCCGCATCACTGGTAAACTCATCGATAAGGCAAGATTAAGGGCTGTGCCTCATGCAACACTTAGCATTGAAGCGAAGATGGGAATCGTGAAATAAGAAAATCTGAATAAGAAATAAAAAAGTAAAGGAGAATGAGAAATCGTTCTCCTTTTTTATTGCGTAATTTCTACCTTCATACAGACAATAAGCCGCATGTTTAAAAAATTAAGGACCGCAATCTACCAGGTGGATGATATAACAAAAGCCAAAGAATGGTATATCAATGTCACAGGTATTCAGCCATATTTTGATGAACCCTTTTATGTTGGATTTGATATTCATGGTTACGAACTGGGCCTGCATCCGGGTAAAGCAGCAATCAGCAATACCCAGGCCCTTGCATACTGGAAAGTTGATGATATCGGATCATCTGTAAAAAAATTACTGGATGCCGGTGCGGTTATCCTGGAAGAGATTACCGATGTTGGCGGAGAAATTAAAGTTGCTTCTGTAAAAGACCCCTGGGGAAATGCGGTGGGGTTGATAGAAGAAGCCAATTAATAATAATTAAAATTATAGGTATCCTACTCAGCAGTATTGTTTAACTTTCACTTCAATTGATATCTTATAAACTGTAAATACTATGATCTCAAAAACTAATTCTAACACCTTGATCAAAAACATAAGTTTTATATTCCTCATAATATTCTTTATTTGCTGTAACTATAATGTGATAGGTCAGACCAATGATCAAAAAGAAATAAACAATATGCTGGACTCATTCAATAGGGCAGCAGCAAAAGCCGACTTCAATAATTATTTTAAATATTATACGGAAGATGCCATCTTCACCGGCACAGATGCCACCGAACGCTGGAACAAAAAAGATTTTATGGCATGGGCCAAACCAATCTTTGATAAAGGGCATGCCTGGGATTTTACAGCATTGGAACGCCATATTTATTTTGACAAGACCGGAACGGTTGCCTGGTTTGATGAATTACTGAATACGCAAATGAAAATATGCAGGGGTTCCGGTGTTCTCGTAAAACAAGATAAGGAATGGAAGATCCAGCAATATATTTTATCAACAACAGTTCCCAATGATGTATTGGATACAGTAATTAAAATAAAAACTCCCGGGGAAGACCTGGTCATTAAAAAACTATCTGGAAAATAATAACCTGCCAAAATCCAATTTCCGCTTCTACTGTCTCCTGTTGATTACCTGAGATAATTTCGCTTGAACGTTATTGTAAAATAACAAAGGCCAGCCTCCCTGAAATCACATGCAATGATGATCCGTTAAAATGACGAATTAGTCCTGATACTGCATAATTTGTCCGGTTAATTGCCGAAAATGTATAATAGAAAGCTGTATATGTACATAGAAAAAATCCATTTTCGGCAGAACTTTATGTTTACTACCAATCATTCTAAAATCATTTTAAAACAATGGCTAAACTTCCCTTATTATTTACGCTGATATCTTTTAGTGTTTTAACGATCTCAGGTTGCAACAATAGCGGTACCGAAAAAACAAGTACGGTGGAACCTGTTGCAAAATCAACAACCAGTGAAACTCCAGAATATTTTAGCCTGCGCCCAAAACTTGAAAAAGAATATGGCTATACCCATGCGGTAAAGATCGGTGATGACCTTAAAATTTCGGGAGCCGTTAGTATGACTGACTCGGGTGTTATAATTGGTGCCGGCAATATGGAACTGCAAATGAAAAATTGTTACAGCGACCTGGAAAAGATCCTGCAACATTATGGCTACACTTATGATGACGTTTTTGCAGAAAATATTTATACCACCAACATGGCTGAATTCATCAGGGTATCCGGTTTCCGCAATACCATTTACAAAAAGCAATTTCCTACAGGAACATGGCTCGAAGTTAAAGGTCTTGCCTTGCAAGGGCAGCTGATCGAAATTGATATGGAAGCCCACAAAACAAAATAACAATTTCAAAACCCAATCACATATTCAATCAATTTTAAAAACCAAACACATGAACTTTCTTCAAAAAAATTTCAAACCATTGCTGACAATTAGTTTGGCAATGGCACTTTTTTCCTGTAACAACAACGCAGAAAAAAAAGAAGAACCGGCAAAATCTGCTGACACAACTGTTGTTGTTGCACCGCCGGCCCCTGCAGCATTCACTCCATTTGACATTGTTGAGATAAGCCATAAAGTAAAAGATTTTGATAAATGGAAAATTGGCTTCGACCAGGATTCTGTAGCCCGCAAAGCCAGTGGCCTGGATTTTATCGTAATCGGCCGTAGTGATGACAATCCCAATGATCTTACAATTGCCTTAAAAGCATCCGATGTGCAAAAAGCAAAAGCATTTGCCGCAGATCCAAGGCTGAAAGACGTGATGGAAAAAAATGGCGTATCCTCAAAACCTGATGTAGCGTATTATCATGTACTCAGGTTCAATGCAGAGTCTAAAGAAAAACAATGGGTACTCGTAACACACAGGGTAAAAGATTTTGATGCATGGCAGAAAGTTTTTAATGCTGAAGGAACAGAAGCAAGAGCATCTTACGGACTTATTGATGTTGTGTTGGCCCGTGGAGTTGATGATCCTAATGTGGTTCACCTCGTATTCGATATCAAAGACATGGCAAAAGCAAAGGCCAGGTTAAATGACCCTGCACTTAAAAAATTAATGATGGATGGCGGTGTGGAAGGCGCTCCTACAGTACGGTTTTATACATCGTCTGAATAAATAAAAAACAGCCTGATCAACAAAATAGAATCCCCTTTAACCAGGGGATTCTATTTTACTGCAAACCATTTTTCGTTATCAAACCAGGTATTATTTTATAGCAATGTAATCAGTTAAATACTGAAGGAGAACAGAATGAAAAACTTTATCGGAAAATTGAGAACAGATTGAAGTATCTTCTGGAACATTTTAAACCAATTCAAACCAACATCATGAGAAAGCTATCATTACTATGTTTCTTTTTATTCTTAACTGTTTTTTTGTTTGCTCAAAATGTGGTTGATAGCAATCCAGCCTACGATCCCCATGAACTTTTTTCCCAAAACTTTAATTTGCCTGCAGGCAATGTTTTCCGGTCAGCCAAAGGAATACCAGGTCCTTCATACTGGCAAAACAATTCAAGCTATCTTATACATGCAACACTTAGTGAAAAAGACACAACAGTAACAGGTGATGTGACTATTACTTACACCAATAACAGTCCTGATAAACTCGATTATTTATGGCTACAGCTGGATCAGAATATTTTTGAACCAACATCAAGGTCTGTTGCTGCTACACCTTACCCGGACGATTATTTTTCTGTACTGGGAAAAAATAATGGAGGATACCATATTGACAATGTAACGGTGAACTATAGTGGAAAAACTTATCCTGTTAAACCAATTGTTACAGATACCAGGATGCAGGTCCGTTTGAATACCGCATTAAAAGCCAAAGGTGATATCGTATCCGTGAAAATAAATTTCAGTTTTACCATTCCACTTGATGGCGCCGGACGATTTGGAAGACAATACACAAAAAATGGAGTCATTTATCAAATAGCTCAATGGTACCCACGCATGTGTGTGTACGATGATGTTGAAGGATGGAACACATTGCCCTATATGGGCCTGGGCGAATTCTATTGTGATTATGGCAATTATGATTATTATATTACTGCGCCTGCAGAGATGATCGTGTATGGTTCCGGTGACCTGCAAAATGCAACAGAAGTATTAACAGCAGCAGAAATAAAAAGGCTTGCACTGGCAGCAACCAGTGATAAAACCGTTACCATTATCGGCGCTGATGAAGTGGGCAAACCTTCCACCAGACCAGCTTCCAGGCCAAACCTCACCTGGCATTTCAGCATGAAGAATACAAGAGATGTTGCATTCGCTGCCGCTAAAGGATTGATATGGGATGCTGCCAAGATCAATTTACCATCGGGCAGGAAAGCATTGGCAATGTCATGCTATCCTGTAGAAAGTATGGGTGATACTGCATGGACAAGGTCAACAGAATATTTAAAAGCAAGTATAGAAATTTATTCTAAAAACTTTTTTGAATACCCATGGAATATTGCGATCAGCAATGCCGGTATTACGGGAGGAATGGAATATCCGGGATTGATCTTTAATAGTTATAAAGAAATAAAAGCTCGTTTGTGGTTTTTAATTTCCCATGAGATCGGGCATAACTGGTTCCCAATGATCGTTGGCTCTAATGAAAGAAGGTATATGTGGCAGGATGAAGGTTTTAATACTTATATAAATTATATAGCCAACGACATTTTTAATAACGGTGAATACAAGACCGATCCTGCTTATTACGACAAAGGATTTTTTGCATCAAGGGATTATATGCAGTTTATGCAATACAAAGATCCGCTGATGACTGTTTCTGATGCAATGGATGCAGACGAGCATTACCAGTTCTATGGCAAAACTGCTTATGGCCTTAACCTGTTGCGTACTGTAGTGGTTGGCAAAGAGCGTTTTGATTATGCTTTCAGAAAATATACAGAAGCCTGGGCATTCAAACATCCAACTCCTTATGATTTTTTTCATTGCATAAACAATGCAGCAGGCGAAGACCTTAACTGGTTCTGGAAAGAATGGTTCTTCACCACCTGGAAACTGGATCAAACAGTTACTGCTGTTAATTATGTTGACAATGATCCTTCTAAAGGCGCTTTGATCACTATTGATAACAAAGGCAAAATGACCTTACCCGTCATACTAAAAATCATTCAAAATAACGGTAAAGAAGAGACGGTTAAGTTACCTGTTGAAATATGGCAACGTGGCGGAACCTGGGTTTATAAATATGCTTCTACCAGTAAAATTGATAAAGTGATCCTTGATCCTGAAAATGTATTACCGGATGTAGATAGAAAAAATAACGAATGGAGTAACGGTAAATAATAAAGCTAAAAATTACATGAAACCAAACATACTCTTTTTCTGTTTAATTGCATCAGTGCAATTACAGGCGCAATCGTATAAAAAAATACACCGTAAAGCCATTGTGGTAGATACGCACAATGATATCCTGATGAAAGCCGCGGATAAAGGAATGGCTTTCGACCAGGATCTGGCAGGCAAAACACTCAGCGATCTTACCCGGTGGAAAAAAGGCGGACTGGATGTTCAAATATTTTCGGTGTATTGCGATGGTGATTTAAAAAATCCATATGCTTTTGCCAACAGGGAAATGGATAGCCTCGATGCGGTAGCAGCACGTAATCCCGATAAAATTGTGAGGGTTGCCAACTATGCTGAACTGATGCAAGCTGTGAAACAACATAAGATAGCTGCCATGTTTGGTGTAGAAGGTGGCCACATGATTGAAGATGACCTGAATAAATTAGAATCATTGTATAAACGTGGTGCCCGGTATTTAACCTTAACGCATAACATAGCGCCTTCCTGGGCTACCAGCGCAGCAGATGAAACAACAAAGCCAAACCTTCCACACAAAGGATTAACAGATTTTGGTATACAGGTAGTAAAACGCATGAACCAGCTTGGAATGATCATTGACGTAAGCCATGTTGGTGAACAAACATTTTGGGATGTGATTAAACTTACCGGTAAACCCATCATGGCGTCACACAGCTGTGTATATAATCTTACACCCCATCGCCGTAATTTAAAAGATGCCCAAATAAAAGCGATCGCAAAAAATGGTGGTGTGATCCAGCTCAATTTTAATCCTGGTTTTATTGACAGCAACTTTGCTAAAAAAGAAACTGCTTTTCTTAAAAAACATGCGGCAGAAAATGATTCGCTGATGAAAGCGGGTGTTGGAGATTTTTACAGCATGGATTACCTGTATCAAAAATATACCGAAGAAGCAAATGCTATGCGTCCACCTTTGTCGATGATCATTGATCATATTGATTACATCGTGAAGCTGGTTGGCGTTGATTATGTTGGATTGGGTTCCGATTTTGACGGCATCAACCTTACACCCCAACAATTGGATGATGTAACAACTTACCCATTAATTACAAAAGCACTGGTAGAAAAAGGATATACCAAAAAAGATATCAACAAAATCCTTGGAGGAAATTTTTTACGTGTTTTACAAGCGAATGAAGCAAAATAAAAAATCAATTTATAATATGGTGAATAAAAGAATAAAATGCTTTGCAATTTATACACTTGGTTCTTTATGGGCATTAACAGTAACTGCACAATCAATTCTTCCCCCGGCTATTGAATGGCATGGCAAAAGTGAATCACTGATCGCCAAAGCAAATGATCCGTGGATAACCCCAGCAGAAAGATCAGATTTTATAACCACACCCGGGTATAAAGAAACCATGAACTGGTTTAAAAAATTAGCAGATGCTTCTCCTTTACTAACCATGATCACCATTGGAAAAAGTGTAGAAGGACGTGATATATTTATGATCATTGCTTCCACAGAAAAAAACATAACTGCAGCATCATTAAAAAAATCGGGCAAACCTCTTTTCCTGGCGCAGGCCGGTATTCATTCCGGCGAAATAGATGGCAAAGATGCAGGCATGATGTTATTGCGTGATATTGCTTTTGGTAATAAAAGATCATTATTGGATAAGGTGAATTTTTTATTCATCCCCATCCTGAGTGTGGATGCGCATGAACGTTCATCTGCTTACAACAGACCAAATCAACGTGGCCCGCAAAACCAGGGTTGGAGAACCAACGCACAGAATTTAAACCTGAACAGGGATTATGCAAAACTGGATACGAAAGAGATACGCTCAGTCATAAAAGTGATCAATGACTATGATCCTGTTTTATATATGGATATTCATGTAACTGACGGTGCCGACTACCAGTATGATATTACATTTGGCGGACTGGGGCAACAAGGCTATTCACATGACATTCGTGATTGGCTGGAAAATACTTACAAACCTTTTGCAGATAAAGACCTCACTTCCAATGGTCATATTCCCGGCCCTTTATTAAATGCATTTAATGGAAATGATTTTTCCCAGGGAAATATTGTTACAACCGGAGGCCCACGATTCTCTGATAGTTATGGCGACCTGCGGCACCTTGCAGCAATACTGGTAGAAAATCATTCGTTAAAACCATATAAGCAACGTGTACTTGGGACGTATGTTTTGCTTGAAAGTACGTTGAAACTTTTGGCAACAGCAGGGAAATCATTAAAGCAAATCACTGAAAAGGACAAGGCCGTAAGAGCTGTAAAATTTCCCATAGCATGGAAGGTTCCACAAATGAAAAATACGGTAAGTTTTGATGTATTATCGAATCAACAACTTCCCGGAGCCGGATCCGCCGTTCCGGATAGCATTCATTTTTTAGCGATAGCATCCATAATGCATAAATCAACGGTAACAAATTCAGATTACGTAGAATGGCTGGGTAAGCCTGCAACTACCATGATCGCTGATTACAGGTCAACAGACCCTTTTGATTTTATTACACGCCCAAAAGGATATTGGGTTCCTGCATCCTGGGATGAAGTTATTACAAGATTGAAATTGCACGGAATAAAAATGCATGTAATAAAAGAACCCCGTGAAGTAACAGTAGAAATGTATCGCATCATTGATCATACATTCGGAGATGATAATAACAAAACAGAACCATTTGAAGGCCATATGCAGGTAACAGGGACAACGAAAACAGAAATGCATAAACAATTATTTCCTGCAGGTTCTGTTTATATTTCTACCGATCAGCCATTAGGAGACTTAGCCATGGTTTTACTGGAACCCATTTCAAAAGATTCATATTTCAGCTGGGGATTTTTTCATTCCATTTTTCAACGCACAGAATATATTGAAGCATATATAATGGAACCGATGGCAAAAAAAATGCTGGAAGAATCACCTGCGTTGAAGAAAGAATTTGAAGAAAAGAAAGCAGCAGACAAAACTTTTGCAAATGATCAATATGCGATCCTTACCTGGTTTTACAGCAAGACAAAATTTTATGATGAACGATATTTATTATACCCGGTGGGAAGGGAATTGTAACCGCTTAATTACCTTCTTAATTAAAACCTGCTTTATTCATGACAACACTTAAAAAGAACAGGATTGAATCCATTGACCTGCTTCGTGGCATCATCATGGTCATCATGGCGCTTGATCATTGCCGTGATTATTTTCACAGCACAGCTTTAGTGGAAGATCCACTGAATCTTGCTACCACAACTCCGTTCCTGTTCTTCACAAGATGGATCACTCATTTTTGTGCCCCTATTTTTTTATTCCTGTCCGGAACTTCTGCATGGTTGCAAAGTGGCCGGAAAACAAAAACTGAGCTAAGCCGGTTCCTGATCACCCGTGGGCTTTGGTTGATATTGGTTGACCTTTTTGTTATAACATTAGGCACAACCGGCGATATTTATTTCAGCTATTTTATTATTCAAACCCTATGGGCAATTGGTATCAGTATGGCTATACTGGGACTAATGATCCGGTTACCTTTTAATGTTATTTTAGTAACAGGTCTGGTGATCGTTCTGGGGCATAACATGCTTGATTTTGCGGAGCTTAATCACCAGGGCGATTTTCCTTTCTGGTGGCACATATTGCACAAACAAGGTGATATCCCATTATGGAATGGCCACCACTTATTTATATTTTATCCGTTTCTTTCCTGGAGCGGTTTAATGATGCTGGGCTATTGTTTTGGAAAAGTATTTACCTCATACGAACCAATGCAGCGAAGCAAGATACTTATCAAATCAGGCCTGGGTTTACTGGTATTTTTTGCTGTTCTGCGTTTTGCAAATGTTTACGGTGATCCATTACATTGGTCAGAGCAAAAAAGCATTGTTTATACTTTTCTGTCTTTTATGAATGTGCAAAAATATCCGCCTTCACTGTTGTATATGTGTGCCACGATCGGACCAGCGCTTATTTTCCTGGGATTGGTTAAAAATACCGGAAGCCGTGTTGCAAAAATATTTATTGTTTATGGCAGGGTGCCCATGTTCTATTACATCATTCACTTTTATGTACTGAGTTCACTCAATATTATTCTTTACTTGTCAAGGGGACATACAGTTACAGAAGGATTGAAAGGGATACCAGGTATGCCCTGGAAATTTGCAGCGCCCGGCGAAGGTTATAGTCTGGCTGTTGCCTATGCGATCTGGATCTCAGTTGTAATTGCATTATACCCGCTGTGCAAATGGTACGATACATATAAGAGCAGTCATCCCGAAAAGAAATGGTTAAGTTATTTATAGGACCTGCTGGTGTTTCTAAAATAAAACGGCCATATTTTTTAAATTGACAAAGAAAATTGTCAAAGAAAAAAGGATAATTAAATCAATGAAAAAAATAACAGCCTTCATGGTCTTCATTGCTGTCATGCAAACAGCTTTGGCACAAAATAAAAATATTGACAGTCTCAAAAATGCTTTAACGAATACCAGCAAGCCGGCTGAACGTTTTAGCCTGCTCGTAAAAATTCTGGAAACTGAAGATGGATACCGGGGAAATTCTGTAGACTCCGCCATGACTGTCAGCTTATTAAAAATCGCACAGGAACAAAAAAGCGATGCTATGCTTGCCACAAGTTATAACTGGATCGGGTATTATTTTATGACTATAAGGGGAGATAATACTACAGCACTGGATTATTTTTTTAAAGCTTTGCCACTTGCCGAAAAAGCCGCTGACAAACGAAGGATCAGTTCATTGTATTTTGATATTGCCTCAGTATACAACCAGCTTAACAATATCGAAGAATTTTTTAATTATTCAGTTAAAGGCGGCAGCAATCTTCCCGATACATCCTCTCCCATGTATGATTACATGCTTGTTCAGTACCAAAGAAATATGGGCAACTATTTTTACCGGAAAAATCAGTTTGATTCTGCTTCATTTTATGCACAGGCAATGGCACAAACCAGTCGCAGGTTAAAAGCGATAAACTTTAATTGCCAGTCATTGATCTTAAATGCAAACATAAATTCAAAAATGGGTGAGAAAGAGTTAGCAGAGATCTATTATAAAAAAGCAATTGTTTTGGCAGATTCAATGACGGGGGAATTAAGAAAAGCAGCCTTTTATCAGCCATATATCAATTTTCTTATTAAGAATAACAGGATGCTGGAAGCAAATTTTCAAACACAACTGTTGTGGAATATAGCAAAGCGTAACAATAACCAGAATTTAAAATTATTGGCTGCCGGTTTGAAAAGGCAATTGTGTGATTCACTTCACCAGGGAGATAGTGCTTATTATTTTTCGAGACTGGAAGCTGTAATAAAAGATAGCATTTTCAACCAGAATAATTTAAATGCTATACAAGCGCTGGCTTTTAAAGAACAGCTTCGAATCATAGAGGATACAGCCAAAAGATCGGCAGAAGAAGAACAACGTGAACAGAATATTCAATTCGCCTTAATTGCGCTTGGGATCGTAAGCTTCGTTATTTTATTCCTGATCCTCAGTCGCAGTTTTATTACCAATACAAAGATGATCGAATTTTTAGGCATCATGGCTTTGCTGATCGTATTTGAGTTTCTCAATTTATTGCTTCATCCTTTTTTAGAACGGATAACCCATCACACACCTGTATTGATGTTACTGGCCCTGGTTTGTATTGCAGCTTTGTTGATCCCATTGCATCACAGGGTGGAAAAATGGACTACAAAAATGTTAGTGGAGAAAAACAAGAAGATCCGTTTGGCAATTGCGAAGAAAACAATCGAAACACTGGAAGGAAACTCAACCGGTAGTTAACCTGTGACTTTCGTTAAATTAATCACCCGAAAATGAACAGGGAATTCCTATATTAGTGATCTAAATCAACAGCTTATAATGGCCCGGAAATATAAAAGTGACACAGTAGAATGGAAACATGTACTTGACCTGAAAAATTTCTTACACATTTTATTTGGGATAGGCCTGGCAATACTGGCCATGAAAGGTTTTATGATACCCAATAAATTCCTCGACGGGGGTGTTACGGGTATCTCCATCCTGTTGCATGAGATATTCCATATCAATATAAGCATACCCGTCATTGCATTAAACATGTTCTTCATTTACCTCGGCTACCGCAGGATCGGGAAAACCTTTGCAGTTCAGACAACCATTGCAGTTATACTGCTTTCCTTAGGCCTGTTTTTTATCGACATCAATCCTATTACCACTGATAAATTACTGATCGCCATTTTTGGCGGATTATTGATGGGAGCCGGCGTTGGCCTTGTTATCCGGGGTGGCGGTGTAATTGACGGTGCCGAAGTGGTTGCCGTTTTTACAAGAAGGAAAACAGGATTTTCCAACAGCGAGATCATCATGCTGATCAATTCCATCATTTTCGGAATAGCTGCCTTCCAGTTTGGTATCGAAACAGCCATGTATTCTGTTATCACATTTTTCACTGCAACCAGGGCTACCAATTACGTGGTAGATGGTATTGAAGAATTTACGGCCATGAACATTATCTCATCACAATATGAAGAGATAAAAAATTGTCTTGTAAATGAATTAGGCAAAGGAATTACTGTTTACAAAGGTGAGCGTGGTTACCTGCCCGGTAGTTTTAATGTAAAAGCAGATACCGAGATCATTGTAACAATTGTAACAAGGCTTGAGATAAAACAGATACAGGACACATTAACCAAAATAGACCCCAAAGCATTCATGTATGTACAAAGCATCAAGGAAGCCACGGGAGGTATATTAAAAGCGAAAGCTCATGCAAAGTGATGCCCAAATGAAAACGTTTGTTATATATCTGTTGAACAGTAAACTTTCTTCAGATTACCATTATCATGACAGTAAACATACTTTGTATGTAGTGGATAAAACCATAGAAATAGCAAAACACGAAAACTGTACCGCCAGGGAAATACATTTATTAAGCACCGCTGCATTGTGGCATGATGTGGGACACATTAAAATATACGTTGGCCATGAGGAAGAGAGTTGCAATTTTGCCAGGCAGTACTTACCAGGCTATGGATATTCGGCTGATGACATTACCACGATATGTGGTATGATCATGGCTACCAAAATACCTCAATCTCCACAAAATAAATTAGAAGAGATCCTTGCCGATGCAGACCTGGAATACCTCGGAACGAAAAATACCGGTGCTATGTCTGAAAATCTATTCAAAGAACTTCACTCAATGGATCCCGGATTAACAAAAGAAGAATGGAACCAGATGCAGATCTCTTTTATAAAAGACCATCATTATTTTACCAGTTTCTGTAAAAAGAACAGGGAACCGGTAAAAGCAGCCTACTTAAAAAAATTACAGGAACAGGAATAATAGCTTAGTAAATATTTTTATTGAAGGAAATATCTTTTCGCAGTTACTTGGCTGCCTGGTATAATAATTCAGGCTGCTACCAAAGTGCATACAGCTTGGTTGCTTTAAAAGAAAAATAAAGTATAGAAAATAGCTGGAAGCCGATAAGACGTTTAGGTTAACATTATTAGCGCCTTCCCGGCAAAAAAACAAAAAATGAAAGCAAAATCGATCAAAGGAAATTCAACAGCAGAAATTAATAACGCCTTACAGCAAAGCATAACCGACGGATTTAAACCAACACTGGCGATATGCTTTATTTCAAAAAGCCAGGACAGAAAAGCGATCAGTGAATTACTGGATGAAGCAGGCATAGCCATCTTTGGCTGTACCACCAATGGCGAATTCATTGATGAAGTGACTGAGAAAGGATCAGCAGCCATCCTGTTACTTGACATGAACAAAGAATATTTTCAGGTCTATTTTGAGGAATATCCTGAAAAAAATTACAGGGAAGTTTCAAGGGCTATTGCTCAAAAAGCCAGTGAGCATTTTTCCATTCCGGCTTTTCTAATTGGCACCAGTCATTCTGCAGCAGACGGAGAAGAAATATTACATGGTATCGAAGACATTGTTGGCCTGCAGGTAAATGCCTATGGAGGTGCAGCGGGTGATGATTATTCTTTTACAGAGACATTCGTTTTTTCCAACGGAAAAGACAGCGGCAATGGCATCGTATGTATTGCATTGGATGAAACGAAAGTGGAGATCAAGGGCATTGCCACCTGTGGGTGGAAGGCAGTTGGTACAGAAAAAATAGTAACAAAAAGCCAGGGCAATCATGTTTATACAGTAGATAACATTCCTGTTTTGGACATTACTGCTAAATATGGCGGACTTGAAAATGTAACACCAGAAAATAATAATCTCCTGGTTGAAATTGCTGCCAACTTCCCATTGCAATTGCAAAGAGAGAAGGGCGATCCCATCATGCGGCCCGGGCTACAGGTAGACTGGACAGATCATTCTTTTTATACCAGTGGTTCTGTACCCCAAGGATCAAGAGTCAGGTTTTCCTTACCTCCTGATTGGGACGTAATGGAAAAAGTAGTTAAAGGCGTTGAAAATTTAAAAGAAACTAAAATGCCCGAAGCAGATGCATTGGTTGTATTCAGCTGTGCCGGAAGAATACTTTCACTTGGTCCATTGATGAGCAAAGAACTGGAAGGTGTAAAGAATGTGTGGAATGTACCAATGGCAGGTATGTTCTCCAATGCAGAATTGGGAAGGGCAACAGGAGGAAATTTAGAAATGCACAACCTGACTACCTGCTGTATAGCATTAAAAGAAAAATAAACACGGATTACACGAATTGCGGCAGTAAAGTAGCTTAGAAACTAATTCGTGTAATTCGTAAAATTAGTGTAACAAAAAAAATAAATGAACCAGCATCTTCAAAACATACTCAATAGTATTCAGGAGGATAAAAATTTATCCGAAGAAGAAAAAAATAAAATAATTAGATCTTTAAAAGACGCCGATAAAGAATTTGAGATAACCAGTTTCAAACTCGACCGTACTGAAAAGGTTAAACGCACTACCACCATTCTTTTGGAAGAAACCATTGAAGAACTGGAACAAAAAAGAAAAGCAGTAGAAGCTCAGAACCGGGAACTGGAAGTAGAATCTTCGCTCGAAAGAGTAAGAACAGTTGCCTTGAGCATGAACATGCGTGATGATATGCTGCTTGTATGCCGCATGATCTCTGAACAACTGGAATTACTGAATGTAAAGGAGATCCGGAATATACAAACAGCCATTTTTTATGAAGAGAAAGGCACTTATTCCAATTTCGAATATTATGCTTTTCATGATAAGTCACTGGTAACCGAAGTTGAGTATGATAATCACCCCATGTCTGCAAAATTTGCAGGCGAAATGCTTGCTGGGCAGGGAAAGTTTTTTTCACATAGCCTGCAAGGAAAAGAATTGAAAGACTGGTATGCATTTCAGCAAACCACAAACCAGTTTATTGATACACATCTTGAAGTAGCACCTTCATTAAATTATTATTGGTTCTCACTGGGTCCTGTTGCATTGGGCATTTCAACTTATGTTCCTTTAAGTGAGACAGAGATCGCCTTATTCAAACGATTCAGAAATGTATTTGAGTTGGCTTATCGACGCTTCCTGGATATTGAAAAAGCTGCAGCACAGGCAAGAGAAGCACAGATCCAATTAGCACTGGAGCGTGCCCGCTCACAAAGCATGATCATGCAACATTCGAATGAGTTGGATGATACCTTGCGTGTTTTTCATGAACAGGTTTTATTGCTCAACATTCCATCAGCATTTTCTTTTTTATGGTTACCTGATGAAAAAAATGACAAGCACATTTTTTGGGCTGCATGGAAAGAAGTTGAAAATGATTCAACAGTTTTTAAAAGCAAGGCCATTAATTATCCGCTCAACAGGAATGAACCAGCAACTGCACAATGCCTGGTTGATTGGAAAGGAACTGAACCGATCGTTTCTTATCATGTACCCCCATCCGGCGTTGAAAGTTATTTTGCTGCCTGGCAGGAATTGATCGATGGCGTTGAACAATTAAAACCCGAACATTTTTCCGGCGGTTTATATTATGTAGAAGCTTTCATGAAGTATGGTTGCTTTGGTGTAATGGTCACAAATGATCTAACAGAAGATGAAAAAAAGCTACTCGGCCGTTTTGCCATTGAATTTGAAAGAACTTATCGGCGTTTCCTTGATCTGCAAAAAGCAGAAGCGCAGGGAAGGGAAGCGCTGATTGAAGCTTCGCTTGAAAGGGTAAGAAGCAAAACCATGGCCATGCATAACAGCCAGGATGTGGGCGACACAGTAGCTGGTTTGTTTGATGAATATGGTAAACTCGGCATAGAAACATTCCGATGTGGCATAGGGATCGTTCACCAGGAAAAAAGAATGGAAGTGTGGACAGCAAAACGTGACGCCAATGGAAAAATTAATTTCTTTACTGGGTATATGGATATGACGATGCATCCTATGTTGCAGGGTTGTTATTCCGCCCTGAAGAAAAAAAATGACGCCTACACATACGAACTGGAAGGCAATGATCTAAAAGAATATTTCAGTCGTATCAATAGTAATCCAGACTATCAGCTGAAATACGACATCCCATCCTTACCATCCAGGTTGATCTTCAGTGTTTTTTATTTCCCTGAAGGCTTTCTTTTCGCTTTTACAAAAGAGGAATTGACGGCAGAGGCCACGAGAATATTCATACGGTTTTGTGGTGTTTTTGGGCAGACTTACCGCCGTTACCTGGATCTTCAAAAAGCAGAAGCACAATCAAGAGAAGCTAAGATCGAAGCGTCGTTAGAAAGAGTAAGAAGCAAAGCCATGTCAATGCAAAAAAGTGAAGACCTTGCTGCAGCTATTACAATCGTTTTTGAAGAACTCGATAAACTCGATCTTGGCATGTTGCGTTGCGGCATTGGCATTCTTAATAAAGAAAAAAGAACGGCAGATGTCTATAGTACAACCATCGCTGATAACGATAACGTAATACAGGTTTCGGGAGATGAGTCAATGGATATCCATCCCTTATTATCCGGCGCATTTGATGCATGGTTAAACCAGGAAGATCACAGCTATACTTTAAAAGGAGAAGATCTTAATAATTATTACAAAGCAGTGGCAGGCGAAAATTTTAAGCTGCCGGATTCTCAATCACTGGTAGCAGGAACGGAAGAAATGACCCAGTATTATTACAACGCTGTGTGGTCATCTGGTGGTTTATTTGCATTTCGTGATAACCCTTTTCCTGAAGAAGCAAAAACAATATTGAGGCGTTTTGCAGATGTATTTACGTTGACCTATACCCGCTTCAGCGATCTTAAACAGGCAGAGGCACAAGCCAAGGAAGCAAGAATAGAAGTTGCGCTGGAACGTGTAAGAAGCCGTACACTCGCCATGCAAAAAAGTGATGAGCTGGCAGAAACAGCAGCCGTATTATTTCAACAATTGATCGCACTCGGTATTGAGCCTAACCGTTTATATATTTCTATTGTAAAAAATGATCAGGGCGATGCTGAATTCTGGATCACGGATGAAGATGGTAGCAAGGTTAGTACTGCTTTCTCTGCCAACCTGAATGACAATCCTACATTCATAAAAATGTATACAGGCTGGAAACAGCAATTGAGATCATTAGTGATAGACATGCACGGAGAGGAACTCGAAATGTACTTCCGTCACCTGACCAGTATTGGTGTTCCTTTTAAAGGCGGACTTACACAGAAAAGAAGATTGCAGGACATTGCTTATTTCAGTAAGGGATTTATAGGCATGGCTTCGCCGGATGAACAACCGGAAGAAACGATCAATTTACTGGAAAGATTTGCAGCAGTATTTAATCTTACATTCACCCGTTTCAATGATCTGAAAGTGGCAGAAGCACATGCCATACAAGCCGAAGAAGATCTGGTAAAATTGCAAACAGAAAAGAAAAGAGCAGAGGATGCATTGGCTGAATTGCAGGTAACACAAAAGCAATTGATACAATCGGAAAAGATGGCTTCATTGGGTGAACTCACCGCAGGTATTGCACATGAAATACAAAACCCGCTGAATTTCGTCAATAATTTTTCAGAAGTAAGCATTGAGTTGATACAGGAAATGGTTGAGGAAGTTGATAAAGGAAATTCAGAAGAAGTGAAAGCAATTGCAGATGATCTTGTACAAAACCTGGGAAAAATAAACCATCATGGCAAAAGAGCTGATGCAATTGTGAAAGGGATGCTGCAACATTCAAGAAGCAGTACATCAACAAAAGAACCAACAGATATCAACAAACTGGCTGATGAATATTTTCGATTGGCATATCATGGACTTCGTGCAAAAGACAAATCCTTCAATGCAACATTGAAAACAAATTATGATGAAACGATTGGTAATATCAATATTATTCCACAGGACATCGGAAGAGTGATCCTTAATTTAATTACAAATGCGTTTTATGTGGTGAATGAGAAAACCCTGTCGGCGGTTGCAACCCCGACAGCGGTTAAATATGAACCCACTGTTTCAGTAAGTACAAAGAAAATAAATAATAAACTTGAAATAAAAGTGAGTGACAACGGCAACGGCATCCCACAAAAAATATTAGACAAAATATTCCAACCTTTCTTCACAACCAAACCAACAGGGCAGGGTACTGGTTTGGGATTATCATTGAGTTATGATATTGTGAAAGCGCATGGTGGAGAATTAAAAGTAAATACAAAAGAAAATGAAGGAACGGAATTTATTATTCAATTACCCACTACTTAAACTAATGAGATCATTCTGTCTGCATATCCTTTTTTTGCTAGTCATTACAAACGGTTCTGTTGCGCAGAAATCTTTTTATTTAAAGCAATTGCCAGCGGCAAAAACTTTATTAACTGGCTGGAAGATGTATGCCGGCGACCATCCTCAATTTGCTGAAAAATCTTTTGATGATAGTAAATGGCAACCTGTTGATCTTAGCAAGGACATACAGCAATTCACTGAATTAAGAAATACGGGAATTGTTTGGGCAAGATTACATCTCAGCGTCGACAGTACCATATCTGTTCAACAATTGGCTGTATATATTGAACAATACAGTGCATCAGAAATTTATTTGAACGGCATGCTGCTGAAAAAATATGGAACGGTTGATAACGATCCGAAAAAAGTGATCGCCTGGTTACCATCCAGTATACCATTCAACCTGGATTTAATTCCCGGTACGGACAATGTAATTTCAGTAAGGCTGGCTTATCAAAAAGGCATTCCCTACATTTCTTACCTAAACGAAGATTTGCCAACACTTAGCATCTATCTCAACAACAAAGAAGATGCTGTAAAAAATTATGAAGCCACTCAATGGCAAACGAAAATGTATGTCATCATTTTCAGTATAAGTTCAGGAACTCTTCTGATCATTGGTTTTATATACCTCGTATATTTTCTGTTCGACAGGCGGCAGAAATTAAATTTGTATTATGCCCTTGCAATGCTGTTCCAGTGTTTAAATGCATTACCTGTTGAAGTATGGGGTGCAGACCGCACTGGTGGCATTGAATGGATCATGTGGGTATTCCTTCTTGAATCCGCAGCTTATACGCTTGGCTTGTTGTTCATTGTACTAACCGTCTATACCATCTTTAAATATCCATACCGCTTATTATTGTGGATATTATCTATGATCAGCATTGTCACTTTGATAAGTATGTATTGGTTTGGGACCGCTGCATTTTATTTCGTATCATATATTTTTCCCGCGTTCTATCTTTTTGCAGGAGCCTATGCATGCGTATGGGCGATCAGGAAAAATAAAAAACATGCAGGTGTCATTTTGGGTGGTATTCTTTTATATGGCGTTGCTACACTGTTAACTATTGTCATACCTGTAAACAGTATATCGGCACAATTATTCTTTTATCTTACTCAAATGTGCTTTCCTATCGGTATGTCCTTTTATTTAGGCATTCAAAGTTCTGTTACTAATAAAAAGTTAACTACGACTTTGGAAGAAGTTCAAAATCTTTCAGCGAAAAACCTGGAACAGGAAAAGGAAAAGCAACAGATATTATCAAATCAAAATGAATTGCTGGAACGGCAGGTTGAAGAACGTACTTCAGCCTTAAACCAATCACTCGACAATATTAAAGCCACGCAATCTCAACTCATCCAATCCGAAAAAATGGCTTCACTCGGTGAACTCACCGCAGGCATTGCCCATGAAATTCAAAACCCGTTGAATTTTGTAAATAATTTTTCGGAAGTAAACACAGAGTTAATAGAGGAATTGATTGAAGAAGTTGATAAAGGAAATACAGCCGAAGTAAAAGATATTGCAAAAGATATTAAAGAGAATGAGCAGAAAATAAATCATCATGGTAAACGTGCAGATGCCATTGTAAAAGGAATGTTGCAGCATAGCCGTAGCAGCAACGGGCAAAAAGAACCAACAAACATTAATGTATTAGCTGATGAATATTTAAGATTGGCATATCATGGCCTCCGTGCAAAAGACAAATCTTTCAACGCCACTTTAAAAACGGATTATGATGAAAGCATCGGCAACATCAACGTCATTCCACAGGATATAGGAAGAGTGATATTGAATTTAATTACAAATGCATTTTATGTAGTTGATGAAAAAAAGAAATCCGGCATTGAAAATTATGAACCAACTGTTTCGGTAAGCACAAAAAAAATAAACAACAAAGTAGAAATAAAAGTTGCTGATAATGGCAACGGTATTCCCACAAAAGTTCTAGATAAAATATTCCAGCCTTTCTTCACCACCAAACCAACCGGGCAGGGAACAGGATTGGGGTTGAGTTTGAGTTATGATATCGTAAAAGCACATGGCGGAGAATTAAAAGTGGAAACGAAAGAAGGAGAAGGAACATCATTTATCATTTCATTGCCAGGTTGAATTGTTTTAGTTTAAAGCGTACTACGCTAAATAAAAATTTATGAGAAAGATCATTTTATTGGTTTTCATGTGGCTGCTCTCTTATGCTTGTTTTTCTCAAAACAAGATAGTGGATTCCCTGAATGTATTATTGAAAAATGCCACAGCGGATACTACAAAATTGAGGATCTATATGGCTTTGATCGATGCTTGTGAAAAAAAAGAGAATCTTGTATACGCCGAGCCTGCACTGAACCTGGTGGATGAACTTCTGTCAAAAAAAAATAGTGAAGAAGTACGGGATAAGTTATTTGAACAGGAGCAGGGTATATTATATTCAGTAGTTGCGTATTATACCAACAATGATACCACCAGCTGGAACAAGGTAGAGTTACACAACGAAGCCCGTTTAAAATCTATCGAGAAAACGGGCAATCAAAAAAGAACGGCAGAATTTCTTTTTCATATTGCCGCCATCTCACTCGACGGCAAGAAAGATTCTGCCATGTTCTTTACGAATATGTACAAGAGCCTGGCTATTTTCAATGAGATCAACGACAGTGCATATATAGTATATGGGTATAGATTCATCTCTAGCTTTTCCAGGTCGGCCGGAAACTTTACCAAAGCATTCGAATCTATTCAATCGGCGATTGCCATTTCCAGGAAACTGAACTATGCCAAAGGGCTTGCCAGCAGCCTTGCTCAATTAGCCGACCTTTACAGGGATTATGGTGAAGACGACCAGGCACTGGAAAATTACCAGGCTGCCTTGGATATTTTATATAAAGCGAAAGATACAAATGCCCTGTTTAATGCCCTGGCTGCTGTGGGCGGATTTTATTATACAAAGCACAACACTGCCAAGGCGCTTGAATACTATAACAAGTTGATTGAAATATGTGCAAAGCAAACGAAGCCATATCACAATGCAGGATCTGTTCATAAGTGGATTGGGCGATTGTACAGTGATACTAATGATTATGGCAATGCCTTGCTGAATTTTGAAAAAAGTCTGCATTTGTTTGATTCCGCAAAAGATTTTTTCGAAACCGGGAATGTGCTGAATGAAATAGGATCCTTGTATGCTAAACAAAAAGATTTCGGCAATGCTATCAGGTACCATACCCGTTCGGTCAACATTGCAGATTCATTGAACATGCAGGGAGAGAAACCCGGCTGGCTTTACTTACTGGCACTTGATTATTATGGGTTAAAAAATTATAGCAAAGCAAAAGAATTAAATGACCAGGCCCTTGTTGGTTTCAAGAAGCATTGGTTTGATGTCAAGATAACCAGCGATATGGAATTACTGGCATCACAGATAGATTCGGCAAAAGGCGATGGTAGCGGTGCATTAGCCCATTATAAAGAATATGTTTCGTTGAATGAGAAACTGAAGGGAGAAGAAATAAGGAAAGAGGCGCAAAAAGAAAAATTCAGGAATGAATCAGAAAAACAAAAATCGGAACAGGAAAAAAAGGATGCTATTGCCAAGCGTACCCGCAACCTGCAG
>Ga0209023_10001033_pt1 | contig 39012 bp, 39 predicted proteins | sample LakOneMetagenome_FD_187468 | JGI IMG/M metagenome (GOLD analysis project Ga0209023, IMG submission 187468) | Freshwater and sediment microbial communities from Lake Erie, Canada (SPAdes) (version 2) | ecosystem: Environmental > Aquatic > Freshwater > Lentic | place: Lake Erie, Canada...
TCCGCGTGACCGGTTCACAAGAGCCTGCGCTTGGGCGGTATTGTGACGCCTCATACGCTCCCAGCCCCAGACGGGCGGCGTGAATAGCGTTCACGCCGGACCGCGAGCCATTACGCCCGCCTGACCCCGCTCGGTCACCCCCCGCCGCCGCAATGGTCGCTGGCCTTGCGCCCTTTCCCTGCGACGAGGTGGGTACAGAATACGGGAGGTTTTAAGGGGGCTGCGCCGATTGTCTGGACGCCCATACAAGTCCTCCCCCTAGCGGGGGAGGCGATCGCGCAGCGATCGGAGGGGGAAGTCCTGCTGAATCAATGCGGTGTGCCCCCACCGGCCTCCGGCCGCCTCCCCCTTCAGGGGGAGGACCTGGGACGTCGATCCCCGCGCCCATCCGGGGATGGCGCGCAGTTTATCCCCGTACTCCAGGCCCCTCCCAAAACACGAAGGCCGCCGCACGCCACCCCGCCAAACAATCCGTCCCACCGGCATTTCATCAGCCTTCGGCCCATCTTGACGCTTGCGCCAAATTCGAACGCCCGTAAGACTTCCCCACGGGTAAAGGGGAATATCGTAGTGAGTCCGACCACCGACGCCGTCGCTTCGCCCTCTCTGCATGAGGGAGGGGCCGAGGCCGCCGAGACCGAAGCCGCGACCAAGAATCTGGTGTTCGTGGCCGCCGAGCGACTGTTCGCCCTGCACGGCTTCCAGAACGTGTCGGTGCGCGACATCACCGCGGCCGCCGGCGTCAACCTGGCCTCGGTGAACTATCATTTCGGCTCCAAGGACGCCCTGCTGTTCGAGATCTTCCGTCGCCGCACGGCCGAGCTGAACCGCGAACGCGCCCGCATGCTGCATGAGGCCAACGACCGCAACGCCGGCAAGCCGCCGGTGCGCGAAGTGCTGGCCGCCCTGCTGACCCCGCCCCTGCGCTGGCTGGCCCCCGATCACGAGCGCCGCATCTCGCTGCAGTTCCTGATCCGCGCCCGCAGCGAGGGCACCGACGATATCCGCCAGATCCTGAAGACCGACGTCTCGCACCTGCGCCGCTTCTCCGACGCCCTGCTGGCGGCCCGCCCCAGCCTGTCGCCGGAAGACGTCTACTGGCGCCTGCACTTCACCCTGGGCATGCTGCACAACAACCGCTTCGCCGAGTTCGACCGCCTGAACGTGCTGTCGGAAGGCGCCACCAGCGAGGGCGATGTCGAGGCCCTGCTGGCGCGGATGCTGGCCTTCGCCGAGGCGGGTTTCGCCGCCTAGAGCATTTTCCGATCCAATTGGATCGGTGAAATGCTCCAGCCTTTTGTTTTGACGCATTTTCTGGCGACGAACCGGCGTCCACTTCGTCGGAAAATGCTCTCACCTTGCGCGATTTGGCGCACTAGCCACGCCCAGGCTTCAAGCCCACCATCGCCTCGCGAGTCGATCCGCCTGGAGGGCGCATGCTGCTGGAACGTGTTCCCTACGGGCTGATGATGCCGACCATCTACGGGCCGGTGATCGTCAGTCGCCATGACATCAACCAGACCAACCATCTGCTGAAGACCGGCCGCGCCCACGGCCACGACAGCACCGACATGATCGCCAAGCTGTCGGTGCTGAAAGGCCCCGAACCCTTCGTCGTGGATGTGGGCGCCAATTTCGGCCTGTTCTCGCTGGGGCTGGCCAGCCTGCTGGAAGGGCGCGGCGTCTATCACTGCTTCGAGGCCCAGCGAATCCTGTTCAACATGATCGCCGGGTCGGTGGCGCTGAACGGCTACAGCAACATCTTCTGCCACCACATCGCGGTCGGCGAGGAAGCCGGCGCGATCGAGATCCCGCAGTTCGACTACAATCGGGAAATGAACTTCGGCAGCGTCGAGTTCGGCGCCCAGCAGCGCGAGCGCCTGTCGCAGGAGCGCGGCAGCGATCCCGACAAGCAGGAATTCGTCGAGATGCGCACGCTCGACAGCTTCAACTTTCCCCGGGTCGACATCCTGAAGGTCGATGTCGAAGGCATGGAGCCGCAGGTGCTGCGCGGCGCGGAAAAGCTGATCGACGCCTGGCGGCCGATCATGCTGGTCGAGCATCTGAAGTCCGACAGCCAGAGCCTGGCCGACCAGATCACCGCCAAGGACTACAAGCTGTATGCCCTGTCGGACGACTTCATCTGCATTCCCAACGAACTGGCCCATCTGATCCCTGACGCCTAGGCCAGCGACTTGGCCAATCGCAGATCGTCGACCAGCTCGGCATAGGCCCGCGCCCTGGCGTCGGCGTCCGGTACGCGCAGCAGGTAGGACGGGTGCCAGCTGACCACCATCTGGGCGCCGCCGCCGAGCGCGATCGGCGCGCCGCGCGACTTCGCGATCGGCATCGACTTGCCGGTGATCCCCATGACGGCCGTCGCGCCCAGGGCCAGGATGACCCTGGGCTTCACCATCCGCCGCTCGGCGTCCAGCCACCAGCGGCAGGCCTGGACCTCGCCGCGATCGGGGGTCTTGTGCAGGCGCATCTTGCCGCGCGGCTCGTGCTTGAAATGCTTGACCGCGTTGGTGACGAAGGCCTTGCGACGGTCGAAGTCCGCTTCCAGCATGGCCTTGTCCAGCAGACGTCCGGCGGGGCCGACGAAGGGGCGGCCAGTCAGGTCCTCCTCGTCGCCGGGCTGCTCGCCGACGATCATGATCCGGGCCCGCGCGGGCCCCTCGCCCGGCACGGCCTGGGTGGCCTCGCGCCACAGGTCGCAGCGGCGACAGACCTGCGCGGCGACGGCGGCTTCCTCCAGGGTCAGGGGATCGCTTTCGCCATAGGAGCCGTCGCGGGCGTGGCGCAGGGCGGCCTTCAGGACGCGTTCCGACGGCGGGTTGGGCCGTGCCTCGACCATCTGCGCGGTCCTACGCTGGGCGCTTTCGATCAGCGCCGGGATGAGCCGCGCCTCGGGCAGGTTGCGCCAGTACCGCTTGGGCATCTCCTGCTGCATCATACGCGGATTGAGCCGGGCCGGATTGAAGATCGAGGCGTAGTAGGTGCGCCACAGCTCTTCCTGCGCATCCTCGCGCGGCGCGTCGGCGGGGTCGGCGCCTTCGGACACTTTCAGGACCTCGCCGTCCCAGGCCACGCAGGCGTCCGGCGTCAGAATCGACCAGCGCATGCCGGTGAACCGGCGGGCGAAGAACGGCGCGACAGCCTCGGTCACCCGATGGGCCGGCTCGAACCACGCCATATAGGTTTCCGGCTCGACGCCCTCGACCAGCCGGAAGCGGACGAAGGCCTTCATCTTGTGCGCCGCGCGGCTGACCCCCTTGGCCATGTCGCGGGCCCGGGTCATGTCCGGGTCGGCGGGATTGTCGATCAGGCCCGGCTCGCGCTCCAGCCGCCACAGCAGCGTGTAGAGCAGAGCGAAGCGCTCGCTGGAGCGATGCAGCACGACCTGCTGCGCCAGGTCGACAAAGGGTTTGGGGACGGTGAAGGGCGAACCGGCGCCCTTGTCAGGCGCGGCCGGCGCCGCGCTGTCCGCGAACAGGTCATACTCGACCGTCCAGACCACCGCGTCCGGCGCCACGCCCTCGGCGCGTAGGGCCCGGGCGGCCTGGCGCCAGCCGTCGAAATCGATCTCGGAAGCCAGGCGAACGACGCGCATCAGAACAGGCTCAGCTGCTCCGGGACCACCAGCGACGCTTTCAGCCCCTTGGCGTCGGTGAGGCCGCCCGGTGTCCAGTCGGCGGTGACGATGAAGGGTTGGGCGCGCTTGGTCGAACCGCAGACCCGCTTGACGTCGGCCAGGGTCAGGCGGGTCTGGCGACGGGCCGACAGGATGCGGTCGACGCCACGCGTCCCCAGGCCGGGCGTACGCAGCAGGGTGTCGCGATCGGCCGTATTGACGTCGACCGGGAAGTCGCCGCGATGGCGCAGGGCCCAGGCGGTCTTGGGATCGACGGTCAGGTCCAGGTCCTCGCCCGGCTCGACGATCTCGCCCTGGGTGAAGCCGTAGAACCGCATCAGCCAGTCGGCCTGGTACAGCCGGTGCTCGCGCATCAGCGGCGGTCGCATCGACGGCAAGCGCGAGGCAGAGTCGGGGATCGGACTGAACGCCGAATAGTAGACCCGCCGCAGCTTGTAGGAGCCATAGAGGTTGGCGCTGCGGGCCAGGATGTCGCCGTCGCGGGCGGCGTCGGCCCCGACGATCAGCTGGGTCGACTGGCTGGTGGCGAACTTGCGGCGTCCGGCCTTCCTGGCGGGATCGGCGTGGTCCTCGATCGACAGCCGCATGCGGCCCATGGCCCGCTTGATGCCGGCCGGGTCCTTTTCCGGGGCCAGGATGTTCAGGCTCTCGTCCTGCGGCAGCTCGATATTGATCGACACACGATCGGCGTACAGTCCCGCCTGCGCCGCCAGTTCGGGCGAGGCTTCGGGGATCAGTTTCAGGTGGATATAGCCGCGAAAGTCGTGGTCCAGCCGCAGGCTCTTGGCCACCCGCACCATCTCCTCCATCGTGTAGTCGCCGGTCTGGATCACCCCCGACGACAGGAACAGCCCCTCGATATAGTTGCGCTTGTAGAAGTTGAGGGTGAGGTCGACGACCTCCTTGACCGTGAACCGGGCGCGCGGGGTGTTGGACGACACGCGGTTGATGCAGTAGGCGCAGTCATAGATGCAGAAGTTGGTCAGCAGGATCTTCAGCAGGCTGATGCAACGCCCGTCCGGCGCATAGGCGTGGCAGATGCCCATGCCCTCGGTGGAGCCCACGCCCTTGCCGCGTCCCTGCGGCCCCGACAGCGAATTTCGCTTTTCCGCCCCGGATGAGGCGCAGGAGGCGTCATACTTGGCCGCGTCGGAGAGGATGGCGAGTTTACGCTTCAGATCGAGGACGGCCATCCGCCAACCGTAATGTTCCACCTTTGTTCTGTCGACCCCAATCCGTGCTCCAGCCGGAACGAGCGGCCGCGTCATGGGTTAACCTGACCTGATGGCCCGTCTGAAAATCCTGCACGAGACCCGGTACGACTATGATCGCCCGGTCGGCTTTGGCGCGCACCGGCTGCTGATCCGGCCGCGCGACAGCCATGCCCTGCGCATTGTCGAAGCCTCGCTCTACGTGACGCCGCCCGGCCCTACCCGCTGGACCTATGACGCCAACGGCAACTGCGTGTGCCTGTTCAACCCGCGCGGCGAGTCGACCTCGCTCAGCATCATCAGCGAACTGGTCATCGACCGCTTCCCCGCGCCGCTGTCGCCGCTGCGGATCGACAATCCCCACACCCTGACGCCGATCGTCTATGACCGCGAGGATCACGCGACCCTGGCGCCGTTCATGGCCCCGGTCACCGACGATCCCGACGCGATCCTTCTGAAGTGGCTGCGCGGTCTGGGCGCCCGCCTGGACGAGCCGGCGCTGGACTTCCTGCTGCGGGTCAATTCGGTGATCCACCAGCAGTTCGCCTACACCAACCGCTACGAAGAAGGCGTCCAGAGCCCCCTGGAGACCCTGGCCAGCGGCAAGGGCGCCTGTCGCGACCTGGCCTGGCTGATGGTCGAGGGCATGCGCCGGCTGGGCTACGCGGCCCTGTTCGCGACGGGTTACCTCTACTCGCCCGGTGTCGGCGCCGTGCGGGGCGCGGGCGCGACCCATGCCTGGTGCGAGGTGTTCCTGCCCGACCTGGGCTGGGTGGAGTTCGACCCCACCAACGGCCTGGCCGAGTCGCCGGACCTCATTCGCGTGGCCACCACCCGCACCCCCTGGCAGGCCCTGCCCGTCTCGGGCGCCATTCTGGGCGACCCGGGCGAGGCCCGCCTTCACGTCTCCGTGGACGTGGCCTTGATCGACAGTGTTTTCGAGGCCGCGTGATAGAATGCCTTGTCGATCGGGAGTGAGCGCCATGACCAACGGGTTCCAGCATCAAGACCCCATGACCAACTACTGCGTCCCCAAATCCGAGCCCAAGCCCCAGCACGGCCGCAAGCCGGATGCGGAAGCCGTGAAGCTCAAGGAGAAACGCGCCTTCGAGCCCAGACCGGGCCACTGACGACAGCGGACGAACGCCGTTCTTCGAGACTTTGACAAGCCGTACGGTCTCACGCTTACTACCCTGAAGTGAAGTTCGCTCGGGGGGAGCGCGCACGTGGACGAGACCAGAGATCCAAAGATCGTGTTCGCCATCGGGCTGGCGCGCGTTCTGCTGTCGATCCTCGTCGTCTATGCCTTCCTGGCCACCCTGATGACGGCCTCGGCCCAGCAGTCGATCTCGGCGGGGCTCAAGGACGTGGCCAACGAAGACGGCAAGCCCGTCACCTACAGCCAGGCCTATCTGGCCTACAAGAAATCCGCCGAGCTGAAAAAGACCCGCGACCAAGCCTGGCGCGAGCATGACGCCGAGCGCAAGGCGATGGAGAAGGCCCGGTCCCTTAGGGCCGGCCTGGAGCCCGCGATCTCCAGCGAGTCCGACGCCTTCTTCAGCTTTCGCGACCGCCTGAAGGCCCAGGCCCTGTGCGAATTCAGCCCGAACGCCAGCGCTAGCAAGCTCCAGGACTGGGAGACGGTTCAGGCCTGCGAACTCAAGCCTCGCGACCAGAAGATCTGGGACTCGCTGGTCGCGCGCTCTCCCAACTTCAAGCAGGTGATGGAGAACGCCTCGCGGACCGAGGCGGCCTATTACGAGGCCAAGAACAGTGTCGAGCGCTCCAAGGAAGCCCTGGACGAGGCCGACAAGCAGGGGCAGTGGGCCCTGCAGGTGGCCCGCAAGTTCGGCGACTTCGATCTGCTGCGCGGTTCGTGGATGGCGGCGGGCGGCCTGTTCGAGGGCTTCCCGCCGGCCACCCTGCAGATCCTGCTGGCCTTCATGTCCGGGGCTTTCGGCGCGCTGCTGATCGCCCAGATCCTGATCGTCTATCCCGAGAACCAGCTGGGCCTGACCAAGGGCGAGGGCTTCGAGGCGCGCATCGGGCTGGGCGGGATGGTCGCGGTCTGTGTCTACATCATCCTGGGCAGCGGGGCGGTGCTGCTGGGCGACGCCTCCTCGCTGGAGGGCGACGCCAATGTCATGACCTTCGCCGGCGTCGGCGTCCTGGCGGGCATGTTCTCCGACCGGGTCGCCGCATGGCTGTCAGAGCGCGCGAACTTCTTCTTCGAAGCACGCCGCAAGCCCGGTGACGACGGCGGTGATGAGGGAGCCGACGGCAAGCCCAGGCCGCCCGGGAAAGCGCCCCCCGCGCCAGAAAAGCGTGCGCGAACCTAATTTCACATTTCGCCGGTATGATCGGCCTGTACAGGCGTCACACTGTTCAGCATACCCTTAACGCGCACGCTGGGGGACGCGAGCGCGAGGGGACGTTCGGATCGATGCGGGTTGGGGTGATCATAAAGGGCGCGCTGGTCGCGGCCGGGCTGGGGGTGGTCGCCACGACCGCCACGGCCCTGTCGACTCATGCGCCGACGCCCTATGACGGGACTCTGACCCTGGCCGGCGGCGAAGCCGCCATCGATCCGGACGCTCCGATCGCGACCGCCCGCTATGGAGACGCGCCGCGCGGCGCGGCCGCCGCGCCGGCCTCCCCCCTGCCCCCTTCGCCGGTCGATCTGGCCGGAGCGGTCGCGCCCCTGGCCGGCGGCCCCGCGGAGCCCTCCGCCGCCAAGCCCTTGCTGGTCGCCCAGGCCGACGCCAGGCCCGACGCCAAGGCGCCGCCCGCGATCCATACCCTCGCCGAGCCCCGCAAGCGCGCGACGCCCGTGGCTCTGGCCGCCGCTGAGACGCGTCAGCCGGCCCTCAGCCTCGTCCGATCGTCGGCGCGCCGCATTCCGGTGGCCAAGATCGAGGACATCCAGATCCAGCCCTTCAGCCCGCCGGGCGAGCCTTCCACGTTCCGGCGACTGTCGGTCAACGCGTCGGCCCTGGTGGGCAAGATGAGTGGCGTGGCCCAGGATCCGCGCCGGGGCCGCTGGGTGCTGTTCGCCGCCAGTTCGGGCCAGGCGCTGAGCTGGAACGTCATCCGCAGTTCTGTCGAAGGCTGGCGGGGGTCGGGCTGGTCGCAGGAGCGCCTGACGCGCTTTGGCACCCATCAGGTCGGCGTCGGCTGGCGCAAGGGCGGCAAGCAGCTGTCGCTCAGCGCCACGCGCCGCAAGCTGCAGGCCGAGGCCTATTCCGACCGCGACATGGTCTATGGCGTCACCCTGTCGATCAAGCCCAAGCGCTGAAACCTTCGCCGGCGCTTGAGCCGGCCATGCGAGGGGCCTAAGCCCAGAGCGTGCCCGAACCACAGCCCTCCCCTTCGCCCTCGCCGCTGGCCACCCGGCTGATCGCGATCGCCATGGCCAGCGCGCTGTTCATGGAATTCATCGACGCCACCGCGCTGTCGACCGCCCTGCCGACCCTGGCCCGGGCCTTCGCGGTGGATCCGATCCATCTGAAGCTGGCCCTGACGTCCTACATCCTGTCGCTGGCGGTATTCACCCCGGCCAGCGGCTGGGCGGCCGAGCGGTTCGGCTCGCGCCGGGTGTTCCTGGCGGCGATGGTGGTGTTCCTGCTGGGCTCGGCCCTGTGCGGCCTGTCGCGCAATCTCGAGGCCCTGGTCGCCTCGCGCATCCTGCAGGGCCTGGGCGGGGCGATGATGACGCCGGTGGCGCGTCTGATCGTGGTGGGCTCGACCCCGCGCGACAAGCTGATCACCGCCATGGGCTGGTTCACCATGCCCGCCCTGCTGGGACCGCTGATGGGACCGCCCTTGGCCGGTCTGGTCCTGACCTTCGCCGACTGGCCGTGGATCTTCTACCTGAACCTGCCGGTGGGCGTGCTGGGCATGATCGCAGTGATGCGCTTCGTGCCGCCCGGGACCCGCCAGACCGACCTCCGCTTCGACTGGGCCGGCTTCGCGCTGGCGGCCGTGGCTGTCAGCGGACTGGTGGTGGTGGCCGAGACGGCGGGCCTGGGCCTGCTGCCGCCGGCGCTGCAGCTGTCGATCCTGGGCGTGGCCCTGCTGGTCGGCTGGGCCTATCTGCGCCAGGCGAGGCGCTCGGCCCAGCCGATCCTCGACCTGTCGCTGATGCGCTATCCCACCTATCGGGCCAGCCTGGTGGGCGGCGCCTTCGTGCGGCTGGGCGTCGGGGCCAGCCCGTTCCTGCTGCCGCTGCTGCTGCAGGTGGCGCTGGGCTGGACGCCGCTGCAGGCCAGTCTGGTGACCATCGCCTCGGGTGGCGGCGTGCTGGTCGCCCGACCGTTCGCGGCCTGGAACCTGAAGCGCGTCGGCTTCCGCACGGCCCTGGCCTTCGCCCTGGTGCTGACCGCGATCTTCACCGCCGCGCCCGGCTTCTTCACGGCCTCGACGCCCGTGTGGGTGATGATCGCCCTGATGACCCTGGGCGGGTTCTTCCGCTCCAACCAGTTCATCGCCGCCAACACCATCGCCTATGCCGATGTGCCCGAAAGCTCGGTGGCCGCGGCCTCGACCCTGGCGGCGGTCGCCCAGCAGGTCGGCCTGGCCCTGGGCGTCAGCTTCGGCGGCGCGATGCTGCATCTGGCGCGCGGCGCGGACGGCGCCCTGACGCCCGACCGCTTCGTCCTGCCCTATCTGGCGGTGGGCGCGGTGACCCTGATGGCCCTGCCGGTCTATCTGGCGCTGGACAAGGACGCCGGCTCCAGCATCAGCGGGCGGGGCGTGAAGGATTAGCCCTTGCGGCGGCGCGCGCCGCGCGAGTGGCCGGCGGTCATGGGATCAGGCTTCTTCGGCGGAACCCAGCCCTCGGGCGGCGCATAGACCTGCTGGTCCGTGCCCAGACCCATCCGGCCGGGAACCTGGCGCTGGAAGTACGAGGCCTTGGGGGCCTCCTCGACGCCGCGCACAAGATTGCCGTGTCTTAGGCTCTCGATCTGGTCGCGCAGCTTGCCCGCCGTCTCGAAATCCTGCGCGGCGACCGCCGCTTCCATCTGTTGTTTCAGGTCGTCGAGATGGGTGTTGGACATGGCAGGCTCCATGGTTTCCAACATGGAACGCGCGACGCGGCGAAAAGGCTAGGGCATTTTCGAGCGAAGTGGATCCCGGTTCGCGTGAAGAAAATGCGCCAAAACAAAGATCTAGGGCTCCGGACTGACGCTGTCAGGACGGAAAATGCTCTAGACCCGGGCCGCCGCGATCCGCGCCCGGGCGATTTCGTCGGCCACCAGGTTGGCGGGGCGCTTTTCGGCGATCGACTGGTCGATGACCTCGCCCAGCGTCTGGGCCAGGCGGTCCAGCTTGGTCGCCACCCAGTCGCCGTCGAACGAACCGCCGGCCTCCAGGGCGCGGATCTCGGCGGCCACATTGATGATGCCGCCGCCGTTGATGACATAGTCGGGGGCATAGAGGATGCCCCGATCAAACACCGTCTGGCCGATCATGGCGTCGGCCAGCTGGTTGTTGGCGCCGCCGGCGATCACCTTGACCTTCAGGCGCGGCAGGGTCAGCGCCGAGATCGCGCCGCCCAGGGCGCAGGGGGCGAAGACGTCGGCCTGGACGTCGAAGATGGCGTCGGTCGGCACGATGGTCGCGCCGGTTTTCGCGGCGACCTCGTTGAGGGCGGTCTGGTTGACGTCGGCGATGGTCAGGATCGCGCCGGCCGCGTGCAGCTTTTCGGCCAGATAGGCGCCGACATGGCCCACGCCCTGGATCGCTACGTGGACGCCCCTGAGGTCGCGCTGCAGGGCGCGCTCGACGCACAGGCGCACGCCGCGGAACACGCCCTCGGCGGTGACCGGCGACGGATCGCCCGAAGCGGCCGCGTGGCCTTCCAGGCCGGCGACATAGCGGGTGGTCTTGCGGGTGCTTTCCAGATCCGACGGCGAAACGCCGACGTCCTCGGCGGTCCAGTATTGGCCGTTCAGGCTGTCGACCGCGCGGCCGAAGGCTTCGAACAGTTCCGGGGTCTTCTGGCTGCGGCTGTCACCGACGATCACGGCCTTGCCGCCGCCGAAATCCAGATCGGCCATGGCGTTCTTGAACGACATGCCGCGCGACAGGCGCAGGGCGTCGGTCAGGGCCGCTTCACTGCTGGTATAGTCCCACATCCGGCAGCCGCCGGCGGCGGGGCCGCGCGCGGTGGAATGGATGGCGATGATCGACTTCAGACCGGTTTTTTCGTCGAAGAAGGTATGGACGCCTTCATGTCCCTCGAAATCGGGGGAATCGAACAAAGTCATGCCGCAGGTCTCGCCTCAGACAGAAAGAATGCGCCGGGGTTTACGCTGCGCGGCGGGCGGTCACAACCCCGAAGACTGGACGCCGTTCTTCAGGGGCTTGGACGCCATGGCCTCCATCAGCTTGACGCTGGCGGGGATCGGCGGCGCGCCCGACGGCCAGGGCGCGGCGGGGTCGCGCAGGAAGCTGACCGCGTCACGCCAGACGGTGGCGGCCTGCTGGTCGACCAGCAGCAGGTGCCAGCCCTTTTCGTAGCAGGCCGTGCGGTCGGCAGGCTTCAGCCTGGCCGCCGCCTCGACCGTCGGCTCCTTGGGGATGATCTTGTCATGGACCCCATAGAACCAGGCCGTCGGAACCGTGATCCTGGCAGTCGAACGCCACGCCTTCTCCATCAGGCCAACCAGCCCGTAGACGGTGTCGGACCGCGCGCCCCAGATCATCAGCGGGTCCTTGCCCATGCGCCGCAGCTCGTCGAGGTTGTCGCTGGGCATGACCTTGCGGACCAGCCAGTCGGGCGGCTCGACCACCCAGCCGCCGACCATATGGGCGGTGACCCACAGGCTGGCGCGATTGGGCAGGGGCTGCTCGGACCAGCCCCAGACGGCCGGGGCGAACAGCAGCAGGCGATCGACGACGGGCGGATCGGGATCGGTCATGGCGGCGATCGCCAGACCGCCGCCCATGCTGATGCCCGCCAGGGCGATCCTGGCGCCCGGATGCCGCTCGCGGACCAGGGCGACGCAGGTGCGCACATCCTCGATGACGATCCCGACCGGCGCCCAGACGCCGCGTTCGGGCGAGCGGCCAAAGCCCCGCACATCGAAGGCGTAGGTGGCGATCCCCTGCCCGGCCCACCAGTCGGCGGCCAGGTGATAGGCGTTGGAATAGTCGTTCATGCCGTGCAGGCCGACGATCACCCATTCCGGCTCGCCCATCGGCAACCAGCGCTTGAGGCCCAGCCGGGCGCCGTCGAAGCTGACGAAGTCGTCGCCCTCGAAGCGCGGCCCGCGAAAGCCCAGCGGCCCCAGGTCCAGCTTCTGGGTCAGGGGCGCGCAACCGCTGAGGGCGGCGGCGGACGCGGTGAGGATCAGGCTTCGGCGGTTCATGCCCCCAGAATGCCCGCCACGCGCTGGCGAAGATAGGGCGTGACCTCGGCCTCGAACCACGGATTACGCTTGAGCCAGGCGGTGTTGCGCCACGACGGATGCGGCATGGGCAGGACCTTGGGGCCGAAGGTCCGCCAGGCGGCGACGGTGTCGGTCATGGTCCTGCCGACGCGGTCGCCCAGCGCCCAGGCTTGAGAATAGCCGCCGACCAGCAGGGTCAGCTCGACGTTCGGGAGTTGCTCCAGCAGTTGCGGCCGCCACATCGCCGCGCAGCGGGGCGGCGGCGGATAGTCGCCGCCCTTGGGGTTGGTCCCCGGAAAGCAGAAGGCCATGGCCGCGACGCCGATCTCGGGCCGGCCATAGAAGGTCTCGCGGTCGATCCCCATCCACTGGCGCAGGCGCACGCCGGACGGGTCATTGAACGGCAGGCCGGTCTCGTGGACCAGCCGTCCCGGCGCCTGGCCGGCGATCAGGATGCGGGTCTCCTCGCGCACGCGTGTCACCGGCCGGGGCGTGTGCGGCAGGTACGGCGCGCAGGCCCGGCAGGCGGCGATGTCGGAGAGAAGCGCGTCGAGCATCGGGACAATCTAGGGCGCGGCGGCGCTTATCCAAGCGTCGCCGCGCCAGAGAAACCCTAGCCGCCCAGGAAGCCCCGCTCCTTGGCGATCACCGTCGCGAACGACGGCCGGGCCAGGATGGCGTCTGCCCAGGCCTTGGCCTTGGGCCATTTGGCGAAGTCAAAGCCCGCATGCATCAGGTTGGCGAAGGGGCTGGCCACGGCGATGTCGGCCAGGGTCAGGCGATCCTCGATCAGGAAGCCGCTCGTGGGCGCGATCTTCTCCAGATAATCGAGCACCGGCGGCATTTCTTCGGTCGTGGCCTTTTCAACGGCCGCCAGGTCCGCTTCGACACCCATGAAACGAGGGCCGACCACCAGGTTGAAGAAGATCTTGCCGGCGGCGGCGACGAAGATTGTGTCGGCGAATTCCTCGAACCAGATCGTCCGGGCGCGGGCCTTGGCCTCGGTCGGGATCAGGTTGGGATCGGGATGGGCCGCTTCCAGATAGGTGACGATGGCGGTCGAGTCGGAGATGCGGAAATCACCGTCCTGGAAGCCCGGGATCTTCTTGAACGGGCTGCATTCCAGGAATTCGGGATCGGGCGATCCGGGGCGGCCGACCTTGTTTTCGAAGGTCAGACCCTTCTCGGTGGCGAAGGCCATGGTCTTGCGCACGAACGGCGACAGCGACGAGCCGTGGATGATCATCGGTGAACTCCCCTATTGTTGGGGCGCATAGTTCACCGATTAAGTTTCGTTTCAAGACCTAGTCGACAGGGATCAGATATCGTCGTCCGCGTCGTCATCCGGCGCGGCGGTCTCGAAGCTGGTCGGATCGCCGGGCAGACGGGTGCGCAGGCGATAGACGCCGCGGAATTTCTCGGGGTCGACCGGCTTGTTGTGGCGCAGGATCACGATGGTCCCGGCCTTGGCCAGCTCGATGGCGTTGGTGCGCACGTGGCCCAGGATCTGCTGCCAGCGCTCGGGCTGGACCGCCTTGGCGACGTTCATGGGGTCGATGGACTTTCCCTCCGGCAGGCCCGCCAGCTGGGAAAGGATGGCCTCTTGGATCGGGCTCGTCATGGGGATCGGGGTCGTCATGGGCGGCTCCATGCCACGGATCGCCGCTTTACGCGAGGGACGGCTTGCGCGTCTTTCGACACGGCTCTAGCTCAGGCCGGTTGATTTGAGGGGACAAGCACATGGATGGCGGCAATGACGCGCCCGGCGGGCCGCGACTGGTCGAGACCGGCGACTGGGCCGGCTGGCGCACCTGGTCGGGTCTGGATCCGTTCGAGGACCAGTCCGGACCCTTCTATTTCCGGGAAGATGACGCCGGCCTGGTGACCACCGCCTTCAAGGCCGAGACCCGCCACATGAACGGCGGCGGCTTCATGCACGGCGGCTGCATGCTGACCTTCGCCGACTTCTCGCTGTTCGCGATCTCTTGGCGGGCCCTGGCCGGCCAGCACGCCGTGACCGTCAGCCTGAACGGCGAGTTCCTGGGCCCGGCGCGGCCGGGCGACCTGGTGACGGCGACCGGCGAGGTCACCAAGGCCGGCGGCTCGCTGCTGTTCGTGCGCGGGCTGGTCTCGACGGGCAGTTCGCCGATGCTGAACTTCTCGGGCGTGATCAAGAAGATCAGGTCGCGGTAGCCAAGTCCTCCCCCTCGCGGGGGAGGATTTTAAACCCCCGCCTTGGCCGCCGGCCGCTCCATCATCGCCTTCAGCCACCGCCCGACATTGATCAGTTCGGCGTCCGGCCGGAACTTGACCATCCGCGCGAAGTCGATGCCGGTGACGGCCAGGATGTCGGCGATGGTCACGCGGTCGGCGGCGATGAACTCACTGTCGGCCAGACGGCGGTCGAACACCTTCAGCGCCCGCTCGGCGGCCTTGCGGTTGGTCTCGGCGATCTCGGGGACCTGGGTTTCGATGGCGGCCAGGGCGGGATGGCCATGCCGCACGGCCATCATCAGCGGGGTCGAGAGCAGCATCTCCGAACGACGGGTCCACATCTCGATGATGGCGGTTTCCAGCGGGTCGCGGCCAAACAGGTTCGGCTCTGGATAGACGCTCTCCAGATAGCGGCAGATCGCCACCGACTCGGTGATGGTGGTGGTCTCGTCGATCTCCAGGGCCGGCACATTGGGCAGGCCGGCTTTCGCCAGATAGTCGGGTGTCTTGTGCTGGCCGCCGAAGATGTCGATGTCGACGATCTCGACATCCTCGATGCCCTTCTCGGCCATGAACCAGCGCACGCGACGCGGATTAGGGGCGCGGCGGCTGTCATAGAGCTTCATACGAAAAATCCTCCCGGCTTTTGACCGGGAGGATGCTTGGTTTTCGCTAGGGAATGAAAGGGTTTCCCTAGGGAATGAAAGGGTTTCCCTACAGCCCGAACAGTTCGCGCGGCATCAGGCCGATCAGCGAACCCGTCAGGCAGGTAGCCAGGAAGCCGGCCATCATCGCCTTCCAGACCAGGCCCAGCACTTCCTGCCGGCGCTCGGGCACCAGCACGCTGAAACCGGCCACGTTCATGCCGACCGAGCCGATGTTGGCGAAGCCGCACAGGGCGTAGGTCATGATCATCCGGGTGCGCTCGTCCAGCAGGGCGGCGCCCGTCTGGGACATCTGGATGAAGGCGGTGAACTCGGTGAGGATCAGCTTCACGCCCAGCAGGCCGCCGGCGGTGCCGGCTTCCTTCCAGGGGATCCCCATCGACCAGGCCAGCGGTGCGAAGAGCACGCCCAGGCCGCGCGCGATGCTCAGCGGCTGGCCGCCGACGTCTGGCAAGGCCGCCAGACCCTTGTCGACCATGGTGGCCAGGGCCACGAAGACGATCAGGGTGGCGCCGATGTTGAGGGCGATCTGCAGGCCGTCGGTGGTGCCCTTCATGACGGCGTCGATGGCGCTGCCATAGGTCTTGTCCTCGGTGTTGAGGTCCAGGCTGGAGACCTTCTCCATCGGGTCGGCTGGCACGATGATCCGGGCCAGCAGCACGCCGGCCGGGGCCGAGATCAGCGAGGCGGTCAGCACATGGGCGGCGGCGTTGGGCAGGATGTCGGCCAGGATGGTGGCGTAGGCCACCATGGTCGAGCCGCTGACGCAGGCCATGCCGACCGCGATCAGCATGAACAGCTCGGAGCGCGACAGCTTGTCGAGATAGGCGCGGATGAAGATCGGACCCTCGATCTGGCCCATGAAGATGGTGGCTGCGGTGGCCAGGGCCGGCGGGCCGCGCAGGCCCAGGGTCTTCTGGAACACGAAGCCGAAGCCCTGCGCCGCCCATTTGAGGATCTTCCAGTGCCACAGCAGCGCCGACAGGGCGCAGACCACCAGGATCACCGGCAGGACGCGGAAGGCGAAGATGAAGCCCAGGCCCGGATTGCTGACCGGATAGGGCTGATCGCCGCCCGCCAAGAAGCCGAAGATGAACATCGTGCCGGCCTGGGTGGAGGACGACAGGCCCTCGACCGCGCCATTGACGCCGCGCAGTAGCGCCTGGGCCTGGGGCAGTCCGAACAGCAGCAGCACAAGGCCGACCTGGACGACGAGCGCGCCGATGGCCAGCACCCAGGGGAAACGCTTGCGATTCTCGGAGACCAGCCAGCAGAGGCCGAGGGTGAGCGCCAGACCCGCGAGGGCTTGGACGTTCTCGGGACGAAACATCAAGACAGAAGAACCTTTGAACTAGGCGACGCCCCCGCGACGTCGGCCAAGGGACGAGATTGACACCAAGTTTACCGTTAGAGGCAAGCGGCTTGCGCGCTTCGCGCCGCAGGAAGGCGCTTGTGCCGTCAGGACGGCAGGGTCTCCCCCTCCCCCGACCGTCCCGACGATATCCCGTATCGCCAGCAAGACCGGAGGAAGGGGATGGCCTCAGGCCGTGGCGCTGACCGAGCCGGCGGACGCGGAACCGGATGTCATCGCGGTGTTTAGCTGCGCCAGCAGCTTCTGCATCAGGTCCGAAGCGACGCTGGGCCTGGAGCCGCCGGCGCCCGATGCGCCGCCGCCGCTCTTGGCGTCGGAAAGAGCGCTGTCGTTCGAGTCCTGCACGGCGCTGAGGGCGTCCATCAACACGTCGAACTCGGATGTCGAAAGCGATCCGTCTTCATCGGTGTCCAGAGAGGCCAGAAGTTCGCTGCCCGAAACGGTTCCGTCCTCATTGGTGTCGCGGGTGTCGTAGGACGTACTGGCGCTGCTCGCCGAGGACGACGACGCGCTCTGGCCGGTGGCGTCCGACGGCGGCGGACCACCCGGCGGCGGGCCGCGCATGCCCTGCATGGCCGACTGCGCGGAAGACAGGCCCGAGGCGATCTCGTCGGACGACAGGGCGCCGTCGGCATCGGAATCGAGGGCGGAGATCATGTCCTCGGCCATCTTGCCTTCCAGGCCCAGACCCTTGGCCTGTTCGGGCGCATTGGCCGCCAGGGCGCTGGAAATCTCGTCGGCCGACATCAGGCCGTCAGCGTCGGTGTCGCCGCTGCTGAGGATCGAACCGGCGTCCGAGCCCAGCATCTGCACCGACATCAGCGAGCGCAGTGTGTCGCCGCTGAAATTTCCGCCGGGGCCGCCCTGCCCGCTCATGGGCGGCGGAGCGGGGCGATCGCCGCCGCCCTGCACTTTCTGCCCGATCGACTGGAACTCGCTCAGCGACAGCGCGCCGTCGGAATCGGCGTCCGCCGTGGTGAACATCGACTGTTGAAGCTGCCGCAATTGCTGCGTCAGCGAAGAGGAACCGACACTGGAGACGGTCATTTAGCTCTCCTTTCAGATTGCGGCGTCCGAGCCCGGAGACCAGAGCGCCCGCGCCGAATGAGCCGGCGCGCGGAATGACCAGCGAAAAACATTCCACATTTCAGCATGTTGCGAGGCGGAAACTTAAGGAGAGTTATCGCTGCGGCGCCCTGCCTGCTCCGCCTTCACCCTGTCGGCGGCTGTGGCGACAGAGGAAGCATCTGGCGTCCGCGGGTCCGACTCTCTCCGCCTTACCCCGATTTAACTTGGCCGCTGGCTGAACGCCGTTCATTGCTGCAACCCTTGATTGGGGGAGCATTGTTCGCATGTCGCTGGCCTTGGCCACGTTGCTGTACGAGTGGCGTCGATACATGGCGGCCGTCGTCGCCCTGGCGTTCTCCGGTCTTCTGGTGCTGGCCCAGGTCGGCATGTTCGTCGGCATCGGCAAGGGCTTCACCGCCCAGATCGATCGCGCCCGCGCCGACATCATGGTGCTGGGTCCCGGCGCCAAGGCGCTGTTCGGCGGCCCCTCGGGCCTGCCGCGCCGGATGATCCCGCTGGTCTACAGCCATCCCGAAGTGACCCAGGTCGCCCCTCTCGACGGGTCCGGCGGGCGCTTCCAGAACATCCTCAGCCCCGAAGAGCAGGCCAAGATCGAGGCCCGCACCAAGGCCGCCGCCAAGGGTGGCAAGAAGGCCGGCGGCGAAGGCGGCGGTCGCAAGACCGAGTTCGTCAACGTCACCGTCATCGACGCCATCCCGGGCTACGTCACCGTGCCGACCGACTACACCCAGTCGATGGTCGAGGCGCTGCGCCAGCCCTACGCCGTGGCCGTCGACCAGACCGCCCTCAAGCGCCTGGGCGTCAAGAAGGGCGACAAGGCGATCTATAACGGCAAGACCATCACCATCGCCGTGGTCACCACCGGCTATCCCAACATCATCCAGCCCACTCTGGTCGTGTCGCGCGACACCCTGCGGATGCTGGGCGAGGCCGACACCGGCCAGCGCGTCGGCCCGCTGATGGTGCAGATCCGCGACCCGGCCCGGGCCGAGATCGTGGCGGCCCAGCTGAACAAGAAGGCCGACGGCAAGTTCCGCGCCTGGACCCGTCAGGAACTGGCCGACGCCAATTCCAGCGCCATGCTGGACGACCAGATCATCGGCATCATGCTGGGCTTCTCGGCCTTCCTGGGCCTGCTGATCGGCGTCGCCATCACCTGGCAGACCCTGCGCGGCGCGATCATGGCCAATATCAAGGAGTTCGCCAGCTTGCGCGCCCTGGGCGTGTCGATGGGCGACCTGCGCAACATCGTCATGGAGCTGAGCTTCTGGGTCGGCATCGTCGGCGTCGGCGCGGCCGGCCTGCTGACCTGGCTGGTCACCCTGCTGGCCAGCGCCGGCGGCGTGCCGATGTTCTTCCCGCCCAGCCTGATCATCATCGTCGCCGTCTTCCTCGTGGTCATCGCCATGCTCTCCGGCTTCCTGTCGCTGGGCATCCTGAAGAACAGCCAACCCGCGGACCTGCTGCGATGAGCAACGATCACAGCCACAAACGCGGCCAGAGCGCGCTGTCTGCCCAGGGCATCGTCAAGCGCTTCAAGACCGGCCGCACCTTCATCGAAGTGCTCAAGGGCGTGGATTTCGACGCCAAGCACGGCGACGTGACCATGGTCATGGGCCCCTCGGGCTCGGGCAAGTCGACCCTGGTGGCGGCGCTGTCGGGACTGCTGAAGCCTGATGAGGGCAAGGTCACCGCGCTGGACGCCAATGACCTGTGGTCGCTGTCCAGCAGCAAGATCGACAGGTTCCGCCTGGATCACTGCGGCTTCATCTTCCAGGGCTTCAACCTGTTCCCGGCCCTCACCGCCAAGCAGCAGGTGATGACGGTGTTGAAGTACCAGAACGTGGGTCCGGGCGAGGCCTCGCGCCGCGCCCAGGCCGCGCTGGAGTCGGTCGGCCTGGGTCCGCGCGTCAACCAGCGGCCCTCGGAGCTGTCGGGCGGCGAGAAGCAGCGGGTGGCCATCGCCCGCGCCCTGGCCAAGAACCCCAACCTGATCTTCGCCGACGAGCCCACTTCGGCGCTGGACGGCAAGAGCGGCGAGATCGTCATCAAGCTGCTGCGCGCTGCGGCGACCGAGCGCGGCGCGGCGGTCATCTGCGTCACCCACGACCCGCGGCTGGAGGCTTATGCCGACCGCGTCATCCACATCGAAGACGGCCGGATCCTGGACGACGTGCGTAGAACGCCCGACGCCAATCCCGGTCCGCTCAGCCACTGACTTTTTGGGGAAACCGCTATGTTCGGCTTTTTGCGCCGCCCGATGTTCTGGATCGTCATCGTCGTGCTCGCCGTTGGCGGCGGCGGGTTCTTCTACATGAAGGGCCAGGCGGCTGAGAAAAAGAAGAAGCTCGAGGTGGCCGCGGCTCAGGAAGAGCCCAGCCCCTACGCGGCCATCGCCAACGGCAAGGCCGATGTCGAGGGCGGCATCATCCAGGTCGCCGCCCGTCGCGGCGGCGTGGTCGAGGCCGTCTATGTCCAGGAAGGCGATGTGGTCGTGAAGGACCAGATCCTGGCCCGCCAGCAGAGCGACGAGGGCCGTCTGGCCGTCGAACGCGCCTCGGCCGAAGTCGCCCAGGCCCGCGCCGCCCAGAACGCCACCCGCGTCCAGCTGGCCACCGCCCAGCGCGAACATGCGCGGCTGAGCAAGCTGACCGCCAGCAACTTCGTGGCCGGCTCGCGTGTCGACGCCGCGTCGGACGCCATCGCCAACGCCCGCGCCACCCTGGCCGCCCAGCAGGCCCAGGTCGCCACCGCCGTCGCCCGCAAGAACGAGGCCCAGTATAACCTCGAACTGACGGTGATCCGCGCCCCGATGAACGGCCGCATCGCCCGCCGCTACGCCAATCCCGGCGCCGGCGCCTCGACCCTGAACGTGTCCAACATGTTCGATCTCGAGCCCGACACCCAGCGCATCGTCCGCGCCGAGATCGTCGAGGCCGACATCCCCAACGTGACCAACAACCAGGAAGTCGAGATCCAGCCAGAAGGCGATCCGGACAAGGTCTATATCGGCCGCGTCCTGCGCCGCGCCGCCGTGTTCGGCGCCCGCAAGCTGGCCTCCGACGATCCCAGCCAGCGCAGCGACGAACGCGTGGTCGAGGTGGTGGTCAGCGCCGACGGCGCCCCGCTGCTGGTCGGTCAGCGCGTGCTGGTCAAGTTCATGAAGCCCGGCAAGAAGGCCGGCGTGAAGCGCGACAAGCCCACCGCCCCCGTCGGCGGCGGCATGACCAAGCCGAAGTAGCCCAAACGCGTCCAGAGACGACGACACGCCGGGCGGCTCTCCGCCCGGCGTTTTTCGTTGGGGCTCAGGCCTTCCAGGCCCTTAGGCGCAGCGCGTTGCCGATCACGCTGACCGAGCTGAGCGCCATGGCCAGGGCGGCCAGCTCCGGCGTCAGGGTCAGGCCAAAGGCGGGATACAGCACCCCAGCCGCGATCGGCACGCCGGCGGCGTTGTAGGCGAAGGCGAAGGCCAGGTTCTGGCGGATGTTGCGCATCACCGCCCGTGACAGCGAGCGGGCCCGCACCACGCCCATCAGGTCGCCGTTCAGCAGGGTGACCCCGGCCGCCTCCATCGCCACATCCGCGCCGCCGCCCATGGCTATGCCGACATCGGCCGCGGCCAGGGCCGGAGCATCGTTGACGCCATCGCCCGCCATCGCCACCGACGCGCCCTCGGCCTTCAGCCGTTCGACAACCTGGGCCTTGCGATCGGGCAGCACGCCGGCCTCCACCTCATCGATGCCCAGCGCGCGGGCCACCGCCATCGCGGTGACCTCATTGTCGCCGGTCATCATCAGCACGCGAACGCCCTGGTCCTTCAGCGCCTTGATCGCGGCGCGGCTGGACGGGCGGATAGGATCCTTGATCGCCAGCAGCCCTGCGGCCGCGCCGTCCAGCGAGACAAAGACCACCGTCGCCCCCTCACCTCTCAGCGCCTCGGCGCCCTTGGCCAGATCGCCGACCGCGATCGCCAGATCGGCCATGTAGGGTTCGGCCCCGATCGCCATGCGGCGGCCCTCGACCAGACCGGTCACGCCGCGTCCCACGGGCGAGTCGAATTCGGCGACCTTGGCCAGGGACAGCTTTCGCGCCTCGGCGGCCTCGACGATGGCCTTTCCCAGCGGATGCTCACTGCCGCGCTCCAGGCTGGCGGCCAGACGCAACAACTCGCCCTCCTCCAGTCCAATGGTCTGGATGGCGGTCAGGACGGGCCGGCCTTCAGTGAGCGTGCCGGTCTTGTCGACCACCAGCACGTCGATGCGCTCCAGCCGCTCCAGCGCCTGGGCGTCCTTCAGCAGGATACCCGCCTGGGCGCCGCGTCCGACGCCGACCATGATCGACATCGGGGTGGCCAGTCCAAGGGCGCAGGGACAGGCGATGATCAGCACGCCCACGGCGGCGACCAGGGCGTTGGCGAGACGCGGCTCGGGCCCGACCAGCGCCCAGGCGGCGAAGGCCAGGACGGCGGCGGCCAGCACGATGGGCACGAACCAGGCCGCGACCCGGTCAGCCAGCCGCTGGATCGGCGCGCGCGACCGCTGGGCCTGGGCGACCATGGCCACGATCCGCGACAGCAGGGTGTCGCGCCCGACGCGCTGGGCCTGCATGACAAAACCGCCGCTCTTGTTGATCGCCCCGCCGACCAGCAGGGAACCCGGCGCCTTGAGCACCGGCATCGACTCGCCGGTCACCATGGCCTCGTCGACATGGCCGCGACCTTCCAGCACGACGCCGTCGACGGGGATCTTCTCGCCGGGCCTGACCCGCAGCCGGTCGCCCACCAGGATCGCGTCGATTTCGACCTCGGCGTCCTGGCCGTCGGCGCCGATGCGCCGGGCCGTGCGCGGAGCCAGATCCAGCAGGGCGCGGATCGCGCCGCCGGTGCGCTCGCGCGCCCTCAGCTCCAGCACCTGGCCCAGCAGGACCAGGACGGTGATCACCGCCGCGGCCTCGAAATAGACCGGCGCCTGTCCGTGATGGCCCTTGAAGCTGGCGGGCAGCAGATCCGGCGCCAGGGTCGCGACCAGCGAATAGAGATAGGCCGCGCCAGTCCCCAGGGCGACCAGGGTGAACATGTTGAGGCTGCGCGCCAGGATCGACGCCCAGCCGCGCTGGAAGAACGGCCAGCCGGCCCACAGCACCACGGGTGAAGCCAGCGCCAGCTGGATGAAGGCGTTGGCGCGGTCCCCCCACGGCGGCATGAAGCCGAACAGGTGCGCGCCCATATCCAGCACGAAGACCGGCGCCGTCAGCACCAGCCCGAACCAGAACCGACGGGTCATCTCGCCCAGCTCGGCATTGGGGGCCGCGTCCAGCGTGGGGGTTTCGGGCTCGAGAGCCATGCCGCAAAGCGGACAGGCGCCGGGACCGACCTGGCGCACCTCGGGGTGCATTGGACAGGTATAGATCGTGCCCGCCGGAGCGGCCTCGACCTTCTCCGCCTGCGGGGAGGTGTAACGCTCGGGGTCGGCCACGAACTTCGCCTCGCACCCGGCCGAGCAGAACCAGTAGGTCTCACCGCCATGGCTGGCGCTGTGCTTCGCCGTCGCCGGGTCGACAAACATTCCGCAGACCGGATCGCGGGACATGGCGACCGTCGTCGCGGGAGCGCCGCCCCCGCAACAGGCATGCGGCTTGTCGGAGAGGGCGTGGTCATGGGGGGACATGTGGACTTCTCCTGAGGACCTGGCGCTGCTATATACCCCCATAGGGTACATTATCAAGTACCCCTAAGGGGTATGTGATGCAGACTGACGCCAAGGCCTCGGCGATGAAACGCCTGAACCGCATCGAAGGTCAGGTGCGCGGGATCGCCAGGATGATCGACGAGGATCGCTATTGCATCGACGTGGTCACCCAGATCTCGGCGATCCAGGCGGCCCTGCGCCGGGTGGAGGAGGAAATCCTGCGCGATCACGTGACCCATTGCGTCGAGCACGCCATCCAGAGCGGCGACCCCGAGGCCCAGCGCGAGAAGATCGCCGAGCTGATCGCCGTGCTGGGACGCAGCGGCCGTTGATCCGGCGCCCTTGACGCCTCCCCTCCCGCGCCGCACAAACGCGCCAAACCAAACACGCGTTTGAGGGAGACTAGGGCATGTCGGACATCCGTTTTGACGGCAAGGTGGCGATCGTTACGGGCGCGGGCGGCGGCCTGGGCCGACAGCACGCCCTGGAACTGGCCCGTCGCGGCGCCAAGGTGGTGGTCAACGACCTGGGCGGCAGCGTCGACGGCTCGGGCGGCTCGTCCGACGCGGCCCTGAAGGTCGTGGAAGAGATCAAGGCGGCCGGCGGCGAAGCCATCGCCCACGGCGCCTCGGTGACCGATGACGCCGGCGTCGCCAACATGGTCAAGACCGCCATGGACACTTGGGGCCGCATCGACATCCTGATCGCCAATGCCGGCATCCTGCGCGACAAGACCCTGACCAAGATGGAGCTGGCCGACTTCGAGGCGGTCATGCAGGTCCACGTCTGGGGCACCTTCAAGCCGATCAAGGCCGTCTGGGACATCATGAAGGCCCAGAATTACGGCCGCATCGTCGTGACGACCTCGTCGTCGGGCATGTACGGCAATTTCGGCCAGTCCAACTACGGCGCGGCCAAGATGGCGGTGCTGGGCCTGATGAACACCCTCAAGCTCGAGGGTCAGAAGAACAACGTCCACATCAACGCCATCAGCCCGGTCGCCGCCACCCGCATGACCGAGGGCCTGATGCCGCCGGAAGTGCTGGCCAAGCTGGCGCCCGAGGCCGTCACCCCCGGCGTCGTCTATCTGGTGTCGGACGAGGCCCCCACCGGCGCGATCCTGACCGCCGGCGCCGGCGCCTTCGCCCTGTCGCGCATCTACGAGACCGAGGGCGTCTATCTGAGCGACGGCGAGCTGTCGGCCGAGGGCATCCGCGACCACTGGGGCCAGATCACCGCCGAAGACGGCCAGAAGGCCTATTTCAACGGTGGCGAGCAGGGTCAGAAGTTCTTCCGCAAGATGGCGGGCGGCTGATAGTCTTCCCGCAATGAAAGTGACACTTCGGGCGTCACATTCCTGCCAATACTGACATAACGGCGATTGAAACGGGGCCCGTGCGGCCCCGTTTCTTTGACCACTTCAACAAAATTCACCGCATCGGGAATAAATAGCAACGGTTTCTGACCAGATGCGTTAGACGCGGCGCTCCTCCAGCGCCGCAAAGACGCTTGGGGACTTCTCCTCCCCAAGAAGGTCTCGTCAGTCTCATGTCATTTTCGCGTAACCGCCTCGCCGCCGGCGTGGCTTTTGGCGTGCTCGTCGCCGCCTCCCAGGCCTCCGCTTCGGCCTTCTACCTGCAGGAACAATCGGTGCGCGGCGCGGGCCGCGCCTATTCGGGCGAGGTCGCCGACCGCGGCGCCGCCAGCCTGTGGTGGAACCCCGCCGCGATCGCCGGCCTGGAGACCAACGAGGTCTATGGCGGCCTGCACGCCATCCAGGTCGACTCCGATGTCAACGACAACGGCTCGACCATCACCCGTCCGGTGCCTCCCACCGGCCTGACCACCCCGGTCGGCGGCAGCCTGCGCGCCTCCAAGCCGATCAAGGACGGCATTGTTCCCAACTTCGCCAGCGCCTGGCGGATCAACGACCAGCTGACCCTCGGCCTGTCGGTCGCCGCGCCCTATAACTTCACCACCGAATACGGCCCGCGCAGCTGGACCCGCTATGACGCCCTCAAGTCGCGCCTGACCACGGCCGACATCCAGGGCACGGTCGCCTATCGCGTCACCGACAAGCTGGACCTCGGCGTCGGCGTCAGCGCCGTCTATGCCGACGCGGAACTGACCAACGCCCTGCCCAACATCTCGCCGCTGCAGGCCGACGGCCTGCAGTCGCTGAAGGGCGACGGCTGGGCCTATGGCTGGACCGTGGGCGCCCAGTACCGCCCCACCCCGGCCCTGACCCTGGGCGCCAGCTATCGCGCCAAGGTCGACCACACCCTGAAGGGCGACATCGCCGTCTCGGGCCTGCTGGCCCCGATCCCGGCCGCCAGCAACTTCAAGACCGCCGGCGAGGCCGAGATCACCACGCCGTGGATGGCCATCATCGGCGCGCGCTGGGCGGTCAATGACCGCGTCACCCTGAACGGTTCGGTCAGCCGCATCGGCTGGAGCGAGTTCGACGCCATCCGCGTCAAGTTCGCGACCTCGGGCTCGACCAGCGTCCAGAACTACAAGGACATCACCACCGCCGCCGTCGGCGTCGACTATCAGGCCAGCCCGCGCCTGACCCTGCGGGCCGGCGTGCAGTACGACCCGACCCCGACCCCGGATGTCGGCCGCACGGCCCGCGTGCCGGACGGCGACCGCATGATGTACGCGGCCGGCGCCACCTGGGCGGCCCAACCGAACCTGAAGCTCGACGCGGCCCTCAGCTACATCGGCTTCGACGACACCAAGATCAATCGCACTGACGTGACGGCGACCAGCTCGACGGTCAACCTGCGCGGCGACGTGACGGGCTCGGCCATCGTGATGTCGACGGGCGTTCGCTACAGCTTCTAGGGGCTGGCGAAATCTGAACTGAAGAGGCCGTCCGGGGCGACCCGGGCGGCCTTTTTGCTAGGCCTGAAGTCCGGCCCAAAGCGCCTTGGCCGCCCCGGCGAACGCCTTCGCCGCCGCGCTGTCGGGCCTGCCCAGCACCACCGGCAAACCGCCGTCGCCGCCTTCGCGGACGGCCAGTTCGATGGGCACCTCGGCCAGCACCGGTACGCCCAGCTTCGCGGCCTCGGCCACGCCGCCGCCGGAGCCGAAGATCGGGATCGGGGCGCCGGTCGAGGGATCGGCGAAGAAGGCCATGTTCTCGATCAGGCCCAGGATCGGGGTCGCGGTCTTGCCGAACATGATCGCCGCGCGGCGGGCGTCGATCAGGGCGACTTCCTGCGGAGTGGTCACCAGGACCACGCCGTCGATGCGCAGCTTCTGCACCAGGGTCAGCTGTACGTCGCCCGTGCCCGGCGGCAGGTCGACCACCAGCACGTCCAGCGGCGCGGCTTCCGAGCCCCAGGCGACGTCGTGGATCATCTGGCGCAGGGCGGACGAGGCCATCGGCCCGCGCCAGATCATCGCCTTGCCCTCGTCGACCAGGAAGCCGATCGACATGATCCTGACGCCGTGGGCGTCCAGCGGCTGCAGCTTGCCGTCCTCGAAGCTGGGCTCGCCATCGACGCCCATCATGCGCGGGGCCGAGGGACCATAGATGTCGGCGTCCAGCAGCCCGACCTTCAGGCCCATCGCCTGAAAGGCGCAGGCCAGGTTGGTGGCGACGGTGGACTTGCCCACCCCGCCCTTGCCCGAGGCCACGGCGATCACGTGGCGGACATGGGCGGGCTTTTCGGCTTCCGGCGGCGGGACCATGCGAGCCTGCGGGTCTTCGGACACACGGGCGCCCTTGCGCGCGCGGGTGACGCCCTCGGCGGCCTGGGCGGTCAGCACCACCTGGGCGACATCGACGCCCGGCAGATCGGACAGGGCTTTCTCGGCCGCCGCGCGAACGGGCGCATAGGCGGCGGCGTTTGCGGCGGGAACCTCCAGCATGAAGCCGGCGCGACCGTTGCGCACCACCAGGCCCTGCACCAGGCCGGCGGCCACAAGCCCCTGGCCGGTCACCGGATCGACGATGAGATCCAGGGCCGCGCGGGCCTCGTCGAGGGTGGTGGATGCGGCGCCAGTCACGTCTATGTCTTGCCTTGTTGGGTGGGGGTCCTCATATCCGCGTGTGGGGGACGATTTACAATCCCCGCTGAAAATCAAAAGCCGACGGGAAGACGACGCCGCTCATGCCGTGGAACGACAATGCTGGCCCTGGTCCCTGGGGTTCTCCGCCGCCAAATGGCGACAAGGACAATACGCCGCGCCCTGGTCCGCGCCGCCCATTAGGCGGACCTCGCGATCCCCAGACACCAATCGACCTGAACCAGGTGCTGGAAGACCTGACCGCGCGGCTGCGCGGCTATTTCCAGGGCCCGGATCGCCCCCGCGCCATCGCCACGGCGGCCGGCGCCGTAGTCGCCCTGTGGGCGGTGACAGGCGTCTATGTGGTGCAGCCCAACCAGCAGGGGGTGGTCAGCACCTTCGGCGCCTTCTCGCGCGTCGCCAATCCGGGCCTGCGCTATCACCTGCCCTTCCCGGTCGAGAGCGTGGAGAAGGTCTCGGTCAGCGAGATCCGCACCACCGACATCGGCGCCACAGGGACTGACGGCGGCGAAGAGCGCCTGATGCTGACCAGCGACGAGAACATCGTCGACCTGGCCTTCTCGGTGCAGTGGCGGGTGTCCGACGCCCCCAAGTACCTATTCAATGTCCGCGATCCCGACAGCGTGATCCGCGCCGTGGGCGAGAGCGCCATGCGCGAGGTGGTCGGCAAGACCGCCTTGACCCCGATTCTGACCACCGGCCGCGGCCAGCTTCAGCTGGAAGCCGAGCGCCTGATGCAGCAGATCCTGGACCGCTACGACGCCGGGGTCTTCGTCGAAAGCGTGCAGATCCAGACGGCCACCCCGCCGCCCCCGGTCATCGACGCCTTCCGCGACGTGCAGCGCGCCAGCCAAAACGCCCAGTCCGCCGCCAACGTGGCGCGCGGCCGGAGCGCCGAGATCGTCCAGCAGGCCAAGGGCTATCGCGAGCAGGTTGTGCGCGAGGCGGCCGGTGAAGCCGCCCGCTTCAACCAGGTCTATGACCAGTACAAGCTGGCCCCGGCCGTGACCCGCGAGCGCCTCTACATCGAGACCATGCAGCGCGTGCTGGCCAATTCGAACAAGGTCATCATCGACAGCAAGGGCGCCAGCGCCCCGGTGATCCTGCCCCCCGACGCGTTCCGCCCCCGGACCGCCACCGTGGTCAAGTCCATCGACGGAGCCGCCCAATGATCGGTCCGCAAAACCGTCTCACCGCCATTGGCGTCGCCGCCGGCGCCCTGCTGGTCCTGCTGGGCTCGACCATCTATCAGGTCGATCAGCGCCACCAGGCCCTGGTCATCCGCTTCGGCGACCCGATCCGCGTGGTCCGCACGCCGGGCCTGCACCTGAAGGCGCCGTTCCTGGATCGCGTGGTCAAGTTCGACAACCGCAACATCGCCCTGAACGCCGACCAGGAAGAGGTGATCGCCGCCGACCAGGAGCGCCTGGTGGTCGACGCCTTCGTCCGCTACCGGATCAGCGACCCGCGCCAGTTCTACAAGACCCTGGGCGATGAGACCAAAGCCAAGGATCGGCTGGAGCGCATCGTCAACGCCTCGCTGCGCCAGACCATCGGCCGGGCCAATTCCGAGGAAGTGATCGCCGGCAAGCGCGCTGTGGTCATGGCCGCCATCCGCGACGAGGTCGGCCGCCAGGTGAAGGCTTCCGATCTGGGCGTCCAGATCATCGACGTCCGCATCCGCCGCGCCGACCTGCCCGAAGCCAACCAGAAGGCCGTGTTCGAGCGCATGCAGACCGCCCGCCAGCAGGAGGCCGCCCAGCTGCGCGCCATCGGCGAGCAGCAGAAGCGCGAGATCGTGGCCACCGCCACCGAGGAAGGCGAAAAGATCCGGGGTGAGGGCGACGCCCGCCGCGCCGAACTGTTCGCGTCCAGCTTCGGCCGGGACCCGAACTTCGCGGCCTTCTACCGCTCGATGCAGGCCTATGAGGCGTCGCTTGGTCAGGGAGACGCCACCCTGGTGCTTTCCCCCGACAGCGCCTTCTTCAAGTACTTCCAGCGCGGACCGCAAGCGCAGTAAGAACCGGGGCCGCGAGATTCTCTCGCGGCCCTTTTTCTTTCGAGGAAGACCATGCGTCGTCTCGCGGTTCTCGCCTGTCTTTTCGCCTGCCTGGCTTCAGCGCCCGCACTCGCCGCGCCGCTTGAGGTGCGGGTGGTGGTGGTCACCGCCTTCGAGATCGGCGAGGACACCGGCGACAAGGCTGGCGAGTTCCAGGCCTGGGCCCAGGTCATGCCGCAGAAGATCCCGTTCAAGACCGGCTTTCGCGACCTGCGCTACGATCCGGCCCGCAAGGTTCTGCTGCTGTCGACCAGCATGGGCACCAACCGCGCGGCAATCTCGACCATGGCCCTGGGCCTTGATCCGCGCTTCGACCTCTCCAAAAGCTACTGGCTGATCGCGGCCATCGCCGGCGTCAATCCCAACCAGGGCTCGGTCGGCTCTGCCGCCTGGATCGGCGCGGTGATCGACAGCGATTTCGGCTACATGATCGACCCGCGCGAGACGCCCAAGGCGTGGTCGATCGGCCAGATCCCCCTCCACCGCAAGGCGCCCTATGAGGGGCCGCCGCCGGCGGACAGCGAAAACCTGTTCCCCCTGAACCTGGCCCTGCGCGACTGGGCCTTCGATCTGACGCGCGACGCGGCCATCGCCGACAACGACGCCCTCAAGGCCCTGCGCGCGCCCTATGTGGGCCTGCCCAAGGCCCAGACGCCGCCAATGGTGCTGAAGGGTGACGAGGTCAGCGGCCAGGCCTTCTGGCACGGCGAGATCCTCAACCGTCACTACGAGGCCTGGGCCAATTACTGGACCGGCGACCAGGACGGCTTCGTGATGACCGGCATGGAGGACACCGGCGTCCTGGCCGCCATCGACGCCCTGGGCCGTGCGAACCGCGCCGACCCCCGGCGCGTGCTGGTGCTGCGCACGGCCAGCAACTACACCACCCAGCCGCCCGGCGGCGACGCGGCGACCAACCTGCTGGGCGAGCAGACCGGCGTTCCGGCCCTGCAATCCTCGCTCGACGCGGCCTTCAAGGTCGGCGGCGTGGTGGTGGATGAGCTGGCGAAGAACTGGCCGCGCTATGCCGACGCGGTTCCGGGTCGCTAAAACTGTCATCCCGGCCAAGCGCAAAGCGCGCCGAGCCGGGACCGCAGGAAGCGCATGAGCTTGCCGTGGTCCCGGGTCTGCGCTGCGCTTCGCCCGGGATGACAGATCTCTGGACTACCGCTCCACCACGCCGCGCTGCATCGGGGCCAGCTTGGCCAGCAGTTTGTTCTGGGCGAAGAAGGGCACGCCCTCCTTCTCCATCGCCCACTGCAGGTTCTCGACGAGGGCGTTAAAGTCCCGGTTGGTGACGCCCATGTCCTTGTGGACGCTCTTCATGTCGCGGCCGGTATAGTCGCAGCCGCCGCCCAGGACGTAGCAGAACTGCTCGGCCAGGGTCCGCTTCAGGCGCGGAACGTCGGTGGTGGCGAAGATCTCCTTGATGCGCGGGTCGGCCAGGCTGCGATCGACCGTGTCGGCCGCGATGCGCGCCAGGCCGTCCTTGCCGTGAAAGGCCTCGAACACCCGGGTGTCGGTCAGGGGCGTGGCGTGCGCATTGGCGCTGGATCGCGCATAGGGATCGACCGGCTGCTCACCGGGCGGAACGGCGTCCTGCGCCAGGGCGGCGCCGGCCAGGCCAAGGGTGATGACGGCGACCAGGGCCGCGCTCCGGGTGAAACGATGCATCGAGCGCTCTCCTAGAAGCCGGCCTGCAGCGAGAGATACAGGCCCCGCTGATCCTTGAACGTGGCGATGTCGCCCAGATCGACATAGGCGGCCGTCACCGACACCGTCTTGTTGATCGCATAGGCGGCGAACAGGTCGACCCAGTCGTCCTCCTTCGCGAAGCCCAGGTTGCTGGGCTTGGTGCGATACTCCGCGCCTACGGCCAGGCGCTTGCTGAGCAGCAGGCCGGCCGAGCCCTCGAACTGGGCCTTGTAGCGGTCGTTCCGGTCGCCGCCGAAGCCCAGCAGGCCGGTCTGGTTGGCCTTGGTCATTCGCACCGCGCCGCTCAAGACCAGGCTCTTGTCCAGCAGCAGCTTGGTGGCGGCGACATAGTAGTCGACGCCGCTGTCATGCTGGCCGCCGACAGCCTTGATGATGGCGCCCTGATTGTTCTTCTTGAACTGCGCGCCGACCGCGACCTGCGGAACCCAGCTGTCCTGCTCGTAGACGGCGTCGCCCAGCACCCGCAGCTTCACGCCCACGATGTCCTGCTTGAAGGTGAAACCCTTGCCCAGACCCAGCTTGGCGCCCGTGGCGCCGGTGTCGAATTCCTGGCGGGCGACCGACAGCTCGACCCGGTCGTACAGGCCGATCGCGGCCCCGGCGGCGCGCAGCTGGTAGTCGGGAACATCCACATAGGTCGCATGGACCTTGCCGCCGACGCCGTTGCGGGTCTCGTTGCCGGCGATGACGCCCCAGGTGGCCAGACCGCCGCCCGCCCCGCCTTCGAGGGCGGTGACGCCGCCCGTCAGCAGCAGTTTTCCCCCGGTCTCGATCTCGCCGGCCGCCGCGCCGGTGGTCAGGCCCAGAGCCGCGGCCATGACACAGCCAAAAGCCGGAAGGATCTTATGGTGAAGCTTCATCGGCCCTCGGCGCGTCTCAACAGTTCAGTTGGCGAAGGTCGTTCAGAAGACTTTACAGAACCTTTCAGTTTAACCATGTCGCTCGACAAGATGTCGTGGCGGGACATTCACGTTAACGGCGATTTCATTCGAGAGACGCTAGTACTGCGTGATGAAATTCGCCCTTTCACTTCTCATGGTTGCGTTCATGGGCAGCGCCGCCTGGGCCGGTAGCCTGACCGTCACGGTGCGCGGCGCCGACGGCAGGCCCGTTCCCGATGCGGTCGTCACGGTCAATCCGGGCGGCCAGCCCAGTCGCACGCCGATCCGGTTTCCCTGGCCCTATCGCGTCGCCCAGCAGAACATCCAGTTCTCGCCCTTCGTGCTGATCGTGCCGGCGGGAGCCGAAGTGTCGTTCCCCAATCTCGATAAGGTGCGCCACCACGTCTATTCGTTCTCGGCCGGCAACAAGTTCGAACTGAAGCTCTACGGCCGCGAAGAGAACCGCACCGTCAAGCTGCCCGCCGTCGGCGTGGCGGCGATCGGCTGCAACATCCACGACCAGATGGTCGGCTTCATCAAGGTGGTCGACACCCCCTATGCGGCCAAGAGCGACGACGCCGGTGTGGCAAGCGTCCGCGACATCCCGTCGGGCCCCGTCGTGGTGAAGGTCTGGCATCCGTATCTGCGCGGCATGAAGAACGAGAAGACCCTGACCACCACCGCGATCGGCGGCGGCGACAGCCGCGAGTCCGTGTCGATCGAGCTGCGCGCTCCGGCGCACCACTGAGGACGGCCGTGTTCAATCGCCTCCAGACCAAGTTGACGGTGCTCTATGCCGGGCTGTTCGCCCTGGCGCTGAGCCTTGTCGCGGTCACGGTCTATCTGGCGATCGCCGCCAACGCCCAGCAGGCGGTGCGCAAGGAACTGTCGACCAGCGGCACGGTGTTCGACAGCGTCTGGGCGCTGCGCACCCAGCGCCTGCGCGACGGCGCCGACCTGCTGGCGCGCGACTTCGGTTTCCGCGCGGCCGTGGCCACCCATGATGTTCCGACCGTCGAGTCCGCCATCACCAATCTTCGCCAGCGCATGGGCCTGGACCTGGCCTTCATCGTCGGGGTCGATGGCGATGTGGTGGGCCTGGATCCCGCCCGGCTGGATCTCGAGAAACTGTGGACGGCGCTCGACGCCGGCGACGGCGCCCAGGGCGTCTTCGTGGTCGATGGCGCGCCCTATCAGGTCATTTCGGCGCCGATCCTGGCCCCGACCCTGACCGGCTGGATCGTGTTCGCCGCCAGGCTGGACGACAAGGAAATGCGGGCCCTCGAGCGCCTGTCGGCCATCGAGCTGGACGCCCAGGTCTTTGACCGGCGCGGCGAGGGCTGGATCACCGACGATGCGGGCTCCGACGCCAAGCGGGTCGGCGCCTATGTCGAGACAGCCCTGCGCGACAGGATCGCCGAGCCCAGCCTGCTGAAGGCCGGCGGCCAGAACGACCTGATCCTGGTCAAGCCACTGAAGGCGCTGGGCCAGGACGGCGCCGCGGCTCTCGTCCTGCGCTATCCCATGGCCAAGGCCATGGCGCCCTATCGGCGCCTGTTCGCCGCCGTGATCGTCGCCGGCCTGATCGGCGCGGCCCTGGTGGTCGCCGCCAGCTGGGCCCTGTCGCGCGGCCTGGCCCGCCCCATCGCCGCCCTGGACGACGCCGCCCGCCGCCTGCAGCGCGGCGAGGATGTGCATGTCGAGGTCCAGACCCAGGACGAGATCGGCCGCCTGGCCGAAAGCTTCAACCTGATGGCCGCGGAGATCCGCGACCGCGAGGCCACGATGATCCATCAGGCCCTGCACGACGAGGAAACCGGCCTGCCCAACCGCCGCGCCCTGGAGCGCGAGATTACCGCCCGCCTGGCCAACGCGGCCGAGGGTGAGCAGGTGATCATCAGCGCCGTGGGCCTGGACCGCTTCACCTTCGTGCGCGGCGCCATCGGCTATTCGCTGGCGACCCAGCTGATCACCGATCTGGGCGAGCGGATCATGGGCATCAGCCACGGGCTGACGGTGGGACGCCTGACGACCTCGACGCTGTGCGTGATCTCCAATGTCACCGATCTGGCGGCCCTGTTGCCGCTGGTCGAAATGTCGGTGGGTCGTCTGGAAAGACCGATCCGCGTCGGCGGTGAGACGGTCGATGTTCACCTTACCCATGGCCTGGCGGCGACCGGCCCCACCGGGCTGGACGCGCCGCGTCTGATCGAACACGCCCTGATCGCCCTGGACCAGGGCCGTGCGACCAACCGCAAGGTGATGGTGTTTGACCCCGTCGCCTATGGCGACCCGGCCGGCAACCTGTCGCTGATGAGCGAGATGCTGGAGGGCGTGGCCACAGGCGCCCTGTTCCTCAACCACCAGCCCAAGCTCGACCTGCGCACCGGCCAGATCACCGGCGTCGAGGCTCTGGTGCGCTGGAGCCATCCGACCCGCGGCTTCATGCGTCCCGACCTGTTCGTCGGCATGGCCGAGGAAACCGGCCACATCCGCGCTCTCACGGACTACGTCCTGACCCAGGCCATCGCCGACCAGAAGGCGCTGCGCGAAGCCGGTCACGACGTGCTGATGTCGGTCAACATCTCGGGCCGCCTGATCGATGACGCCGACTTCGCCGATCGCGCCATCGAGCAGGTCACCCGCGAGGCCGCTCGCGTCTGTTTCGAGATCACCGAGACAGCCGTGATCGGCAATCCCGACGTGGCCCTGGGCGTGCTGGAGCGTTTCGAGGCGGCCGGCATCCCGGTCTCGATCGACGACTATGGCTCGGGCCTGTCGTCCCTGGCCTATCTGAAACAGATCCGCGCCGACGAGCTGAAGATCGACAAGGCCTTCGTGCTGTCGCTGCAGGCCGGCGGCAAGGACGCCCTGCTGGTCAAGTCGACCATCGACCTGGCCCACAGCCTGGGCATGAAGGTCACCGCCGAGGGCGTCGAGACCCGCGAAGCCCTGGCCGTCCTGCAGCTGATGGGCTGCGACCTGGCGCAGGGCTATCACATCGCCAGGCCCATGGGGCTTGAGGCGCTGACCACGTTCCTGGGCGGCTGGTCGATCGAGCTGCCGGAGCAGGTCGAGACGGACGCGCTAAAGCAGGCCTAAAGCCCCTCGCCCACTCGCTCAGGCCGAGGCCTTCAGCAGGTCCAGCACCACGTGCAGGCTGTCGGCGATGTGGACGCACTTGTCATGCATCTCCTCGTTGGGATCGAGGATATCGGGCACCATCACCGTCATCATGCCGGCCGCATGGGCGGCGCGGACGCCAGGGTGAGAGTCCTCGAGCGCCAGGCAGTGGGCGGGATCGACGCCCAGGCGACGGGCGGCTTCCAGATAGGGATCGGGATGGGGCTTGTGGCGCACGACGTCGGCATTGGCGACCACCGCGTTGAAGCGGCTCAGCAGGTCGAAGCGCCCCAGATACTTCTCGACCGACACCATGCCGTTCGACGTGGCGATGGCGCACGGCAGGCCCAGATCATCCAGATGGTCGAGGATCTCGATCACCCCGGCTTTCAGCCGGGTCTCGGCCTCCAGCAGGTCTTCAACGTCGGCCCAGACGCGCTCGAAATAGGCCTGGATCGGAAAGTCATCGCCATAGAGTTCGCGCAGCAGGATCGCGCTCTCGGGATTGGTCTTGCCGACCATGGCCGCATAGATCTCGCCGGTGAACGCCACCCCGAACACCGAGCCGGCCTCGATCATCGCGGCGCGATACACGATCTCGGTGTCCAGCAGCAGGCCGTCCATGTCGAAGATCACCGCCTCGACGCGGCGCGGGAAGCTCATGCGGCGAACTCCGAGGCCTTGTAGCCCTGGAAGTAGAGCAAGGCGGTGAGGTCGGCGTGGTCGACCTTGGCGTGGGCCTGGGCCGCGACGATGGGTTTGGCGCGATAGGCGACGCCCAGGCCGGCGGCCTCGATCATCGCCAGGTCGTTGGCGCCGTCGCCGACCGCGAGCGCGTCGGCGGAGGTCAGACCCAGTGCGGCCGTCTCCTCGATCAGGGCGGCCAGCTTGGCCTCCTTGCCCAGGATCGGATCGCCAACCTGACCGGTCAGCTTGCCGCCCTCTTCGATCAGTGTGTTGGCGCGGTTCAGGTGGAAGCCCGCCGCCTGCGCCACGCGGGTTGTAAAAAAGGTGAAGCCGCCCGACACTAGGGCGCAGCGCGCGCCGTGGGCGGCCATGGTCCGCACCAGGGTCTCGGCCCCGGGATTGAGCCGAACACGATCGTCGTAGCAGGACTGCAGGGCGTCGACCGACAGGCCGGTCAGCATGCCGACCCGCTCGCGCAGGGCCCCCTCGAAGGCCAGCTCGCCGCGCATGGCCCGTTCGGTGATCTCGGAGACCTGGGCCTTCACGCCGGCGAAGTCGGCCAGCTCGTCTAGGCACTCGACATTGATGATGGTCGAGTCCATGTCGGCGATCAGCAGCCGCTTGCGGCGGTTCGCGGCCGGCTGGACGGCGAAATCGATCGGCAGGCCCGAGACCCGCTCGCCGACGCGGGCGCGCAGTTCGGCGACCTCTCCCGGCGCGATCAGGTCAAAGGCGTCATGGCCCAGCTGGACGGGATCACCCAGTCCAAGAGCGCGAGCGATGGTTTCGGCGCCGGGGCCGACGAGCGTAAGGGCGAGCATGGCGCGGCGCTAAGCCAGGCGCCCGCCCCCGTCAACCCGAGTCCGCCCTAGCCGATGCCGGTGCAGCGCTGCATCAGCGCCATTCCGGCCTTGCGACCCACGTCCTCGGCGGAGATCCCGGCCTCGGGCTTGATCAGCGTCAGCACCTGCGACACGCCCGCCTCATAGGTCTGGCTGGGCGTCAGGCCCTGGGCGCCGGCCTCGGCGAAAGCCTCGTCCATCATCGCCTTGCCCTTCAGGCCCAGGGCGCTGAGCACGGTCTGGATGCCCTTGCCGTTGGCCTGTTTGGCGAACAGTTCGGGATAGCCGTCCGCCACCTTGCCCAGGATCACCAGAACGGCGCCGCAGCCGGCCTTTTCGCCCAGCGCTGGAGGCAGGGCTGGGGGCGCGCCGAGCGGGACAGTCGCTGCCGGGGGCGGAACGGTCGCCTGCGCTGGGCGGGCGTTAACGTCGCCGGCTGCGGCCAGCGCTGGCGAAAGGGCGACGGATGCGGCAAGGCTTGCCGCGATGAGATAGGACGGACGCATGAGCTCCCCTGTGACCGACGCAACCTTGGATAACCCCATTGCGCATGACTATCGCATCTGGCTGATCGCCGGTCCAACGGCAAGCGGCAAGTCGGCCTATGCCCTGCGCCTGGCCCAGGAAATCGGCGGCGAGATCGTCAATGCCGACTCCATGCAGATCTATGCCGACCTGCGCGTCCTGACCGCAGGCCCCACGCCGGAAGAGATGGCGGCCGCCCCGCATCACCTGTTCGGCACGGTCGACGCCGCCCAGACCTGGTCGGTCGGTAAATGGCTGGAGGCGGCCATGGCCGCCCTGCGCGACATCGACCATCGGGGCAAGCCGGCCGTCGTGGTCGGCGGCACCGGCCTCTATTTCCGCGCCCTGACCCATGGCCTGGCCGACGTGCCGGCGGTGTCGGAGACCCAGCGCGAGATTTCCGGTCTGCTCTACGCCGCCCAGGGCGAGCACCTGTTCCGCGATGAGCTGGCCAAGCTGGATCCCGAGGCCGCCGCCCGCATCGAGGTGGGCGACCGCCAGCGCCTGCTGCGCGCCCACGCCGTCGCCGTCGCCACCGGCCGTTCCCTGACCGCCTGGCAGAACGACACCCGCCCCTCGCTTGCGCCGGGCAGCTGGAAGGGCGTGGTCCTGGATCCGCCACGCGCCGACCTCTACGCCCGCTGTGACGCCCGTCTTGGGGTGATGGTGCAGAACGGGGCTCTGGAGGAAGTGGCGGCCATGGAAGCGCGCGGTCTCAGCCCAGCCCTGCCCGCCCTCAAGGCCCTGGGCTACCGCGAACTGGCGGCCCACCTGCGCGGCGAGACCACCCTGGACCAGGCGCTGGACGCCGCGCGTCAGGAAACCCGCCGCTACGCCAAGCGCCAGTTGACCTGGTTCAGGAACCAGACGCCCGACTGGGAGCGGGTTTGACCCGCTTTCGTCCGATCACAAGGAAATCATGATGTCCGACCTCAACGCCCTCGCCGAACGCGTCGCCGAGCGCCTGATCGCACGCGGCGAGACCCTCGCCATCGCCGAGTCCTCGTCAGGCGGCCTGATCTCGGCGGCCCTGCTGGCCGTGCCCGGCGCGTCGAAGTTCTATGTCGGCGGGGCGGTCGTCTATACGGCGCGGGCCCGGCTGACCCTGATGGACATTCCGCAGAAGGCCATGGATGGCCTGCGCTCGGCCAGCGAGCCCTATGCCGTGATGCTGGCCCGGGTGGCGCGCAAGAACCTGAAAGCGACCTGGGGCCTGTCGGAGACCGGCGCTGCGGGCCCGGACGGCAACCGCTATGGCGACCTTCCCGGCCACACCTGCACGGCCGTGGTCAGCGAGGAGGTGTCGGTCAGCGCCACTCTGGAAACCGGCGTCAACGACCGCCCCGCCAACATGCAGGCCTTCGCGGTCGCCGCGCTGACGCTGCTGCTCGATACGCTGGACGCCGACTTGGGACAATAAGGCACATCCATGCCTTCAAACCCGCCTTGACGCCCCCTTTCGCGCATGGCATCACCTTTTCCGTAGCTTTGGAGCAAGACTCGTGCGCAAAACCATGATCGTACTTATGGAGCGGCTGTCCGCGATGTGACCTCGAAGTCACGTCGTAGTTCAGTCGCGCGCGCAAAGGTCCTTCGGGACCTTTTTTCTTTTCTGCCTCGCCCTTCCCGCATTCCCTACGGACCACCGCCATGACCGCCCACCAGACCATCGAGAGCCCCGCCTCGACCGACACCACCTTCGATCGCGCCATGACCGGCGCCGAGATCGTGGTTCGCGGCCTCGTGGACCAGGGCGTGGAGGTGCTTTTCGGCTATCCGGGCGGCGCGGTGCTGCCGATCTATGACGCGCTGTTCCACGAGCCGCGCCTGCAGCACATCCTGGTTCGCCACGAA
>Ga0209023_10001034_pt1 | contig 38976 bp, 31 predicted proteins | sample LakOneMetagenome_FD_187468 | JGI IMG/M metagenome (GOLD analysis project Ga0209023, IMG submission 187468) | Freshwater and sediment microbial communities from Lake Erie, Canada (SPAdes) (version 2) | ecosystem: Environmental > Aquatic > Freshwater > Lentic | place: Lake Erie, Canada...
GATTGGTTTGGTGGTCTTTTCGATCGCCTACATAAAACACATCGGCGCCGGCGTACCATTTTGGCGTGATGTTTACCTCTAAATTGGCCCCTAAATTAATTTCGGGTAAATTCCATGCTTCCAATGCTGTTTTGGTTTGGTATTTTTGAAAACTTCCATGAATTCCGGCAGCAATATTTTTAGAAAAATCGGCCTTCAATTCACCATATAGCTGAAAAGTTCGTACTTCATCATAAGTGATTCCGAAAGCATTTCCGTAAACATAATGGTTTTTTAAATTGTTATAATCTAAAAAAGCATTGACGCTGTAATCTTGAGCTTCAAATAATGCTTTGTTTTTTTCATTAATCAAAGATGCTCTTACATTGTAGCTGATCTCATTCGAGAGTTTCCCTTTCAATCCCGCCAAAGCTTCATATTGCTTGTCTGTTGGAGCAATGGTTAAAGTTGGTGAAACATACGGATTCTCATTCGTGAAATCACGATACGAGTTTTGTTGCAAATCGCCTTGCAATCCCACGTAGAAAATCATAAAATCGCCCACCACTTTTAAAGAGCCTAAAAACTTAGGATAAAAATAGGCCTTGTTACCGCCGTTTTGATTCAAACTGTAATACACTGCTGCGCCAATGTCAAAAGACCAATCGTCTTTGCGCATGCCAAAACTAGGGTGAATTCCCAAATTGGTGTAGCCATATTTCAAAGCGGAAAATCCACTATAATTTTTCTCAAAAGTTCCACCGACATAATCAACAATCATTTCGGTTTTGATACTCTTCTGAAAGGCATCAAAAGTAAACGATGGTTTCACATAAAAACGGTTTTCGGCCGATCCGTAAGCGTCCCAAAAACGATCGTATTTCAAAGCCAAACCGTCAAACATACTTTCGGTGAATTGCAAACGCCCCCCGATATTGAAGTTGTGATAGGTTTGTACAGGATCCATTCTACTTAATAGAGCTTGTCGGTCTTCATATGGCAACGCATCTCCAAAATCAGCTGGCAAACCGTACCAATAGTAGTGTTGAAATTGATAGCCAAAATCCGTATTCCACGAATAGTCTTTTTGTTTGCTTCCGTAAGTCAAATCGATAGACGAATTGATAAAGCGATCGTCTAATTCTACTTCTTTAATGCCGCCGCTAGATGACAAATGTTTGATCATGGCCGCAGCATAATCCGAATCGCCTATATCTTGTGTTAGGTACAACTCGCCAAAAGCATTAAAGTAATTTCCAGCTCCAGCCGTAATGTAGTTTTTAAACAAACGCTCTTCCTTCGATTTGTCGACACCGGCGGCGCGACCTTTCGAAGGTGAAAAAGTCGATGCTACTGGAAAGGAAAAAATCGTGTACTTAATTGCCTCTTTCTTGGTATTATCTTCGTCTTCCAAAGCTGGAGTTTCCTTCACTTTAAAAGCGTCGGAAATGGTTGGTGTATAAGGTTTTACTACGTTTACGACTTCCGTTCCAATGTTCTCGTCCTTCTTTTGTGCCAAGGCTGCACTCGAAATAAAGACTACTAATAAAAGATATTGAATTTTGATTTTCATAGGTGTTGTTTTTAAAGAAAAGAACTTAAATCTTACTTTATTCGTGCTGTTACTTTAGTCTAATTTTGAATGGAGGAATTCGTTTGTGCTTCTTTGGATTTGATGGCATCCAATTCAGTTTTTGCTTCCGAAACAACATCTGGGAAACTGGTGAAATTTTTAATCACACTGTCTAAAATATAAGTTGCTTGAAAACTGTCTTTTAACCCGTAGAAGTTTTTTGCCATGACGATTAATCCTTTGGCACCAAAGTATTTATATCCTGAATAATCTTTCGATAATTTTTGTACCGAAGTATTCGAAGCTTCAAACTTGCCGTCTTTGTTTTTGAAATAAGCATCGTAATACAAAGCTTCTGCTGCGACTTCTCCTTTAGCAATGGTCAATAATTTAGCATACGCTTGACGCGCTTTGGGTTCGTCATCCGAATTCATAGCGGAACGAGCCACAATAATTTGCGCATCCGATTTTACTTTATCATCCATTTTTGGATTCGCCAGTACTTTGTCGGCATAAATCACGGCATTCGGATAATCTTTTTCTTCGTAATACGTCTTCATCAAATTGGATTGTGCAAACGTGATGTTTTGAGGAAAATCGGCTTCTGTTTCCAATCGTTTTAGCGTGGCGATGGTTTTGTTGGCATCGTCTTTTTTCAAATAAATCTCAGCCAGACGCGCTAACGATGGTTCGGTAAATTCGTTTCTTGATTTTGAAACTACAAACTCATAATTCGGAATGGAACTCGCACTAGCACCATCAGCAAAATACGATTGTGCCAAGTAGAAATTCGCTTTCAAAGCGTGAATTCCGTTCGGGAATTTTGAAACATAACCACTCAAAGTTGTGATTGCTTGCTTGGTATTGTTTTGCAAATATTGTTTCTCTGCCGCTTCGTAAGTATCGTTATCCAAATCGGCATCCGTTACTGCAACGAAATCTAGCGTGCGCACCCAGGTGGCATATTCATCTACTTTTCCGTTATCGACATATATCAAACGAGCCGTTGCTACCGCTTCAATAGCTTCCGGGCTTTTCGGATATTCGGCAGCAATTTTTTTGAATTTCAACAAGGCTTGTGCATCGTTTTCGGCATTGTAATAAATCAAACCTTGTCGCAAAATGGCTTTGGAAGCATACGAACCGTTTTTGTATTCATTGAGCAATTGATCGTACGTCTTGATTGCCAAATCGGTTTTCTTTTCGGTCACATACGTATTTCCCAATTCAAAAAGTGCATCATCGCGGTATTGTGATTTTGGATACGTAGTCACAAATTTGCTTAAGTCTTCAATTTTGCGGTCGTTTTTGGCAACAAATCCGTAGCTAATTCCTTTTTGAAATGCGGCATAATCGGCATCTACACTGCGCAACTCGATTACTTTATTATACGCGTCCATGGCTGGCCAATATTTCGCCATTACAAAACGGCAATCGCCCAAACGCAAATACGCATCATTCAAACGAACTTTGTCATCTTTGGTCACATCAATAAAATTTTGAAAATAATTCCCAGCGGAATCGTATTCTTTTTGTTTGAAATACGCGTAGGCAATGTTGTAATTGATGTTTTTGTTTTCAGGTGTATTCTTAGCTTCTGGAAAAGTCACAAACTCTTTGAAACTTAGCAAGGCATTATTAAATTGGTCCAAAACATATTCGGTTTCCCCTTTCCAAAATGTGGCTCTTGCCGAAAATTTGGCGTCGCTAGTAATGGCAATCGACTTTTTAAACATCGCTAAAGCATCGGTATAACTACCATCGGTGTACAATTCTAAACCGCGATAAAACGTTACTTTTTGATAAACTTGTTTGTTGGCGAAGTTTTTATTTTTTTCCAACAGCTCTAAAGCGCCTTTGTAATTTTTTGCGGTAATGTAGGAATTGATCAATAACGTTTCAATTTCATTTTTGCTCGGCGAATTCGGATATTTTTCTAAAAAAGCATACAAAACATCAGGAACCGACTGGTAGGAATTCCCAATTTCATAGCTCAGTTTGGCGTAATTCAAAGCGGCATCTTCTTGAATTTTCAAATCGAAATTCATTTCTGAAGCATTTTTAAACGCATTCAACGCTTGTTGTCTCTTATCGGTTTTGAAATAACTTTCTCCTAAATGATAATACGCATTCTGCGCAACAAAGTCTTTCCCGTCGACGATTTTATTGAATTGCGCGATGGCATTTTCAAAATCATTTTGTTGGTAATACGCATATCCCAATTGGTAAAAATCGGTGTTGCTCCACTTTCCTTTTTTGCCTTTGTATTGCGTTAAAAACGGAATGGCTTTGGCGTATTGTTTCAGATTGAAATAACTTTCCCCAATAATTTTGTTCAATTCCGATTTTTCTTGAGCGGTTGATTTGGGCATGGCAACCATTCCTAAATCAATTGCTTTTTGAAAATTTCCCGATTTGAAGTTCATATCCGCTTGAAAATAAGACAACTTTTCTTTGTACTTTTCTTCGCCAGCTACTTCGTCAAAATATTTGGTTGCTTGTTTGTAATCGTCGCCTTCATAAGCCATAAAACCTAAGTAATACTTGGCTTGCAAGCCGTATTCTTTGGAGTTTAAGACTTTATTAAAATAAGGCGTGGCTTCTTTTTTATTGTTGGCACTAAACAAACTATACCCTTTTTGAAAATTGAACTTGTCCAATTCTTCGTACGATAAGGTATTTTCATCTACTTTATCAAAATACGCTAATGCCTGTGGAAATTTGCCTTGTTCGAAATAATAATGGCCCACTTCAATATACGCTTGGTTTTGTTTGGAACTAGTGGGATAGTTTTTTACGAAACTTTCCATCATCGCATCGGCGTTCGCTTGATTCAGGTGAATCGCGCAATTGGCGCTGTAATAGGCACAATCCGATTGCACTTCTACATTTTTATTTTCACTCTTCACTTGATCAAAAATGATTTGCGCTGACAAATATTGATGGTCTTGATAGAGCGAAATAGCCCGATTGAAATCTTTTAAATCATTGGTATAAATGTCTGATTTCTGTGCCAAAATGGGAGTTAATCCCAAAAATAAAAAACATAAAAAAAGGCTGATTTTTTGCTGCATCGTTGTTTTTGTTTAGTAGGTCAAATGTATTCTATTCTGCAAGCTATAACGGAGCGCGTCTAGCATTTATTATGAACATCTTTTTTAACATGAAAACCTTGGTAAGAATCTTCTAAAATTTATTTTGAATACCAGCGTTAACTTCTTACTTTTACCACATAAACAAAATGATCATGTCGCAACCCGTTGTATTTTTAAGAAACGTATCCATTTACCAAGAACACAAAGTCATTCTTTCCAATATTAATTTGGAAGTGAATCACGGAGAATTCCTTTACATTATCGGGAAAACAGGTTCGGGAAAAAGTAGTTTCATGAAAACTTTGTATGCTGATTTACCGCTAACAGAAGGGCAAGGCAGTGTGGTTGATTTTGATTTGGCTTCGTTGAAAGACGATAAAATCCCTTATTTAAGACGAAAAATCGGCATTGTATTTCAAGACTTTCAATTGCTGCCCGACCGAAGCGTTTTGGAGAATATGTTATTTGTTTTGAAAGCTACCGGCTGGACCAGTTCAGAAGAAATGCAAGTCAAAATTGACGAAGTTCTAGACAAAGTCGATTTGCGTTCGGTGGCCAATAAAATGCCGCACCAATTATCGGGCGGAGAACAACAACGTGTGGCGATTGCGCGAGCGCTATTGAACGATCCAGAACTGATTTTAGCCGACGAACCCACTGGGAACTTAGACCCACAAACCAGTGTGGAAATTATGGAAGTGTTGCGTAAAATCAACGCCAATGGAAAAACCGTTATCATGGCAACGCACGATTACGCGTTATTGATGAAATACCCTTCTAAAACATTGAAATGCGAGGACAACAAAATCTTCGAAGTGGTGCAACGAACCGTTTAATTTTTCGAAAATAATTTTGTCTTTTCGGACAACCAATGCGCTCCTAACAAAAACACAAAAGGAAAAGTTACCAAGTGAAATCGGTCGCCTTGACTGCAAGATACTCCTGATAAAATGATGATGTAAAGTATAAAAAAGCCCATTTTAGCCAATGGGTTTTCACTTTTGTAATTGCGATAGACAAACCACAATGCCAATGCCAGTCCGAGGATTGTCAAAAAGCGATTTTGCCATTTTGAAACATTGAAAAAGAACAATTTGCAACTTTCAAAATAGGGTTTATTTTGTTCATTTTTAAGATCTTGAATGCAAACATTTCCCGATTTAGTATTGTCGAAAACATCCGAAACATAGGCTTTGAAAACGTTCAGCGTGTTGTCTTGGAGTTGCTCCTTCATATCGGCAACCGCCACTTTTTTCTGATGTGGAAAATCTTTTTGACCGAAAATAAAATCAGCTCTTGGGTTATTGATTTGGTGGTATTCCACTCCTTTTCGGTAACAATCTGATTTGCTGAAAAGATAGTTGTGATAAGTTACTCCGTCAATATAGCTTAGGGTAAAATCCCCATATTGCACGCGCATTCCTATGACCTGAATCGCAATCAACAGCAAACTAAAATAAAGTAGGAAAGCGCTAGTGGATTTGTAGTTTCGATACCATTCTTTGATAAAATACAAACAAAAAACGATTGCTAAAAACTTAGACCCCGGTTTGATTAGCATGCTCAATAAAAGTAAACTTAAAGTCAGCGAAAGCCATACAAACTGTTTGGTGTTGTAATATCGAAACAAAAAATAAAAAGCCGCTACAATGAATAAAGTGTAGAGAGGCTCTGTCAACAAATGATAATTTATTGCGACGTTTCCAACCAAAAAAAAGGGCAAAATGGCTATTAGAAATGCTACTATGGGTTTCAAAAAGTTCTTGGCTATTTCGAAAAGTAAAATGGAGGTAGCCAACCAGCATGCCACATTCACGTAGAAACTCCACTCGTATATTCCTTCATGGGAACTTCCAAAAAGATAAGGCAATCCGGTGATAAATGCCATGAGCATTGGTCGATAGTAATGCCCGGTGAATTTCAGAAACATCTTTTCGGCCGACGAATGGTAATCTTGTGAATCGGGATAAATCAAATGTTGTGCATCCAATTGGAGTAGAAAATTCAACAATTGCAACCAAACCAAACCAATCATAATGATGGCAATGTGGTACTGGTATTTTAAAAAGAAATGTTTCATGACAACAAATTAAACAAAAATTGGAATACTATTGTACATTCCATTTAGAAATGTAGTTTTGTGAAACGGTTTATTAATTTGCAAAAGCACTCTATGAATAGATTATCTATATTGATTCCAGTTTATAATGAAGGTAAGACTATTCACTTAATTCTGGACAAAATCAAACAAGTTACCTTACCGCAAAATATTTCCAAAGAGATTATCATTGTCAATGATTGCTCTACTGATGCTACTTCAGAAAGCATCAAAAAGTATAGTGCTGCAAATCCTGAAATGCCACTAGTGGTTTTGGAACACGAAAAAAACAAAGGAAAAGGTTCAGCTTTGCAAACTGGAATTGCTCATGCTACGGGCGACTATATCATTATTCAAGACGCTGATTTGGAATACGACCCGAATGAATATAAAATATTATTGCAGCCCGTTCTTGACGGATTTGCCGATGTCGTTTACGGCTCCCGATTTATGGGTGGCAATGCACATCGTGTGTTGTTTTTCTGGCATACGATTGGAAATAAATTCCTAACTACTTTATCGAATGTTTTTACCAATTTGAATTTGACGGACATGGAAACCTGTTACAAATTGTTTGATGCCTCAATGCTGAAATCGCTATTGTTGAAGGAAAAACGATTTGGATTTGAGCCTGAAGTTACTGCAAAGATTTCTAAAATACCGAATGTTCGCATTTACGAAGTTGGTATTTCTTATTACGGCAGAACCTACCAGGAAGGCAAGAAAATCAACTGGAAAGATGGGTTCAAAGCCATTTATTGTATTTTTAGATACAACCTTTAAATACTATTTTCTACAAATTCTCGTTTTAAGAAAAACTCTGGCATGCTTTCAATACTGATTCCTATTTACAACTACGATACTGTTCCTCTGATTACAGCGCTTCAGCACCAAGTTGCCCAAACTGGAATCGAATATGAAATTGTTTGTTTTGACGATGCTTCTACTTTATTTTTAAAGGAAAATGAAAAGCTAAAGGCACTTCAAAATGTCAACTATGTTTTGTTGAAAGAAAATATTGGGCGAAGTAAAATTCGAAATCAATTAGCTAAAGAGGCCCAATATTCCTGGTTGCTTTTCTTGGATGCCGATGTTTTGCCCAAATCTGAATCCTTTATTGCCCGCTATTTGCCCTATTTAAATGACGAAATCAAAATTGTAAACGGTGGCGTTGAATACCTAAAACAAGAACCCAGCAAAGAAAAAAAATTGCGTTGGGTTTACGGACGGAACCGAGAAGCATTACCTTGCGAAACTCGAGAAAAAAATCCCTATTTGAGTTTACTAACGTTAAATTTCTTAATTCATAAATCGGTGTTTGAAACTGTCTCTTTTAATGAAACGATTCCAAATCTACGGCACGAAGACACACTTTTTTCGTATAATTTAATGCAGCAGCATGTACTAATTCAGCAAATTGATAATCCAATTTATCATTTGGGACTGGATCCATTTCCAAAAGCCATTCAAAAAGAAAAAGAATCCGTGATGGCTTTGAAATATCTCTTAGATCACCAACTTATTCCTTCAAATTATATAAAAATTGCTAGGGTTTTTGCTACTTTAGAAAAGTTACGACTAGTGGTACTTTTCCGTTTTGGATTTCATCTTTTCGAGAAAGGACTGCTGCTTAATCTAGCCAGCAATACTCCTTCTTTACTGCTATTCGATTTATACCGATTAGGGTATTTGTGCCAGATTGAAAACGAAAATCCCCAAATCTAGTTCAATTCATAAAGCCTATGCCGCAATTCTCTGTCATCATACCACTTTACAACAAAGAAAAATTTATTGAAAAAACACTGCTAAGTGTTTTGCAGCAATCGTTTCGTGATTTTGAAATTGTACTTGTCAATGATGGCTCAACCGATGGCAGCGAGGCCATTGTCTTAAAGCAAACCGATTCTCGAATTCGGTACTATTCTAAGTCGAACGAAGGAGTTTCTTCGGCGCGAAATTTCGGAATTGAAAAAGCAATTGGCACCCACATTGCCTTTCTTGACGCTGATGACTACTGGTATCCTGATTTTTTGGCAACCTTTCAACAAACTGTGCTGCAATTTCCCGAACAGCTAGTCTTTGCAGCAGCTAAAGAAATACAAACTGCAGAAAAAACCTTTCCCGCTGGTTATAGCTTTCAAAAAAATGAAAGACCACAACTCTTAGATTATTTTGAATCGAGTAAGAAGGAAAGCATTCTTTGGACATCCTGTGCTGTTTTTCACAAAAGCGTTTTTGAACGAGTTGGTGTCTTTGACCGCACAATTCAAATTGGTGAAGATACTGATTTGTGGATTCGAATAGGTTTGACATTTCCAGTCGTATTTCATCCGAAAGTCTTGGCTCGATATAATTATGATAAGGAAAGTGTTTCAAGAGCTGTAAGTTACATTATGCCTGACAGCAGCTTTTTGAAATACGACAAAGCAGAAAAAGACAATGCCGGATTGCATCAGTTTTTGGATTTGAACCGTTTTACGGTCGCAATTAAATATAAACTGCTCGGAAACAAAGCAGCATTTAAGAAGTATGTCGAGGAAATCGATTCTAAAAACTTGAATTTGAAGAAACGAATTTTACTACAATTACCTGTTTTTCTTTTATTACGATTGATTCGACTCAAGCAATTTTTGGCCAACAACGGGTTTGGAGATACTATTTTTAGATAGGGATTTAATGCTTTTCTAATAATCGTTTCCATTGTCCGGCAATCGCTTCTTCCGACAAATGATTCACACTGTCTTTAGCATTTCGCTTGCAGTACTTATAGAGTATTTCATCCTGTACAAAGCGAGTCATAGCTGCAGCTAGTGCCTTCCGATTGTAATTTTCGACGATTAGTCCGTTATGTTCGTTAGTAATAATTTCCGCTGGTCCTGAATTACAATCCACAGAAATTACTGGCGTTCCTATGGCTAGCGATTCAATAATTGCCATTGGAAATCCTTCAAACCGACTGGTAAGCAGCGTGAATCGTGCTTTTTTCACATACGCAAAGGGATTCTTTTGAAAAGGGATTCGATGCACAACGGTTGTTAATTCCAATTTCCGAATTAAATCGTCCACCAAATAAACATCGGGACCGTCACCCATGATTACTAAACTGTAGCCTTGGTCATAAATCTTAGAATCTAAATATCCTTGCAAAAGCAATTGAAAATTCTTCACTTTGTCATCAATGCGTCCGAAATACAAAATGTATTTTTCAAACGAAACTAAAGTAGCATCTTCAACAAGTTGGTTCTTGGCAATCGGATTGTAAATGGTCGTGGTGTTTTTAAAACGATAAACTTTCTGTATCTGATTTTCGATGCTTTTGGAAACACAAACTAGTTTTTCAACATTGGTATTGATTAGCCCGGCGAAGAAAGGTGAGGACGAAAAATAATAGTCCAAATGAAAACTATGCACGATGTAAAATATTCTTCGTTTTCCATAAAGCCAATGCGTTATCAATTCCCTAACTAACAAGTTTCGGGTACGATTGTCAATGATAATTCCAATTTTTTCCTCTTTTAAATACTTATTCAATAAGATTCCTTTTTTAATTTTTTTTAGCCAATTGGAATCTTTTGCGCAAAGCTTACCAAGATTATAAACCGATCCTGTGTGCTCATAATCGACAATATCATTCACAATAATATGGTGAACTTCATATCCTAAATCTTGTAAAATAAAACTTAAGACGCCTGCAAATCGCTCTGCACCACCTGCACCTAGCGATGAGGAAATTAGTGCTATTTTATTTTGAGTCGTAGGCATTTTTGTTTAATTTGTAAATATCTTTGTCAAAGATAACAATATATGAACATTTTACTTCTAGGCGAATACAGCCGACTTCATAATTCTTTAAAAGAAGGATTGCTCAAATTAGGGCATCATGTGGTAGTGCAGGGTTTTAATGACGGATTTAAAGCCTACCCAGTAGATCTTTTGTTTGAAAAAAAATGGGATCGTGGTTTTCGGAAGAAATTAAAAATTGCCATTTACATGGTTAGTGGCTTTGATATTTCTTCGTACTTAACGTACCGCCAGTTCCTTGCGAATAAATCCCAATTCGAAGGATACGATGTGGTTCAATTAATCAATGAAAATAGCTTTTTTTGTGACCCCTATTATGAGAAAAAAATACTAAGCCACCTTTTTGAAAAAAATAAAAAAGTATTTCTATTGTCGTGTGGTGATGATTACTCCAATGTCAAGTATGGTTTTGGAAACCCCGAATTTAAGTCGGGAATTATCCCCTATCTCGAAGGTAAAATTGCTCCAAAGGATTTTCAAAATGTGTTGAAATATCGGAAAGAAAGTTTCCAACAATTGCACGCTTTTCTCATGGAGCGCATTGCTGGAATTATTGCATCCGACTTGGATTATGATATTCCTTTACGGAACAATCCCAAATACCTTGGCTTGATCCCCAATCCAATTAATACTGAAGAAATCCCCTTTAATCCGCTCTTGATCGAAGATAAGATTATTATTTTTTTAGGGATTAATACGGAAAGTTATCTTAAGAAAGGATGTGATTATTTTGAAAAAGCACTCGCTATTATTGCCGAAAAATATCCTGAAAAAGTAGAAATCATTGTCACTCGAAATATGCCTTATCAAGAATACATTGTCTTGAATAATAAGGCTCACATTCTTTTAGACATGACCTACGCAAATGATCAAGGTTACAATGCATTGGAAGCCATGGCTAAAGGAAAAGTTGTTTTTACTGGAGCGGAAGATGAATTTGAAACCTATTATCAATTGACCGAAAGTGTAGCAATCAATGCCAAACCAGATGTTCCGTATTTGGTAGAAAAATTATCGTTTCTGATTGAAAATCCACAAGCCATCGTCACTATTGGCGAAAATGCGCGTCGATTTATAGAAAAGGAACATAACTATTGCACGACCTCTGAAAAGTACTTGAGGACCTGGAATATGTAAATCACGTTCTGCGTCTGATACTTATCTTGAAACTACAATTACTTTTGGCGGTTTTCGTTTGCTAGAAAAATCTGCTGGAAATTCTTTTTTGTGTTGGTCTAATAAAGTATAGGGTTCGTCACCAATATACCCTTTAAGAACTACATACGAAGTATTCTTCAAACTATAACCTCTATAACTGGCTGGTAATGTTTCCGATGTTATCCACACAGCATCTTGCTTGTAAAGGTACAAGGCTCTTCGCGTGTCAAAATACGCTTGAAGATTAGGATAGTAATAATACCTAACTTTTGAGAACGATTCTATCGATTTCTTGTTACTTACATAAACAGTATCTAAGGCAACTTGTGCCTTACAAAACTGACTAGAAAATACGACTGCTAGAATTAAATAGTAAAGTGTTTTCATAATTTCTTCACTTTAGAAAGTTAAAAAATATGATTTGGGGCAATAAATGTATGTCATAAAAACCAATGGCTAAATTATTTTAGATGTTATGCCTGTTTCTATCGATGAACTACATTATTTATCAAAAAATGCAAGTCAAATATTTGAAAATTAACAGCTTGTTTACTAGTACTATACCTTACATTTCCATGCTTTTTGTTAAAGTTTAGTGTAGTATATCGGTTTATTTTTTAAATAAAAGATATAATTGATACTTTCGCTGAGCCGAATTTATAGTGCAAAAGCGAATCTATTTGAACTCAATTGTGGTTATAAAAATAACTTCAATTTCGTAGTCCAAAAGCAATGATTTATCCCAAATTAAAACATGTCGTTTAAAGTAGAAAGCCCCACGATTTACTTAAAAACTTATTTATAACCTTAAAAGTACCTACGAAATGGAAAACGCAAGAAAACCGACAGAAAAGTTTACCCCTACCTTTGAGAATGAGATTAAATATATTAAACCTAAACACAATGGTACTTTAGGATTTCGAGACATCCTTTTGATGGAGTTACGAACTATTTATTATACCGAAAAAGTGCTGAGTAAGGCTTTTCCAAAAATAATCAAAAATGCTTGCTCGTACGAGTTGATTGAGGCCATCACCATCCATCAAGAAGACACAAAAAACCAAATTATTCGCATAGAAGACATTTTTGCAGCCTTAAATGAAAATCCCATTTTACAACGTTGTCAAGCTATAGATTGTCTATTACAAGAAATCGACGACATGGTCGAGTTGACAAAATTTGGATCGATCCGAGATGCCGGTATTGTGCTTTCCTTGCATAAAATTGAGTATTATGAAATCGCTTCGTACAGCATTCTAAACTCCTATGCCGAGAACTTACAAGAAGAACATTGTGCCGAACTACTGTTCAAATCACTAAACGAAGAAAAAGTGGCTCAAATGAGATTAGCAAAAATTGCAAGTGTGGTTCCTTTTAATGGAGATCGGGAGCATTTGTAGTTCCTCGATTTAGGATAGATTCGTACAAAGTAATATACTCGTCGACCGTAAATTTTGTAGCCAACTCGCTTATTAAGGCAAAAGGAATGTCGTCCATTTTCTTAAATCGGATGCAACTTTTGCCCATGTCCAGTTTGCCTTTGGCATGTTTTGGGTATTCCTTTACAAACCACTCTTGCAATTTAGGGCTTCCATAGATTCCCATGTGATACAACGCAATAAGATTCTTTTGAGATGCCACATTAATAAATGGCAAGGGCAATTTTGGATTACAATGGTATCCCTTCTCATACAAACTATGGGGAATCACATAACCAAGCATTCCATAACTCATTACTTCGACAAATCCATTTGGAAGGTTGTCTATGATGCAGTTTCGCAATTTTTCTACTGCTATTCTTCGGCCTTCGGGTAATCCTTTGAGGTATTCTTCTGGTGCCATTGCTTGTGACGTCATGTTATTCAATTTATTTATCGATACTACAAGTTAAAGATAGGTTAATTGTTTATAAATAGAAACATCTTGCTAATCCTTACTGTAACTTTATCATACGTTAAAAAAGCTAAATTCTTTAATTATGAAAAAATATGCAACCCTTTTTATTGCACTGATCGCTAGCAGCATTGCTTCTTATGCGCAGGATACGCCAAGAACGAACTCGAATGAAGATGCTCAAGAGAAACTAGAGCAAGAAACAACACAGCGGAATCAAAGAGAAATAGAAAGAGCTGCTAGGCAAAATGCAGAAAAAATTGAGAGAGAAAAAAAATTAAAGGAAACTCAAGCCGTTGTGAAAAAAGAAGTACGAATTAAAAAAACTAAGACTAAATAAAAATCAACGCTAAAAATTGTTTGTTTAAAGATCGCAGTAATCTCCATTGCGGTCTTTTTTTTTGTTTTGAAAATATAATTAAAACCAATTCCATCTCTTTTATATTTTTTCGATATTTGTAATGCTATAAAATAAATTTTGTTATGAAAAAAATTATCACACTTACTATCATTGTTCTTTTCGGGTTGCACACACAAGCGCAATTAAAAGAAATTACTTATCAAGATGGAGATCAAAAATTGAAAGGTTTGGCCATTGCTCCTAAAAAAAGCAACAAAGACAAACCAGGAATATTGATTCTTCCGGCATGGAAAGGAATCGACAAACACGCCAAAGATTCCGCAGAACAATTGGCCAATTTAGGCTATTATGCTTTTGTTGCCGATATCTACGGTGAAGGAAATTACCCAAAAGACACTAACGAAGCGGGACAACGCGCTGGGTTTTACAAAAAAAACTATGAGCAATACCAAACTCGAATTCGATTGGCTTTAAACCAACTCATCCAATCTGGAGCTAACCCAGACAAAATTGTAGTGATTGGTTATTGTTTCGGAGGCACCGGCGCTTTAGAAGCTGCCCGAGCCCATTTCCCTGTAAAAGGTATCGTTTCATTTCACGGTGGTTTGGCCAAAGATCCTGCTAGAACTACATCTGATATTACAGCCAAAGTATTAATTTGCCATGGCGCCGATGACTTTTATGTACCACAGGAAGAAGTACAAGCGGTGCAGAAAGAACTTCGCGACGCGAAAGCCGATTGGGAATTTATTTCATACGCCAATTCAGTCCATGCTTTCACAGATCCAGATGCTGGAAATGATAATTCCAAAGGCGCTGCATATAATGAAAAAGCCGCTAAACGTTCTTGGGAGCATTTTTTACTCTTTTTAAAAGAAGTATTGTAATCCAAAAATTACTTACTTTTAACAAAGAAATTTTGAATGTATGAGTAAAAATGTTCTAAGAAAAGATAAGACCTGTTTGAATTGTAGGCATGTGGTAGAACAACGCTATTGCCCAAATTGCGGCCAAGAAAACAGCGAAAGCCGTAAAACATTTCACCACCTTTTTATTCATTTTTTTGAAGATTTGACCCATTACGAAAATGCTTTTTGGAGAACCATTAAGAACCTTCTTTTCAAACCAGCATCGTTAACTAAGGAATACCTTTCCGGCAAAAGATTGTCTTATTTGGCTCCGGTGCGTTTGTATATTTTCATTAGCTTCATCACCTTCTTTTTGCTTACTGTGATTCCGAATACCGATTATAATTTGGTAAATGTTAATCGTACTACTACGACAACACATACACAAAGCACAAAAGAAGTTCAACAAATGAAAGCCCTTTTGAAATCGCAATCCATGGCAATACAAGATTCTATTGCGAAAGAAATTAAGGCATCTAAAAATAAAAGCGGCGCTGATGATTTTTTAAACCTTGGATTCACTACACAAGAACAATTAGACTCCATACAAAAATTTGGAAAAGCAGAAGACCGATATAGCGATTTGGAATACTGGGTCATCAAAAAAATCTTGGAAGTCAAAAAGCACAATACCAAAGCAGAAATCATAGAAAAATTCAAAGAAGGTTTTGGACACAATTTCTCCAAAACATTGTTCATTTACATGCCCTTATTTGCTTTTTTCTTATGGCTTTTTCATAGTAAAAAACGCTGGTATTACTTCGATCATGGGATATTTACACTTCATTATTTTTCATTTTTACTTTTAGTTGTATTGGTTACTTTCCTTTTCAGTAAGTTTTTGTCGCTTTTCGGAAAGTCAACCATAACCGATGTCATCAAAGGTGCTTTCGATTTTGTAGCACTGGCCTGGATGTTTTATTATTTTTTCCCAGCACACCATCGTTTTTACGGAGAAACACGATTTGTTTCCTTTATAAAAAGTATCACACTATTTTTCATTAATATAGTTTTAATCATTATTATCATTTCTCTATTTGCCTTTTATACTTTTATTAACCTTCATTAAATTATTATGAAAAAACTACTCTTGTTTAGCACTTTTGTGTTCCTAACGTTAAGTTGTGCCACGCAAAAAAATGCAGTCGCCGCAAAAAATGTAACGAGCTACATGAACCTTATTACTGCTGAAGATCTTAAAAAGAACCTTACTGTTATTGCTTCTGATGAAATGGAAGGCAGAGATACTGGTTCGAAAGGGCAAAAGAAAGCAGGACAATACTTAATTGAGCAGTACAAAAAAAATAATATTCCCTTTCCTAAAGGGGCCACTAGTTATTTTCAAAATATATCGGCCGACTACCTTAACGCCAAATACCATGAAAAATTAACGGATTCGGAAAACATTTGGGCGTTTATTGAAGGTTCGGAAAAACCAGATGAAATTGTGGTGGTTTCGGCACATTACGACCACGTAGGCGTGAAAAATGGAGAGGTTTATAATGGTGCCGATGATGATGGTTCGGGAACTGTGGCACTAGTATCCATCGCAAAAGCTTTTGAAAAAGCCAAAGAAGAAGGTCACGGACCTAAACGTTCGATTCTAATTTTGCATATGACTGGCGAAGAGCATGGCTTGCATGGTTCAAGATATTACTCAGAACATCCCTTATTTCCTTTAGCCAATACGATTACTGACGTTAATATTGACATGATTGGACGTCGGGATGAATTTCACGCCAATTCTAACAATTACATTTATTTGATTGGTTCGGATTACCTATCTTCCGACTTGTATAAGATTTGTGAAGACGCGAATAAGAATTATGTGCACCTAGATATCGATTACAAATACAATGACAAAAGCGATCCGAATCGATTTTACTACCGTTCCGATCATTACAACTTTGCGAAAAACGGCATTCCGTCTGTTTTCCTTTTCAATGGAACGCATGAAGATTACCACAAACCAACAGATGAAGTTTCTAAGATTGAATTTGATGCTTTAACAAAAAGAACACAATTGGCATTTACCATAGCCTGGGAATTGGCTAATCGAGGTCAAAGACCCATCGTTGATAAAACAGACGGAAAATAAGACGTTTACTTTCTACAAAACACTACCAACAAAAAAAGCTTCGAGTTTCCTCGAAGCTTTTGCGTTCTGGGTGGCTGACCGGGTTCGAACCGGCGACCCTCGGCACCACAAACCAATACTCTAACCAGCTGAGCTACAACCACCATTTTTAACGAGTGCAAATGTATTGTAAAAAATTTCTTTTACAAAGAAATAATTCAAAAAAATTATATCAAATCTCCTAAACTATTGACGGCCAAATACCTTTCAACAGTGAATCCTTCCCCATATTCCGTACCAATTAGTCTTCCTAAATCTTGAGCTCTATAACTTAAACTCTCTAAGAAATTTTTCGTTGCAATTGGCGTTTCCGGTTCTGCGCTGTTCGGATCATAAAACTGGGAGGAATAAGCTAAAATGGCTTCTACTCTTTTGCCATTAAATCCAGAAATATCGACCACAAAATCTGGTGCTGCGTTTTTCCATTGCATATAGTGATAAACCAATTTAGGGCGCCAAGCTTTTTGTGATTTTCCATCATATTCTGTCTCCACCTTAATCAAACCCGACAAAAAACAAGCATCCGAAACCAACTTGCTTCCTTTGCCATGATCAATATGACGATCGTCAGTAGCATTACAAAGTACGATTTCAGGTTGATACTTCCGTAACATTCGAATAATCGCCAACTGATGCTCTTCATCATTTACAAAAAAACCATCGCGCATGTTCAAATTTTCCCGGACAGCTACTCCTAAAATTTTTGCGGCTACCGCCGATTCTTGATCTCTAGTATCCGCCGTTCCTCGAGTTCCTAATTCACCTCGAGTTAAATCTACGATGCCAACTTTTTTTCCGAGTGACACTTCTTTTGCGATTGTTCCGCCACAACCCAATTCAACATCGTCAGGATGGGCTCCAAAAGCCAATATATCTAATTTCATTATGCTCCAATTTATTTTGACAAAGATAAAAGATAAAGTAGTACTATTTTCAATCTACTATAGCTTTCATGGTGTTGGCTTTTTGAACCGTTTCTTCCCATTCTTTTTCTGGAACACTGTCTTTCGTAATGCCACCGCCAATGTACAAATTAATCCTAGTTTTCGTTTCCGAAGTGGATTCAATCTTCAAACAACGTAAGTTTACATACAGTTCCGTAGCCTTTTCTTGTGAGATAAAATCATGATTCAATTCACCCAAATATCCTGAATAATACTCCCGATCATAGCCTTCATTTTGGAGTAAGAAAGCTTTACTTTCTATCTTTGGCAACCCACAAACCGCTGGTGTGGGATGCAAAATCGCCAACACTTCTTTTAAATGTGAAGAAGATTTTAATTCGCCTTGAATATCAGTCTTCAAATGAACTACATTTCCAGCTTTTAACGTATAAGGTTCCGAAATGGTCCAATCGGTGACGTGATTTTTCAAACGATCAAGAATAAAATCTGTTACAAATTGTTGCTCTGCTTTTTCTTTGGATTCCCAAACCGCGACTTCATTTTCCAAATAAACTTGCGTTCCTGCCACCGCCATTGTGCTTAATACTTGCTCCCTTATTTTTACCAACTGTTCGGAAAATCCTCCTAGCCACATCCCTACTTTCGGATGGAAAAAGCAATAGGAAAAAGCGGTTGGATACTTTTGTAGTAGCTTTTGGAAAACGGCAGTAAATTCAAAATTTGCTACAACTATGGTTTCTTTTCTTGAAACTACAAGTTTTTTATAAGTACCCGACTGAATCGCATCGATGGCTTTTTGAACCAACAACAAATGGGCTGCTTTTGCAATAGCTTGTTCCTCAAATGCCGTAACTTTATGTTGTTGTTCGTTGCTGGTAGCATCAATCTCAGTTACTAGGACCTGACTTCTATCTAAAGGAAGTAACACCGCGTTATTGCCTACAAAAGGAGCAAAAACAAATCCTTTTTCATCAAAATCTCGCGTTAAATACAAATGGTCGTTATTCTGAAAAACCCCAACAACCTTTTTCGATTTCGGTTTACTATAAAGTACAAAGGGTAAGTCTTGTAGGTATTGCTGTTGTGCTTTCTCTAGAAGATGTTTCCAATCTGCGGTTTCTTGAGAATCCATTACAATCTTCTTTTAGGCAACACCATATTAGTTAATTTACAAAGACTGATAAGGGCATCCTTTTCATCCGTAATCCGAATTTCCCACAAGTGAATACTTCGTCCTCTGTGCACAATTCGAGCCGTTCCGGTAAGTACACCTTCGCGTTTGGCTTTCAAATGATTGGCGGTGATTTCGATTCCTCTAATTTCACTCAACTCATTATTCACATACAACATCGAAGCGGCACTTCCCACACTTTCCGCCAAAGCCACACTAGCACCGCCGTGCAGCAATCCCATCGGTTGGTGAATTCTTGAATTCACCGGCATTTTCGCTTCTAAAAAATCTTCTCCGGCATCAGTGTACACAATTTCTAAAGTCTCCATCAATGTATTTTTGCACATGGCATTGCACATATCGAGAATCTTATTTTTATCAAAACTCATAACTCTTTTTTTTTACAAAATTAAACATATTGCATCGAGATAAAAGGAGAAAGCCAATGAAAAAACACTAATTTCACTTTTTGTTCGTTATTTCAATTTAGAACCTTTCACAATTTTCAAATTAATACCTATTTTTACCAAAATTCCATTCCAATGCGTCAACTACAAGCTCTAATTTTACTCGCAATTGTAATAACCTTAAGCTCTTGCCGAAAAGATTTTGAAACCGTTCCCAGCCAACAAGGGAATTTAGTTTTTTCTAAAAATACCGTCTATTTGGATACCGTTTTTACCAATATTAGTTCCAGTACCTATACCCTAAAAGTATACAATCGAACCAACAAAGACATCCGAATTCCCAGCATTCATCTAAAGAAAGCCGATAGCAAATACCGCTTGTTAGTAGACGGAATGACGGGCGTAGATGCCGATCAAAACGGAATTGGCGATGGCAAAGCATTCAACAATGTAGAACTTTTAGCAAAAGACAGTTTGTACATTTTTATCGAAACAACCGCTAATGTCGCCGATGCCAATCCTACTGATTTTTTATACACCGATGAAATCGATTTTGAATCCATCAACGGCGTTCAAAAAGTAGATTTGGTGACTTTAATTCAAGATGCTGTTTTTTTATATCCTGAAAAATATAGCGATGGCTCGAAGGAAACGCTTCATTTGGGAACTGATGCTGCAGGAGCTTCTGTGGATGTCATTGGATTTGAACTCAACGAATCCGACCCAATTCACGGAAACGAACTCCATTTTACCAATGCAAAACCTTATGTAATTTATGGCTATGCCGGAGTTCCCGATGGCAAAATACTAACGATTGACCCCGGAACTAAAGTTTATTTTCATGCTGAATCCGGAATGATTGTGCAGCCCGGCGGGTCTTTGCAAATCAATGGGGGCGTTTCTGCCAATCCCGATCATCCGCAACAAAACGAAGTTACTTTTGAAGGCGACCGTTTGGAACCTTTTTATGAAGATGTTCCCGGACAATGGGGAACGGTTTGGTTGCGCGAAGGTAGTGTCAATAATAAGATTGAACATTTAACTTTAAAAAATGCAACCGTAGGTTTGTTAGTAGAAAGTTGTCCGCTAGAAATCAACCATTCGCAATTATACAATTTTTCGAATTATGGAATATTAGCAAGAACTGCTGGAATTTTAAGTCAAAATTTAGTAATCAATTTAGCGGGACAAGCTACTTTAGCCTGCAGCATTGGCGGTAGTTATGATTTTAGAAACTGTACCTTCAACAATAACTGGAATGGCTCCGACCAACGGGCTGTTGTCCTAAGCAATTACGAAGACAATGGCAACGGAACAGCTTCTGCGGCTGATTTAATTAAAGCCAACTTTTACAACTGCATCATCTATGGTGCTAACAATATTGAACTTTTGTTGGATAAAGTAGATGACAAACTTTTTCAATTTGACCTAAAAAATTGTTTGGTAAAATTTCGAGACGAAGGAACGGCTTTAGTAACCAACACTTTGTACGATGTTATTCGAGAAACCAATACCAATGGAAATCTAATCAACAAAGACCCAAAATTTCAAAATGCAAACGCCAATAAATTGAATATTGAAGCCGATTCGCCCGCAGCAAGTGCCGGTGGCAATTTTGGAGTGACAGTCGACGTCAACGGAAAAACCAGAACTAGCTTCGATATTGGCGCTTATCAAAGTGCGCCCTTTCCAAATTAATTGTTCAAAAGTCGTAATAACTGTGGATTGTACTTTCTGGTTTTTTAACCTAAATTTGCTGCACACAACAACACTAACTACATCCTGATGATTCATTTCTTTGAAAACCAAAGTAAAACGGTTTTTGCAGTACAAACGCAAGCACCACTTTCGGCTCAAGACATAAGCAAATTAAATTGGCTTTTTGCCAACTCGCAGCAACTAGAAAAATCCGTCCTGACGGATTTTTTTATTGGACCACGCGCCGCCATGATAACTCCATGGAGCACCAATGCGGTCGAAATTGCCCAAAACATGGGCATTGCTGGAATCCTTCGCATTGAAGAATTTCATAAAGTAGGCGCAGATTTCTCCGAATTCGATCCCATGCTTTCTCAAAAATATTCCGAGTTAAACCAAGATATTTTTACCATTCACATTCAACCGGAAGCCATTCTAGAAATTGAGGACATTGCCAATTACAGTCAAACCGAAGGCTTATCGTTAAGCGCAGAAGAAGTCGAGTACTTAAACCAACTCGCCACAAAACTTGGCCGGAAGTTGACCGATTCAGAAGTATTTGGTTTCTCTCAAGTGAATTCGGAACACTGTCGCCACAAAATTTTCAACGGCACTTTTGTGATTGATGGAGTCGAAAAAGAATCCTCCTTATTCAAATTGATTAAGAAAACGTCCTCTGAAAATCCGAACGCTATTGTTTCGGCTTACAAAGACAATGTCGCTTTTGTGAAAGGTCCGATCGTGCAGCAATTTGCACCCAAATCAGCCGACAGACCCGACTATTACGAAACCAAAGATTTTAATTCCGTGCTATCTTTAAAAGCAGAAACTCATAATTTCCCAACCACCGTCGAACCTTTTAATGGCGCTGCCACTGGTTCGGGTGGTGAAATACGAGATCGTTTGGCGGGCGGACAAGGATCGTTGCCCTTAGCCGGAACAGCAGTTTACATGACGGCCTATTCTCGTATTCAAAAAGACAGCGCAACGAAAAAGGGTATGCCGGAACGAAAATGGTTGTACCAAACGCCTTTAGATATCTTAATCAAAGCCTCGAATGGTGCTTCCGATTTCGGAAATAAATTTGGCCAACCATTAATCACTGGTTCCGTATTGACGTTTGAACACGAAGAAAACAACCGAAAGCTAGGCTACGATAAAGTCATCATGCAGGCAGGCGGTATTGGCTACGGAAAATTAGAACAATCCATTAAGCACCACCCAAAACCAGGCGACAAGATCGTTCTTTTAGGCGGTGATAACTATAGAATCGGAATGGGTGGCGCTGCCGTTTCTTCGGCAGATACCGGTGCTTTTAGTTCTGGAATCGAATTAAATGCTATCCAACGATCGAATCCTGAAATGCAAAAGCGAGCCGCCAATGCGATTCGGGGTTTGGTGGAACGCGATGAGAATCCGATTGTCTCCATCCATGATCACGGTGCTGGTGGGCATTTGAATTGCCTATCCGAGTTGGTTGAAGAAACAGGCGGTTTAATTGATTTGGACCAACTGCCAGTTGGAGATCCAACGCTATCTGCCAAAGAAATTATTGGCAACGAATCTCAAGAACGAATGGGCTTGGTGATTGGTGCTAATGATATCGAGTTACTCCAAAAAATTGCTGATCGAGAACGTTCGCCTATGTACCAAGTAGGTGACGTTACAGGCAACCACCGATTTACTTTTGAATCTGAAAAAACAGGTACCAAGCCTATGGATTTGGATTTGGAAGACATGTTCGGTAGTTCTCCGAAAGTCGTTATGAACGATGTTACCACTGTTAGAAATTATGCCGAATTAAATTACACACCCGAACTTTTCGAAACCTATTTAAAGCAAGTTTTACAACTCGAAGCTGTGGCTTGCAAAGATTGGTTGACCAACAAAGTCGATCGTTGTGTGGGCGGAAAAGTAGCTAAGCAACAATGCGTTGGCCCATTACAACTTCCTTTGAACAATGTGGGCGTCATGGCATTGGATTATTTGGGTAAGGAAGGCGTTGCCACAGCCATCGGTCACGCTCCTATTGCCGCGCTAATTGATCCTGTTGCGGGAAGTCGAGTCGCTATTGGAGAAGCGCTTTCCAACATTATTTGGGCGCCAATAAAAGACGGCATTCGTGGCATTTCGTTGTCGGCGAATTGGATGTGGCCTTGCAAAAATGAAGGCGAAGATGCGCGTTTGTATGATGCTGTGAAAGGCTGCTCGGACTTTGCGATCGAATTAGGAATCAACATTCCAACTGGAAAAGATTCACTTTCGATGAAACAAAAATACCCAAACGAAGAAGTCATTGCGCCAGGAACTGTGATTATTTCAGCTGCTGGTAATTGCACTGAGATCACGAAAGTGGTAGAGCCCGTTTTACAAAAAGACGGCGGATCGATTTACTATATCAATTTATCGCAAGACGATTTCAAATTGGGTGGTAGTTCGTTTGCTCAGATTTTGAACAAAATTGGAACTTCAACGCCCACTATCAAAGACGCAGGATTTTTCAAAACAGCATTTGACACCATTCAAGGATTAATTTTAGACGACCAAATTGCAGCCGGTCATGATATTGGTAGCGGCGGTCTAATCACCACATTATTAGAAATGTGTTTTGCCAATGTGAATTTAGGAGCCAATATCGACTTAAGCGCTTTTACCGAAAAAGACAGCCTGAAAATACTCTTTTCAGAAAATATCGGAATAGTAATCCAACCGAAAGACGATATTGTTTTTGAAAAAGGGCTAACCGCAAATGCGATTTCTTTCTACAAATTAGGAACAGTTGTAGAGAGCGATTTCTTGCAACTTACAACTCATAACCAACAACCTACAACTTACCACTTACAAGTCTCCAGCTACCGAGATATTTGGTTTGAAACTTCCTTCCTACTCGATCAAAAACAAACACAAAACGGCAAAGCGAAAGAGCGTTTTGATAACTATAAAAATCAAGAATTACAATATCACTTTCCGAATCATTTTACCGGAAAAAAGCCCGTCATCAATACTTCAAGTGCCCGACCAAAAGCAGCTATTATTCGAGAAAAAGGAAGCAATTCCGAACGCGAAATGGCTAATGCCATGTACCTTGCGGGATTCGATGTAAAAGATGTACACATGACCGATTTGATTTCAGGCCGGGAAACTTTAGAAGATATTCGTTTTATCGGAGCCGTTGGTGGTTTCTCCAATTCGGATGTGTTGGGTAGCGCCAAAGGTTGGGCTGGAGCGTTTTCGTACAATGAAAAAGCCAAAACTGTTTTGGAGAATTTCTTCAAAAGAGACGATACACTTTCGGTAGGGATTTGCAACGGTTGCCAATTGTTTATGGAACTCGAGGTCATTTATCCGGAACACGAAATTCATGGAAAATTGAAACACAATGAAAGTCAGAAACACGAGAGTATTTTTACATCAGTAACCGTGCAAGAAAACAATTCGGTAATGCTATCTAGCTTGGCTGGTAGTACTTTAGGCGTTTGGGTTTCGCATGGCGAAGGAAAATTTGATTTGCCATATGCCGAAGAAAAATACCATGTTGTAGCCAAATACGGGTACGAAACTTATCCTGCCAATCCGAACGGTTCTGATTTCAATACCGCAATGCTCTGCGACAAAACGGGAAGACATTTGGTGATGATGCCGCATATTGAGCGTTCTACATTTCCATGGAATTGGGCTCATTATCCCAAAGGAACTACTGATGAAGTCTCGCCATGGTTGGAAGCTTTTGTTAATGCTAGAAATTGGGTAGAAAACCACTAGAAAAAGTACTATAAATAAAAAACGCAACCTTGTCCAGGTCGCGTTTTTTTATTTAGTTTATGTTGTTTTATTTCTTTTCCGCTGCCAACTGCTTTCTGCTTTTATACGCTTTCAAATATTCGCCTTTTGGAGTTCCGTCATCAAAAGAACTAAATTTGACCAACGCTCGAACACCTTGACGCGCTTGTTCATTAGTGAAATTTTCATATTCAATTCGGTACAATGCTGAATACATTTCCGCACGACCCACACCATGATAACAGTGAATCAGAACAGGATAATTATCTGGATTGTCCATTACTTTGAAAAAGATATCCAAGTTCTCTTGTTTCGGAACTTGATCTGATCCGTCGTTAAAATAATTCACTCCTTTAATTTTCTCCACTGCTTGTTTCTCGGCTGTTAATTCCGCCGGAACTTCTGGGTTGTTCACCAAATCTGCAGTTCCTGGAAAACGCAAATCTACAATCGACTTAATATGATATTTCTTCACATAACTTTCAATTTCGTCTGGTGGAATCACGCCGGATTTATAGACCTTTCCTTCGGTAATCGTTTCAAAATTGTGATTGATGTTCATATCGTACACGTACTTTCCAACGAAAATCAAAACAATCGCTAAGAGCGAAAATCCGATTAATTTCTTATTTCTTTTCATAACACTAACTTATTCCGAGGTTAATTTTTGCCCCACGACGCGTTGCATATAATCTTCAATAAAAGCTTTGCAGTGCAACTCTAAAGCATTCATTGCCGCATTTCTTTTTGCAATCAAATTGTTTGTCAATCCTTTATCTTCTTTGTCGTAAAACCCGATCGATTTCTTGCCATCAAAGATACAAATATAATCGCCTTCCGAAAATTGGTACAGATTCCCTGTTGAATTGATTACAAAAGGCGGCGTGGCTTTTTTATCCAGCAAACTTCTACCCCAACTTCGAAATGGTTTTGGATATCCGATCATGTCTAAAATCGTCGGATAAATATCAATTTGCTGCGCTAAATCTTCATCAACGCCCACATATTGGCTGTTGGGTTTGTAAATGATAATTGGCACCGCAAAACGTTGAATGGGTTTGTAATATTCACTGTAAAACGTTTGATTGCCGTGATCGGCTACCAAAACAAAAATGGTATTCGAAAACCACGGCGACTTTTTAGCTTCTGTGAAAAAACGCTTCAAGGAATAGTCTGTATATTCTACGCATTTGTGCATCGGAATTTCGCCTTCCTTAAACTTGTTTTTATACTGTTCCGGAATGATATACGGTTCGTGCGAAGTAACGGTAAAAACAGTCGCTAGGAATGGCGTCTTCTTTTGGTCCAAAGTCTTTTTCATGAATTGCAAGAACGGTTCGTCCCAAATACCCCAAAACCCATCAAATTGGGAATCGTCGTTAAATTCGGTTCGCCCGTAATAATTGTCAATTCCTAGGATATTTCCAAACCCCAAAAATCCCATTGAACCATTCGCAGCGCCATGGAAAAAAGAAGAATTGTAACCTTCACTTTCTAAAGTAGAAACCAGCGATTCTATTTTTTGTTTCGGATATGGTGACGACGTAAAGGCATCTTTAAAAGACGGAATTCCCGCTAAAATAGATGACATTCCATGAATAGATTGGCGTCCGTTTGCATAAGCGTTCGTGTAAATCATACTGTGCTGCGACAACGAATCCAAAAACGGTGTATGTGATTTGTAGTCCGGAATGTTTGATTTTTTATTAAAAGCTCCAAAATATTCTCGACCATTGCTTTCTAAAATCAATACTACTACATTGGGTTTGGTAGGTGGATTGTTGTGATATTGTTTGATTGGCTGCACCTTTTCTAAAATCAGTTGAGGCGTCACATCGGGATAGTTGGGATCGATAAAACTGTTCGAGAACAAGGTTCTTATGATGGCAAAAGGCGTGTTGAGCACAATATCCGAATGCACTATATTTTTCACATGCCGACTCGCATCCAACAAATTAATAGGCCGAGTAGATTTTTTAAAATCACCACCACGAATACCGCCAATAATTAGAATGGAGAACAAAAAGAACGCGAAGGTCGAATAAGTGTAATACGGTAAGTTTTTGGGATGGTGCGCCAAAGTCACACGGATTTTTTTATAAAAGTAAATCCACAAAGCTGCGAACAAAATAAACAAGGCGAACACATACCAGAAATCGACTAAGAAGCTTAGAAATAAAGTGGCCTTATTGGTTTCATGTTCGATGACATTTAGGGCAACAATCGTAGTTCGTGCGTAGGTATATTTATAGTAAATTAAATCGATAAAATTGGTCGCGTAGGCTATGAAATTAGTTACGAAATAAAGGTAAAATAGGAACCGCTGATAGCCTGCCGAAGTGTTTTTCTTGAAGGGAAAAATTGAAAAAACGATGAACAATAAATTGACATACAAGATAGCCGTAGTGTCAAAAGGCAAGCCGTAATAGCACAATTTTACAAAATCGATAGTGGAATCAACTTTTAATAAATTGGCGTTGAACAGAAAAAACAAAACTCGGGCAAAGAAGTAGAAAATATAGGCCAACAAAATTCGGTACAGTAAAACCTTGTATTCGTCTAAGCGCAGGTGTTTTTGCATTTTCTGAAAATTATGGCACAAAATTATCAAATATATCCCAACAAAGTACGGTGTTGCATTAAATTTAACCAAAAGACTTCAAACCGCAAGCTGGCTTTCCCTGACTTGATTGACGGTTTGTTTTAAAAAGAATTCGGACCATAAAAATTGCGCTCTACTATTTTTTTCCTTAATTTGCCCCTTATAAAGTTTTATAAAATGACTCCAATTACCCGCTTATTTGATTTTCCCTACTATCAAAAAGAAAAATACACTTCCATTCCCGATGCTTTAGTTACCAAATACGACGGAAAATGGGTACCCACTTCCACCGAAGAATACTTAGCGAAAGCCAATGCGATCTCAAGAGCATTGCTACTTTTGGGGATTCAAAAGAACGATAAAATTGCCATCATTTCGACCAACAACCGAACCGAATGGAACATCATGGATATTGGAATTTTGCAAACTGGAGCGCAGTCGATTCCCATTTATCCTACGATTTCAGAAGAGGATTACGAATACATTCTAAACCATTCCGAAGCGAGCTATTGCTTTGTTTCAGATGCAGAAGTCTTGCGAAAAGTCAATTTGATTCGGAATAAAGTGCAATTAAAAGAAGTCTATTCCTTTAATGACCTTGCAGGTTGTAAACATTGGACCGATTTGCTAGCACTAGGAGAAGACGATAGCAATCAGGGCGAAGTCGAAAATCGAAAAAACCAAGTCAAACCAGACGATTTAGCAACCATTATTTATACATCTGGTACCACAGGTAAACCTAAAGGTGTGATGCTTTCCCACCATAATATCGTCTCTAATGTTTTGGATAGCGCACCGCGAATTCCGTTCACTGCTGGCAAGAGCCGCGCTTTGAGCTTCTTGCCGATTTGCCATATTTTTGAGCGAATGATTTTGTATTTGTACCAATACTACGGGGTATCGGTTTATTTTGGAGAATCAATTGATAAAGTTAGTGACAACATTAAAGAAGTACAACCGCACGTAATTACAGCAGTTCCAAGACTTTTAGAAAAAGTATACGACCGTATTTATGCCAAAGGATTAGAACTTGCCGGAATTAAAAGAATACTTTTCTTTTGGGCAATCGATTTAGGGTTGCGTTATGAGCCTTATGGTGCCAATGGCTTTTGGTATGAAATGCAATTAAAAATCGCCCGAAAACTAATTTTTAGCAAATGGAAAGAAGGTTTGGGAGGCAATCTAGATTTGATGGTTTCCGGAAGCGCTGCCCTGCAACCCCGTTTGGCGAGAGTCTTTGCTGCCGCCAATATTCCCGTAATGGAAGGCTACGGACTGACCGAAACCTCTCCCGTAATCGCAGTAAATGACCAACGTAATGGTGGTTTCAAAATTGGAACTGTGGGCAGAGTAATCGACAATGTAGAAGTGAAAATTGCTTCCGATGGCGAAATTCTGTGCAAAGGTCCCAATGTGATGATGGGGTATTATAAAGACGAAGAAAAAACGAATGAGGCCTTACAAAACGGTTATTTTCATACGGGTGATATTGGTGAAATCGATGCACAAGGATTTCTGAAAATTACCGACCGTAAGAAAGAGATGTTCAAAACTTCGGGCGGAAAATACATTGCTCCTCAATTAATTGAAAATACGATGAAGCAATCCCGGTTCATTGAACAAATCATGGTTATTGGCGATGGTGAGAAAATGCCAGCCGCTTTTATTCAACCTAGCTTTGATTTCATTAAAGAATGGGAAAAGCTACACGGCATTACCGTTGGAAAAACCAATGAAGAAATTATTGCCAATCCCAAAGTTATTGAACGCATCCAACAAGAGGTGGATACCTTAAATGAAAAGTTTGGCAATTGGGAAAAAATTAAACGCTTTGAATTGACACCCGATATTTGGTCAATCGACGGAGGTCATCTCACACCTACTCTCAAATTGAAGCGTAAAATTGTCATGGAAAAATACAAAGATTTGTATCAAAAAATATACAATTAACCTCTAAAATTTTACAATTATGAAACTAAAAACGATGTTACTTTCCGCACTCACGTTACTATTATTTTGTACTTGTAAAGAAAAACCAAAAGCGGATACCGTTAAGGAAAACTATTTAGATTTTTCCAAGAGGGACGATCAATTTACCGGCGGCATTAAAATGATTCCGATTACCACTCCCAATGGAAATTTTAAAGTATGGACGAAAACCGTCGGAAACAATCCAACGATAAAAGTACTCCTATTGCACGGCGGCCCTGGAGGTACACACGAATTCTTTGAGTCTTTTGATGGTTATTTTCCGCAAGAAAGTATCGAATACATATATTATGATCAATTGGGTTCTTATTACAGCGACCAACCCAATGACAACCGGTTGTGGACGACCGATCGTTTCGTAGAAGAAGTGGAACAAGTTCGCAAAGCATTGCATTTGGATAACTCCAATTTCTATTTATTAGGACAATCTTGGGGCGGAATCCTTGCGATGGAATATGCTTTAAAATATCAAAAAAACTTAAAAGGGTTGATTATTTCTAATATGATGGCTAGCGCACCTGCTTATAACAAATATGCCGAAGAAGTGCTCGGCCCCAAAATGGATCCTGCCGTCCTAAAACAAATTAAAGACATTGAAAAGAATAATGATTTTTCGAATCCAAAATACAGCGAGTTGTTGTTCAAATACTATTACACAGAACACATTCTAAGAAGACCGTTAGACCAATGGCCCGAATCGATCAACCGAGCCTTCAAACATTTAAATCCCAATGTGTATGTATTCATGCAAGGCCAAAGTGAGTTCGGAATTACGGGAAATGCCACTTTGAAAAATTGGGATGTTACCGCTAGATTGAAAACATTAACCATTCCAACACTAGCCATTGGTTCCAAATACGACACTATGGATCCTGATCACATGAAATGGATTTCTACTGAAGTTCAAAACGGGCGCTTTCTCTTTTGTCCTAATGGTAGTCATTGTTCTCAGTATGATGATCAGGAACATTATTTCCCTGGGGTCATCAAATTTCTGAAGGACGTCGACAAGGGTACGTTCAAAAAATCTTAATAATATAAGCGCTTCCGAATCGAGAAGCGTTTTTTTGTTTAAGCGTTACAAAGGAAAAGCCGAGAAACCTTATTAACATTTTAGATTTTAAATAGTTAACAATTAATACGTTAGCTATTACGTTATTTTTAGAATTTTAATACTTTTATTGCATTAACCTTAAACAATTAAAACTATGAATGTAAAAAACTTTTTGATTTCAGGTATTGCAGGAGGAATTGTTGATTTCCTCTTAGGATGGTTGTTTTACGGAATCTTACTAAAAGACGTCTTTCCCATGACCGGAACTGAAAACATGACCTTCATCTTCTTAGGATGCATGTCATTAGGATTCTTGATGTCTTTTATTTTTTCCATGGGAGAAACAATTTCGAAATGCGTGCCCGGCATAAAAGCAGGAGCAGGTATTGGGCTGTTTCTTGGATTGTATTCCGATTTTTTTATGAATGTTAGCAATGCAGCCGTTAACTATCAAAACATCGCTATCGATGTGGTTGTGACTATTGTAATGTCAGCTATTGTTGGATCTGTAATTGCCGTAGTCAATGGTAAACTGAAATAATTTAAGTCTTAAATCTTGAAGAAAAACTCCTCTACAGCTGAGGAGTTTTTTTTTGGATCAAAATAATTTAACAAAAAAATAATGTTATTTTATTATGCATGCATAGTATTTTTTATTACTTTTGAAATCGATTGCGTCAATTATGAAAGATAAAACCATCGATTACATCCTTAGAGCAACATGGCAAGCCGTGGCTCGCATGTATAATGAAGAAGCTGCCAAATACGAAGGCACTATGGCAACCGGTTTTGCTTTGCTTAGTTTAGATAAAGACGATGGAACTCCTTCCACGACCTTAGGCCCAAAGATGGGAATGGAAGCTACCAGTCTAACCCGAACTTTAAAATCAATGGAAGAAAAAGGACTCATCATAAGGAAGAAGAATCCAAATGACGGCCGAGGCGTTTTAATTTACTTAACCGACTTCGGAAAAGAAAAAAGAGAACTATCACGCTCTACCGTATTAAAGTTTAACGACTCCATCCGAAAAAACATTCCCGCCGAAAAATTACAACACTTCCTAGAAGTATCCGAAACCATCAACGAATTGATTCAAGAAAAAAATATATTTAATCAAACCGAAAAATAAAAATGAAACGAGCTATTAAAAAAGTCGCCGTTATTGGATCCGGAATTATGGGATCCGGAATTGCTTGTCATTTTGCCAATATTGGTGTTGAAGTCTTACTGTTAGACATCGTTCCAAGAGAACTCACCGAAGCCGAAAGCAAAAAAGGGCTGACCTTAGAAAGCAAAATCGTTCGCAATCGCATTGTCAACGAACATCTCGGTAATGCTCTGAAATCAAAACCTTCACCCATTTATCATTCTAAGTTTGCGCAACGGATTACCACTGGGAACACCACCGACGATCTCGAGAAAATTGCCACTGCCGATTGGATTATTGAAGTCGTTGTAGAACGATTGGATATTAAAAAATCAGTCTTCGAGCAAATCGAAAAATATAGAAAACCCGGAACGCTAATCACTTCCAATACTTCCGGAATTCCCATTCATTTCATGAGTGAAGGGCGAAGCGACGATTTTCAAAAACATTTTTGTGGCACGCACTTTTTCAATCCAGCCCGTTATTTAAAACTTTTCGAAATTATTCCAGGGCCACAAACGGCGCCTGAAGTAATAGATTTTCTTACTGGATACGGCGAAAAATTCTTAGGCAAAACTTCCGTAGTAGCCAAAGATACTCCAGCGTTCATCGGAAACCGAATCGGAATTTACGGCATTCAAAGCCTCTTCCACCTCGTAAACGAAATGGATTTGACCGTTGAAGAAGTAGACAAGCTCACAGGCCCAGTCATTGGCCGACCAAAGTCAGCGACTTTCAGAACCGTTGACGTAGTAGGTTTAGATACTTTAGTACATGTCGCGAACGGTATCTACGAAAACTGCCCGAATGATGAAGCACACGATTTGTTTCAAATGCCAGCGTTCATTACTAAAATGATGGAAAACAATTGGCTGGGATCTAAAACCAACCAAGGATTTTATAAAAAAGTCGACAAAGACATTCTCACCTTAGACCTAAAAACTTTAGAGTACCGACCTGCAAAAAAAGCGGCCTTCGCGACTTTAGAGCTAACGAAAACCATAGATAAACCTATCAATCGCTTTAAGGTTCTAGTAAAAGGAACCGATAAAGCAGGCGCTTTTTACCGAAAAAGTTTTGCGGGATTGTTTGCCTACGTCTCCAATAGAATTCCAGAAATTGCCAACGAAGTATACAAAATTGATGACGCCATGAAAGCCGGATTCGGCTGGGAAAATGGTCCGTTTGAAATCTGGGATGCCATCGGCGTTGCCAAAGGAATTGAAATGATGCAAGCCGAAGGGCAAACGCCTGCAGCTTGGGTAACCGAAATGCTAGCGACAGGAAATTCGAGCTTTTATTCTGTAAAAGAAAGAGCTACCTATTTCTATGACCTTACTTCCAAAGCGCAAACCAAAGTACCAGGTCAAGACGCTTTCATTATTTTAAACAATATTCGGGAAACAAAAAAAGTGTGGAGCAACAGCGGCGCTATCATTCAGGATCTGGGAGATGGTATTCTAAATTTAGAATTCCAATCGAAAATGAATACTATTGGTGGTGATGTTTTGCAAGGAATCAACAAAGCCATAGACTTAGCCGAAAAAGAATACCAAGGGTTAGTCATCGGAAATCAAGGAGCGAATTTCTCTGTAGGGGCCAATATCGGAATGATTTTCATGATGGCGGTTGAACAAGAATACGACGAATTAAACATGGCCATCAAAATGTTCCAAGATACGATGATGCGCGTTCGGTATTCTGGAATTCCAGTGGTCGTAGCACCTCACGGCATGACTCTAGGCGGCGGTTGCGAAATGAGCATGCACGCCGATAAAGTAGTCGCCGCAGCAGAAACCTACATTGGTTTGGTGGAGTTTGGCGTTGGTGTTATCCCTGGTGGTGGCGGCTCAAAAGAAATGACGCTACGGGCTTCCGACTTGTTTCATAAAAACGATGTCGAATTGAACGTTCTCCAAGAGTATTTCTTATCAATCGCTATGGCCAAAGTATCCACATCAGCCTACGAGGCGTTTGATACCGGAGTACTGCAACATGGAAAAGACATAATAGTAATCAACAAAGACCGCCAAATTGCCGAAGCGAAAAAGCACGCGTTATTGATGGCTGAGGCGGGTTACACGCAACCGATACGAAGAAAAGACATCAAAGTGTTAGGAAAACAAGCACTTGGAATGTTCTTAGTAGGAACCGATCAAATGGAAGCCGGAAAATACATCTCCGAACACGATAAGAAAATTGCCAACAAACTGGCTTACGTCATGGCAGGTGGTGATTTATCCGAACCTACTTTGGTAACCGAACAATACTTATTGGATATAGAACGAGAAGCTTTCTTATCGTTATGTACCGAAAGAAAAACATTAGAACGCATTCAGTTTATGTTAACCAAAGGGAAACCACTTCGTAATTAACAACTCAAAGAAGCTAAGAAAGAAAAAAGAAGCTAGAACTAAGAAACAAGAAATTAGATTTGATTTTCTATTTCACCGGATAGCTTTCGACTTCAAAAAGATAAAACTATGAAAACAGCTTATATCGTAAAAGCCTACCGAACTGCCGTAGGTAAAGCTCCCAAAGGAGTTTTTAGATTCAAAAGACCTGACGAACTCGCCGCAGAAACGATTCAGTTTATGATGAACGAATTGCCTGATTTCGACAAGAAACGCATCGACGATGTCATGGTGGGCAACGCGATGCCTGAAGCCGAACAAGGTTTGAACGTAGGGCGATTGATTTCATTAATGGGATTAAAAATAGAAGATGTACCTGGAGTAACAGTCAATAGATACTGTGCTTCTGGATTAGAAACGATCGGAATGGCCACCGCTAAAATCCAATCTGGTATGGCCGATTGTATTATCGCCGGTGGTGCCGAAAGCATGAGTTTTATCCCTATGGGCGGCTATAAACCCACACCAGACTACGCCGTTGCCAAAGCTGGAAACGAAGATTACTACTGGGGCATGGGATTAACAGCTGAAGCGGTCGCACAACAATACAAAGTATCCCGAGAAGATCAAGATGCTTTTGCGTTTCAGTCGCATCAAAAAGCCTTGAAAGCACAAGCAGAAGGTAAATTCGACCAACAAATAGTGCCCATTGCTATTGAGCAGACTTTCATCAATGAAAATGGCAAAAAAGAAACTAAAACTTATACGGTAACTAAAGACGAAGGACCAAGAGCCGATACTACTGTGGCAGCGCTAGGGAACTTAAAGCCTGTTTTTGCAGCAGCAGGAAGTGTCACTGCCGGGAACTCTTCGCAAATGAGTGATGGTGCGGCGTTTGTTTTAATCATGTCGGAAGAGATGGTTAAAGAATTAAACCTCACTCCTATTGCGCGCTTGGTCAACTTCGCCTCAGCGGGTGTCGAGCCAAGAATCATGGGTATTGGTCCAGTAAAAGCGATTCCAAAAGCCTTGAAACAAGCAGGATTGCAATTAAAAGATATAGATTTGATCGAATTAAACGAAGCCTTTGCTTCTCAGTCTTTAGCGGTAATTCGCGAGTTGGGCTTGAACCCTGACATCGTTAACGTTAACGGTGGTGCCATAGCCTTAGGCCATCCGTTAGGTTGTACTGGAGCAAAATTATCGGTCCAGCTGTTTGACGAAATGAAACGCCGTGGTAACAAATACGGTATCGTGAGCATGTGTGTCGGCACCGGACAAGGAAGTGCTGGGATATACGAATTGCTCTAGTTTAATGTGAGTTTCTGAAGAAGAAGAAAGAAGAAAGAAGAAAGAAGAAAGAGACAAGAAGTTGTCTAAATATGAAATGAGGTTTTTAAAAATAGACCTTTTGAATATAGTATACAAGCCATTTAAAATTATTTAGGTATGCGCCATAACTTTAAGAATTTAAAAATTTGGAATTTATCTATGGAAATAACTGCTGACATACACCAAATTTGTTTGGGATTTCCCAAATCAGAGTTGTATGGTTTAACGAGTCAGATGAATCGTGCAGCAGTATCGATTCCTTCAAACATTGCAGAAGGTTCCAATCGAAATGATAAACACTTCAAACATTATCTTGAAATAAGCTTGGGATCTTCATTTGAATTACAAACCCAACTTTTAATCGCCGCACAGTACAAGTACATTACCAATGAAAAAACAATTGAAATAGAAACTAAAATTATTGAATTTCAAAAGATGACTGCAGGTTTCCTAATGAAGTTAGATTCTAATCTTTCTTCTTGACTCTAGCTTCTTTTGTCTAAATTTTAAAAACATGAGTGATAAAATCAGAGGAGGTCAATTCCTAGTAAAAGAATCCGCTGCTGATTCGATCTTCACCCCAGAAGATTTTTCAGAAGAGCAAAAAATGATGCGCGAATCCGTAAAAGAATTCGTAGACAAAGAGATATGGGCCCACAAGGACCGTTTTGAAAAGAAAGATTTCGCCTTCACCGAAGAATGCATGCGCAAAGCAGGTGAAATGGGGTTTCTCAGCATTGCCATTCCAGAAGCTTACGGGGGCATGGGGATGGGTTTCGTGGATACCGTATTGGTTTGTGATGCTATCTCTGGAGCAACAGGGTCGTTCAGTACTGCCTATGGAGCCCATACCGGTATCGGAACGATGCCTATTACTTTATACGGAACCGAAGCGCAAAAACAAAAATACGTTACCAAATTAGCTTCAGGGGAATGGTTCGGCGCGTACTGCCTGACAGAACCAGGTGCGGGTTCGGATGCCAACTCTGGAAAAACCAAAGCAGTGCTTTCAGAAGATGGTACGCATTATAAAATCACAGGGCAAAAAATGTGGATTTCCAATGCTGGATTTTGCTCAGTTTTTATAGTTTTCGCCCGAATTGGTGACGACAAAAACATCACCGGATTCATAGTAGAAAACGATCCTACCAATGGGATTTCTATGAACGAGGAGGAACATAAATTAGGAATCCGCGCTTCTTCTACCCGCCAAGTATTCTTTAATGATACTAAAGTTCCGGTTGAAAACATGCTTTCGGAACGAGGAAATGGGTTTAAGATCGCCATGAATGCACTAAATGTGGGCCGCATCAAATTAGCTGCCGGCTGTCTTGACGCGCAAAGACGTTTGATTACTGAATCAGTGAAATACGCCAACGAACGCATTCAATTCAACACTCCGATTTCGAGCTTTGGTGCCATTCGCTATAAACTTGCAGAGATTGCGACCAGCTGTTATGCTGGAGAAAGCGCTACTTATAGAGCAACAAAAGACATCGAAGACCGCATTGCCATTAGAGAAAGTGAAGGCAGTTCTCATCAAGAAGCCGAATTAAAAGGCGTGGAAGAATTTGCTATCGAATGCTCTATTTTAAAAGTAGCCGTTTCGGAAGATTTGCAAAACTGCTCCGATGAAGGTATCCAAATCTTTGGTGGTATGGGTTTTTCCGAAGATACCCCGATGGAAAGTGCGTGGCGTGATGCCCGTATTGTCAGAATCTACGAAGGTACCAATGAAATCAACCGCATGCTTGCCGTGGGAATGTTAATCAAAAAAGCCTTCAAAGGTCATGTAGATTTATTGGGACCTGCAACAAAAGTACAAGAGGAATTGATGGGAATCCCATCGTTTGATACACCTGATTTCTCCGAATTGTTTGCCGAAGAAAAAGGAATTGTAATCAATTTAAAGAAAGCGTTCTTAATGGTAGCCGGTGGAGCCATTCAAAAATACGGTCCCGATCTAGACTCGCACCAACAATTACTCATGGCGGCTGCCGATATCTTGATTGAAATCTATATGGCCGAAAGCACTATCCTTAGAACCGAAAAATTGGTTAAAAAAGAAGGCGAAGCCAAAGTGCAAGAACAAATCGCAATGGCGAAATTGTACTTGTACCATGCCGTAGATATTATTACTCAAAAAGGAAAAGAAAGCATTATTTCGTTTGCAGAAGGCGATGAACAACGCATGATGTTGATGGGATTGCGTCGCTTTACGAAATACACCAACATGCCTAATATCGTGGCTTTAAGAGAAACCATCACTACCAAATTGGTAGCTGAAAATCAATATTGCTTCTAAGCAGGAAGAGAGTTATTAGTTAAGTTTATTATGGTTAGAAACCGCAGTTGTACCAGTTACACTGCGGTTTTTTTGTGCCACAATATTAAGCCAATGACCTCTCTCCTACTTGCTTTTCTTTTTCTTATACAAAAGCAAAATTGCCACTGCAACGTAGATTCTAAAAAAAGCACTTGACCGTCCATAAATTTGACCGCGGTCATTTTATCAAAACATCAAGAGCTTTTTATAATTTGACCGCGGTCAAATTATAAAACGACCGCGGTCAAATTTTTTAATCCTAAATACCTTTTGTATCTTTGGTTTTGTAGCGTATGAAAAATGTTTCTTTTAACTTAAAACAAACACCATGGCCATCCCGATCATTCCTGTTGGAAAAACCAATCCGAACCAGCCGCAAGCCCCGATGAAGTACTATCCTAGAGCAGTACAATCTGGGGTAATTGATTTGGAAGCTTTAAGCCAACAAATCTCCGAAAGCACGACGCTCACCGAAGCCGATTGCCAAGCCGTAATTATTAGTTTAGTACAAACCGTTTCCAAAGCTTTAGAAAACGGTCAAATTGTGCGTTTGGGGCATTTGGGTTCGTTTCAAATTAGTGTCAAAGGCAACGGCAGTGCTACTCCAGAAGAAGTGAGTGCCAGCCATGTTACTAGTAGTTCTATCCTTTACCGCCCGGGAGTTCGCTTTAAATCGATGTTGAAAAAGCTTCACTTTATCAAGAAGAAACCGTAAATTCTGTTACTAGCATCTATTTAAGGCAGTACTTGCATAAAAGCATTGGGTTGCTTATTTTCGTGAAAAAAAATATGAAATTACTTGGCATCGGGTCACGAATTGACCACCCCGAATTCGGAAAAGGAGTTGTTACCAATGTTTCTACTACGGATTATTGGGTCACTTTCATTGAAAACGGATTAGAAACCATCGCCATTGACAGCGAGTTTACCGTCATTGAAGCGGCAGAAAACGAAGTCGATACCGTTAGTTTTTTTGATGTTGAAAAAAGTTTGCTTTCCATTTTAAAGAAGTGGTCCGACATTTCTGAGATTGTTCCGATAGGCGACAAATGGAAAGGCGGTAAAATGACCCTCGATCCCGGTCAGCCCGGCCTTGCGGCTAAAGAAATTCCGATTGATGCGTTTTTTCATAAGATCATCATGGTTCGCGACCGATTGCGAGTGATGGAACAAAAGATCAACGCAAGCAACTTGGAAGAAATCGAGA
>Ga0209023_10001035_pt1 | contig 38932 bp, 41 predicted proteins | sample LakOneMetagenome_FD_187468 | JGI IMG/M metagenome (GOLD analysis project Ga0209023, IMG submission 187468) | Freshwater and sediment microbial communities from Lake Erie, Canada (SPAdes) (version 2) | ecosystem: Environmental > Aquatic > Freshwater > Lentic | place: Lake Erie, Canada...
TGGTGGGTTGGCGGCGGGCTGCTCGCGGTTTATTTTTCATCGGCTGGTCCCGTCTATTATGGCGGCACCGGTCATTCTCCTGATCCCTTTGCCCCGCTCATGTCCTATCTGCATGATGTGGACAGCCGCCTGCCGATCTGGTGCCTCAAGACACAGAAGCTTCTGTGGGATGGCTATACGGGCAAGGTGGCGGCGCTTGGGATTTCCGCTTTCCCATCGATGCACAATGGGTCCGCCGTGCTGTTTGCGATGGCGACAAGCCGGGTCTCACGGCCTGTGGGCATATTCTTCTGGTGCTATGCCGCGGTCATCCTGCTGGGTTCGGTGCATCTCGGCTGGCACTATGCGCTTGACGGCTATGCCGGCATCATCATCGGGCTTCTTGGATGGTATGCGGCGGGCATTGTTGCGCGATGGGTCCATCGCGGCCGCATGATACAGCGCTACAATGAGGAACTGGCCGCGCTTTGACGCGGCCTTGTCCGCTACTGAGGCTTGAATGCGTCGGCGCGGAGCTTGGCTTCGGCCAGTTGCTGCGGCGTCAGGGCAGCGAGCTGGCTATCGAGTTCCGCGTCGTTTCTGCCGCCGCGCTTCGCCAGCGTGTTCCACATCATTGCTGACACGGGGTCGGGCGTAATCCCGCCGCCGCCGAAGGCGTAAATCCGCGCGACGCGATTTTGCGCGATGGGATTTCCCTTCTGGGCTGCGACCAGAAGCCATTGCGTCCCGATTTTTTCGTCTTTCTTGACGCCGACGCCCTGAAAAACCAGCACGCCATAATCAAGTGCGGCGTCACTGTTGCCCTGGGCGGCCGCCTTGCCGATCCAGCTGGCGCCCGTCACGGGATTTTTCTCAACGCCGTTACCCCGCATGTAGAGCAGGCCAAGATAATACATGCCGTCGCGATTGCCCTGGTTGGCGGATGTGGTGAACCACTTTGCCGCCTCGTCCCAGTTCGGCGGGTTGTTGTAGGCGCCAGAGTTGAGGACGCCGAGATTGAATTGCGCCGCCGCATTGCCCTTTTCGGCCGCGTCGCGCACCAGCTTTTCGCCGGCCGGATAATTGACGCCGCCCATTGATCCATCAAGCTGGGCCACGCCGAGTTGCAGGATCGAATCCGTATCACCCGCCGCCGCGCCCTTGGTGAACCAGTTCATCGCAATATCAAAATCGGGGAGCTGGCCCAGCCCTTTGCGGAAGATCATGCCCATCATTGTCATGGCCTTGGCATCGCCCGCATTGGCGAGAGGCTCGGCCAATTTTTTTGCCGTGTCATAATCGTGCTTGTCGTAAGCCGCCTGCGCATCGGCAAAGCCATCGGCGAAAGCCGGGGTGGCGGTCAGCAGGAAGGCGAGAAGGGCGAGGGTGCGTTTCATGGCTTTTTCAGGCGCTCGGTTAGGGCCGCGATGATCTGTTTCGCCATGGCGGGGCTTTCCCACATGGCGGCGGCGGGGCGGATAAAGTCCGGATTCTGCGGCAGCAATGTGTCCAGTGCAACGGCATCGACGGGATCCCAGGCGACGCAGGGAATTTCAAAGAATTCGACCCACCATTTCACCAGGGGTTCACCGCCAACCAGGGGAGCCGTCTGGGACAGCGCCACGTAATCCGCACCGGCCTCCGCCGCTTCCATCGCAGCATGGCGGGAGTCACCCGCAAGAGCCCCGACAATGCCGTTCTTGCCCAGGATTTTGCGCGCATCGGCAATCACCCGCGACTCGCCCGCAACCTGTGCGCCATCGGCCCCGGCTGACACGGCATTGCGGGCGTCACCGAACAATACGGCGACGCCCAATGATTGGGCGAGCGCCACCTGATCCTTGCTCAAACCCGCAGGCGCGAGAAGGCTCGCCACATCCCCCGCTTCGCAGGCTGCCGTCAGGCAATCCGCGAAAAGAGCAGGCAGCGGTTCGGGCGCGACGAGGAAAAGACGCGGGATCAGGCCGCCTTCTCCAGAGATTGTGCCCATTTGCCTTCAGCGGCGAGGGCGTTCATTTGAGCGCGGTGGGCGAAAGCCTTGCGGCCTGCATCCACATTCGCCGCCTTGCCGCCCCACGCCTTCAGGGCATCTGCCTGCAGGGCGCGGCCATAGGAAAAGGTGAGTTTCCACGGCAGGGGGCCTGCGGCATTCATCAGGCTCAAATGGGCGGTCGCATCCTCACTCGATTGGCCGCCGGACAGGAAGGCGATGCCCGGAACGGCGGCGGGCACGCACCGCTTCAAAACCATGAGCGTCTTTTCGGCCACTTCCTCGCGGCTTGCCTGCTTCGGGCACTTCTTGCCGGAAATCACCATGTTGGGCTTGAGGATGATGCCCTCGAGCTTCACGCCCGCATAATAAAGCTGCTGGAACTGTTCCTTCAGCGCCCATTCGGTGACCTCGGCGCATTTGTCGATGTCGTGGTCGCCATCCATCAGCACTTCGGGTTCAACCATGGGCACGATGCCGCCAACCTGGCAGATCGCGGCATAACGCGCGAGGGCCTGCGCGTTGGCATTGATCGCATTGAAGGAGACGCGGCCGTTGACGATGTCGATGACGGCGCGCCATTTGGCAAATTCAGCGCCGAGCTTCGCATATTCCGCCACGCGGTCGGCCAGGCCGTCGAGGCCTTCGGTCACCGTTTCGCCGGGGCAAAAGGGCAGGGGCTTGGGGCCCTTGTCGAGCTTGATGCCGGGCACGGCGCCCGTGGCCTTGATCATGTCGACCAGCGGTGTGCCGTTCTTCGCCTTCTGGCGGATCGTCTCGTCAAACAGAATGACGCCGGAGATATAGGATTTCATCGCATTCGTGGCGCCGAACAGCATCTCGCGGTAATCGCGCCGGTTTTCTTCGGTCGATTCCAGCTTGATGGATTCAAAACGCTTGGTGATCGAACCGGTGCTTTCATCAGCGGCGAGGATGCCCTTGCCGGGGGCGACCATGCGATTGGCGATCCCATTCAGTTTCTCGATATTCATTTTCCTGTCTCCTCCAGAGCCTTCACACCCGGCAGCACCTTGCCCTCAAGCCATTCGAGGAAGGCACCGCCCGCGGTTGAAACATAAGTAAAGTCGTGCACCACTTTCGCGTGGTTGAGGGCGGCCACCGTATCACCGCCGCCCGCGACGGAAATCAGCTTCTTCGCCTTGGTGCGCTCGGCCGCATGGGTAGCTGCCGCGACCGTTGCCGCATCAAAAGGCTCCATCTCGAACGCGCCCAGCGGTCCGTTCCACACCAGCGTATGGGCATCGTCGATGGCCGAACGGATGCGATCGATTGAAAGGGGCCCCAAGTCGAGGATCATGCCATTGGCCGGTATGGCATCCACGCCGTAATCATGACTCTGCGCGTGCGCCTTGAATTCATTTGCCACGATGACGTCAACCGGCAGGATGATGGCGCAGCCGGACTCTTCCGCGGTCTTCAGTATGCCGCGCGCCGTGTCGGCCATGTCCTTTTCCGCCAGCGATTTTCCGACGCCATGGCCTTGCGCATAGAGAAACGTGTTCGCCATGGCGCCGCCGATGACCAGCGCATCCACCTTTTTCACGAGATTGCCAAGAAGATCGAGCTTGGTCGAAACCTTGGCGCCGCCGACAATGGCGATCACCGGGCGCTTGGGGGCTTCAAGTGCCGCGCTGAGGGCTTTGAGTTCCGCCTCCATGGCGCGGCCGGCATAGGCGGGCAGCAGCTTCGCCACGCCCTCCGTCGAAGAGTGCGCGCGGTGGGCGGCGGAGAAGGCATCGTTCACATAGATGTCGCCCAGGCCTGCAAGCATCCTGGAAAATGCCGCGTCGTTTTTCTCTTCGCCGCCGTGATAGCGGGTGTTTTCCATCAGCACGCATTCGCCTGGTTTCACGTCGACCTTGGGCGCCGACTGCCAGTCGGTGAAGACGAAGCGCACGGGATGGCCGAGCGCCTTTTCGAGAGGGGGGGCTATGGGCTTCAGTGACATTTCCGGAACGACCGTGCCCTTGGGCCGGTCGAAATGCGCGATGACGATGAGCGCGCCGCCCTTGTTCAGGATTTCCCGCAGCGTCGGCGCCACACGGTCGATGCGCGTCGTGTCGGTCACTACGCCATTGGCGACCGGCACATTGAGATCGACGCGGCAGACAACCCGTTTGCCTTTGAGATTCACGTCATCGAGCGTGCGGAACGAGGCCATGGCCGTCTCCTATTTCAGCGCAGCGGCGACCGCGGCTTCGGCGGTGATTCCGAATTCCTTGTAGAGTACTTCCGCCGGAGCGGAGGCGCCAAAGCCTGTCATGCCGATGAACGTTCCGTCCACGCCGATGAACGGATCCCAGCCCGTGCGCACGCCCGCCTCGATGGCGATGCGCGTCTTCTCGGTTCCGAGAATTTTGGCCTGATAGGATTTGTCCTGGGCGTGGAAGCGCTCCATCGACGGCACGGAGACGACACGCGTGGGTTTGCCTTTGGCATCGAGCTGTTCTTTCGCCGCGATGGCGATTTCCACTTCCGAGCCGGTGGCGAAGATCACCACCTCAGATTTCTTGCCCGATGGCGCGATGTCATAGGCGCCCAGCCCGCAGAGGTTTTCCGCGACATAGCTCAGGCGCGCGGGCTTCAGCTTCTGGCGGGTGAGCACGAGGATGCTCGGGTGGGTGGTATCCTTCAGCGCCAGCTGCCAGCATTCCACCGCTTCCACCGCATCGCAGGGGCGATAGGTGATGAGGTTGGGTATCACCCGCAGCGCAGCCAGATGCTCCACCGGCTGATGCGTTGGGCCATCTTCGCCAAGGCCGATCGAGTCATGCGTCATCACGTAGATCACGCGTTGGTGCATGAGGGCGGAGAGGCGGATCGCCGGGCGGCAATAATCGGTGAAGCACAGGAAGGTGCCGCCATAGGGGATGACGCCGCCGTGGAGCGCCATGCCATTCATGGCCGCCGCCATGCCGTGCTCGCGGATGCCGTAATAGATATAGCGGCCGCCATAGTCCGCGGCGTTGAGCGGCTTCAGGTCTTTCGACTTGGTGTTGTTGGAGCCGGTGAGGTCGGCAGAGCCGCCGATGGTTTCCGGCACCACGGGATTGATGACATCAAGCGCGTTCTGCGAGGAATTGCGCGTGGCGATCCAGGGCGGATTTTTCGCCAGCTCCTGCTTGTAGGCGGAAATAATGTCATCGAAATTAGACGGCAGTTCATCATTGTAGAGCCGGGTGAATTCGTCCTTGTTGCCGGATGCGGCGAGGCGCTTTTCCCAGGCGGCGCGATCAGCGCCACCGCGTGAGCCGGCGGCCCGCCACGGGTCCATCACGCTGTTGGGCACCACGAAGGGCGGATATTCCCAGCCCAGTGCCTTGCGCGCCACGGCAATTTCTTCCGCGCCAAGCGGAGAGCCATGCACGGCCGACGTGCCCTGCTTGTTGGTGGCGCCGAAGCCGATGATGGTCTTGCAGGCGATGAGGGTCGGCTTGTCGGACGTCTGCGCTTTGGCCAATGCCGAGGCGATCTCGGTGGCGTTCAGGCCATCCACCATCATGGTGTTCCAGTTGGCGGAGGCGAAGCGGGCGAGCTGGTCGGTCGAGTCCGACATCGAAAGCTTGCCGTCGATCGAGATATTATTGTCGTCCCACAGCACGATCAGGTTCTTGAGCTTGAGATGCCCCGCCAGCGTGATCGCTTCCTGCGAAATGCCTTCCATCAGGCAGCCGTCACCGGCCAGAACATAGGTCTTGTGGTTGACGAGATCGTCGCCGAATTTGGCGTTGAGATGGCGCTCGGCAATGGCGAAACCCACGGAATTCGCAATGCCCTGGCCAAGGGGGCCGGTGGTGGTTTCAATGCCGGAGGCGTGGCCGTATTCGGGGTGGCCCGCCGTCTTCGATCCCCATTGGCGGAAATGCTCGATCTGGTCGATGGTCATGTCCTCGTAGCCGAGGAGATAGAGCAGCGAATAGAGCAGCATGGAGCCGTGGCCGGCGGAGAGGATGAAACGGTCGCGGTCCGGCCATTTGGGATCGGCAGCGTCGAATTTGAGGAACTGGGTGAACAGGACGGTCGCCACGTCGGCGCAGCCCATGGGGAGGCCAGGATGGCCCGAGTTGGCCTTCTGGACCGCATCCATCGACAGGGCGCGGATGGCGTTGGCCATGGTACGGGTCTGTTCGGGTGAAATGCTGCTCATGTCTCGGGGGTCCTCGGACGGCGGTTCAGGGGTTGGCACCTGATAACACCCGGTGCCCGAGAGTCAATTGCAGACGGTGCAAAACCTTTCCCCGCAATTGCCATGCCCTTGCTCCAGGATGCACATGTGTTATCAACAGCAAGACATGAGAGATTCTCGTGTGTTGCCAGGGGCATTGATGGCAGACACTGATAAACTGGTTGAAGCCTTGCGGCGGTTCGATACGGCGTTGCAGAGATTTGAGGCGGCGGCGGACCGCCGTCATGATTCCGAGCAGCGCGCGGCCGCCCTGGCGGGTGAGGCGGACGCGCTCCGCAAGGATCGTTCCAAGCTTGCCAATGAACTCGATCTCGTGCGCCACAAGGCTTCCGAGCTGGTGGACACAAGCAAGCAGGCGGCGGGCAAGATCGATGCCGCCATGTCACGCATCCGCGCTGTTCTTCATTCGAACAGCGGAGACTGATCCATGGCTCATGTGATCGTCGAAGTGAATGGCCGGCCCTACACAATGCAGTGCCCGGACGGCGAGGAGGATCACCTCCGCGAACTGGCGCGCCTGCTCGACAGCGAGGTCACCCGCATCAAGCAGAGTGTCGGATCGGTGGGTGATATCCGCATTCTGGTGATGTCCGGCCTCATGGTTGCGGACCGTCTGTCGGAAGCGATCCGCCGCATCGAGGTATTGGAAGAGGAAACACAGGCGCTACGCGCCGCCCACGCAGCGCTCGAGGAACAGGTGACCGACAAGCTCACCTCCGCCGCCATCCGGCTGGAAGCGGTAGCGCGGGATTTGGGCTGACAAAGTCCGGCCGCGGCCGAGGAGGGCAATGAATGAGTATTGTTGTCACCGGCGATGAGAAGAACGCCTATCATTATCACGATGTGTTCCGCGAAGATATCTATGATCTGGTCCCTCCCGACGGAACGGAGATTGCCACGTTCGGATGCGGGCGCGCCAAAACCGAAGAACGGCTGGTGCATGAGGGGCGAATGGTTTATGGCTTCGATATTTCCGAAGAAGCCATCGCGACGGCAAAAACACGCCTGAGTTCGGCTCAGAGGATCGAGCCCGGCAATTACTCGCCCATGCCCCGGCATTCGGTGGACGGGCTCATCCTCGCCGATGTCATCGAGCACTTGCCGGATGGCAAGGAGGCGCTGGCGGCGCTTTCGGATATGGTGCGGCCGGGTGGCTGGGTGGCGATCAGTGTACCGAACATGCGCTACTATGGCGCTGTATGGACCTATCTGGTTGGTGGAGACTGGCCGGAACAATCGGTAGGTCTTTTCGACAGGACGCATCTGCAGTTCATGACCCACAAGCGGCTGGACCGCTGGGCTCGGGAGGCGGGGCTTCAACGCGAATATGTCCGGAACTGTTATTACTTCACCTTCATCCGCCGCAATATCGAACGGGTGCTGGACCGCGCTAGCTTCGGCCTCATGAAAAGCTTCCTGTATCTCGAGGTGGAAGCGCGCTATCGCAAACCATCTTCCGTCTGATCCATTCGATTCATTTCATAAGGACTGCTCGGACGCGCTGGATTTTTCACCGGCGCGGGACTAGATAGGGTCTTGGCGGGCTGCCCGGTTCGTTTGGGGATTTTATTCCCTGGGGCCTATGCGATTCTGATTGGGAGCTGTCCCTGTGCCTGGCCGTGGCCTCGCATATACGGCGCCCACCTACGTAAGTAGGGACCCGGGATTGCACTTTCCCGACGGCCCATGGTGGCTCGCCGCTTTCACGTCCGGACGGTTCCATGGATATTGCAGAGATCAAGCGGAAGGCGCGGGGCGAGGCGTCGCGGCGCCGTGCGGTGGCCCATGAAGCCCAGCATGAGGCGGCCAAGCACGCGCTGGCTGAGCGCGGGCTGCCGTTTCCCCGTCAGCCGCATCACAAGGTCGTCTCGGGGTTCTTTCCCTACAAAAGCGAGATTTCGACGCTGCCGCTGCTCAAGCGATTGCAGGGCGAGGGCTGGCAGATCGCCATGCCGGTGGTGATGGGCGAGGGGCTGCCGCTCACTTTTCGCGCCTGGTCGCCGGGTGACCCCACGGTGCCCGGCGTGTGGAATATTCCCGTTCCGGCGGAAACGTCTCCGGAGGTTTTTCCCGACGTGCTGCTGGTGCCCATGCTGGCCTTCGACAACGCAGGCTACCGGCTTGGCTATGGCGGCGGATTTTATGACCGCACGCTGGTGAAACTGCGGGCGCTGAAGCCGGTGACGGCGGTGGGTGTTGCCTATGCGGACCAGCAGGTGGAGCGGGTTCCGCGGGCTGACTATGACCAGCCTCTGGACCATGTGATGACCGAGAAAGACACCTTCTCGTGCGGCTGATCTTTCTGGGCGACATTGTCGGCAAGACGGGCCGCGACGCGGTGCTGCGCGAATTGCCGCTTCTGCGCGAACGCTATTCGCCCGACCTCGTGGTGGTGAACGGCGAAAATGCCGCGCATGGTTTCGGCATCAGCGAAGACATTTTCCTGAAACTGGTGGCAGCCGGGGCGGATGTGGTGACGCTCGGCAATCACGCCTTCGACCAGCGCGATACGCTGATCTACATCGAGCGCCATCCCGCCCTTTTGCGCCCGGCGAACTGGCCGGCCGGATGCCCGGGCCGGGGCAGCGCGCTGATCGACACCGCGTCAGGGCGCCGCGCGCTCGTCATCAACGCCATGGGCCGCGTCATGATCGACCCGATGCTGGATGATCCTTTTCCGGTTATCGCAAAGGAACTCGATGCCTGTCCGCTGGGGCAGGCCTGCGATGCGGTGCTGCTCGACTTTCACGCCGAGGTCTCGTCCGAAAAAATGGCGATGGGCCATTTCTGCGACGGGCGCGCCAGCCTGGTCGTCGGCACCCATACGCACACCCCATCCGCCGATCATCAAATCCTGCCTGGGGGCACGGCCTATATGACCGATGCCGGCATGTGCGGCGACTATGACTCGGTGATCGGCATGGACAAGCAGGAGCCGCTGACGCGGTTTCTCCGCAAACTGCCCGTTGAGCGATTCAGGCCTGCGGAAGGGCCGGCCACGGTTTGTGGCGTGGCGGTTGAAACCGACGATGCGTCAGGTCTTGCGCTCAAGGTGGCGCCCATCCGGATCGGCGGCCGTCTCTCGCCCGCCGAAGTGCCCTTCTGGTAAGATATGATATTAATTCTTTTCATGAGATAGAAATTCTCAAGTGACAGGCCGCCGCAAGCCGCTAGTATATTGTGCAACGCTTATAAAATAGGCCGCGCGCGGATTTGCCCACAGGGTTGAGGCTGATCTGACAAGGCGGAAAGCGTGAAAAGGGGAGGACGTCCATCTTGTTGCGTGCGCTGCTTTGCAGCATACGCCGTCCATTGGTGTCCTCCAGCAATGAACATGGCCGGGTGGTCCGGCTCATCAGGAGGACGTCTCAGGTATGAAGAAACTTTCAGTCGCTTTGAGTGCCGCATTGTTGGCCGGCACCGCTTTTGTTGCCACCGCGCGAGCGGGTGACGACATCACTATCACGTCTTGGGGCGGCGCCTATCAGGACAGCCAGCGCAAGGCCTTTTTCGACCCCTACACCGCGGCTGGCAACAAGGTCACCGAAGCCGAGTACAATGGCGAAATTGCCAAGCTCCGCGCCATGGTGGAAGCCAAGAATGTGACGTGGGATGTGGTCGACGTTGACACGCAGACGGCTCTCGCGGCCTGCGCCGAAGGGACGCTCGAAACCATCGACTGGAACAAGCTTGGCCTTGACCGTTCCAAGTACATTGGCGCCGACATCCAGGATTGCGCCATTCCGAACATCATCTATTCGACGGTGATCGCCTACGACACCACGAAGCTCAATCCGGCGCCGACGAAGATGGACGATCTCTTCGATCTCCAGAAGTTCCCGGGCAAGCGCGCGCTGCAGAAGAGCCCCTTCGTCAACCTCGAATGGGCGCTGATCGCCGATGGCGTTGCGCCGGCGGATGTCTACAAGGTGCTGGGCACGCCGGAAGGCGTGGACCGCGCGTTCAAGAAGCTCGACACCATCAAGAAGGACGTCGTCTGGTGGGAATCGGGCGCCCAGCCGCCGCAGCTTCTGGCTGACGGGCAGGTGGTGCTCGCGTCGGACTGGAACGGCCGCTTCTATGCCGCGGTGAAGACCGACAAGAAGCCCTTCAAGATCATCTGGGACCGTCAGGCTCCGGATTGGGACTGGTGGTCTATCCCCAAGGGCACGCCCAAGCTGGAAGCGTCTTACGCCTTCCTGAAATATGCTTCCGACGCGCAGCGCATGGCGGATCAGACCAAGTATATTTCCTATGGCCCGTCGAACAAGGATTCGAGCCCGCTGGTGGACCCGAATATCCTTCCCGACCTGCCCACCGCGCCGGATAATATGAAGACGGTGCTGGCTGTGGACCCGCAATTCTGGGCCGATCACGGCGATGAACTGCGCGAGCGGTTCAACGCCTGGCTCGCCCAGTAATTACGCACGCAGAGGAGACGGCCAAGGCCGTCTCCTTTTTAAGTTCACGGTTTGTGAGGGGACAACCGGAATGACGATGGCGGCTGAAGCCAAGGTAAGTGATGGCATCATGCGCGCGGCAGATGGCACGCCGCTCAAGACCAGATTGCGGCGCGCCGAGCGCCGGGAAAAAGTCAAAGCACTTGGCCTCGTGGCCCCGCTTTTCCTGTTTATCGTGCTGACCTTCCTCACCCCTATTGTGGTGATGCTCTATAATGCGATCTACGATCCGGACATTGCCGAGAACCTTCCTCAGACCGTCAGCATACTGAAGGATTGGGATGGCAAGGAACTCCCCGGGGAGCCGGTGTTTGCCGCTCTCGCCTCCGATCTCAAGACAGCGCAGAAAGACAAGACGATCGCGCTTGTCGGCAAGCGCCTGAACTATGAAATTTCCGGTATCCGTTCGAAAATCCTCTCCTCCGGCCGCAAGGCCGCCACGCTTGAGACAGGGCCTTACAAGGAAGCCATGATCGGCATTGATCCGATCTGGGGCGATGTCGAAACCTGGTCCACCATCAAGCGCAGCGGCAGTTCATACACGCCGTTCTATATTTTGAGCATGCTCGATATGCGGCAAAGCGCGGACGGTTCGCTTGAGCATGTGCCGGCAGACCGCGCCATCTATGTGGATGTATTGATGCGGACGCTCGGCATTGCCTTGCTGGTTACCGTGTGCACGCTGGTTCTGGGCTATCCTGTTGCCTATATGCTGGCGACGACTCCGCAGAAAACAGCCAGCATCCTGATGATCTTCGTGCTGCTGCCGTTCTGGACATCGCTCCTCGTGCGCACCACCGCGTGGACCATCCTCATGCAGGATGGCGGCGTCTTCGCGCAGATGCTGAATTTCACCGGCATCACCTGGCTGCTCGACACGCTTGGTCTCGCCGACGGCACGCCGCAGCTGTTCAAGACGCGCTTCGCGACGGTGATTGCGATGACGCACATCCAGCTGCCGTTCACGCTTCTGCCGATTTACAGCGTGATGAAAACAATCTCGCCCACTTACATGCGCGCCGCGAAATCATTGGGCGGAACGCCGTTCTATTCCTTCATGCGGGTTTATGTGCCGCAGACGCTTCCGGGCGTGGCCGCGGGCTGCCTTCTCACCTTCATCCTGTGCCTGGGCTACTACATCACGCCTGCGCTGGTGGGCGGCCCGACAGACCAGATGGTGTCCGGCTTCATCGCCGACGCGATCAACCGTGAAAACAACTGGGGCAAGGCTTCCGCACTCGGTGTCATCCTGCTGATCGCCACGCTGATCCTCTATTACATCTACAACAAGCTGGTCGGCATCGACCGGATGAAGCTGGGATAATCGCCATGGCTGTTCCCTCTTATTTCACCACAGGCGAAAAAGTCGCTCACTACAGCGTGCGTGTTTATGTGGGCCTGGTCCTGCTGTTCCTGATTGCGCCGATCATCGCCATCATGCCGCTGTCGTTCAATTCGGAGAGCTTCTTCAGCTATCCGATGCCGGGCTATTCGCTGAAATGGTACAATGATTTCTTTTTCAACGAGCGCTGGATCAGTGCGGTCAAGCTCAGCGTGATCGTGGCCTTCGCCACCACGGTGCTGGCCACCACCCTGGGAACGCTTGCGGCGCTCGGCCTGTCGCGCGCCAATTTCCCGGCCCGTGCCTCGGTCATGGCAGTGCTGATTTCGCCGATGATTGTGCCCGTCATCATTTCTGCCGTGGGCATGTTCAAGTTCTATTCGAGCGTCGGCGTTGCCGGGTCCTTGCCGGGGATCATCCTCGCACATACCGCCCTGGCGACGCCCTTCGTGGTCATCACCGTGACCGCCACGCTGATGGGATTCGACCGCACGCTGATGCGGGCCGGGGCAAGCCTTGGCGCCGCGCCTCACACGGTGTTCTTCAAGGTGGTTCTGCCGCTCATTCTTCCGGGCATGATTTCGGGCGCGCTGTTTGCCTTCGCCACGTCGTTTGACGAAGTTGTGGTGGTGCTGTTTCTGGCCAGCCCCGAGCAGCGCACGCTGCCGCTGCAAATGTTCTCCGGCATCCGCGAACAGATCAGCCCCACCATCACGGCGGCGGCAACCGTCCTGGTGCTGTTCTCAACAGCCCTTCTGGTGACGGTTGAATTGCTGCGCCGGCGGTCGGAACGGCTCCGGGGAATCCGGAGCTAGGTCAACTCGCGGTTTTGCGGACGAGGGGGACTGGAGAACTTGCAGGTCCCGCCGCCACGGCGAGGCGGTCCATGGCCGAAAGCGCCTGAGTGAGGGCATTGGCGGCCTGGGCTTCGTTTCCGGCGCGCATTGCGTCTGCACCTGCAGTCAGAGTCCGCTCGGCCGTCCGGGACAGGTCGCTCAATGTGCTGATGGCGCCGAAAAGACGGCCCGAGGGCGCCATATCGGCCAGGCTTCGGACATGCCGCAGTGCCGAGGACGCGGCGGTGCCCGCCATTCCTTCCGCCGCACAGGAAAGTTCTGTCACCAGACCGTGCCGAAACGTCATACGCATACTCCCACACAAGATGGCGCGAAGCTTGAACCTGCCCGGCTTAAGGAGGGGTTAAGCGGCTTGTTTTGCAGGAGGCGCCCCGTCTATAAGGCCCCGCATCCGAACATTCCGAGGACGACATGGCAGGCCATTCGCAATTCAAGAACATCATGCACCGCAAGGGCAAGCAGGACAAAATGCGGTCCAAGATATTCTCGAAGCTGGCGCGCGAAATCACCGTGGCGGCCAAGGCCGGCATCCCCGACCCTTCCGCCAATGCGCGCCTCCGCCTTGCCATCCAGAACGCCCGCGCCGAAAACCTGCCCAAGGACAATATCGAGCGCGCCATCAAGAAGGCGCAAGGCGGCGATGCCGAGAACTATGACACGGTGCGTTATGAGGGCTATGGCCCGGGCGGCGTTGCCGTCATCGTCGAGGCGCTCACCGACAATCGCAACCGCACAGCCTCCAATGTGCGCGCGCAGTTCACCAAGTTCGGCGGCAATCTGGGGGAATCGGGTTCGGTCTCCTTCATGTTCACGCGGGCGGGAGAAATCATCTACCCCGCCGCCAAGGCCTCAGCGGACGCCATACTGGAAGCGGCAATCGACGCGGGTGCTGATGATGCAGAGTCCGATGAGGAAGGCCACACGATCACCTGCGCCTTTGAATCCATCGGCGAAGTTTCCTCGGCACTTGCCGCCAAGTTCGGCGATGCGGACAGCGTGAAGGCGGTGTGGAAGCCGCAGACCATGACGCCGGTTGACCAGGAAAAGGCCGAGAGCCTGATGAAACTCGTCGATGCGCTGGACGAGGATGATGATGTGCAGGTGGTGTTCTCCAACGCCGACATTCCTGACGATGTGATGGCCAAGCTCAACGCCGCCTGATCTGTTAATCTCAGCCTATGGTGCGAATCATCGGCATTGATCCCGGCTTGCGCAACACCGGCTGGGGTATCATCGAGCAGGACGGCCAGCGGCTGTCCTATATCGCCGATGGGGCGCTCCATTCCGATCCTGCCGCCGATCTTGCCCAGCGCCTGCACCAGATTCACAGCCAGCTTCTGGCGGTCCTTCGTGATTTCGCGCCGGACGAGGCAGCAATTGAGGAAACTTTCGTCAACAAGGATGCGCGTGCCACGTTGAAGCTGGGGCAGGCGCGGGGCGTGGTGCTGCTGGCGCCCGCCATCATCGGCATCGCGGTCGCCGAATATGCGCCCAACATGATCAAGAAATCCGTCGTGGGCGCGGGACATGCGGAGAAAGACCAGGTGAAGCACATGGTGCGCCTGCTGCTGCCGCGGGCAGAGATGAACACCGCCGACTCCACCGATGCACTGGCCATCGCCATCTGCCACGCCCATCACCGTCGCTCTTCGGCGCTGGCGGCCGTGCTGGCGCGTTCTTGACTTGTTCACGTTTTGCGGGTAGGTATTACTCGAAAGGTATTACCATGCGCATCACCAGCAAAGGCCAAGTGACCATCCCGAAAGAGGTTCGGGATCAGGCCGGTATTGACCAGAAATCCGATCTGGAAATCGCCTTTCGAAACGGCGAGGTGGTGATCCGCAAACGTCCGCAAGATGATAGCGAGCGGGAACGCCGCAGGCGGCAATTCCGGGATTGGCTGGCGGGCTCGGCTGGTGTCGCCGATGGCGAGATGACCGCGGATGAAATTCTTGAGGAAACGCGGGGGCCTTTTAATGACCTCGACCCTCGTTGACTCGAATGTGCTGATTGATGTGTTCGAACGCGATCCCGTCTGGTTTGATTGGTCGGCACGCATGCTTGAGATGGTTCGGGAGGACGGCCCGCTGATTTTGAATGTCGTGGTGGCGTCTGAGGTGGCGCGGGCCTTCAAATCGGAAAAGCTGTTCGAGGGGATTTTCTCGCAGCCGATGTTTGCGCGCGAAGAGATTCCGTGGGAGGTGGCATTCCGTTCGAGTGTCGCCCATGCGGAGTACCGGCGGCGCGGCGGTATGTGCGAACGGACCTTGCCGGATTTTCTGATCGGCAGCCACGCCGCGACGCGCGGGCACCGGTTGTTGACGCGTGACGCAGCGCGCTATCGCACGTATTTTCCCGAAGTCGAAGTTCTGGCGCCGGATACGCACCCATGATCGGAAAGCTGAAAGGCCGGATCGATTCCGTTGGCGCGGACTGGGTGATCGTCGATGTGGGCGGTGTGGGCTATCATGTCTTCTGTTCCGCCAAGACACTGGCCGCGTTGCCGCCTGGTGAATTTGCCGAGGTTCACACCGAGATGCTGGTGAGCCAGGACCTGATCCGCCTTATCGGTTTCGCCACGCTCCATGAGCGCGAATGGTTCAGGCTGCTTCTCTCCGTGCAGGGGGTGGGCACCAAGGTGGCGCTGGCCATTCTCTCCACGCTTTCGGCGACGGAAATCGGCAATGCCATTGCACTTCAGGATAAGGCGATGATCGGCCGTGCCAATGGCGTGGGCAAGAAGCTGGCGGAACGTATCGTGCTGGAACTGAAAGACAAGGTGCCAAGTCTTGCCGCGTCCGATCCAGGTCTGGCGCGCGTGGTCGCCGATCTCGATGCGCCCAAACCATCCACCGTCACCGATACGGTTTCAGCCCTTGTCAATCTGGGCTACGGGCAGGCGCAGGCTTCCCTAGCTGTCGCTGCGGCGATCAGGAAGCTGGGCGATGATCAGCCTACGGAGAAACTGATCCGCGCCGCGCTGCGCGAACTGGCGGTGTCATGACAACCCGGCTGGTTGATCGCGAGAAACGCGGCGAGGATGCGGCGGATGCTGCGATACGCCCGCAGCGTCTTGATGATTTCATCGGGCAGGCCAAGGCAAAGCAGAACCTGCGCGTCTTCATCCAGGCAGCGAAGGCGCGCGGCGAGGCGCTGGACCATGTGCTGTTCGCAGGTCCCCCCGGCCTTGGCAAGACGACGCTGGCGCAGATCATGGCGCGGGAACTGGGCGTGAATTTCCGCGCCACCTCTGGCCCCGTCATCGTCAAGGCGGGCGATCTCGCGGCGCTGCTCACCAATCTGGAAGAGCGCGATGTTCTGTTCATCGACGAGATTCACCGCCTGAGCCCGGCGGTGGAAGAGGTGCTTTATCCGGCGATGGAGGATTTCCAACTCGATCTCATCATCGGCGAAGGGCCCGCGGCCCGCTCAGTGCGAATTGATCTCGCCAAATTCACGCTGGTGGGCGCCACCACGCGCACAGGGCTTCTGACGACACCGCTCCGTGACCGGTTCGGCATTCCGGTGCGGCTTGATTTCTATTCCGATGAGGAACTGCTGGAAATCGTGAAGCGCGGCGCGCGGGTGATGCAGGTGGCGATTGCCGAGGAAGGCGCTGCCGAAATTGCCCGGCGTTCACGCGGGACGCCGCGCATCGCAGGCCGGCTGTTGCGCCGTGTGCGCGATTTTGCCGAGGTAGCGGGCGTTCACACCATAGACCGCGCCGCGGCGGACAAGGCCTTGCGCAATCTCGATGTGGACGCACGGGGGCTTGATGCGCTGGATCATCGCTATCTCACCTGCATCGCCGTGAACTTTGGCGGCGGGCCGGTGGGAATAGACACGATTGCCGCCTCTCTTTCGGAAGCGCGTGATGCCATCGAGGATATTGTTGAGCCTTACCTCCTGCAGCAGGGATTTCTGAATCGCACACCGCGTGGGCGGCTTCTGACACCGCATGCCTTCCGCCATCTGGGCCTTGCGGTGCCGCAGCGCGCTGACATCACGCAAGGCGTTCTGCCGCTGGGCGAAGATGATGACTGAAAGGCTGGCAGGCGAATTCCGCGATGGCGCACATTGGCTGCCGCTTCGTGTCTATTATGAAGACACGGATGCGGGCGGCATCGTCTATCATTCCAACTATCTCAAATATTGCGAGCGTGGCCGCACCGACTGCCTCAGGCTGCTGGGCATCCACCACAGCCGGCTTGATGGCCTGGCCTTCGTGGTGCGTCGCATGACATGTGACTTTCTCATGCCTGCCCGGCTGGATGACCTGCTCGAGGTTGAAACCCGCATGATCGAGGTGGGTGGGGCGCGTGTCGTTCTGGCGCAGCGTGTCCTGAAAGGCCGGGAGGCGCTGTTTGCCGCCGATGTGACGGTTGCGCTTGTGGATGGGGCGGGGCGGCCCCGGCGCCTGCCCAAAGAGATGGCGAACCTTCTCAAATTGCCTCTCTGAATCAGAGATTTAACCCCGGCTTAACCATAAACCCGGCAAACAGGGATGGCATGGGCCGATTGTGGCCCGGCATTGCGTCGGTCGCGGGCCAAAAGGCCCGAATCGCCGCAGTTTCGACAGATTTGACCTGTTTCTCGGCCCCTTCTCCTAAGAGATGGGTGCCGCGACTGACGCCGAAGGCTTCGGAACAGGCTTCGGCGTGGGGTAAGGAAAGCATGGATCCGGTTACAACAGATACCGTCGCTCAAGGCGGCCATATCTCCATCTGGCATCTGGTGTGGCAGGCGAGTTTTCCGGTTCAGCTTGTCATGCTGGGGCTGGCGCTCGCGTCCATCTGGGGATGGGCGATCATCATTGAAAAGTTTTTCGCCTTCCGCCGCATGAACGCCGCCAATGACCGGTTCGAGCAGAGCTTCTGGTCGGGGCAATCGCTGGAAGATCTTTATCTGGCGCTCGGCAACCGCACGAACATCGGCCTCGCGGCGATTTTTATGGCGGCAATGCGCGAATGGAAGCGCAGCCAGGATGCGGCGATGCGGGCCGGCTTTCAGGGCGTGCAGAAGCGCATCGAGAAGGTGATGGACGTGCAGATCCAGAAGGAGATGCATGACGTTGAATCGCGGTTGCTGTTTCTCGCCACCACCGGTTCGGCGGCTCCCTTCATCGGTCTTTTCGGCACGGTGTGGGGCATCATGACGTCATTCCAGGCCATCGCCAATTCGCAGAACACCAATCTGGCCGTCGTGGCGCCGGGCATCGCGGAGGCGCTTTTCGCCACCGCCATCGGCCTTGTTGCCGCCATACCGGCGACAATCTTCTACAATATGTACACTGCGGATGCAGGGCGGATCGGGGCGCGGCTGGAAAACTTCGCCGATGAATTTTCCGCGATTATTTCGCGCCAGCTTGATGAGCGGGTCTGAGGATGGGTGCAGCAGCAGGGGGAGCGAAGGGCGGTTACACCGGGCGCAATTCGCGCCGCAGGTCCGGCGGCCGGGTGATGAGCGACATCAACGTCACGCCGATGGTGGACGTGATGCTGGTGCTGCTGATCGTCTTTATGGTGGCCGCTCCTCTGATGACGGTGGGCGTTCCCATCGAACTTCCCAAGACGCAAGCCAAGCAACTCGACAGCCATGATGAGCCGATCGCCATTACGGTGAAGGCTGACCGCACGCTGTTCCTGCAGGAAAGCCCGATCACGCTCGATGCGCTGTCGCCCAAGCTGCTGGCCATCGCCAAGCAGGGCTATGACGAACAGATTCTGGTGCGCGCCGACACCAACGTGCCCTATGGCGCGGTAATGGAGGTGATGGGCGTTCTGAATTCCGCCGGCTATCACAAGATCGGCCTCGTTACCGGCAATGGACAGGACAAGCCCAAGACCACGGACGGGGCGAGCGGCAACTGAGCATGCGCTGGAGCCTCACGACATCTTTTCTCCTGCATGCGGCGATTCTGATTGCCGCGCTTGTCGTGCTGCCCAATCCCAACAGCTTCGTCACCAACACCCAGCCGGTGCAGGTGGACATCAGCAAGATCGGTGACGTGTCGAAGACCATGGCCACGGCGAAGGACGCGCCGGTGCCCAAAGACAAGCCCGCTGCCAAGAAGGCCGATCAGGTCGTGAAAGCCGCACCCGCCGACAAGGTGGCGCCCAAGGAAGTGAAGGCGGTCAAGGAAGCGGCCGCCGAGCCTCCGCCTCCGCCAGAGGTCAAGAAGCCCGATCCCACGCCGCCCAAGCCTGCGAAGGCCGATCCGCCGCCCGATGCGTCGGCGCTCAAGGATTTGATCAAGGATACGGTGGACGACACGCCGGCGCCAAAGCCGCCTGACACCAAGCCGCCGGAAAAGAAGCCCGATCCCAAGCCCCAGGACAAGCCGAAGAAGGTGGCGGAGAAGGCCAACAAGAAGAAGGCGGAGTTCAATCCCGACGAGATCGCCAACCTTCTGAACAAGGTGCCGGATTCAAAAGCGCCGGATGCGACCTCCGCCATCGACTCAAGCGCGGCCAAGGGCACGAAGACCGCTGATGGCTCTGACAATGAGATTTCGGCCACCATTCTCGATGCCTTCATCCAGAAGGTGAAAAGCTGCTGGGCGGTGCCGCCGGGCGCCATCGAGGCCAATGTCTCGGTGCAGATTCATTTTCAGTTGAATCTCGATGGCAGCATCAATGGCGTGCCGGAAATCGCCAGCGCGGGTTCCGATGGTCTGAGCCAGGCCACGGCGCGCTCGGCGATTGCGGCGCTGATGGATTGCCAGAATTACGACTTCCTTCCCAAGGACCGCTATGAGCTGTGGAAGGACAACACCCTCACTTTCAATCCGAACATGATGGCGAACGGCTGATATGGCCCAGACGATGATTTCCAACTTGATCCGTACAAAGACACTTCTCGCGATGATCTGCGCTTTGTTTTGTGCGGTCTCATTCTCGCTTCCGGCGCGCGCCATTGATGGCACGGTGACCGGGGGCAAGATCAACCCTCTGCCGATTGCCATCGCGCCCTTCATTGCCGGCGGCGGGGCTGACGATGCGGCGGGAACGATTACCAGCGTCATCACCAACGACCTCGGGCACTCCGGCTATTTTGCACCTATCGATCCTGCATCTTTCATCCAGCAGATTTCGGACTTCGGGCAGGAACCGCGCTTTGCCGACTGGCGGCAGATCCAGGCCAAGGCGCTGGTGACCGGACAAGTCTTCGTCGAAGGCGGAAAAATCCGCGCCGAGTTCCGCCTTTGGGACGTGAACAGCCAGCAGCAGCTGGCGGCGCAGCAATTCACGGCGTCGCCCAAAAGCGTGCGGCGGATCGGCCATTTGATCGCTGACGTGATCTACAAGCAATTGACCGGCATCGACGGCTATTTCGACACGCGTGTCGTCTTCGTGGATGAATCCGGCCCCAAGAATCAGCGCGTGAAGCGGCTGATGATCATGGATCAGGACGGTTTCAATCCGAGGCCCCTGACCGATGGCCGCGACCTCGTGCTGACGCCGCGCTTCTCGCCCAATTCGCAGGAAATCACCTATATGTCGTTCGGCAACAATTCGCCGCGCGTCTATCTCATGAACATCGACACCAAGCAGCGCGAGATCGTGGGTGAGTTCTCGAACATGAGCTTTGCGCCGCGCTTCTCGCCCGATGGGCAGAAGGTGATCATGAGCCTGCAGGATGGCGGCAATGCCAATATCTTCGAGCTCGACCTGCGCTCCAAGGGCACGCGGCAGCTGACCAATGTGCCCGCCATCAATACCGCGCCCAGCTATTCGCCGGACGGCAGCCAGATTACGTTCGAGTCGGACCGCGGCGGTACGCAGCAGGTCTATGTGATGAACGCCGATGGTTCCAACCAGACGCGCATCAGCTTCGGCGATGGCCGCTATTCGACGCCTGTCTGGTCGCCCGCGGGTGATTACATTGCCTTCACCAAGCAAACAGCAACGGGCTTCGGCATTGGCGTGATGAAGCCTGATGGTTCGGGCGAGCGCATCCTCACCGAAGGATTCCACAATGAAGGGCCGACCTGGGCGCCCAATGGCCGCGTGGTGATGTTCTTCCGCGATACGCAAGGCGAGAATGGCGGGCCGCAGCTGTGGTCTGTCGATATCACCGGCTACAATGAACAGAAAATTCCGACGCCCGAATTCGCGTCCGACCCGGCGTGGTCGCCGAAACTGAATTGACATCTTTGAAATGGGCCGGGGGGCCCGCCGCCGATGGACGCGGGGAAGCGTCCGCCGGTCATGACAACGACCAAAGGGGATAAGTAAATGAAGAGTACCGTGAGTTTCAAGATTGCCGTTGCCTTCTGCTGCGCGCTGTCGCTTGCCGCCTGTTCCAAGAAGACGACAGCGAGCCTCGACGACCCGTCGAGCCATAGCAGTGTCATCGCCGGTTCGGCGCAGGACCTGGCGCTGACTGCCGGAGACCGCGTGTTCTTCGCGCAGGACCAGTCATCGCTTTCGCCCGAAGCGCAGGAGACGCTCCGCAAGCAGGCGGCGTGGCTTTCGAAATATTCCGACGTTGCCATCCAGATCGAAGGCCATGCCGACGAGCGTGGCACCCGCGAATACAACATCGCGCTTTCCGCCCGCCGCGCCACGGCGACACGGGAATTCCTGATCGCGCAGGGGATCGATGCCAAGCGCATCTCGTCCATCGCCTATGGCAAGGAACGGCCGGTGGCCCTGTGTGATGCCGAGCAGTGCTGGTCACAAAATCGCCGTGCTGTCACCGTTATCACCTCCGGCGCCAGAACGAGCTGAGTCTGCGGCAGAAGCCTTTTTCCGCAAGGGGAGAGGAATTGTTAACCCTGTTTCAGCAAAATGAGGGCAGGGCCGGATTTCGTTCTCCGGCCGCCGCAGGCTTTCTGCGACGGCTGGGGCGGGATCGTTGATTTTATGTACCGGGCGGGGGTCCGGGATGAGGAGTGGGTTGCCATGATGTCACGTTTGGCCAGCTACAAGCTGGCAGCCGTCTGCTGCTGTTTCCTGGCGCTGGCGGCCTGTTCCAAGAAAACAACGCCGGATCTGAATGACGGCGGCACGGTTGGCAACGCCCGCCCCGGCTCGCAGCAGGATTTCACGCTGAATGTCGGCGACCGGGTCTATTTCCAGCAGGACCAGTCGTCGCTGACGCCCGAGGCGCAGGAGACGCTGCGCAAGCAGGCCTCCTGGCTGCAGCAATATGGCTCGGTGACCGTTCAGGTTGAAGGCCACGCCGACGAGCGCGGCACACGCGAATACAACATCGCACTTTCCGCCCGCCGCGCCACGGCGACGCGTGAATTCCTGATCGCCCAGGGTGTTCCCGGCAACCGCATTTCCTCCATCGCCTATGGCAAGGAACGCCCGGTGGCGCTGTGCGATGCGGAACAGTGCTGGTCGCAGAACCGCCGCGCCGTGACGGTCATCACCGGCGGCGCCAAGTAATGATTTTGCTGTGGCGGGTGCGGTATTTGCCGCCCCGCCCAGCCTCAATTTCACCCTCTTTGCGGTTCATCTGCGGGAGACGTGGACTGGCTGCCGTTGGCCGTCCAGCCTGATGGTGTCGGACATGCTCAAATCCCTGCGCTCCTCGGCCGCCGTGGCCGTTCTTCTCTGTTTCGGCCTGTCCGGCCAGAGTTTCGCGCAGTCCGCTTCCGACAATGAGGTCCGCCTGCAGCAGCTCGAGGAGCAGATGCGCTCGCTTGTCGGGCAGGTGGAACAACTCACCTTCGAGGTGAAGCAGCTCAAGGCGCAGATCGCCAAGACGAATACGGGTGCTGCGGCTCCAATGCCCGCGGTTCCGAAGCCCGTCTCCAAGCTTGCCACGACACAAGATCCCGGCGCCAGCAGCGAGGGGATTGAACAGATTGATGGCGGCTCCCTGGCCGATTCGACGGTGTCTGGTTCTCCTGATGGCGGCGATACCAGCCAGACGAACCAGCCGGGCGTTCTGAAGGCCCCTGGTCCAAAGGTGCTCGGCGCACTGGGCAGCGGCGCTTCGGCGCAGGCTGGCGATGGCGGGTTCCAGGGGCAGGTTCTGGTTGCCCCCGCGCAACAGGATGTGGGCGATGACTCCGGCGTGCTGCAGGGCAATGTCCAGCAGCCGGACGCCAATGGGAACGGCGGCGATTCGGTTCAGAACGTCGCCCTTGCGCCGGATTCGCCCGAGTCGCTCTATGAGCGGTCCAATGAAAGCCTGCTGCGCCGCCAGTTCGGCGATGCCGAGGCCGGGTTCCGCACCTTCCTGCAAAAATATCCCGATCACAGCCTTGCCGGCAGCGCGCAATACTGGCTGGGCGAAACCTATTACGCCCAGCGCGACTACAAGCAGGCCGCACAGGCGTTTCTTTCAGGCTACAAGCAATATCCGAACAGCCGCCGGGCTCCCGACAGCCTGGTGAAACTTGGCATTTCGCTGGGCCAGCTCGGGCAGACGCAACAAGCCTGTGCCGCCTATGGCGCTGTTGACACGGAATTCCCCAAGGCCGTTGAAGCGCGCAAGCGTGCCCAGGCGGAAGCAAAGCGTGCCGGCTGCTCCGGCTGATCTTTTCCAGGCGATCGAAGGCGAGCGGCATGCCGCGCTCGCTGTCTCCGGCGGTTCGGACTCCATGGCGATGCTGCGGCTGGCGCAGGCGTGGGGTGGAACATCATTCACCGTTCTGACAGTTGACCATGGTTTGAGAGCGGCGTCGGCAGACGAGGCGGCGAAGGTCGCGGCGTGGTGCAAGGCACTTGGGCTTCCTCATGCGACGCTCTCCTGGAATGGTCCCCGCCCCGCCACCGGCATTCAGGCCAAGGCACGGCAGGCGCGTTATGATCTCATGGGCCAATGGTGCCGCAGCAATGGCGCTTCCGTGTTGCTGACCGCGCATACGATGGACGATCAGGCCGAGACGGTGCTGATGCGCATGGCCCGCACCTCGAGCATCGACAGCCTTGCGGGGATTTTGCGTGAGGGTGAATGGAAGGGGCTTCGCCTGTTCCGGCCATTGCTGGGTGAGCGGCGGCAGGATTTGCGGGATTATCTGGGGGCACTCGGCCAGCCCTGGATCGATGACCCAAGCAATGACGATGAACGGTTTGAGCGCGTCCGTATCCGGAAAGCCATGGCAGGCGTGAATGCCGCCGGGATTGCCGTTGAACGGCTGGCTGACATGGCGGCGGAGTTTCAGACGCTTGTGAACTGGCAGGAAGCCCAGGCCGCGGCGTTTATCGGCAATTCGGTGTGGAGTCGCGCGGAAGGCTATGCGCAGATTCATCCTTATGGGCGTTCAGAGCTCTCCCCGGCCGTGTGGCTCAGGGTGTTGCGCAAGGTCATCCAGCATGTCGGCGTGGGCTCAGAGCCTGAGCGGGCCGAAATCGAACGCCTGGCGGAGGCCATCGCAAGGCCGGGCATGCGGCGGACGCTGGGGGGCACGATTTTCTGGAACCGCGGCCGCGAAATTCTTGTCTGCCGGGAACCCTCGCGCGTTCCGGCGCTCCCGGTTGCCATTCCCGACGGTGGGTCGGTACGCTGGGACGACCGGTTTCATGTCGCCGCCCCCCCGGGATCGGTGATCCAGGCGGCCCGCACTGTCCCCGAGGTGCTGCGCGACCGCGGGGGACCGAGGATCGTTCTGGAAAGCCAGCCGGTGGTGCGCCTGCCGGGCGGGACATGGGTCTGGCCCGGATTTGACCCTGCAATCACGCCTTTTTTCGAGTTTCGGCCCCGGCATGATCTATAGGGCGCATTAACATTGATGTTGAGCTTGGAAATGGGTTGGCCTCCCCTTATGTTAGGCTGAAATCTCGGGAATTGGGGCGGCCCTTGAGCGGCGCGCCCGGAGTTGAGGAAAAACAGGGTGAATCAGTTCCGTAATTTTGCCGTCTGGATCGTTATCGCGCTGCTTCTGTTCGCGCTGTTCTCCCTGTTCCAGGGTCAGGTGGGCCGCAGCAGCAGTTCGGATATCGCCTATTCGGACTTTCTCAATCAGGCCAATAATGGGTCGATCAAGTCCGTCGTGATTTCCGGCGAAACGATCGTCGCCAAGAAGACCGACGATACCGTGGTCCAGACCACCGGTCCGCTTTATGTGTCGGAAAACCAGATCAATGATCTGCGCGCCAAGAATGTGCAGATTTCGTTCCGCCCCGCCCAGAGCGACAGCTTCCTGAGCAATGCGCTGGTCTACTGGCTGCCGATGGTTCTTCTGGTCGGCGTGTGGATTTTCTTCATCCGCCAGATGCAGCAGGGCTCCGGCAAGGCCATGGGCTTCGGCAAATCCAAGGCAAAGCTTTTGACAGAGCGGCAGGGCCGCGTCACCTTTGAAGATGTGGCTGGCGTGGACGAGGCGAAGGATGATCTCGTCGAAATCGTCGACTTCCTGAAAGACCCGCACAAGTTCCAGCGGCTCGGCGGCAAGATCCCCAAGGGCGCTCTTCTGGTTGGGCCTCCGGGCACCGGCAAGACGCTTCTGGCGCGCGCCATTGCGGGCGAGGCCAATGTGCCCTTCTTCACGATTTCCGGTTCCGATTTCGTTGAAATGTTTGTCGGCGTGGGCGCATCGCGCGTGCGTGACATGTTCGAGCAGGCGAAGAAGAACGCGCCGTGCATCATCTTCATCGACGAAATTGACGCCGTGGGCCGCCATCGTGGCGCAGGCCTTGGCGGCGGCAATGACGAACGCGAGCAGACCTTGAACCAGCTCCTCGTCGAGATGGATGGCTTTGAAGCCAATGAGGGTGTGATCCTGGTGGCCGCCACCAACCGTCCCGACGTGCTGGACCCGGCGCTTCTGCGCCCGGGCCGTTTCGACCGGCAGATCGTGGTGCCCAACCCCGACGTGGCGGGCCGCGAGAAGATTCTGAAAGTCCACATGAAGAACGTGCCGCTGGCGCCCGATATCGACGCCAAGACGCTGGCGCGTGGCACGCCCGGATTCTCCGGTGCTGATCTTGCGAACCTTGTGAATGAAGCCGCTCTTCTTGCCGCGCGCCGCAACAAGCGCATGGTGACGCAGCATGATTTCGAGGAAGCCAAGGACAAGGTGATGATGGGCGCCGAGCGCCGCTCGCTCGCCATGAGCGAGGACGAGAAGAAGCTCACCGCCTATCATGAAGCGGGCCACGCACTTCTGGCGCTCAATGTGCCCAAGGCCGATCCCGTGCACAAGGCAACCATCATTCCGCGCGGCCGTGCGCTGGGCATGGTGATGCAGCTTCCCGAGGGCGACCGCCTTTCCATGAGCTTCACGCAGATGACGTCACGCCTTGCCATCATGATGGGCGGACGCATCGCGGAGGAACTGACCTTCGGCCGCGATAATGTGACGTCGGGTGCGCAATCCGATATCGAGCAGGCGACGCGCCTGGCGCGGGCGATGGTGACGCGCTGGGGCTACTCCGATGAGCTTGGCACGGTTGCCTATGGCGAAAACCAGGAGGAAGTGTTCCTCGGCCATTCGGTGTCGCGCACGCAGAACATTTCCGAAATGACGGCGCAGAAGATCGATGACGAGGTGAAGCGCCTGGTCAGCGAAGGCTTCGAGACGGCACGCCGCATCCTGACGAAGAAGAAGAAGGATCTCGAGACCCTCGCCAAGGGCCTGCTGGAGTATGAAACCCTGAGCGGCGAGGAAATCAACGACCTGCTGAAAGGCATTCCGCCCAAGCGGGATGACGGCGGAAACGGCAGGCCCTCGGGCCGCGTCACCTCGTCCGTTCCGTCTTCCGGCCCAGCGCGCGGCGCGGACGGCATGGAGCCCCAGACACAGTCGTAACCGCAGATGTCGAAGGTCTATTTCCGGCCCATCGGATTGAGTCATGGCGCGGCAGCCGTCCGCGCCATGAGCCGGGGGCAGGCGGGCCGCCTCGGCGGCCATATGACGATCGCTTTCCATGCCGTTGAACTGATCGAACGGCGCGACGGGACGATTTATCGCGAGATCATTCCCTACGCTGATCTGCCCAAATCCGATCTTCTGAGCCGCATCGAGGAGAAGCGGTCTTTCGGCAATCTGCCGATGGGCGTTCTGCCGCTCGTCATGGGCATCTTGAATGTCACGCCCGACAGTTTTTCGGATGGCGGGAAGCATGGCCAGGCGGCTCAGGCCATTGCCCATGGGCTGACACTGGCGGAAGAGGGCGCTCAAATCCTCGATATCGGCGGGGAATCGACGCGGCCCGGTTCCGACGCCGTTCCCGAAAATGTCGAACGGGACCGCATCATTCCGGTGATCCGGGCGCTGGCAGAGAAAGGGCATTGCATCTCCTGCGATACCCGGAAGGCCTCGGTGATGCGTGCCGCCGTTGAGGCTGGTGCTGCGATCATCAACGATGTTTCAGCACTGAGTTATGATCCCAGGGCGCTTGAGACGGCGGCGGACATGGACCGGCCGGTGGTGCTGATGCATGCGCAGGGCGATCCCAAGACCATGCAGCTGGCGCCCAGATATGATGATGTGGCGCTCGACGTTTACGATTACCTCGAAGCCCGGATCGCGGCCGCGCGAGAGGCGAGGATTTCGATGATCGCGGCAGACCCCGGCCTGGGCTTTGGCAAGACCTTCACGCATAATCTGGAAATCATGAACCAGCTGACCCTGTTTCACGGGCTGGGCGTGCCGCTCTTGGTGGGGCTTTCCCGCAAAGGTTTCGTGGGGGCGCTGACGGGGGTGAAATCGGCGGGCGAGCGCGTTCATGGCTCGATTGGCGGGGCCGTTCAGGCGGCGCTTAACGGAGCGCAAATCCTCCGCGTGCATGATGTAAAGGCAACCCACGACGCGCTGGCCGTGGCGCTGGCTGCGGCAGACCCCGCCCACAGCGGTCTCTAGACCGGGAGAAGACGATGTCTCGCAAATATTTTGGCACTGACGGCGTGCGCGGCACGGCAAACACCGGCGCCATGACAGCCGATATGGTGCTGAAGATCGGGCAGGCGGCGGGTAACCTCTACCGGCGCGGCGCCCACCGGCACCGCGTGGTAATCGGCAAGGACACCCGGCTTTCCGGCTATATGATCGAGCAGGCGCTTACCGCGGGGCTGCTGTCCGCCGGAATGGATGTGTTCCTGTTCGGGCCGGTGCCGACGCCGGCAGTGGCGATGCTCACGCGCTCCATGCGGGCCGATCTGGGGGTGATGATCTCCGCCTCGCACAATCCCTTTGCCGATAACGGCATCAAGATTTTCGGGCCGGATGGCTACAAGCTTTCGGATGATCAGGAAAGCGAGATCGAGCGGCTGCTGGACAATCCGTCCCTCATGGAAGTGGCGGCGCCTGCCGAAATCGGCCGGGCCAAGCGCATCGAGGATGCGCAGGCGCGCTACATTGAATTCGCCAAGCACGCGTTCCCGCGCGATCTGAGCCTGGAAGGCCTGCGCGTGGTGATCGATACGGCGAATGGTGCGGCCTACAAGGTTGCGCCAACGGCGCTTTGGGAACTGGGTGCCGAGATCATCCAGATCGGCAATGCGCCAGATGGCCTCAACATCAACGAGAAGTGCGGTTCGACAGCACCCGATGCCATGCGCGAGAAGGTGCGCGAGACCCGCGCCGACATCGGCATCGCGCTCGATGGCGACGCCGACCGGGTGATCATCGTCGATGAGCGCGGCAATGTCATCGACGGCGACCAGGTGATGGCGATGATCGCCACTTCATGGGCGGCGCGCGGCGAGTTGAAGGGCGGCGGGCTTGTCGCCACCGTGATGTCCAACCTCGGCCTCGAGCGCTATCTCGCCAGCAAGAAGCTGACGCTTACCCGCACCAAGGTGGGTGACCGCTATGTGGTGGAGCATATGCGCGCGCATGGCTTCAATGTGGGCGGCGAACAATCAGGCCACATCGTTCTGTCGGATTTCTCAACGACGGGCGACGGGTTGCTGGCGGCATTTCAGGTGCTTGCCGAAGTGAAGCGGCAAGGGAGGCCGGTGAGCGAGGTGTGCCGGCAATTCGTGCCGCTGCCGCAGATTCTGAAGAATGTGAAATTCAAGCAGGGCAAACCGCTGGAAGCGCCACAGGTGAAGTCCGCCGTTGCCGATGCGGAGGCCATGCTGGGGAAATCCGGCCGCCTCGTCATCAGGCCTTCGGGCACGGAACCTCTTATCCGCGTGATGGCGGAAGGAGACGATGAAGGGCTGGTGCGGCGGATCGTGGACGATCTCTGCGGCGTGATCGCCAAGGCCGCCGCCTGATCAGCGCGCGAGACCCTTGGTGAATTCGGCAATATCCTTGCTGTCGAGAAAAATGGCGCGGGCTTCAGCTGCCGCCTTGGGATAGGCATCCGGGTCCACCACGCTCCACTGTGCATCCGCCATGTAGAGCTTGCCGCCGCAGAAGAAGTAATAATCCGTCGCTTGACGAACATTGGCGAAGGGGCCTTCGCCATAGACATGGCGGATATAATCCGTCTGCATGCGGGCAATGCCGTAGGTGTCGCGGTTCACGATGCTCAGCCGCGTATCGGTTCTTCCGCCTTCGCCGCCATCGATGCGGATGATGGTGTTCACGCGGCCATCCTTCTCGCGGTAGATGGTCCACGCGCCGCCTTCCGTCGATTGCGGCTCGGAAGCGTCACGATCCAGCTTGCGCAAGCCTTCAAGAGGGGCCTTAAGCGCCGCTTCGATCTTCCCCAGCGCGCACTCCGCTGCTTCCGCGGACGATGAGATGAAAAACAGCGCAAGGAATGCGATTGAAAGCTTCATGTGTTCTCCGCTGAACATTGCCGGCTTGTCACTATCGGCATGGTTTGCGCGCCGTCAATCCATCATCCCGTTTTGGCGCAAAATGCTGTGGCATCGCGGCAACACGCGGGAACCGTCACGGCTTTGCCGCATTCATGCCCGTGTTGGGCCATGTGGCCCTCCTAGTTTCAGACTCAGGGATGAGCTTGTTGGAGGTAAGTATGAAAGCGTTGAAACTCTCTCTTCTCGCTGGGGCGTTTGCGATGATCGCGGGTAGCGTGGCGCAGGCCGCCGATGCCACGCCGCCAGTGACTGCGGATGAATATGCGGCCTTGGGCTTCTATCTGCGCGCCGATGCAGGCTGGAGCTTCCTGAACTGGAATGGCGGCAGGGACGACAGCAACTGGGCGATCGGCGGCGGCGCCGGCTATCGTTTTAACGACAATCTGCGCACCGATTTGCGCGTTGATTATTCCGGCAAATATTCGATCGCGCCGGGCTCGGACATGAGCCTGACGACGGTGTTGGGGAACATGTATTTTGATATTCCCACCGGAACGGCCTTTACACCCTATCTGGGCGCTGGCGCTGGCTATGGCTGGGGCAGCGTGAAGAACGGTTCCGACAAGAATGGCTTTACCTATGCCCTCATGGCCGGTGCGACAGTGGATCTGACGCAGAATGTCGCGCTCGACGTTGGCTACCGGTTCCGCGAAGTGATGGCGAAGGGCTCTGATCCGATGGACCACTCCATCCTGGCGGGCGTGCAGTTCAAGTTCTGAGACTCGATCGAGAGTTCTCGGTGTGAGGAGTGGCGGCGGAGCGATCCGCCGCCGCTTCATTTTGTAAGTTGCTCTTTCCGGTCATTTGCGCCATACGCGTTGCCGGGCTAGCCCTCCCCACCGAGGGCCAGTCCATCTGTAAGGATGGAGCACAAGATGACGACTGAAAAACCGGCATTGCGGCCGGTCAATCCGCAATTTTCTTCCGGCCCCTGCGCAAAATTTCCGGGCTGGTCCCCTGAACTCCTCATTGGTGCACTGGTTGGCCGCTCGCACCGGTCCAGCCCCGGCAAGGCGCGCCTGAAGAGGGCCATCACGCTGACGCGTGAGGTGCTTGAGGTGCCTCAGAGCCACCTGATCGGCATTGTTCCCGCTTCCGATACCGGCGCTGTCGAAATGGCACTGTGGTCGATGCTTGGGCAGCGCGGCGTGGATATGGTTGCCTGGGAAAGCTTCGGCGAAGGCTGGGTGAATGACGTTGTCAAACAGCTCAAGCTCAAGGATGTGCGCACGATCAAGGCGCCCTATGGCGAACTGCCCGATCTCGCCGAGGTCGATTTCAATCGCGATGTGGTCTTCACCTGGAACGGAACGACGTCGGGCGTGCGCGTGCCGGATGCAGGCTTCATTCCGGACAGCCGCGAAGGCTTGACGATTTGCGACGCAACCTCCGCCGCCTTCGCGCAGAATCTCGATTTCTCCAAACTCGATGTGGTGACCTTCTCCTGGCAGAAAGTGCTGGGTGGCGAAGGCGCGCACGGCGTCATCATTCTTGGGCCTCGTGCGGTGGCCCGGCTCGAGAGCTATTCTCCGCCCTGGCCGCTGCCCAAGATTTTCCGCATGACCAGTGGTGGAAAACTGAGTGTCGGCATTTTTGAAGGCGAAACAATCAACACGCCCTCCATGCTGTGCGTTGAGGACTATGTTCTGGCGCTGGAGTGGGCGCAGAGGCTGGGCGGCCTGCCGGCGCTTCGCGCGCGGGCCGATGCCAATGCAGCGGCGATTGATGGCTGGGTGAAGAAAACGCCGTGGGCGCACAATCTCGCAAAGGTTCCGGATACGCAGTCCAACACGTCGGTTTGCCTGACGCTCGACGCTGATGAAGCGGTCTCCAAAAAGATGGTGAAGCTTCTGGAGGCGGAGGGCGTGGCCCTTGATATCGGCGCCTATCGCGATGCACCGCCAGGCCTTCGCATCTGGTGCGGCGCCACCGTCGAGACATCCGACGTGAAGGCGCTGCTGCCGTGGCTGGACTGGGCCCATGCCCAGGCCACTGCCTGATTCATCCGCCGTCTGATTATTTCATCCAAGGAGGCCCTCATGGCTCCCCGTGTGCTCGTTTCCGACAAGCTTTCTGAAACCGCCGTACAGATTTTCCGCGACCGCGGCGTGGACGTCGACTACCAGCCCGATCTCGGCAAGGACAAGGATGCGCTGCTGGCGGCGATCCCCAATTATGACGGTCTGGCCATCCGTTCGGCCAGCAAGGTGACACCGAAGATCATCGCTGCCGCATCGAAGCTGAAAGTGATCGGCCGTGCGGGGATTGGCGTCGATAATGTGGATATTCCCGCCGCGACATCGCGCGGCATCGTGGTGATGAACACGCCCTTCGGCAATGCCATCACGACAGCCGAACACGCGATCTCGATGATGATGGCGCTGGCACGCCAGATCCCCGAAGCCAATGCCTCGACCCATGCGGGAAAGTGGGAGAAAAACCGCTTCATGGGTGTCGAACTGTTCAACAAGACCCTGGGCGTGATCGGTTGCGGCAATATTGGTTCAATCGTGGCGGATCGCGGGCTGGGCCTCAAGATGAAGGTGATCGCCTTCGATCCCTTCCTCTCGCCCGAACGCGCCATCGAGATCGGCGTTGAGAAGGTCGAGCTGGATGAGATTTTCCGCCGCTCCGATTTCATCACATTGCATACGCCGCTTACCGACAAGACGCGCGGCATCATCGATGCGGCGGCGCTGGCGAAATGCCGGAAGGGTGTGCGCATCATCAATTGCGCGCGGGGCGGCCTGGTGATCGAGGATGCGCTTTATGATGCACTGAAATCCTGCCATGTGGCGGGTGCCGCGCTTGATGTGTTCGAGGTGGAGCCGGCGACCACCCACAAGCTGTTCGAGCTTGAGAATGTTGTCGCCACCCCGCATCTGGGTGCTTCAACCGGCGAGGCGCAGGAAAACGTGGCGCTGCAGGTGGCGGAGCAGATGTCGGATTATCTGCTCACCGGCGCTGTCTCCAATGCGCTCAACATGCCCTCCATCACGGCGGACGAAGCGCCGCGCCTCAGGCCCTTCGTGGCGCTGGCGGAGAAGCTCGGGTCCTTCGCGGGCCAGCTGACCGATACGCCGATCAAGGGCGTGGTGATCGAATATGCGGGCGAGGTGGGTGACATGAACACCCGCGCTCTCACTTCCGCCGCGCTTGCCGGTGTGCTGCAACCCATGCTCGGCACCGTCAACATGGTGTCAGCCCCCGTTGTTGCGAAAGAGCGCGGCATCAAGGTGGACGAGGTCAGGCAGAGCCAGCGCGGCGCCTATGAAACCTATATCCGCCTGACCGTGAAAGCCGAAGGGCTTGAGCGTTCGGTGGCGGGCACGACCTTCTCGGACGGCAAGCCCCGCATCATCCAGATCAAGGGCATCGATTTTGAAGCCGATTTCGGCCATCACATGCTCTATGTGACCAATCTCGACAAGCCGGGCTTCGTGGGTTCGCTGGGCATGCTGCTGGGCAATTCCGGCATCAACATCGCCACCTTCAACATGGGCCGCAAGGCGCAAGGCGACGAGGCGATCTGCATTGTGCAGCTTGACGAGCCGCTGCCCGGCAGCGTGCTCGAAAAGGTGCGCGGCCTCACCCACGTGAAGCAGGCGAAGCCGCTGAAGTTCTGAAAGCTACATTTTGCCGGGGTCGATGCCGTTGATGGTGACGCGGCCATTCGGCGTCGACTCCACCTTCCACGTCAGGAGGTCGCCCTCAGGCTTTGCCATGCCCTTGGCGGCGATCAGCATGGCAACACCTTGCTGAAGGCCCATCTCCGGCGGGGCGGACTGGATGGCCTGCATGATGGCGTCAAAGCCCTTGAGCTTCACCAGTGCGGAACCCGCGGGCGGCTGCATGGGGCCTGCCGTCATCGCCCCTTCGCCCGATAGCGTCGCCGCGTCGGATTCAATCAAACTGGGGTTCAGCGTCATGGTGACCGCGCCTTTGGGCAAAAGTGCCTGCAGCAGCTGTTGATCCATCTCGGGAGACAATGGCTTGTCCTTCGACAGGTCCATCTTGTCGATGATCATGCGCGCGGGCGCGTCGAGATTGAAATCCGACACCTTGAAATCGAAGGTGAGTGCCTTGGGCGTCAAGGATGCGGCAAAGGGCGGCACGATACCGGGCGGCAGCTCCAGCCCTGTCACCTTGATGCTTTCACCGAACAGCCCATCGGAGATGATGCCGTTCATGGCAACGGTTCCTCCGGCTTCGGCGATCTTCACCGGCCCGATCGGGGTCATCACGGTGAGCTGCTTCATGCTGAAGGTGCCGTTGAGCGAATTGAATACCGGAAGCGCGGCCGTCAGCAGGGTCTTGATCTCCGCCTGATTGGCTTTTGCGTATTCGGGATCGGGATGTTCGATCGCAAAGGCCAGCAGGTCGAGGATCGGCTTCATCATGAAGCCCTTGCCTTCCACATCCTGTACGAAAGATTGCGCATTGAGCGTGATGCCAACAGGAGGACCACCGGGGCCTGAGGGAATCTGCATCACCTCGCTGAGGCCAGATCCGGTGCTATGAACCACCGTATCCACGCCGCTGGCGGCAGCGGATGACTTGATCTCATTGTGCATGGACTGAATCGCATAGGCGACGCTGGTCATCTGCCCGGCTTCATGGACCGTTTCATCGAGAGTCATGCCGGTGACATCGGAGGTGGACGATTCAAATGAAGCGATGGCTTCATCAAAGATGCCGCTGCTCTTGTACTGCTGGACGTTCACCTTGAGGTCCAGCGCCTCGGGAACAGAGATGCTGACATTGACCGGCTGGTCCTGCGTGACCAGCCATTTGCCGCCGCCCTGATCCGCGAGCTTCATCACCAGCGGCGTCAGCGCCGCCGTCATGTCCTTCCTGGGGCTCCTGGCGAAGAGGGGCGCAAAGTCAAGGGTAAGGGTATAGGCATCGCCTGCGGGCACCACCGATACCACGCCCGGCACCTTGCCAAGATAGGATTGGAAAACATCCGTCAGATGCTTTGCGCCATCGGGCGTTGCTTCTCCGGCCAGGGCCAGCGGGCTGGTGGAGGCGAGAAGCAGGCAGACAAGGGCAGCGCGCAGCGTCATGGGGAAACCTCTTTCTGGTTGAGGGCGGAGGCAAGCATTGCGGGCGCGCCCGGTCAATAGTTTCGGCGCAGTTTGGCCCTGAATTTGCCGTGACAGGGTTGATCTATTGGGGCGGGGTTAGTGCGGGGGCACAACCGGAGGAACCATCCATGCGTTTGCGTCTTGCCGTGGTGCTGCTGGCAGCCACCACCATTACTCCCGCTTTTGCCGGGGATATTACCGCCAATTCCCATATTGATGCCGTGACTGTCTATCCCTTCGGCGCGGAAGTGGATCGGGTGGCGGATATCGCCCTTCCGGCCGGAGAGACGACGCTGGTGTTTGAGGGCCTGCCGGGCGAACTCGACCCCGCGACGCTGCGGGTCGAGGGGGCGGGCGGCGCAGGCATCGAGATCGGCTCCGTCGATTCGAAGCTTGTGACCATTCCTTCGACGGCAACCGAAGCGGACCGCAAGGCGGTCGAGGACAAGATCGAAGCATTTCAGGATGAGCGCGGCCGCCTCGACCAGGTGATTGCGGATGCCGAATATCAGCGCACCCTGCTGCAGCAACTGGCGGGCAATGCGTTCAACCCGCCGCCCAAAGCCGGAGATGCCCGGCCTTTCAACCCGCAAGACCTCACAAATCTGGTTGATCTGGTTGGGGGAAAGCTGCAGGACGTGTCGAAATTGACGTTAGAGTCAAAAATCCGCCAGCGGACGATTGACCGGCAGATTGCCGATCTTCAGCTTCAGCTTGACCAGATGGCTCCGCGTGACGAACAGCGCTTCCGTGTGAGTGTGAATCTGGCTTCTTCCGTTCAGAATTCCGGGGCTTTTCATCTCAAGTACCGGATTGCCAATGCGAGATGGCTTCCCGTCTATGACGCACGGCTCACTTCGCCCGCCAAGGATGGAAAGGCGCGGATCGATCTGGTGCGGCGTGCCGAAGTGATGCAGTCGACGAGCGAGAGCTGGACGGGTGTGAAGCTCACGCTTTCCACCGCAAGGCCCCTGGGCGCCACCACCGCACCTGATCTCGACCCTTATGCGATCCTTGCCTATGGCCGCGGCGAGACCGAAAGCGGCATGACAGTGCGTGATGCCCTCGACATGACGGCGAAAAAATCCGCCGCACCCGTCGCCTCTCCGCCATCACTGCAGGAGGAAGGCGATAAGGATAAACAGGACTCTCCGGCGGCTGAGCTGAATGCCATTGCCCAGATGGCAGGCTTTCAGGCGCTTTACGCCATTCCCGGTGCTGTAACGGTTGATAATATCGGCACGGCCAAGGCGGTGCAGATCGGCAAGGATACGCTTGATGCCGCACTTTCGGCCCGCGCGGTGCCCAAACTCGATCCGTCTGCCTATCTCACGGCAAGCTTTAAGCTCCAGGGCGATACTCCGCTGCTGCCGGGGCAGGTGATGCTCTATCGCGACGGCGTCTATATGGGGCAGGGCGTGCTGCCCCTTCTAGCGCCGGGAGAGGACACGAAGTTGGGATTTGGCGTGGATGACCTGATCAAGGTGAAGCGCGCCGAGGTGAAGCGCCTCGCCGGGGAGGAAGGCTTCCTGACAACCTCGAATGCCGAAACGCGCGCCTATGATATCACGGTCAAGAACCTGCATGACTTCGCCGTTCCCGTGACGATTCTCGATCAGATGCCGTTCTCGACGGACGAGAGGGTCACGGTCGAGATTCTTCCCGGCATGACGCCGGCCAGCGAAACTGATTTCGAGAAGAAGCGCGGTGTGCTGGCGTGGAATCTGACCGTCGCGCCCGCGGGCGAGGAGGCCGTGAAGCACGGTTTCAAGGTGACGTGGCCCAAGGATGCCGCGATGGCGCCTCTAGTGAACTAGCGCCACGCTGCGTTTGCAGCACCGGATCGAACCGTGTATGGACTGTCAACGGCTTCGGGGCTTTGCGGCTCCGGAGCCGTTTTCCTGTTCAAGAGGGATCGACAATGGCGAATGTGGCAGTGGTCGGCGCCCAGTGGGGCGACGAAGGCAAAGGCAAGCTGGTGGATTGGCTGTCGGAGCGCGCCGATGTGGTGGTGCGGTTCCAGGGCGGCCACAATGCCGGCCACACGCTGGTGATCGACGGCGTTACCTACAAGCTGTCGCTGCTTCCCTCCGGCATCGTCAGGCCCGGCAAGCTCTCCGTCATCGGCAATGGCGTGGTGATTGATCCATGGGCGCTGATTGCCGAAATCGACAAGCTCTCTTCGCAGGGCGTGGCCATTTCGCGCGAGAACTTGCGCATCGCCGGCAATGCCACGCTGATCCTGCCGCTGCATCGCGAACTCGACCAGTTGCGCGAGGCGGCTGCGGGATCGAACAAGATCGGCACCACGGGACGCGGCATTGGGCCTGCCTATGAAGACAAGGTGGGCCGCCGCTCCATCCGCGTGAACGACCTGAATGATCTTTCAACACTTGGCCCCAAGATCGAGCGGCTGCTGGCGCATCACAATGCGCTGCGCCGCGGCCTTGGGCAGCCAGAGGTGAAGGCAGGCGATTTGCTGGCGCAACTGGCCGAAGTGGCGCCCAAGGTGCTGCTTTATTCCGATGCGGTGTGGTCGCTGCTCGATGACATGAAGCGCGAAGGCAAGCGCATCCTGTTTGAAGGGGCGCAAGGCATCTTGCTTGATATCGACCATGGCACTTATCCCTATGTGACGTCCTCGAATACGGTGGCGGGGCAGGCGGCTTCGGGTTCCGGCCTTGGCCCATCGTCCATCGGCTATGTGCTGGGCATCGCCAAGGCCTACACCACGCGCGTGGGATCGGGGCCGTTTCCGACCGAGCAGGACAATGAAATCGGCGAATACATCGGCCAGCGGGGGCGGGAATTCGGCACTGTCACGGGCCGCAAGCGGCGCTGCGGCTGGTTTGACGCGGTGCTGGTGCGGCAGGCCATCAAGACATCGGGCATTCACGGTATCGCGTTGACCAAGCTCGATGTGCTGGATGGCCTGAAAGAGATCAAGGTGGGCGTGGGCTATATGCTTGACGGCAAACGCATGGACCGCTTTCCGGCGGCCGAGGAAGCGCAGAAGCGTGTTGTGCCCATTTATGAAAGCTTCGAGGGCTGGGAGGGCACAACGGCGGGCGCGCGCTCATGGGCGCAGCTTCCGGCTCAGGCGATCAAATATGTGAAGTATCTGGAAGAGCTGATCGAGTGCCCGGTGGCGCTGCTTTCAACGTCGCCCGAGCGCGATGATACAATTCTCATGCGCGACCCGTTCGAGGATTGACGCCCGTCAACCGGGGATCGAGCGGGAAGGATTGCCGCTTTTCGATCACCAGCTGGCTGATATCGGGATGGGCGGGATTGATCAGCACGTTCCAGGCATCGGGCAGGATGACGGATGGCACGCGCAAGAGCAGGCTTGAGCGGGCCGCGAGCCAGGCATCGCCGAGCTTGCGCGTCACGGCGTCATTCGTGCTCCAGTCCGCCCGCAGCACATCCTGGGGAATGTTCTGTATACGGATTGACTCGGGAGCCTCAATGGCAATGAGCTGAAACCGGTCGGGCAGCAGGTCACGGTCGAGATGCACGAGGATTTCGACAAGCGCGGCGGCTGGATGTTCCGCCGCATAGATGATGGGCCGCCCGCGGCTGTGCCATCGGCCTGCGGCGCGCCTGCCGCCTTCGCCAGTCAGATCGGCGTGGTTGGAAATGCGCCAGAGCTTCATGCGCAGACGTCAGGCGAAGATGCCGTGATCAATCTGCGCCAGCAATTCCTCCACCGCCTTGGCGCCGGTTTCGGTTTTGAGCAGTTCGATGGGTGCCCGCCCCGCCAGCGCGGTGGTCGGCCGCCTCAGCCAGCGGCCGGATTTTTCAGGGTTTCCGAAAACCCGCTCGGCTTCCACCGTGATGCGGGCCACACGCAACGCCTTGTCTGATTCATCAACGGTCAGGTTTTTCTTGCCAGCCGTCCGGCGCGCCAGTGTGCGCTTCGGGATGATCAGATCATTGAGTTCAGCCGCGCTGTAGAATTGCTGCAGCACCCTGAACTGGGCCGGCTTCATTTCAACGGGATCACCGTTCAGCGCATGCTGCAAGGCATCCTGAAGGATGCCGTCCAGCCGCTCAACCGCGCCCAAGGGTTGTGCAGGCTGTTCGGCAAAGCCCGCATAATCCTGTTCTGGCCCGGCTGGAAGTTTGAGATCGCTTTTCATCTTGGTGCCATTTTGTCTATTGTATGTACAATATGGCACTGATTGGAACAAAAGTCCAGCCCCGCCGGAAACCGGCGGGGCTGGAGAATTCAGTGACAGGTGATGAAGGTGAAACCGTCGCAGAAGGGCCCGTTACAGACCTGGCCCGTGCTCATTACCTTCGTGGAGGTGAAATTGCCGATATCCTGCGC
>Ga0209023_10001036_pt1 | contig 38893 bp, 38 predicted proteins | sample LakOneMetagenome_FD_187468 | JGI IMG/M metagenome (GOLD analysis project Ga0209023, IMG submission 187468) | Freshwater and sediment microbial communities from Lake Erie, Canada (SPAdes) (version 2) | ecosystem: Environmental > Aquatic > Freshwater > Lentic | place: Lake Erie, Canada...
GTCGGCGGCGGTCGGAGTGGCCGTCGGAGCGGCGGCCGCAGCAGCGGCGAATGCGGAAAGGTCTGAGTGTGTCATGGCGATCCCACGATAATCTATTTGCGTAAGCGAAACTAGAACTTTCGTATTGAAAAGTGATTCTCGGTACGTCAGGATGGGACCATGCCTGCCGTCGCATCTGCTCCTGAGCCCGTCGAACCCGTCCCGGGGCGGGAGGCGACCCCGGCGAACGTGCGTCGCGAGCAGATCCTGAACCTGTTGGGGGAGCGCGGTTTCGTGCGGGTCAGTGAACTGCGCGCGGCGTTCAACGTGTCCGGGGTGACGGCGCGAGCCGACCTGGACTCGCTCGTGCTGCTCGGCGCGGCCCGCCGGGTGCACGGCGGGGCGGTACCGGCCCACCGCGCCGGGGCGGGAGCCGTGGGGCGGCCGGAACGCGAGTTCTCGTTTGAGGAGGCGCTGGCGGCATCCGTCGTGCCGAAGGAGCAGATCGGCCAGGTCGCCGCTGCCCTCGTGAGGAGCGGGCAGAGCGTGATCCTCGACGTGGGCACGACCACCCTCGCCATCGCCCGGGCGCTGCGAAACCGAACAGAACTCCACGATGTGGTGGTGATCACGAACGGCCTCAGCATCGCCCTGGAACTCGAATCGGCCATTCCGCGATTCACCGTGATCGTCACAGGAGGGTCATTGCGCCCGCTGCAGCACTCCCTGGTGGAACCCCTCGCGGCCGCCGTACTCAGCCAGGTGCACGCCGACCTGGCCTTCATCGGCTGCAACGGCGTTGACGTGGAGCGGGGAGTGACCAACATCAATCTGCCGGAGGCCGGCGTCAAGGCCCTCATGCTGGCCGCAGCCGCGCGCGCCGTGGTGGTGGCCGATGGGTCCAAGCTCGGCCAGGTGCACCTGGGGCTGGTGAGCGCTCTCGCTGCCTTCGACACCCTGATCACGGACGAGGGAGCCGATCCGGCGGCGCTTGCCGTGCTTCGGGAGACCGGGCTCACCGTGCTCCAACCTGTGCCGCAATAAACTAGGCGCATGCGAGCAGCAACGGGAACCCAATTCGAAATCACGGCCAGCACGCCGAGCGGCACGGCCACGGCCACGATCACCGAAGTGGCAGCCGGAATCCGCTCATATACCCTGAACGGCATAGATCTGGTGGAGTCGTTTCCGGCCGACGTGCAGCCTCCGATGGGCGCCGGGATCGTGCTCGTGCCCTGGCCCAACCGCATCCGTGACGGCGTATGGACGCAGAACGGCGTGCGGCGACAGCTGGCGCTCACGGAACCGGCACGGTCCAATGCCATCCACGGCCTGCTCCGCTTCGCGCCCTACCGCCTCGTCTCGCGCACAGCGCAGTCCGTGACCTTGAGCGCTCCTGTCTTCCCGCAGGCGGGTTACCCGTTCCAGCTCGACACCGAGGTGACCTACGAGCTCACGGATAACGGCCTGTCGGTGACGCATACGCTCTACAACGCCGGCGCGACGGCGGCCCCGGTGGCCGTGGGCGCGCACCCTTACCTCAAGATCGGTGACGTACCCACCGGGGATCTGCTGCTGCGGGTGGCCGCGGACACCCACATCGACGTGGACGACCGCTTGAATCCGGTGGGGGAGTCGCCGGTCAACCGGACAGCCTTCGACCTGCGCGCCGGTGTGCGCGTTGCCGAGCTCGATCTCGACGACGGATTCGGAGCCGTGCAAGTGGTCGGCGGACGGGGTGAGCACTCGCTCACGGCGCCCGACGGGCGCTCACTCACGCTCTGGGGCGATGAGAGCATGCGCTACGTGCAGGTGTTCACCCCGCGCACGTTCCCTGCCCGCAACGGCGACGGCCCGGCGGCCCCCGGCCAGGCGGTGGCGATCGAGCCGATGACCGCGCCGGCGGACGCCTTCAACTCGTCAGCGGGCCTGCACTGGCTGGTGCCGGGTGATACCTGGATCGTGCGCTGGGGCATCCGCCACGCCGGTTTCAGCGACTGAGCTGCTTGATGACCACGACGCCGACCGCAGCTGCGGCGACCCTGTCGCCGCAGGATATCGAGCGCCGCGGGGCACTGGTGCGGATGAAACGCCTCGCGGCGGGGCTGCTCGTGCTGATGGCGGTGATCTTCACCGTGTCCTTCGCGCTGCAGGAAGCCCATCCGTGGCTGTCGTACGTGCGCGCCGCCGCCGAGGGCGGCATGGTCGGTGCGATCGCCGACTGGTTCGCCGTGACGGCACTGTTCCGCTATCCGCTCGGGCTGCGCATCCCGCACACCAACATCATCGCCACCCGCAAGAACGAGATCGGGGCGAGCCTGGGTGAGTTCGTCGAGGCGAACTTCCTGGCCGAGTCGGTTGTGCGCGGCAAGCTCGAATCTGCGGGAATCTCTCGCCGAATCGGCGGCTGGCTGGCTGAGCCGGGCCATGCGGAACGCCTCACCGCAGAACTCGCCACCGCCGGCCGGGGTGTGCTGGAACTGCTCAATGACGACGCGATCAAAGGTCTCATCGAATCCGTCGCCAGGGAGCACCTCATTCGGCCGGAGTGGTCGCCGAGCCTCGGGCGCGTCGGGGAGCGCCTGGTGTCTTCCGGGCAGCAGCATGCCGGCGTCGACCTGCTGCTGGATCGGGCGGATGCCTGGCTGCGGACGCACCCGGAGGCATTCGGTCGGGCCGTGTCGGCACGGCTGCCGAGCTGGTTGCCCGGGTTCGTTGACAAGCTCGTCGACGACCGGGCCTACCGGGAGGTGATCGCCTTCGTGCAGGGCATTCGCGCCGAACCGGAGCATCCGGTGCGCGAGGCCATCGACCGGTACCTCGTCGAGCTGATGAGCGACCTGCAGCACGATCCCGCCATGATCGCCCGGGTGGAGCATCTCAAGGTGGGACTGCTGGAGAGCCCTCGACTCCGGGACTTCGCCGGTGAGACCTGGGCGTCGGTCAAGGCATCCCTGCTCGAAGCCCTTGACGACCCCCAGAGCGCCGTGCGTGCCGGCATCCGTGACACGCTCGTCGACGTCGGGACGCGGCTGGTGCACGACGGAGCGCTGGGGACGAGGATCGACCGCTGGCTCGTGGACGTGGTGACGAACCTGGTCCAGAACTACGGGCACGAGATAGCGGGCGTGATCACCGAGACAGTGGAACGCTGGGATTCAGCCGAGACCAGCGCGAAGATCGAACTGCAGGTGGGCCGCGACCTGCAGTTCATCCGCATCAACGGCACGATCGTGGGGTCGCTGGCCGGCGTCACCATTTTCGCACTGGCCAACGCCCTCGTCGGGCTGGTCTAGGCGACTCTGCCGAAGACGGTCTTGGCCGGAATGTGGCTGTCCCGTTCCAGGTGCGCACTCACCCCGATCCGCGCGGCCGGGCCGATCTTGGAGTAGCTGCCGAGGCGGGCCCCGTTGCCGATGACGGAATCTTCGCCGACATGCACGTTCTGGCCGATGAAGACCTTCGTGCCGATGACGGCGCCGTGGTCGATCCAGCTGCCTGGACCGATCCAGGTTTCAGCGCCCACCTGCGCGCCGCTTTCGACGTAGGCGGTTCCGGAGACGAAAGCCCCCGGGTGCACGCGCGCGCCGGCTGCGACATAACCACGGCCGTTCTCGTGTCGACGGTATTTCGCGACGACACCTTCCCCCAACTCCACTTCTTCGTTCATTCTCTTCACTGCAACCTCCGATTGGGCACTGGAATGTAAAACGACGACTTCGGTCCCGGCATTCCGTGAAGTTCCCGATCTGCGCGCTGATTCGCTGCAGGCGGAATCGACGGGCTCCGCGGGCCGTGCTAGTCACCGTGCCGCATGCGCTCGATCGCTTCTTCGCGCAAAACCACTTTGCGCACCTTGCCGGATACCGTCATCGGGAAGCTGTCGCGCACATCCGTATACCGGGGCACCTTGAAATGTGCGAGCTGGCCTCGGCAGAAATCGGCGAGATCGGCCGCGGAGATCAGGTCGGCACCGGCGTTCAGGACGATGCAGGCCATCAGTTCCTCGCCATACTTCTCGTCGGGAACTCCGATCACCTGCACGTCGCGAATGGACGGGTGGCGATAGAGGAATTCCTCGATCTCGCGGGGGTAGATGTTCTCGCCACCGCGGATGACCAGGTCCTTGATGCGCCCTTCAACGGTGATGTAGCCGTCGGCGTTCATGCTCGCGAGATCGCCGGTGTGGATCCAGGCGTCGATGTCGATGGCTTCCGCTGTTTTTTCCGGTTCGTTCCAATAGCCCGAGATCACGCTGTAGCCGCGCGTGCAGAGCTCACCGATCTCGCCGCGTTCCAGGGTGAGCCCGGTGCCGGGATCGATGATCTTGTTCTCCAGGTGGGGCATGGTGCGCCCCACGGTCGAGGTGCGCAGGGCGACGGTGTCGTCGCTCCTGGTCATCGTGGACACCGGCGAGGTTTCCGTCATCCCGTAGCAAATCGCCACGTCGACCATGTTCATCTCGCCGATCACGCGTTGCATCACCGCCACCGGGCAGGTCGATCCGGCCATGACCCCGGTGCGCAGTGTGGAGAGGTCGAAATCGGCGAAGTCGGGCAGTGCGAGTTCGGCCACGAACATCGTCGGCACACCGTAGAGGGACGTCGCCCCGTGGTCTTGCACGGCCTGCAAGGCAGCGGATGGTGTGAAACCGCGTCCTGGAATGATGGCGGCGGCCCCGTGGGAGTAGATGTTGAGGTTTCCGATCACCATCCCGAAGCAGTGGTAAAACGGCACCGGCAGGACCACCCGGTCGTGTTCGGTGTAGTTGAGCAGCTCGCCGATGAAGAAGCCGTTGTTGAGGATGTTGCGGTGGGTCAGCGTGGCGCCCTTGGGAAAACCGGTTGTGCCGGACGTGTACTGCAGGTTGATCGGATCGTTGACGGTGAGGTCGTCCATCCGGTCGCGCAGGTCAAGCGGTGACACGTCCCGGCCGGCGTCGAGAACCTGCACGAAGTCGAATTCGCCGGCTTGATCAGGGTCCGCGGCGGTGCCGATGAACACGAGCTCGCGCAGCTCGGAGCAGTCCGCCCGGGCTTGCCGGGCCATGTCGGTGTACTGGCTGTTCTTGTCCGACGGCGCGCAGATGAGCATGCGCATGCCGCATTGCCGAACCACATATTCCAGTTCCCCGGTGCGGAACGCCGGGTTCACGTTCACCAGGACGGCACCGACCTTGGCTGTCGCGTACTGCACGACGGTCCATTCGGCGCAGTTCGGCGACCAGATGCCCACCCGGTCCCCGCGTTCGATCCCGAGTGCGAGCAAGCCCAGCGCCAGGGTGTCGACGGCGGAGTTGAGCTGGCGATAGTTCCACTGCCGTCCGGTCGCGACCTCAATGAGCGCATCCCGTTCGGGGAACCGGGCGACGGTCATCTCGAAATGATCACCGATCGTGTCCTCGAGCAGAGGGCGGTCCGACGGGGCGTTTGAGTACGAGAGCATGCGTGATCTCCTTTGATCGCTACCCGTGCACCGTACCAAGTTCCCAGCAGTTTCAGTTAATCAAAATTCACTCAACCCGCAGGCTGACCCGAGCAGGCGAACGTCACCGGCCCTCGGCCAGATCGTCCCATTCGAAGGTCGTGGTCGTGCCGGCCTCCCAATCCCGGCGGAGGATGGCGTAGGCCACGGCCGCCAGCGGGCGCCCACCGTCGACGGGCCAACCCTCTCGGTAGTGCGCTTCCTTGACGAATCCGGCACGCACGAAGGTTCTGCGCATGGCGATGTTGTCTTCGCGGGTATCTCCCTCGAAGCGGTGGGTTTCCGGCCATTGGGTGAAAACGTGGCGCGTCATGGCTCGGAGAATCGGAACGCCCAGGCCCTGACCGCGAAACTCGGTTGCCAGGCGCAGGTCGAACATGGCCGTGGCATCCGTCAAATCATCCAGGACGATACAGCCCACTCGATCCCCGGCAGCGGTGTCGATCCAGAAAGCTTCATGGTCCGGTGCCGCGAATCGCCCACTCGCGATGCGCTCATGCACTTCTGCGACGGAAAGCCAGGTGCGCACGTGGAACGGAAAGGCATTCGATGTCAGGAACTGGACAAGTGCGTCGCGATCAGTGGGAAAAGCGATCGGTGACAGCGTGATGGACATGTGCTCAGGCTAGCGAGGCCCGGGTGCGGAGCATGGCCCCACAGGGGGGAAATCGCGGTGCGGTTCCCACGTGGTGAATCCACGCGGAGACCACGGGGTGTTTGCCCCGCAGCCCCGCGCGACTGACCGAACGTCGCAGTGCACACTCGCCGCGACGCGATGACAGTGGGCCCCGTCGGGCTCGAACCGACGACCCAAGGATTAAAAGTCCTTTGCTCTACCAACTGAGCTAGAGGCCCGCAGACACCAATCTACCGTGGATTTCCGTCACACTTTTCTGGGTAGCCTTAACCGTGGCAAAATGAGCGTCCGCAGGACGATAGATTCTGCCGCAGTGTGATGCACAGAAGGAGAACCGATGGCAGAAAACTTTCACAAACCCACGCAGTTCTCCGGCAACAAGTTTGAAGCGTTTCAGGGTGGTGAGGATCCGGCCGCGATCAGCCGGGTGGCTCACGAGACCGCACAGGCGCTGCTGACCCGAGTGCGGACTGACCCTGACCCGGAGACGGTGGAACGTTTGGTGGCCTACACCGATGAGAACGGCATCGACGCCGTGGCTGAACTCTGGTCACGGGCGGCACCGCGCAGCTTGCCGGGTGCGCTCTGGCGCATCTATCTCATCCGTATGCTCATCCGGCAGGACCCCGAAGAAACCGCGTACTTCTACCAGCGCGGCACCGAGGTTGTGCGCACGATCGACCCGGTCGTCGCCGGGGCTGCGGTTCCCACCGGTCCGGTCGAGATCATCGCCCTCGCCGACGAGATCCTGCGGGGGCTCTTCACCGGTGACTTTGCCGTCGCCCTCGAACGAGCCGCCGCCTATTGCCGCGTGACCGCCACCGGTTGCACAAGCGTGGCCGACGACTTCGAGGCCACGGAGCCGAATCGATCTTCGTTGCTGACCACTCGAGCGTTGCGATTCTCGACCACTGCCGCGGAGTTCGGCGCCTGCGCACGATTGTGGCGCACCGATTCCCTCGAATAGCCCGATCGCCTCCGCTGCACAACCTGTGCGGATGCTGCCGGTCGGGCGCGCAGCAACGTCTTTTCAGTGCACGTCGATTAGACTGAAACTTGGTCGGGCCGCAGTAATCCCGGGTTCCATTATTCGCCGCTTCGAGCGGCCTCGCGCCGAGAGGTGCTCTGCGGCCCGGCCTTCACTCTTCTCTTTCCTCACGATCCAATCCATTCAGGCTTCGGTACCGAACTCCTGATATGGAACGGGATCGAACCTGACGTGCTTGGTCTTATGTCTATTGATTTACACCTCGACAACCCGTCGGTGGAACCTCTGACCAAAGAGGAACTGCTCGCACGGGTCGCCACGGGTGACCATTCAGCGTTCGGAGAGTTGTATGACCAGATCGCTCCCCGGGTACTCGGACTCGTCAAGCGCCTCCTGATCGACCACGCGCAGTCCGAGGAAGTCGTCCAAGAGATCTTCTTGGAAATCTGGCAGATGGCGACGCGGTACGAGCCGACCCGGGGTGGTGCATCCACCTGGATCATGACGATGGCACATCGACGAGCGGTTGACCGAATCCGGTCGTCGCAAGCCGGACGTGACCGGGATACCAAAATCGGCATTCGCGACCTGGCCATCGCCTACGATCACGTAGCAGAGACCGTTGAGGTTCGCGTCGAACATGAAAGGGTGGAGAAGGCAATGTCCAGACTGACGCAGTTGCAACATCAAGCGGTGAGCCTCGCTTATTATGGTGGCTACACGCACAGCGAAGTCGCAAGCATGCTCAAGATCCCCCTGGGTACGGTGAAGACCAGACTGCGCGACGGACTCATCCGACTGCGCGACGAACTGGGCGTGACCTCATGAACGGTCGGCGCGACAATGACGGCGCCGCAGAACTGGCGGGCGGCTACGCCCTCAATGCCCTCGACGCCGAGGAGAGAGCTGAGTTCGAGGCCTATCTGGCCCAGTCGGAGAACGGCCGAACGGAGGCCGCTGAGCTCAGCGACGCCGCCGTGGCGCTGGGCCTTGCCGTGGCACCGGTTCAGCCCTCTGCAGGTCTGCGTGCCGCGCTGATGGCCCAGCTCACAGCCACGCCCCAAGTTGCGCCCCTCCCGGCGTCGCCGGCTCATGCCGACGACAGCACGTCGCTGCCGACGTTTTCGCGTCCCGTCCTGACAACGAACGTCGATTCCGATGCTGCGCTCCCGCCGTCCCGTCGGTCCGCAGGCGCCGGCAGCGCCGACGAACGCGCCCAGCACCGCTGGTTTCAGCGCCCAGCACGGATCATGTTCGCCGCCGCGGCAGCGGCAGTCCTCTTTGTCGGCGGCACCGTCGCCGGACAGGCCTTCAACAACAATCAGTTTGAGCAGGCGCAGGCGGCGGGACTCGTGCAGATCAGCGCAGCCTCCGACTCGCAGCGGTCTGAGATCACCATGGCCGATGGCCATGAAGCCACCCTGGTCTGGTCGAACAACCTGGGGCTGTCCGCAGTGCTGGTGGAGGATCTGCCGGCGTTGTCCAGCGACCAGGACTACCAACTGTGGTACATCAACGGCTCGGGTGCGGCATCGGCTGGAACCTTCGATTCAAGTGGGATCGGCACGGCGTGGCGCGTGTTGGACGGCGCCATGCACTCGGGCGATACGGTGGGCATCACCGTGGAGCCCAAAGGGGGCTCGAAACAGCCCTCTTCGGCTCCGATCGTGGCCTTCCAAAGCTAGGGCGGGGTGAGGGATAGGCTCGAAAGATGAGCCTTCCCTTCACCCTGCTGATCGATCCGGTTCCCGTTGATTCTGACCAGAAGGATTTCCGAGACACATTCCACGAAACGGACTCGGCTGCCCCGGCCCTTCGGGTGGATGAGCTCAGCACCCAGCGCGGGGACGGCGTCTTCGAAACCCTCAGCGTGGTCGATGGGCATCCCCAGCAACTCGAGCCGCACATCAGCCGGCTGTCCAACTCGGCGAAGATCTGCGACCTGCCGCTGCCGAATGCGCACCAGTGGCGGGCAGCGATCGCCTACACGGTCGCCCGGCTGCCCCAACAGGGTGAGCTCGCCCTGAAATTCGTGCTGAGCCGCGGCGTCGAATCGGGACCGGCTCCCACCGCCTGGCTGCACGTCACCCGGGCCGCCGATTTCAGCAGCGTCCGCGAGAACGGGGTGCGGGTGGTCACCCTCGACCGCGGCTATCCGCGCGGTGCCGCCGAGCGGGCTCCGTGGCTGCTGATGGGGGCGAAGACGCTCAGCTATGCCACCAACATGGCGGCGCTGCGCGAGGCGAAGCGCAGGGGAGCGGACGATACGATCTTCCTCACCACCGACGGCTATGTGATGGAGGGTCCCACGTCGAGCGTGATCCTTTGCAGCGGGGGCGCTTACGTGACACCGGCCCCCGGCGGCGCCATCCTGCACGGCACGACACAGCAGAGTATTTTCGAGTACATGCGTGATCGGGGGCAGCCGGTGGAATACCGCGATGTGACGGTGGGCGAGCTTCGTGACGCGGATGCCGCCTGGCTTGTATCGAGCGTGCGCCTCGCGGTCGCGGTCACGGCCCTGGACGGCGAACCGATGCGCACGGACCAGCGCCTCACCAGCGAGCTCAACGCCTACCTGCTCGCTCGCACGGCCTGAGTCCGGCTCACGCGCGCCGGACGCGCCGCGCGCGCCCGCTGGTGCGGTAGCGGGCCGCGACAGCGGCGCGGGCTCTGCGGGAGGGGCGCCGGGAGGGCGGCGCGCGTCCGCTGGTGCGGTAGCCGGCCGCGACAGCGGCGCGGGTGTCGGCTTAGCCGAAGCGACCGGATACGTAGTCCTCCGTGGACTGCATGCTCGGGTTGGAGAAGATGGTGGTGGTGTCGTCGTACTCGATGAGCTTGCCCGGCTTGCCGGTACCGGCGATGTTGAAGAACGCGGTGCGGTCGGAGACCCGAGACGCCTGCTGCATGTTGTGCGTGACGATCACGATCGTGTACTGGGCCTTCATCTCCTCGATGAGGTCCTCGATGGCGAGCGTGGAGATGGGATCCAGGGCCGAACACGGCTCGTCCATCAGGATCACGTCGGGAGCCACCGCAATGGCGCGGGCGATGCAGAGGCGCTGCTGCTGCCCGCCGGAGAGGCCGGACCCGGGCCGGTCGAGGCGGTCCTTGACCTCGTTCCACAGGTTCGCGCCCCGCAGGGACTGTTCCGTCAGGGCGTCGGCATCGCTCTTGCTCATGCGTCGGTTGTTGAGCTTCACGCCGGCGAGTACGTTGTCCTGGATCGACATCGTCGGGAACGGGTTCGGCCGCTGGAAGACCATTCCCACCTGACGGCGCACGTTGACCGGGTCGACACCGGGGCCGTAGAGGTTGTTGCCGTCGATCAGCACCTCACCCTCGACGCGGGCACCGGGGATGACCTCGTGCATGCGGTTGAGCGTTCGGATGAAGGTTGACTTGCCGCAGCCGCTCGGCCCGATGAGGGCGGTGACCGTGCGCGGCTCGATCACGAGAGAGACGCCTTCGACGGCCAGAAAGTTGCTGTAGTAAACGTTGAGGTCGGCAACTTCGATGCGCTTGGACATATGTCCCTTTCAATCTGGAAATGTGGAGCTGGAAAGCGGGGGAAGAGTGGGCCGGGTTCTGCTAACGGCCGAACTTGGGCGAGAAGATCCGGGCGATGATCCGTGCGATCAGGTTGAGCAGCATCACGATGAGGATCAGGGTGAGTGCCCCCGCCCACGCGCGGTCCACGAAGGCCTGAGAATCGACCCCCTGGCTCATATATTGGTTGTAGACGAAAACCGGGAGGGTCATCATCCGCTCGCTGAACAAATCGTAATTCATGCTCGCCGTGAATCCCGCGATAATGAGCAAGGGCGCGGTTTCGCCGATGACGCGGGCGATGGAGAGCATGATGCCGGTGACGATTCCGGCAATCGAGGTAGGCAGCACGACCTTCACGATCGTGAGCCATTTCGGCACGCCGAGGGCATACGCGGCTTCCCGAAGCTCGTTGGGCACGAGCTTGAGCATTTCCTCGCTCGAACGCACCACGACGGGGATCATCAGCACGGAGAGCGCGATCGCCCCGCCGAACCCGAAGCGGATGCCGGGGTCGTCGAAGAGCAGGGCGAACAACGCGAACGCGAACAGCCCGGCGACGATGGAGGGGATTCCCGTCATGACGTCGACGAAGAAGGTGATCGCCCGGGCGAGCCGACCGCGACCGTACTCCACGAGGTACAGCGCCGTGAGCAGGCCGATCGGCACGGAGATGATGGTCGCCATGCCGGTGATCAGCAGCGTGCCTGTGATGGCGTGCAGCACGCCACCGCCCTCGCCGACGACGTTGCGCTGCGAGGAGGTGAAGAACGTGGGAGTGAGGAATGCCGGCAGCCCGTTGACGGCGGTCGTGTAGATGATCGAGATCAGTGGCAACAGCGCAATCACGAAGGCCGCCGTCACGAGGGCGGTCATCAGCCGGTCCGTGGCCTTGCGGGAGCCCTCGACAGCCCGGGAGAAGACGTAAATGGCCCCGCAGTACAGCACCGTTCCGAAAAACAGCGTGCCGACGATGTTGAAACCGTCGACGGCGCCGGAGAGGTCGAGCACGACGAAGAAGGCGCCCGTGACAGCCCAGCTGGCCAGCAGGATCCAGAGTGACGAGCGTTTGGGTAGCTTGCCGGCGGTGAGCGAGTTGGTCAGAGGCCTGGCGTCCGTGACGGATGTCATCAGTTCGCTCCCGAGAATGCCTTGCGGCTGTTGATGATGACGCGCGCGATCATATTCACGATGAGGGTGACCACGAACAGGATCAGGCCGGTTGCGAGCAGGATGTTGACCCCGATGCCATTGGCTTCGGGGAAGTTCAGCGCGATGTTGGCAGCGATGGTGGTGGGGTTCTGGGAGGTGAGCAGCACGAAACTGACCACAGCGCTGGGCGAGAGCACCATGGCAACGGCCATGGTTTCACCGAGGGCACGGCCGAGCCCGAGCATGGACGCGGAGATGATACCGGGCAAGCCGAACGGCAGCACGGCCAGCCGGATCATTTCCCAGCGCGTTGCGCCGAGAGCCAGAGCGGCTTCCTCATGCAGGAGCGGGGTCTGCAGGAAGATCTCCCGGCAGATGGCCGTGATGATGGGAAGGATCATGACGGCGAGAACGATGGCCACGGTGAGGATGGTCCGTCCGGTTCCGGAGACCGGGCCTGCGAACAACGGGATCCAGCCAAACCCGTCCACGAGGGTGGTGTACAAAGGCTGGACCAGAGGCGCGAGAACCGTGATGCCCCACAGGCCGAAAACCACGGAGGGCACGGCGGCCAGCAGGTCGATGAGGTAGCCGAGGCTCTGAGCCAACTTGCGTGGAGCGAAGTGCGAGATGAAGAGGGCAATGCCGAGCGCGATCGGGACGGCCATGATCAAGGCCAGGATGGCGGCCCAGATGGTGCCGAACACGAGCGGGCCCACGTAGGACCCGAAGTTGGTGATGTCGCCGCTGAACGCATCGGCGGGGGCGACGAACGCTGGGATGCTTTCGATCAAAAGGAAGATGGCGACCGCGGCCAGGACCGCGAGGATCAGGCTTCCGGAAATAACCGTTGCGCCGGAGAACGCCCGGTCGCCCGGCCGTTGCCGTGCCTTGATCGTGGTGGCGGCAACAGTTGTCGTCATGCCGGGCATCTCCTGAATCGGTTTGTCTGAATGCTCTGGTGCGGTTTTTCAAGCCTGTGCGGAAAAGGCCATATACCTAGTCTGCCCGATCGGGCACCCGCACGTGTGCGGATGCCCGATCGGGCGACTAGGCGGGGGGTGCTACTTGACGGTTGCGAGAACCGCTGCGACCTGTGCTTCGAGGTCGGCGCTCAGCGGTGCGGCGCCGGCGGCGCTCTGCGCAGCCTTCTGGCCGTCAGCGCTGGCCAGGTACTCGACGTAGGCCTTCACGAGGGCGCCCTGCTTGGCGTCGGCGTACTCGTTGCACACGAGCGCGTAGCTCACCAACACGAGCGGGTACTCCTCCGGGTTGGTCGTGGTGCGGTTGATCTTCACAGCGAGGTCGTCGGCGGCGCGACCCTCGACGAGCGGGGAGCCCGCAACAACTTCAGCCGCGCCCTTGGCGGAATGGGCGACGAACTTGTCGCCGACCTTGAGCTTGGCGGTGCCGAGGTCCCCGGCCTGGGAAGCGTCGGCGTAGCCGATGGTGCCCGTGCCGTTGGTGACAGCCGAGACGACGCCGGAGGTGCCCTGTGCGCCCTCACCGGACTGGAACGGGAATGTGTCCGCGCCCTTGGCCGTCCAGACTGTGGGAGCGGTCTGGTTGAGGTAGTCGGTGAAGTTCTTGGTGGTACCCGAGTCGTCCGAACGGTGCACGGCCGTGATAGCCGTCGAGGGAAGTTGTGCGTCGGGGTTCAGTGCCACGAGGGCGGGGTCGTTCCAGGTGGTGATCGTGCCGGCGAAGATTTTGGCCAGCGTGTCGGGATCCACATTGAGGTCCTTGACGCCATCCACCTTGAAGATCACGGCGATCGGCGAGATGTACACGGGCAGGTCGACGGCCTTGGAGGTCGGCGCGCAGGCCTTGAACGTGCCGGCGAGTTCTTCGTCGCTCAGGTACGAGTCGGAGCCGGCGAACGCGGTTCCGCCGGAGATGAAGGCCTTGCGGCCTGCGCCCGAACCGGAGGGGTCGTAGTTGATGGTCACGTCCGGGTTGGCGGTCTGGAAGGCGGCGATCCACGCCGTCTGGGCCGCGCCGGCGGAAGAGGCGCCGGCGGCATTCAGGGTGCCGGTCAGCGTGCTGGCAGCTGCCCCGTCGGTGGACGCGGTGCCACCTTCGTTGGCGGCGCACGAAGACAGTGCGAGTGCTGCGACGATGGCGAAGACCGCGGGTCGGCCATAACGCTTAAAGTTCACGGGTATCCCTTTCAGGGCTAAATCGAATCTGTGCTGCGATGCAGGCCGGTGCCGACCCATGCGTAAACATATTCATTCTGATTAACGGAACCCTGCCCGGCAGGTGAACGGCAGATGAACGGATGCGACCTAGATGAGGGGTGAATGCCTCTCGATGGCCACGATTCCGGCGCTGGGGTTTTCGGCAGACAGGTGCACGATGGAGAAGGCCCCCGTCTCGAGATCGCCGGCGTCGGCGAGGGCGCCATTGGGTGTGCCGCCGCTGGCCAAGCCGATCTCGCGCAGGATTTCGGGAAGAACGGGTCCGTGGCTGCACAAAACGGCCGTCTTGCGCGAACGAATGCGCTTTCCGATCACGGTGCGGATGTCGGCGTCCCCGGCCTCGAGGGCATCCTGGCTGATCAGTTCGGTTTGCTTGATCGGGATGCCTGTTGCCGCCGACAGCGGCGCCACGGTGGTCACGCAGCGCGTCGCCGTGCTGGAGATGATGCGCAACGGTCGCCAGGCGGTGATGGTGTCCACGACGGCGGTGGCCTGTTTCACCCCGCGGGCGGTCAGCGGACGCTTGTGGTCCGGCCCGGCGCCGGTTCGGGGCACCGCCTTGCCATGGCGCAATGCGATGAGGGCGAACGTGCTGGTGATACCGGCGTCGACCAAAGCGGCGAAAGCGTCGATGATCTCGACGTCGGCAGCGTACGTCAGGTAGGTGCGCGCCTTCTTCAGGGTGACCCACTCGATCGCGGCCACCTCTGCATTGGGCACAAAGGTGGACTTCTGGATGGCTTCAGGGCTGACTTCGGCGGCCCAGTAATGCACGATCTTCGTGCGTCCGTCGGGCATGTCGTAGTGCGAAATGCCCAGCGGCACTCCGAGCGCCACGTCCAGGCCGGTCTCCTCTTCCACCTCTCGGACGGCGGTGCGGGGGAGCGATTCACCGGGATCGACCTTGCCCTTGGGGATGGTGACATCACCGTGCACGGTCCGGTGGATGAGGAGCACGTGCATGCGTCCTTCGATCAATCGCCAGCAGAGCGCGCCGGCCGCGTAGACGGGTGGCGCGATCATCGGCGGGTACCCGGGCGCTTGCGCTGGCTGATCTGCTGCATGAGCCGGTTCTGCATGTCGCCGAGTGGTGCACCGGAGGCATCCGTGTCGTGCCTGGTCCAGTGACCCGTCTCGTCGAGCCACCAGGACGAGGTGCGCTCGCTCATAGCGCGTTCGAAGAGACTCTCGATCTCCATCTGGTGTGCCGGATCGACGAGCCGGACGAGGGCCTCGACGCGGCGGTCCAGGTTGCGGTGCATCATGTCGGCGCTGCCGATGTACAGCTGGGTGTCGCCGAGGTTGTGGAAGGAGAAGATGCGCGAGTGCTCAAGGTAGCGCCCGAGGATCGACCGCACGCGAATGTTCTCACTCATGCCCGGAACACCGGGCTTGAGGCTGCAGATGCCGCGCACCCAGACGTCCACGTGCACTCCGGCCTGACTGGCGCGATACAGGGCATCGATGATGTCCTCATCCACCATCGAGTTGACCTTGATGCGGATGCCGCTGGTCGCGCCGGCGAGGGCATTCTCTGTTTCGGTGGAAATGTGCTTGAGCAGACCGCGGCGCAGGTGCAGCGGCGCCACCAGCAGGCGCTTGAACTTCTTCTCGATGGCATAGCCCGAGAGTTCATTGAACAGCCGGGTGAGGTCCTTGCCGACTTGGGGGTCGGCTGTGAGCAGCCCGAGGTCTTCGTACATCCGACTGGTCTTGGGGTTGTAGTTGCCGGTGCCGATGTGGCTGTAGTGGCGCAGCACGCCTTTTTCATAGCGGATCACCAGGGCGAGCTTGCAGTGGGTCTTGAGCCCGACCAAGCCGTAGACCACGTGCACTCCGGCCTTCTCCAGCTTGCGCGCCCAGGTGATGTTCGCCTGCTCGTCGAAGCGGGCCTTGATCTCGACGAGCGCGAGTACCTGCTTGCCGGCGTCGGCGGCGGCGATCAGCGCCTCCACGATGGGGCTATCGCCCGACGTGCGGTACAGCGTCTGCTTGATGGCGAGCACGTTCGGGTCGGCCGCCGCCTGCTCCAGGAACGCCTGCACGCTGGTGGCGAAGGACTCGTACGGGTGGTGGAGCAGTACGTCCTGGTGCTTGATCGCGCTGAAGATGTCGGGCTCGGCGTTGGGTTCGGCCGGCAGCAAGGCCGCTGCGGTCGTGGGCACGTGCTTGGGAAAATGCAGCTCGGGGCGATCGATCCGCAGGTCGAACAGGCCGCCGAGGTCGAGGGGGGCCGGCAGGTGGTACACCTCCTGCTCGGTGACATCGAGCTCGCGCACCAGCAGGCCGAGGGTGACCTCGTCCATGTCTTCGGTGATCTCCAGGCGAATGGGCGGGCCGAAGCGGCGCCGCAGCAGCTCCTTTTCGAGGGCCTTGATCAGGTTCTCGGTCTCGTCCTCGTCGATCTCCACGTCTTCATTGCGGGTGACCCGGAACACATGGTGCTCGAGGATCTCCATGCCGGGGAACAGGTCACCGAGCTGGTTGGCGATCAGGTCTTCGAGCGCGATGAAGCGGATGCGGTCCACCGACTCGTTGCGGTCCACCCGCACGAATCGGGGCAGCATGGGCGGAACCTTCAACCGGGCGAATTCCTGCTTGCCGGTCTTGGAGTTGCGCACGCGCACCGCCAGGTTGAGCGACAAGCCGGAAATATAGGGGAACGGATGCGCCGGGTCGACGGCGAGCGGCATCAGCACCGGGAAGATCTGGTTGGAGAAATACGTGCGCAGAGAGCGCCGGTCGTCGTCGCCCAGGCTCTGCCAGTCCACCACGTCCACGCCGGCTTCGGCGAGGGCGGGGCGAACGAGTTCCTGGAAGGCCAGGGCATGCCGGGCCTGCAGCGCGTGGGCGGTATTGGAGATGTCGCTCAACACGTCCTGTGCTGCCCGGCCGACGTTGGTGGGAACGGCGAGGCCGGTGAGGATCCGGCGCTTGAGGCCGGCGACCCGGACCATGAAGAACTCATCAAGGTTGCTGGCAAAGATGGCCAGGAAATTCGTGCGTTCGAGGACCGGCAGTCGCGGGTCCTCCGCGAGTTCGAGAACCCGTTGGTTGAACGCCAGCCAACTCAGCTCCCGGTCGAGGTACCGGTCGCTGGGAAGCGCTGGATCGGTTTTGCCGAAGAGCGGGTCGAAATCGTCATCGAAGTCGCTGCCGAGCCCGGAATCCGCCTGGGTAATTTCGCCGTCCATATGACTATTCTTCCAGCTTCCCCCCGAACCGGTCGACGATCCGGGTGAACATCTTCTTAAACGGGCTGATCTCCGGGGGAAGCGCGGTGGTACTGAACATCCACCGTGTGGTCGGTGAATCCCAGGGAGCGGTACAGATGCACCGGGCCGACGCTGTCGGCTTCCACATAGAGGGCGGCGGTTGTGGCGCCGCGTTCCGCCAGCCGAGTCAGGCCGGCGTTCATCAGGGTGCGGCCCAACCCGGCGCCGGCGGTGTCGGGGTGCACGCCGAGCACGTAGATTTCACCGATGTCGCCGTCGACCTTGAGCCAGTTGTAGCCGACCATCCGACCGTCCGCCGTGCGGGCGATCAGGAAATCCTCGGCGGCAAACCAGTTCTCGGCTTGCCGGGCAGCGAGGTCGTCTGCAGTGATCGCGCCCTGCTCCGGGTGGGCGGCGAAGACCAGAGCATTCAGCGCCACCCACTCGGCACTGTCATTCTGTGGAGAGAAAGTGTCGATGGTGAAGACAGGTGTCCCGTCGGGTGTGGCTTGGCTTCTGTCCGGGTTCAGCGCGGGCAGGGGCATACGCAACTCCAGCAGGGTGCGCACGGCCAGGAAACCGAAACGGCCGGCCAGGGCCCGGGCGCCGGGATGATCGCCGTGCGACCAGGCGGTGAGTTCGCCGCCCGCTTCCGCCAGCAGCTCCTGCAACGCCGCGGCGCCGTGGCCGAGCCGGCGGTGGCGCGGGGCGATGACGAGATCCAATTCACCGAGGCCGGTGATGGCGGCGCCGACGACAGGTCCCGGAGCGGTAGACGGCTCGATCGGGGAAACCGCGAGCAGATGGGGTGTTCTCCGTCCGGCGTTCAGGTCGAAGAGGGACTGTTCGTTGAAGGGAGCATATCCGTCCGCCGTGGTGGCGGCGGCGGCGACGGCGTCGAATTCGGCGCGCTCAGCGCTGTCCTGCGGGTCGATGTCTCTGAGGTGGGTCATGGTTCTTCCGGCTTTCAGGGTCTCACCGAGCTGGGCACGCGCTCGTCGTCGTCTTCGTGCACGTTGAATCGGTAGCCCACGTTGCGCACCGTGCCGATCAACGACTCCTGGTCGCCGAGTTTGGCGCGCAAACGCCGCACGTGCACGTCCACTGTGCGCGTGCCGCCGAAGTAGTCGTAGCCCCATACTTCGCTGAGCAGCTGCTCCCTGGTGAAGACCCGGGAGGGGTGTGCCGCGAGAAAACGCAGCAGTTCGAATTCCTTGTAGGTCAGGTCCAGTGGTTTGCCGTGCACCTTGGCGGAATAGCTGGCCTCGTCGATGACCACCCCGGCCGCCCGAATTGTGGGGGAGGGATCATTGCGGGTCACCCGGCCGGCGTTGAGTCGGATGCGCGCGTCCACTTCGGCGGGCCCTGCGGTGTCCAGGACCACGTCATCGACACCCCAGTCGGGACTCACCGCGGCGAGCCCGCCCTCGGTGATCACCAGCAGCAGCGGAACGGAGAGGCCCGTCGTGCGCAGGATCTGACATAGGGATTTGGCGGCAGTGAGACTGGTGCGCGCATCGACGATGACGATGTCCGAATCCGGGGCGCTGATCAGCTGGTCCGCTGACGCCGGGATCACCCGCGAGCTGTGGGAGAGCAAGGCCAGGGCGGGGAGAACATCATTGTCGGGCGCCGAGGTCAGGATCAACAACTGCACGCGAGGGCCTCCGATTATGGTCGTTTTCATACTACCGTGCGCGCCAATTGGCTCGTGGCAGTGCAGAATAGGACGGTGAGCGGGCAGTGGAGAATCATCGTGACAGTCTGGGTGCTCGCCGTCGTCGGCGCCATCCTGACCGGATTCTTCGCGCCTCCGGGTGAAACGCTCGCCTGGGTGGGCCTCACCCTCGCCGGCTGCACCCTGATCACCCTGTGCCTGCAACTGGCAACCGGCCGTAAGGAAGGGTATGTCGTTCGGGTGACGTGGAGCATCGTCGGTGCTGTCCTGGTTCTCGCCAGCTCCACCGTCGTCTTCTCCCTCCTCCGGTTCGCCTGAGCGTGGACCACCGCTGCGGCGCTGACCGGGCATCCGGCCGAATCGGCGGGCGGCGCCCGAGCACTAGACTGTGGGCATGTCGCTGCTAGCAATCGAACTCTTCTACCTGGGCCTTCTCGGACTTGCCAGTCTGTCGATCGCCTGGGTCTCCGGCCTGGTCCTCTTCAAGTTGTTCCGGGGGCAGCGGTAGCTTCCATGCTGGATCTTCCGGTTGGTTTGCCCTCCGAGCTCGTTCCGCTGTCGTGGCTGCTCGGCGTCTGGGAGGGTTCCGGCGTGCTGGAATACCAGATCGGTGATGAGTCCGTCAGTCGCACCTTCGGGCATCGTGTGAGTTTCAGCCACGACGGCCTGCCATACCTGAACTACAGTTCATACACCTGGTTGGAGCCCGAACCGGGCGCCGAAGCAGACGCCAAGACCCCGCTCGCCACTGAGACCGGCTACTGGCGTTTGAGTCGCACGCAGCTGGAGGGCGACCCGGGCCCGGCATTGCTTCCCGGCTCGGGAGATCGGCCGTTCACGACGACGGATGCCGTGGAGACCCTGCGCAATGCCGCCGGCGGATTCGACATCGAGGTCGTGTTGGCGCACCCCGGCGGGGTGGCTGAACTGTACCTGGGCCAGGTGAAAGGCCCCAGAATCGACCTGGCCACCGATGCCGTGGTCCGCGTGGAAGGGGCGAAGGTCTACTCGGCTGCGACCCGGCTGTACGGCCTCGTCGACAACCACCTGCTCTGGGCCTGGGACATCGCGGCGCTGGGGCAGAAATTGCGCACACACGCCTCCGGTCGGCTCGCCCGCGCCGAGTAAGAGTCACCGGGCAGTACCCACCGAGTAGGAATACAGTGGAGGGGATGACTGACATGACGAAGTCCCCCTTGCTCGAGCTCGACGCGGCGGTTCAGGCCCAGGGCCTCGATGCCGGCGTTGCGGCCCATTACGGCAACCCCATGATCGAACAGCGCTCGCTGCTGGCCGGTCGTGCGCTGGTCGATCTGTCCCATCATGGCGTGCTGGGGATTTCCGGACCGGACCGGCTCAGCTGGCTGAACTCCATTGCGAGCCAGGAGCTGCGCAGCCTCGCCGTGGGAGAGTCCGCTGAAACCTTGCTGCTCGACCCGGCGGGCCGGGTTGAATATGCCATTCGGGTGATAGATGACGGAGTACAGGCCTGGCTCCTCGTTGAAGCGGCTGAAGTGGCAGGGCTGCAGGCCTACCTGGAGAAGATGAAGTTCATGCTCCGGGTGCAGGTGGTCGACTTCAGCCTCAGCTACGCCACCATCGGCTCGATGGCCGTGGAACCGGCGGATGTGCTCGGCAGTGTCGGGCTCGAGATGGCCCGTCCGAACGGGGTTCCGTTGGCGTGGCACGACCCGTGGGTCGCGGTGGCCCGAGGTGGATTCCAATACGCCGAGACGACGCAACACCCCGGAGCATCGTGGCGCTGGACCGAAATGCTCGTTTCCCGCACGCAGCTGGGGGTGCTGCGTGACAACCTCGTGGCCCACCCGGTGGTCGTGCCCGCCGGCCTGATCGCCCTCGAGGCCTTGCGGATCGCCGCCTGGCGGCCACGCCGGGCGATGGAAGTCGACGAGAAGACGTTGCCGCACGAGCTGGACTGGTTGCGATCGGCCGTGCACCTGAACAAGGGCTGCTATCGGGGCCAGGAAACCGTGGCCAAGGTGCACAACCTCGGTCATCCGCCTCGTCGCCTCGTCATGCTGCACCTCGACGGCTCCGAGGGCGTCCTGCCCGTGCACGGCGACGATGTGCAGGCTGACCGGGTGAGCAGGGTCCCCGCCGGAGCTGAACCCATGACGGAGGGCGCCGAGCCGAAGACCGAGCGCGTGACCGTGGGCACGATCACCTCGAGTGCCATCCACTATGAACTCGGTCCGATCGCGCTCGCCGTGGTCAAGCGGACAGTGCCGGGCACGTCCACGCTGTTCGTGACCTCCGACGGCGTGTTGATTTCGGCGGCCCAGGAAGTCATCGTGCCGCAGTCTGCCGGATCGGTCGCGGAGATTCCGCGACTGCCCCGGCTGGGCGGGCGAACCCCCGCGCACTGACCCGAGGGTCTTTTCCACTGGCTAAGATTGACCGCATGTCTGCTCCCTATACCCTTGTCCTCCTCCGCCACGGCCAAAGCACGTGGAACCAGCAGAACCTGTTCACCGGTTGGGTGGACGTGCGGCTCAGTGACCAGGGCGTCACCGAAGCTGCGCGAGCCGGCGTGCTCCTTGCCGAAGCCAAGCTGCTGCCGGATGTGCTGCACACCAGCTTGCTCACCCGAGCCATCCAGACCGCGAACCTGGCCCTGGAGCAGGCGGACCGCCTGTGGATTCCGGTGAAGCGGTCCTGGCGCCTCAACGAGCGCCACTACGGCGCCCTGCAGGGACTCGACAAGGCGGAAACCCTCGCCACCTACGGCCAGGAGCAGTTCATGCTCTGGCGCCGCTCATTCGACACCCCGCCGCCCGTGCTCAACGACGACAGCGAGTGGTCGCAGGCCAAGGACCCGCGCTACGCCGGACTGGGTGACGTGCTGCCCCGGACCGAATGCCTCAAGGACGTCGTTGAGCGGATGCTGCCCTACTGGGAATCTGACATCACCGCGGACCTGCGCACCGGTCAGACAGTGCTGGTCACGGCGCACGGCAACTCTCTGCGGGCGCTTGTGAAGCACCTTGACGGCATCTCCGACGACGCCATCGCAGAACTGAACATCCCCACCGGAATTCCGCTGGTCTACAAGCTCGGCGAGGACATGATGCCGCTGGGGCCGGGGGAATACCTCGACCCCGAAGCCGCCGCAGCCGGCGCCGCCGCCGTCGCAGCGCAGGGCAACAAGAAGTAAGTTCGCAACGAAAAAGACGGGAGCCCCTTCACCGTGAAGTGGAGGGGCTCCCGTCTTAACGTGGATCCTCAGGCGTGGATGTCCTCGTGCCAGGCACCGGTGCCGAGGTACTGCACCTTCTTGGCAATGGACACCGCGTGGTCGGCGAACCGTTCGTGGTACCGGCTTGCCAGGGTGGCGTCAACGGTGTCCGCGGCCAGGCCCTTCCAGCTGTCGCTGAGGACGGCTTCGAACACGCTCAGGTGCAGCGCATCGACCTTGTCGTCTTCGTTGCGGATCGTCTCGGCCAGCTTCATGTCTTCGGTTGTGAGCAATTCGGTGAGCATCTTCGCGATGACCACGTCGAGGGCACCCATCTCCGCGAAGGTGCTGCGCAGTCCCTTCGGAATGACTTTGTCCGGAAACCGGTACCGGGCCAGTTGGGCGATGTGCGTGGCCAGATCGCCCATTCGCTCCAGCGATGCGCTGATGCGCAGGGCGCTCACGACGATACGAAGGTCACGGGCCACCGGCTGCTGCCGGGCGAGGATGGTGATGGCCAGTTCATCGAGCTCGACCGTCAACTCGTCGATCTTCTCATCTTCGGTGATGGCCTCTTCGGCGAGGCTGACGTCGGACTCGTTGAAGGCTCGAGTGGCTTTGTCGATGGAGATGGCGACCAGTCGGGAGATCTCCACGAGGCGCGACTGAACGTCAGCGAGTTCGGATTGGAATACTTCACGCATGGGTGTGTGGTCCTTTCTCAGGCGTGGAACGCCCGGTATCGTAGACCCGCAGTGGCCCCGCAAGATTATTCCGCACTTAGGTGAACGGCAGATGCCGGGGCGTTGAACACTTCCTAAAGTACAGGGTCCGTGACCCGTTCGTTGCGCGTAAGTCTTCGCAAACGTCAGTAATCTTGAGATATGCAATCGACATGGCTGGTGCTTGTGTCACTGGCGCTCGGGCTCTGTGTCGGTGCGGGCTTCATTGCGCTGCTCCACCTGGCCGAACACCATGGACGACGCGCGTCCGAGGTCGTCAACCCTGTCGTTCCGGACGGTATCGACCAGGTGCTTGACGCCCTCGAATCGGCCGGCATCGTGCTCGACCCGTCCAACAACGTGGTCAAGACCTCCCCGGCGGCCGTGACGCTGGGCTTGGTCACCGGTAACCAACTGGTGCACGCGGAACTGATCGGCCTGGCCCGGCGGGTGCGACTGAGCGGTGAAGCGATGTCGCAGGACGTCGTGCTCTCCCGCGGGCCGTTCAACGATGCGAGCATGAGGTTCCGGGTGCGGCTGGCCCGGCTCGGCACCCGGTATGTGCTGATCCTCGCCGAAGACCGAACGGAGTCGTTCCGTCTCGATGAGGTGCGTCGTGATTTCGTGGCGAACATCAGCCACGAGCTCAAGACCCCGATCGCGTCGGTCAGCCTGCTGGCTGAGGCCCTCAACCATGCCGCTGACGAACCGACCCAGGTGCGGCGGTTCGCCAACCGACTCACCACCGAGTCTGCCCGGTTGGGTCGGCTCACCCAGGAGATCATCGAGTTGTCCCGGCTACAAGCCCAGGACGCGCTGGCGACCCCGGAATACCTGAATGTGGATGCGCTCGTCGCGACGGCAGTGGACCAGAGCCGAGTCGTGGCCGAGGCGGAGGGCATCTCGATCGTGATCGGCAAGAAGTCGGGCGCTCGCGTTTACGGTGACGAGAAATTGCTGATCGTCGCCGTGCACAACCTGGTGTCCAATGCGGTGAACTACTCCCCGCCCGGCGTCAGGGTGGGCGTGGGTGTGCGCCGTCAGAACAATGTTGTCGAGATCACGGTCACCGACCAGGGCATCGGCATCGCCGAGTCCGACATCGACCGGGTGTTCGAGCGTTTCTTCCGGGTCGACCAGGCGCGCTCCCGGCATACCGGTGGAACGGGACTCGGCCTCTCCATCGTCAAGCATGTCGTGCAGAACCACGGCGGCGACATTCGCGTCTGGTCCCAGCCGGGCAACGGCTCCACTTTCACCATTCGCCTTCCGGAGGCGGCCCCCCCCGCCGCCATGAAACTAGCCGCCCCGGCGGCAGTAAGAGAGAACCAGTGATACGCATCCTTTTGGTTGAAGACGAGAGCGCGCTGAGCGAGCCGCTCAGCTTCCTGCTCGAACGTGAAGGCTACGAGATCACCGTGGCCGAGGACGGCCCCTCGGCCATCGCCGAATTCGACCGCAACGGCACAGACCTCATTCTGCTGGACCTGATGCTGCCCGGGATTCCGGGCACGGAGGTGTGCCGGGAGATTCGCACCCGGTCGACGGTGCCCATCATCATGGTCACCGCCAAGGACTCCGAGGTGGACATCGTCGTGGGCCTCGAGTTGGGTGCTGACGACTACGTGACGAAGCCCTACTCAACTCGCGAGCTGCTGGCCCGTATTCGGGCGGTGCTGCGCCGCCATACCGATGCGGATGACGACGACGAGGACGGTGTGCTGGCGTCCGGCAGCGTCAGGATGGATGTCGAGCGCCACACCGTGGCCGTGTCGGGAGATGTCGTCAATATGCCGCTCAAGGAATTCGAGCTGCTTGAGTTCCTGTTGCGCAACGCGGGGCGCGTGCTCACGCGCGGGCAGCTCATCGACAGGGTCTGGGGCACCGACTACTTCGGGGACACCAAAACCCTCGACGTGCACATCAAGCGCATTCGCTCCCGCATCGAATCGACCCCCTCGGATCCGGTGATGCTGGTGACTGTTCGCGGGCTCGGCTATCGCTTCGAATCCTGAACTGCCGCGGCCCGAGGTGCCCGTCGACGCCGGTTAACTGCGGATGCCCCGGGTGCTGCGTGAGCAGCCCGGGGCATCGCGACGGGTGCCGGGGATCAGGCGGCGGGCACAGCGCTGGGCGTGGGCGTGGGTGTCACAGTCGTTGCCGGGGCGGGCGTCGCCGTCGGCGTGGGGAGCAGGTTCAGGTACTCGGCTCCGGTGGTGCCGTCGAGAACCGGCAGCAACAACTGCACGCCGGTCTCTTCGCCGTACTGGAAGTACACCGGGAACAGGGCGCCGGTGGAACTGTTCATATTCTCGAGCGTGACGTTCGGTTCGTCCTTGCCGCCGATGGTCACGGATGTATTGGCGCGAAGCGTCACCAGCTCGGTGACTTTCTGGCCGTCGGCTTCGTACTGCACGGTGAGGCTTTGCGCGGTGTCGCCCTTATTGATGGCGGTCACGAGCAGGTTGGCGGTGGAGCCGTCAGCAGATAGCAGCATGCCGTTTCGAAGCGCGATGTCGCCGACATTGCCGCTGACACCGTCGCTCGGATCGTACTTGATGAGCGTCGCCTGGGGGGCGAGGAAGCCGCATCCGCTGGTTCCGATCAGGAGACCGGCCGCCAGAACGACAGATGCAATGATGCGCGCACTCACAAGACCTCCACTACGGGCAGCGCCCGGGCCTGACGGAACGGTGCTGCGTTATTTCGCTATGACAATAGCTTAGCTGGGTGGGGGCCCGGGCAGTAACGAAGCTGCCAAAACAACGCGCACCCTACCACCGCGTGCTGTGGTATCCTAGAGGTTGCTGAAGGGATACACATACATGCTTTTTGAGGTTGGCGAAACCGTCGTTTATCCCCACCATGGTGCCGCGATGATCACCGAGGTCAAGACCAGAATCATCAAGGGTGAAGAAAAGCTGTATCTCAAGCTTAACGTCACGCAGGGTGATCTCACTATCGAAGTACCCGCCGAGAACGTCGATCTTGTCGGCGTTCGCGACGTTATCGGCCGCGAAGGACTCGACAAGGTCTTCGAGGTGCTCCGCGCTCCGTTCACTGAAGAACCCACGAACTGGTCCCGTCGGTACAAGGCGAACCTGGAGAAGCTTGCCTCCGGTGACGTCATCAAGGTGTCCGAGGTTGTCCGTGACCTGTGGCGCCGCGACCAGGACCGCGGGCTCTCTGCCGGAGAGAAGCGCATGCTGGCCAAGGCCCGCCAGATCCTGATCAGTGAGCTTGCCCTCGCTGAGAAGACCGATGAAGACAAGGCGTCCATCGTGCTCGACGAGGTTCTCGCGTCCTGACGTCTGTCCTGTGTGACACGTGATTCTTCCCGCGTCGAATCATGCTTTTCCCTGCGAGAGGCGGTGCCGAAAGGTGCCGCCTTTCGCATGTGCCATTCCCGGGCGATCCTTCCCGTAAATCCCACCAGTGAGTTTGCAGACATGACTGAATCATCCGCCTCCGTGGTCGCGGTCATCGTCGTCGCCGCCGGCAGTGGAACCCGACTGGGTCGCTCGCACCCCAAGGCCTTCGTGCACCTGAACGGGAGCCCGCTGCTCGAACACGCCCTGCGCTCCGTGTTCGGCATGCGTGAAGCCGTGCAGGTGGTCGTCGTGGCTCCGCAGGATCGGGTGGCCGAGGCTCGCGCGATTGCGGCCGATGCGGCAGCGACCTCCGTTCTTCCGTCAGCGACAGCGGCGTTCGTGGTGGCCGGGGGAGCAACCCGGCAGGCCTCTGTCGGACGCGGCCTCGCCGCGCTCGGAGAAGCGATCGAGATCGTCCTGGTGCACGATGCGGCGCGAGCACTCACCCCGGCGACATTGTTCGACGACGTCCTGAGGGCGGTTCGAGAGACCGGCGACGGTATTGTTCCCGGACTTGCCGTGATCGACACGATCAAGCGCGTCGACGCCAACGGAACCATCCTCGGCACGGTCGACCGGTCCGAACTCTCGGCCGTGCAGACCCCACAAGGATTTCCGCGAGCGGTGCTGGTGGCCGCGCAGCACGCCGTCGTCGCTGAAATGACGGATGACGCAGCCCTGGTGGCCGCAGCCGGACATCGGGTGCGGGCGGTTCCCGGTGACCAACGGGCATTCAAGATCACCACAGCGCAGGACCTGGAGCGCGCCGAGCTGCTGTTGGCCGCCCCGGCGACGACAGCCCGCACGGCCGTGCTGGTGCCGCGCATCGGCACGGGACTGGACGTGCACGCCTTCGACGACGAGTCCGAACTCTGGCTCGCGGGCTTGCACTGGCCGGGGGAGCGCGGCCTGTCCGGTCACAGCGACGGCGACGCCGCGGTGCACGCCGTCTGCGACGCCCTCCTCGGCGCAGCCGGGCTCGGCGACATCGGCGCTGTCTTCGGCACCAGTGACGAGCGTTTCGCCGGCGCACACGGTGACGTGTTCCTCGTCGAGACGGTGCGCCTCGTGACCGAAGCCGGATTCCGGGTGGGGAATGTGTCGTTGCAGGTCATCGGCAACAGCCCGCGCTTCGCACCGCGCCGCGCCGAAGCTGAGGCCTTGCTCGCGCACATCCTGCAGGCGCCGGTGAACATCGCCGCCACCACGACAGACCACCTCGGTTTCACCGGGCGTGGCGAGGGAATCGCCGCCACGGCATCCGCCCTGCTCGTGCCGATTGTGCCGGAGGCCCCGCAGCAAGCCCTGCCCCCTGTCCTAAGCTTGATCCTGTGACCATGCGACTCTACGATTCCCAGGCCCAGGCTCTTCGCGACTTCGTTCCCCGGGAACCGGGCAAGGTCGGGATGTACGTCTGCGGGCCCACGGTGCAGTCGTCCCCGCATATCGGTCACCTGCGCAGCGCCCTGGTCTACGACCAGCTGCGCCGGTGGTTGAGCTACCGCGGCCTGGACGTGACGTTCATTCGCAACGTCACCGACATCGACGACAAGATCCTCGTCAATGCCCATGGCTCGAGTGAAGAGTGGTGGGCGCTCGCCTACCGCTACGAACTCGAATTCACCGCCGGATACCACCGTCTGGGTATTCTGGCGCCCACCTATGAACCGCGGGCCACGGCGAGCATCCAGGAGATGCAGAACCTGATCGCCCGGCTGGTCGATGGCGGTCACGCCTATGCTGCCGACGACGACTCCGGAGACGTGTACTTCGACACGGCCAGCTGGCCGTCCTATGGCGACCTCACCCGCCAAGGCCAGGGGGACCTGGAGCCGGCGGCCGACACCGATATGCGCGGCAAGCGCGATCCGCGCGACTTCGCCCTCTGGAAGGGGCGCAAAGCGGCCGAGCCGGCGTCAGCGGGATGGGCCTCACCGTGGGGCGAGGGACGCCCCGGCTGGCACATCGAATGTTCAGCGATGGCCAGTCGTTACCTGGGCACGGAATTCGACATCCACGGCGGTGGACTGGACCTGCGTTTCCCCCACCACGAGAACGAGCTCGCCCAGTCCACGGCAGCGGGAGATCCCTTCGCCCGTCATTGGATGCACAACGGCCTCGTGCATGTGAACGGCCAGAAGATGTCGAAGTCGCTCGGCAACTCCATCTACGCCGCCGAGCTGCTCGACCAGGCCCGCGCCATCGTGGTGCGCTACTACCTCGGGGCCGCTCATTATCGCTCAACCATCGACTATCACGATGGTGCGCTGGTCGAAGCCGAGGCCGCCCTCGAACGGGTCGAAAGTTTCCTGGACCGCGCCGACCGGCGCCTGTCGGACACTCGGTTCGCCGGGTCGGGTCCGCTCGTGGTCCCCTTCGAGTTCGGTGAAGCCATGGACGACGACCTCGCCGTTCCGCAGGCGCTGGCCGTGCTCCACGACACCGTCCGCGCCGGCAACGCCGCCCTCGACGCCGAGGACCTGCATGCCGCCGCGGCCGCGAGGGGCGAAGTACTGGCTATGAGCGAAGTCCTCGGAATCAACCCCCTGTCCACCGGGTGGGCCGTGGCAACGGATGAGCCGGCCATGGTCGCGCTCACCGCCCTCGTTGAGCGCCTGCTCAAAGATCGTGAAACAGCGCGGGAATCCCGCGACTACCAGGCCGCAGACCGTATCCGGGACGAACTCGTCGTCGCCGGAATAACCATCGAAGACACACCCTCGGGTGCCCATTGGAGTTTTGACTGATGAAGAACACAGACCGCAAGGCACGCACCGGGTCCGTGCGCAAGGGCAGCCGGGGTGCCCAAGTCGGCTCCGGCGGCCAAGGACGCCAGGCGCTTGAGGGCAAAAAGCCCACACCCAAGGCTGAAGACCGTCCGTACCATCCCGCCGGCAAGAAGAAGGCCGCAAAGGACCGCTTCGCTGCGGCGGGCGGCTTCGCCTCGCGTCCCAGCAAGGATGCCGGCACCGAAAGCGGCCCGCGCGGCGGCGGTCGTGGCCCTGCCCGTGGTGCCCCCCGTGGCGGCTCGTCGGCCGGACGCCCCCAGACGCCGCAGCGCAGCACCGGCAACTCCGGCGGCGGCGGCGCGTCCACGCGCCGGGCGCAGCAGGCCGATGAGCACGAGATCGTCACCGGCCGTAACTCGGTCGTCGAGGCGCTTCGGGCCAAGATCCCCGCCAACGCCCTGTACATCGCGTCACGCATCGAAATGGATGAGCGCGTCAAAGAGGTTCTGTTGATGGCGACCAGCCGCAACATCCCCATCCTCGAGGTGATGCGCCCCGAACTCGACCGGCTCGCCGGCCGCGACTCGGTACACCAGGGCCTCGCGCTCAAGGTTCCGGCCTACGAGTACGCGCATCCGATGGAACTGCTCCAGCTCACCATCAGCCGCGGCCACAAGCCGCTGTTCGTGGCGCTTGACGGCATCACCGACCCGCGCAACCTCGGTGCCATCATCCGCTCGACGGCCGCGTTCGGCGGCCACGGTGTGATCGTGCCGCAGCGACGTTCCGTCGGCGTCACCGCCTCGGCGTGGAAGACCTCGGCCGGCGCCGCGGCCCGCACGCCCGTGGCGATGGCGAGCAACCTCACCCAGACGCTCAAGGCGCTCAAGGAGCAGGGCGTGTTCGTTCTCGGCCTCGACGGCGGCGGCGACGTGTCGCTGCCCGAACTCGGACAGGGCTTCGCCGAGCGTCCCATCGTGATCGTCGTCGGCAGCGAAGGCAAGGGGCTCTCCCGCCTGGTCACCGAAACCTGCGACGCGATCGTCTCCATCCCGATCAGCGCGGACACCGAGTCGCTCAACGCCGGTATCGCCGTCGGCGTCACCCTCTACGAAGTCTCCCGCCTGCGCGCGCAGATCAAGGCCGCGAAGCTCGCCGGCTGACACCACCCGGAGTACGACACAGGCGACGCATGCGCAGGCATGCGTCGCCTGTGTCGTAATCGGTCTCAGACGGTGAGCTTCCAGTCATTGGCGTCATCGGGGTCGCTGCCGGCGTCGTCGGGCTCGTCGTCGGAGCCCACCACCAGGATCGGAAGGGTCAGCGATCCCGTTGGCGGGTCCATCACCGTGGCTTCGTCCCGGCGGTGGCGCAGCACATTCTGAACGTAGGAACCCACGGCCTCGGCGAGAGGGATGTCGCGGCCCTGGTTCTGGGACATGAACCAGCGGTGGTCGAGCATCTGGTGGAACACTTCGGCCCGCTCGAGCTTGCCGCTGAGCTCCAGCGGGATGGCGCGCACGACGGGCTCGAAGACTCGAACAAGCCATTCATGAGCGACCATCTCCTCGTCGGCGTTGGGATCGCCGTACGCGGCCCGATAGGAGTCGAGGTCGTTCAGCAGGCGGCGGGCCTGGTTCTCTTCGGCGTCGAGCCCGGTGAGGCGCAGCAGGCGACGCTGGTGATGGCCGGCATCCACGACCTTGGGCTGGATGCGCACCTTTGTGCCGTCAGAGTCCGTCTTGATTGTAAGTTCCTCGATATCGAAACCGAGCTCGTTGAGGCGCTCGACTCGCTGGATGATGCGCCAGCGTTCCGAGCTGGCGAACGACTCGGAGCCGGTGAGCTCCTTCCACAGGGAGCGATAGGCGGCCACGATGCCGTTGCTCACTCGGACCGGGTCGAGCTCGTCGGCGACCCGGCCGCCGGCCTCGAGGTCCATCAGCTCGCCGGCGATGTTGACGCGCGCGATTTCGAGGTCGTTCTCGCGCTGTCCGTTGGACAGGCCGCCCGCATAGAGCTGGCCCGTCTCGGCGTCCACGAGATAGGCGGCGAAGGCACCGGCATCGCGCCGGAACAGAGTGTTCGACAGTGACACGTCGCCCCAGAAGAACCCGGCCATGTGCACGCGAACAAGCAGAACAGCCAGGGCGTCCACCAAACGCGTGGCCGTGTCAGGCCGCAGGGTGTGCGAATACAGCGCGCGGTACGGCAGGGAGAACTTGAGGTGGCGGGTGACCAGCACTGAGCGGAGCGGGTCGCCGTCGTCATCGCTTCGATTGGTGATCACGGCGACGGGCTCGACGCAGGGCACCTCGAGCCCCTGCAGCTTGCGCAACATGTCGTACTCGCCGCGAGCCATCTCACTGGTCGTCTCTTTGATCGCCACGACGCGCCCGCTGAGGTGGGCGAAGCGCACCAGATGACGGGAGAGGCCTTTGGGTAGGGACGCGATGGTGTCATTCGGCCAGGCGTCGAGAGGCAACTGCCACGGCAGGTCAAGCAAAGCCGGGTCGACGGTGGCCGAGGTGATACTGAGAGAACCGCTCATTGGATCAGCCTAACTGCTGACAGAAAAGCCGGACGGAGCAGCGCTCCATCCGGCCGGAATCTGAAATGTCGTGAGAACGGTGACTAGTCGGTGACGGCGCCGCCGAGACGCAGGCCGCTTTCGGAATCGAAGACGTGCAGGTGGTTCGGCGTGGCCGTGAGGTAGACGGTCTGGCCGGCGTCCGGGTGCGAGCGACCGTCGACGCGGGCGACGATATCGGTGCGCTTGCCCTCGATGGTGGAGTGTCCGTAGAGGTAGCCGTCGGCGCCGAGTTCCTCGACGAGGTCGACCTCGATCTGGAGACCTTCGCCGGCTGTGGTCGACATCTGGATGTCCTCCGGGCGCACACCCACCGTGACCTTCTTGCCGGCAACGCCGGCGAGGGTGTCGCGCTGCACGGCGATGGTGGACGTTCCGAACTTGATTCCACCGTCGACGGTGTCGGCGAGGAACAGGTTCATCGCCGGGCTGCCGATGAAGCCGGCCACGAACACGTTCTGCGGCTTCGCGTAGAGATCGCGAGGCGTTCCGACCTGCTGCAGCACGCCATCCTTCAGCACGGCGATCCGGTCGCCCATGGTGAGCGCTTCGGTCTGATCGTGGGTCACGTAGACGGTGGTGACGCCGAGTCGACGCTGCAGGCTGGCGATCTGGGTGCGGGTCTGCACACGCAACTTCGCGTCAAGGTTGGACAACGGCTCGTCCATCAGGAAGACCTGGGGCTGACGCACAATGGCGCGACCCATGGCCACGCGCTGGCGCTGACCGCCGGAGAGTGCCTTCGGCTTGCGGCTCAGGTAGGGCTCAAGGTCGAGCAGCTTGGCGGCCTCCAGCACCCGGGCGGCACGCTCGTCCTTGTTGATGCCGGCGATCTTGAGCGCGAAGCCCATGTTCTCGGCCACGGTCATGTGCGGGTACAACGCGTAGTTCTGAAAGACCATGGCGATATCGCGGTCTTTCGGCGGGACATCCGTGACGTTGCGCTCACCGATGAGGATGTTGCCGTCATTGACCTCTTCGAGGCCTGCGAGCATGCGCAGTGACGTGGATTTGCCGCAGCCGGAAGGACCGACGAGAACCAGGAATTCACCGTCCGCGACCTGAAGGTCGAGCTGGTCAACGGCGGGGCGGGTCGAACCCGGGTAGAGGCGGGTCGCCTTGTCAAAAGTCACGGAAGCCATGGTTATTAATCTCCTTCACCGGCAGGAACGTGCCGGACGATCCGTTGTGAATAGGATGTCTGCCCATATCCCTGCTGAACAGGTGATGAACCTATTAAGTATGGCATAGGCTGCGTGGCCCCCGCAGCGAGGCGCCTACTCGGTGCAGCGGCCCGAACGGCTGTCGTCGATTCCCAGACTGTGGCCCTATTATTTTTAGTGCGTCGGCATTAGAACCGGCGTGCACATCAATCCGGCGGGGCAGGCATTCATGACAATTAGTGGACCGGGCGAGAGCCGTCCGTCTAAGAACCAGCGACGCGATGCGGCCCGTGACAAGGCCATGCAGCTTCGCGTCGAGCAGAAGAAGAAGGATCGGCGCAACAAATTCCTGCTTCAGGGCGGTATCGCCGTTGCCGCCGTCGCGATCGTCGTGGTCGTGGCGCTGGTGATCATGAACTCCATTCGCCCGGCCGTACCCGGCCCGGCGAATATGGCCAGCGATGGAATCCTGATCGGTGAAGGGCTGACCGCCGTCACCACTCCGGCTTTGCAGCCGGATGCCCCGGCCCAGGCGTCCACGCCCGACGCCACCGGAACCGTCGCGAATATCCGGGTCTACGTGGACTACCTCTGCCCGTTTTGTGGTGACTTCGAAACCACCAACGGTGAGCAGATCGCCACCTGGGTCACCTCCGGCGCGGCGACGGTGGAGATCCACCCCATCGCCATCCTCACCGGACGCTCGGCCGGCAGCCAGTACTCGCTGCGCGCGGCGAACGCCGCAGCTTGCGTGGCTAACTACTCTCCGGACGGTTTCTACGCCTTCAACTCGGCATTGTTCGTGGACCAGCCGGTGGAGAACACGGCCGGACGCAGTGACGCAGAGCTGCAGGACCTGGTCAGGAGTTCAGGCGTGTCGACGGCGCTGACGGACATCGACACCTGCATCACGGATGAGACGTATAAGTCGTGGGTGATCGCCGCGACCGATCGGGCCACGTCAGGACCGATCCCGAACTCCGCCATCCCGGCTATCGCCTCGACGCCGACCGTCCTGGTCGACGGCAAGCAATATCAGGGCAGTTTGACGGATCCGAAGGAATTCGCCGCCTTCGTCCTGCAGTCGGTCGGTGAGAGCTACTCGACCTCGACGCCGACGCCGACGCCCACCCCTGCGGGGTGATGCGGTCTCGTTTCGTCCACGCATCATTTAGGATGGGTGATTGAGGCAGCAATGCCTCATGCCGGCCTGGCGCAATTGGTAGCGCACCACTCTTGTAAAGTGGGGGTTACGGGTTCAAGTCCCGTGGCCGGCCCCCTCGCCCCCTACTCCCAACTGGGATGTAGGGGGTTTTGCGTGCGGGAAGCGGCTCGGCTCGATGTCTGCGCCGGTCGCAGAATGCTGCCCCAGACGGAGATGAATCCGGCTGGGGCAGCTGCAGTCCCGGACCCCTCGGAATCCCCCCATTCCGCTGAGACGTGAGTCTCACCGGGACTTGTACGATCGTACAACATGTCGACGAACGAATTCACCACGCAGATGACTACGCTGGAATTGCACTGCTTATGAATGGCCCTCTTTCGCGGGTGCATCGTTCCCGGTACCGGCACCAGAGCGCATCGTGCTCAGACTCTGGACAATCTTGGGAGGCACAGGTGGTCAGCAGCGGTTCCCGGTCCGCCGAGATGCGTGAACGCATTCTGGTGGCGGCGGCGATCGAGTTCGCCGTCCGCGGGTACGCGGGGGCGTCCATTGCGCTGATCGCCGAGGAGGCAGGCACGGGCAAGGGGTTGGTTCAGTACCACTTCAAAGCGAAATCGGATATCGCGTTGGAGCTCGTGCGCTCCTCGTTCTCCCGCGCGCCCTTCGCCAATGTTCTCGGCGAGGCCGCGAGCATTCACGGAATGGAAGCGATCGTCGCCTCGATCCGCGGCGTGGCCGGCGCGTTCCGAGATGACGTCCGGGTGCGGGCCGCCGTGCGCCTTGTTCGGGAGTATCACCTGATTCCGGTGGCCCTGCCGGTGCCGTATGTGGGCTGGGTCGCCCGAATCGGCATGTTGCTCCGGGAAGCGGAGGAGGCCGGCGAGGTTGCGGCGGGGCTTGACCATGACCTGGAGGCCTGGCATCTCGTGGCCTATTTCAGCGGCGTGCAGGAAGTCTCCAATCGCCTCACTGAGCGCGAGGACCTGCCGCAACGAATCGACGAGATGCTGGCCCGCGCCCTGCCCATGCTCGGCGTGACGCACCCCGAGCGCTTTCTCTGAAATGCCCGGTGGGCTCGTCAGACGAGGACAGAGCTGAGCAGCAGGCTGGTCTCGCTGTTCACGATGCCGTCGACCGAGCGGATACGACCGAGCAGCCGGTCGAAGTTGCCGAGTGAATCCGTGCGCAGCTCCGCCACGAGGTCCCAGCCGCCATTCGTGGTGTGCAGCGCATGCACTTCCGAGAACCCGCGGAGCTTGCGGATCACCGTATCGGTTGAGCGTCCTTCGACTTCGAGCAGCGCGATGGCATGGATCGACGACGGGTCGCGGTCTTCGCGGATGCGCACCGAGAAGCCGACGACGGTTCCGGAATGCACCAAGCGTTCCAGTCGCGACGTGACCGTCGATCGGGTCACAGCGAGTTCGCGGGACAGGCTGGCCACGGACTCGCGTGCATTCACGCGCAGCAGGGCCAGCAGGCGGCGGTCGAGGTCGTCAAGGAGGGGCATTGCACTGATTGTACAGAGAGTGTGAACACAATGCGTGTTTCACTGAGCAAAACAGTGCTGATACGCCATGGCACCTGCACATCGCCTATCCGTAATGTTGAAGTCCCAACGAGAGAGGGGGCGCCCGTGGTGCGCTTCGTAGATGTAGCCAACATGACCAGCTGGATCGCGGAGCAAGGCGTTGAAACCATCATCACCGGCATGGTCGACTACCTCGAGCAGGATTTTCTGCGTTGGGAGGAGTTCGACAAGACGTCCCGCGTGCCCAGCCACTCCGCCTCCGGGGTGATCGAGCTGATGCCCACCAGCGACGGGGACACCTACGCATTCAAATATGTCAACGGGCACCCGCTGAATCCCTCCCGCGGTTTCCAGACGGTGACCGCCTTCGGCGTCCTGGCCAACGTGGACAACGGCTACCCGAGTTTCTGGTCTGAGATGACTTTGCTCACTGCGCTGCGCACCGGAGCGACGAGTGCCATGGTCGCGAAGCTGCTCGCGAAGCCCGGATCCTCGACGATGGCCATCATCGGCGCCGGAACCCAGTCCGAATTCCAGGCCTTGGCCTTCCGAGCCATCCTGGGAATCACCCAGCTGCGCATCTGGGACATCGACCCGGCGGCGATCGAGAAGTTCGTGCGCAACGTGCAGCCGCTCGGCTTCGACGTCGTCGTAGCGACGGATGCCCGCGACGCCGTGCGTGGTGCGGACGTCGTGACCACCTGCACGGCGGACAAGGCCAACGCCACCATCCTCAGCGCGGACATGATCGAGCCCGGCATGCACCTCAACGCCATCGGCGGCGACTGCCCCGGCAAAACCGAACTCGACGCCGAGATCCTGCGTCGCGGCACGGTCTTCGTGGAGTTTCCGCCGCAGACCCGCGTCGAAGGTGAAATCCAGCAGCTCGAAGCCGACTCTCCCGTCACCGAGATCTGGCAGGTGCTGGCCGGGCATGCCGTCGGCCGGACCGATCCGGACCAGGTGACGGTTTTCGACTCCGTCGGCTTTGCCATCGAGGACTTCTCCGCCCTGCGCTACGTACGCGATGCCGTCGAGGGCACCCGTTTCTTCGAGGAGGTCGACCTGATCGCCGACCCGGCCGACCCCAAGGACCTGTTCGGGCTGGTCGCTGCTGCTGTGCCGATCCTCGTCTAGCCGACGTCCATGTCGGCACAGGCGCCGAGCGCAGCCGTTCTCGTTCGGCCGCATCATTTCCACCCCAACCCGCAGACCGAGGCCGACAACTCCTTCCAGACCGCGGGCATCCCGGGAGGCGTCGCTTCCCTGGCAGCCCGTGCCCGTGACGAGGTCACGGCCGTGGCCGCGGCCCTCCAAGCGCATGGCGTCACCGTGCATCTGTTCGACGACGACCGGGATGTGACGCCGGACAGCGTCTTCCCCAACAACTGGTTCTCCACCCACGCCGGTGGGCATGTAGCCCTGTACCCGATGTACGCCCCGAACCGTCGCAGCGAACGCCGTTCCGACATCATGGAATTGCTCAAGCAGCGGTACCGGGTTCAGGACGTCATCGACTACTCGGGCCTCGAGCAAGACGGCATCTACCTCGAGGGCACCGGCGCCATGGTGCTCGACCACGTGAGCCGCGTGGCCTACGTTGCCCGATCGAATCGGGCTGACCCCATCGCGCTCGAACGCTTCTGCACGAATTTCGGCTATGAACCGCTTGCCTTCGATGCTGTCGACGAAGCGGGGCGTGCGTGCTACCACACCAACGTGATGATGTGCATCGCGACGGACTTCGCCTTGATCGGCCTGGACATGATCACCTCCGCTGAGCGCCGTCAGGAAATCACGCAACGGCTGGCGGCGCCCGGGCGGGCGGTGCTTTCGCTGAGCCCGGCCCAGGTGCGCGACTTCGTCGGGAACGCCATTGAGCTCCGGGGCTCGAACGGTCGCATTCTGGCCCTCTCCCGGCGCGCGCTCAACGCGCTCACTGCTGAGCAGCGCGACGTGATCGAGAGCAGCGTCACCGTGGTCCCGCTCGACGTGCCCACGATCGAACTCGCCGGCGGTTCCGTGCGGTGCATGATCGCCGGCATTCACCTGGAGGCCCGCCCCGACACCCTGCCGCCGACGAACGCAGCGCAGCCGGGCGCTGGCGGCGCGCATCCGGCGGCGCGCGTCGACGCCGCCTGAGATTCGCCCCACGGTGACCAAGGCCGTGCCGGTCACTTCCTCCGCCCGGGATAACCCTGCACGGACGGCAGTCACCGGCATCAGCGCCATATAAGATTATCCAGTGATTGTGACGAAAACTCAGAGCGTTGATCTTGATCCGGTCGCCTCGACCCGATCGGTTCTTCCGGTATGGCTGGCCGTGGTTTTCTCTGTATTCATCGGCGCGCTCTACGCCCTGCAGTCGCGGGTGAACGGTGAGTTGGGCGTGCGTATCGGCGACGGCTTCAGCGCCGCCGCGATCTCCTTCGGTTCCGGACTCGTCCTGCTGAGCGTGGGGCTGCTGGTGTGGCCGACGGGTCGACGTGGACTCGCGCGAGTGTCTGCCGGTGTGCGAGCCAAGGACCTCTCGGTGTGGCAGCTCTTCGGCGGGGTCTCCGGCGCCTTCTTCGTTTTGTCCCAGGGCCTGACGGCATCGCTGCTGGGCCTTGCGCTTTTCACCGTGGCCATCGTTGCCGGCCAGACCGTGAGCGGACTGCTGATGGACCGATTCGGGATCGGTCCCGGCGGACGACGACCCCTCACCCTGACCAAGGTGATCGGCGTGCTGGTGGCCCTCGCCGCGGTCGCCTGGACGGTGTCCGGCCAGCTCAAGGGTGACGTCCCGCTGTGGCTGCTCTGGCTGCCGCTGGTGGCCGGGGTGGGTCAGGGCTGGCAGCAGGCCGTGAACGGAAACGTGCGCATTGTGGCCCGCAGCGCCCTCACCGCGACCTTCCTCAATTTTCTCACCGGCACGATCGCCCTCGGCATCGCCGCTGTCGTGCATGGGCTGTCCGCGGGCTTCCCCACGTCGCTGCCGGCAGATCCGTGGCTTTACCTCGGGGGAGTACTCGGCTGCATCTTCATCGCCGCGGCGGCGGTTGTGGTTCGAACGACCGGCGTGCTGATGCTCGGACTGTCCATTGTCGCCGGGCAGTTGCTGTGCGCGCTGCTGATCGACCTCGTCGCGCCCACATCCGGGCAACCGCTGACGTTCACGACCGTGGGCGGATCGGCACTCGCCCTGGTCGCCGTGGTGATCGTGGCCTTTCGCTGGCACCTGCCGCGTCGGCGCTGACGCGATCCGCTGACGCGCTTCTGAGCCGAACGACGCTTACGCTGCGCCGCCCACGACTCACAGCACGCTCAGGTAGTCTTCCGGCTCGATTGCCGTGCGGGTCGCCGGCTTGGCGTCGATGGGGATTCCGCCGACGTACAACCAGCCGAGCAGGACTTCGGAGTCGGACAGGCCGTGCGCCTGCCGAATCTCGTCAGCGCGGGTGTGCGGGCCACTGCGCCACATCACTCCCCAGCCGGCTTCGGCCAGCACCAGGCTGAGAATATGCGCGACGCCGGCCGCGGCAGCGTCCTGCTCCCACACTC
>Ga0209023_10001037_pt1 | contig 38882 bp, 35 predicted proteins | sample LakOneMetagenome_FD_187468 | JGI IMG/M metagenome (GOLD analysis project Ga0209023, IMG submission 187468) | Freshwater and sediment microbial communities from Lake Erie, Canada (SPAdes) (version 2) | ecosystem: Environmental > Aquatic > Freshwater > Lentic | place: Lake Erie, Canada...
AGACACCAAAAACTGGCATCAAAAACAATCAAGCCACACCCCAACACGGGGGTACCAGAGCATGGCAAAAAAACAACAAACAAAAACCACCAAACACACTATTGAGTTCTCAAACAACAGACCTGCTTTGTTTTTGCCCCGCTTCGGGGCAACCCTGCCAGCTTAGACCGATCAAGTCAGGGAAGTCAACCTCGTATCGATGCCGATCTCGTGTGATCCGCACCACGTGAAGTTGCGCCCCCGTGCGGGGGCCTCTACGAGCTTACCCGCTCAACCTCGGCTCCCAAAGCCACCAGGTTCTCGACGAACAACGGGTAGCCGCGATCGATGTGGAAAACGTCGTGTACCTCGGTGTCTCCGTCCGCCACCAGCGCCGCGAGCACCAGGCCGGCGCCCGCGCGGATGTCTGACGACCACACCGGCGCGCTGGACAGCTGCGGGATCCCGCGGATCACCGCGTGATGGCCGTCGGTACGCGCATCCGCGCCGAGGCGGATCATCTCCTCGACGAACCGGAACCGCGCCTCGAATACGTTCTCGGTGATCATCGAGGTGCCATCGGCGATCGAGGCCAGCCCGATCGCCATCGGCTGCAAGTCCGTCGGAAAGCCGGGGAACGGCAGCGTGGCCACATTGACCGCCTTCGGGCGCTCGTACTGAACCACGCGGAAGCCGTCGTCGCTCTGGGTCACGGTCGCGCCGACGTCGTGCAACTTGTGCAGCACCAGCTGCAGGTGGGCGGGATCGACGCCGGTCACCGTGATGTCGCCACGCGTCATGGCCGCGGCTAGCCCCCAGGTGGCGGCAACGATCCGGTCGCCGATCACGCGGTGTTCGGTCGGATGCAGCTGCGGAACACCTTTGATGATCAGCGTGGCCGATCCGGCACCGGAAATCTGGGCGCCCATCTGCACCAACATGGTGCACAGGTCGACGATGTCGGGCTCACGCGCGGCGTTGTGGATCGTGGTCACACCTTCGGCCAGTACAGCGGCCATCAGGATGTTCTCGGTGGCACCGACCGACGGGAACTCGAGTTGGATCTCGGCACCGTGCAGTGAGTCAGCCTGGGCAACAACGCATCCGTGCTCGATGCTGCAATCGGCGCCCAGCTGCCTCAGCCCGGATTGGTGCATGTCCAGCGGCCGGGAGCCGATGGCATCGCCACCGGGCAACGCGACCTTGGCGCGTTTACAGCGACCCACCAGCGGCCCCAGCACGCACACCGAAGCACGGAACTGCCGGACGGCCGCGAAATCCGCATCGTACTTGGGTTCATCCGGAGAGGTGATCCGGACCACGTCGCCGTCGAGTTCGACGGTGGCTCCCAGACCGCGCAACACCTCGGCCATCAGGGGCACATCCAGGATGTCCGGACAGTTGGTGATCGTGGTGGTTCCCTCGGCGAGCAGACTGGCCGCCATCAACTTGAGCACGCTGTTCTTGGCTCCCGCGACGGCCACCTCGCCCGACAACCGGCTCCCCCCGGTCACCACGAAACGCTCGCTCACGCGGCTCAGTCTAATGATGGCCCGCGGCGGGTGTCAGCTTCCGGGCCGCCCGGGGCACAAGTACGGTGCTGACATGGCAGTACATCTGACCCGCATTTATACCCGTACCGGCGACGACGGCACGACCGGTCTGAGCGACTTTTCCCGGGTGTCCAAGAACGACTCTCGACTGTCGGCCTACGCCGACTGTGACGAGGCCAACGCCGCCATCGGTGTGACCGTTGCGCTCGGATCGCCCGACGAGCGGCTCGGGTCGGTGCTGCGCCAGATCCAGAACGACCTGTTCGACGCGGGCGCCGACCTCTCGACACCAGTGGTGGACAGTCCCGAATACCCGCCACTGCGGATCACCCAGCACTACATCGACCGGCTCGAAGGATGGTGCGACGAGTTCAACGAGCCACTGCCGGCACTGAATTCGTTCATCCTGCCCGGCGGTACCGCGCTGTCGGCCCTGCTGCATCTGGCCCGGACTGTGACGCGCCGCGCGGAGCGCTCCGCCTGGACCGCGGTGACAGACCACCCCGAGACCGTCAGCGTCCTGCCGGCCAAGTACCTCAACCGGCTGTCCGACCTGCTGTTCATCCTGTCGCGGGTCGCCAATCCCGACGGCGACGTCCTCTGGCAGCCGGGCGGTGGCGCCGCCAAGACCGAAAGCTGCTCTCCGCCAACCTGATCCGGGATCAGGCGCTGCGCCGACGGGCCCGCGGCGACGGCCGCGACTCCAGCCACGACAGGAACGCCGTCAACGCACCGCGGTCGAGTGCCATTTCGTAGCCACGCCCGCGGTCGGGCCGATCGCTTGCGGAGTCACCGAGTTCGAGGATCACGATCGCATCGGTCATGATGTCGAACTCATTCCCGCGCGGGGTCCGCCGGGCGATGATCTCGAGACCCCGCCGACTCAGCCGGCGATCGGGCCACCAGCGCAGGCTGGACAGGCGATAGAACTCGGCCTCGCCCCCGCGGTATCGGACGACGCCGTGGCGCCAGCCGTGTCCCGCGGTGGCCGGAAGGTCCCGCAGGATGGCCGCGGTGCCGCCCTGACGCAGGTTCCACAGCCGGTACCCGAGAATGGCCACGATCAGCCCCAGAACGCCGACGAGCACGACCATGATGATCATGGGCGTGCTCATCGCGGGACCGCCGCGGCCTAGTCGAGCTTGCCGATGGCGCGGAGTTCCGCCCTACCCTTGGCCGCGACCGCCGGGTCGTCGGAATCAGCGTTCGACTGAGCCTTGGCGGCGTCGATCTCCGACTCGAACTCGGCGAACTCGGCGAGGATGATCACACCCTCTTCGGTCACCGACATGAACCCGCCGTTGACGGCGATACGGAGATCGTCCTCACCCTCACGTTCGACCCGCACGATTGCGTCGTCGACCAGTTGGGCCACCAACGGGATGTGCCGGGGCAGGATCCCGATGTCGCCGGCCGTGGTGCGGGCGAACACGAAAGTCGCTTCGCCGGACCAGATCTTGCGTTCGACGGCGACGATGTCGACATGCATGTCAGCTGCCATGGCGCATCACAGCTTCGCGCCGAGGCTCTCGGCCTTCTTGGCGAGATCGTCGAGGCCACCGATGAGGAAGAACGCCTGCTCGGGTACGTGGTCGAAGTCGCCCTTGGACAGCTTGTCGAACGCCTCGACGGTCTCCTTGAGGGGCACCGTGGAGCCCGGCTGGCCGGTGAACTGCTCGGCGGCCATCATGTTCTGGCTCAGGAAGCGCTCGATACGGCGGGCCCGGTACACCAGCTGCTTGTCCTCCTCGGACAGCTCGTCGATACCGAGGATCGCGATGATGTCCTGAAGATCCTTGTAGCGCTGGAGGATCCGGATGACTTCCTGCGCGACGCGGTAGTGCTCGTCACCGACGATGCTGGGATGCAGGATCGTCGAGCTCGACGCCAGCGGATCCACCGCCGGGAAGATGCCCTTGGAGAACACCGTTCGGGACAGCTCGGTGGTGGCGTCCAGGTGCGCGAACGTGGTGGCCGGCGCCGGGTCGGTGTAGTCGTCGGCAGGGACGTAGACGGCCTGCATCGACGTGATGGAGCGACCGCGGGTAGAGGTGATGCGCTCCTGCAGCTCCCCCATCTCGTCGGCCAGCGTGGGCTGGTAGCCCACCGCCGAGGGCATCCGGCCCAGCAGCGTCGACACCTCGGAACCCGCCTGGGTGAACCGGAAGATGTTGTCGATGAACAGCAGCACGTCCTGGCTCTGCTCGTCGCGGAAGTACTCCGCCATCGTCAGGGCGGACAGCGCCACCCGCATACGGGTGCCGGGCGGCTCGTCCATCTGGCCGAACACCAGCGCGGTGTCCTTCAGCACGTTGGCGTCGGCGAGCTCGACCCACAGGTCATTCCCCTCACGGGTGCGCTCGCCCACCCCGGCGAACACCGAGGTACCACCGAAGTTGCGGGCGATACGGTTGATCATCTCCTGGATGAGCACCGTCTTGCCCACGCCGGCACCACCGAACAGGGCGATCTTGCCACCGCGGACGTACGGGGTGAGCAGGTCGACGACCTTCAGGCCGGTCTCGAGCATCTCGGTGCGGGGCTCGAGCTGATCGAAGGGCGGCGGCTTGCGGTGGATCGACCAGTGGTCGAACTCCTTGCCGTAGCCCGGCTCGTCGAGGCAGTCGCCCAGGGCGTTGAACACGTGGCCCTTGACGCCGTCGCCGACGGGGACCGAGATGGAGGAACCGGTGTCGCTGACTTCGGCCCCGCGGACCAGACCGTCCGTCGGCTGCATCGAGATGCAGCGCACCAGGCTGTCACCCAGGTGCTGTGCCACCTCGAGGGTGAGCGTCTTCTTCAGCGCCTCATACTTGATGTCGGCATGCAGGGCGTTGAACAGCTCCGGGATCGAGCCGCGGGGGAATTCGACGTCGACGACGGGGCCGGTGACCCGCAGTACGCGTCCGGGCACGGTCTTCTTATCTTCAACAGTGGCAGTCATATTGTTCGGCTTTCCTGTTTCCTGCGACTCAGTGGGTGGCTCTATTTGCTCGCGTCAGCCAGCGCGTTGGCGCCGCCGACGATCTCGCTGATTTCCTGGGTGATCTGGCCCTGACGTTCCCGGTTGGCCTCGAGGGTCAAGGCTTTGATGAGATCGTCGGCGTTGTCGGTGGCCGACTTCATCGCTCGCCGGCGAGATGCCGATTCCGATGCGGCCGCTTCCAGCAGTGCGGAGTAGACCCGGGTGGCGACGTACCGCGGCAGCAGCGCTTCGAACAGCGTCGTGGCGTCGGGCTCGAATGAGAACAGCGTCTGCGGTCCCGGTTCAGCCTCCCCGATGTACTCGACCACCATGGGCGCGATCCGCCGGGCCTCGGCGACCTGCGAGAGCATCGACTTGAACTCGGTGAAGACAATGTGCAGTTCGTCGATACCGGTGACGCCATCCGTGCCCAGCTGATCGTTGGTGTCGTCCCGACCGGCCAGGAACGCGCCGACCAAGGTCTCGGCGATCTCGCTGGCGTGCCCGAAATCCGGCCGTTCGGAGAAACCCGTCCAGGACTTCGCGACCGCCCGGTCGCGGAATTTGTAGTAGCCCTGGGCCTTGCGTCCGACCGTGTAGATCACCGGTGTCTTGCCCTGCTCGCGCAACAGCGCGAACAGTTCCTCGGCCTTTCGCAGGACGTTGGCGTTGTAGCCGCCGCACAGCCCGCGGTCGGAGGAGACCACCAACACACCGACCCGATCGCCGTGCTCACGCTCGACCAACAACGGATGGTCGAGCGCGCTGTGGCTGGCCAGATTGGTCAGCATCTGGGTGATCTCGTCGGCGTACGGCCGGGATGCTTCGACCCGGGCCTGCGCCTTGGCGATTCGGGAGGTGGCGATCAGTTCCTGAGCCTTGGTGATCTTCTTGATCGACCCTGCCGAACGGATACGTCCACGCAACTCGCGCAGTGTGGCTGCCATCGGTTTACCAAATCCTCCGGACTACTTCTTCTTCGCCGGGGCCGGCTTGCGGACCTTCACCGACTCGGTGCCGAGCTCATCGGAATCCAGCGCCTCGACCTTCTCATCGGCGGGAACCACGTGATGGCCCGCGGTGGAACGGAAGCCCTTCTTGAAGTCATTGATGACCTTGACGAGCTTCTCCTGCGCCTCCTCCGAGAGCTTCTTGGTGTCGCGGATGTCGGCGAGGATGCCCTCGTGACTGGCCTGCAGGTGCTCGAGGAACTCGTCCTCGAACCGCGAAACATCTTCCACCGGAACGGAATCCAGATGTCCCTCGGTGCCCAGGAAGATGGAGACGACCTGCTCCTCGACCGCCATCGGGGAGTACTGCGGCTGCTTGAGCAGCTCGACCAGTCGCGCACCGCGCTCGAGCTGGGCCTTCGACGCGGCGTCGAGGTCCGAGGCGAAAGCGGCGAAGGACTCCAGCTCGCGGTACTGCGAGAGATCCAGACGCAGCGAACCGGCAACCTCCTTCATGGCCTTGATCTGAGCGGCACCGCCGACGCGGGACACCGACACACCGACGTTGATGGCCGGGCGCACACCCTGGTTGAACAGGTCGGACTCCAGGAAGCACTGGCCGTCGGTGATCGAGATGACGTTGGTCGGGATGTAGGCCGAGATGTCGTTGGCCTTGGTCTCGATCAGCGGCAGACCCGTCATCGACCCGCCGCCGAGCTCGTCGGAGAGCTTGGCGCAACGCTCGAGCAACCGGGAGTGCAGGTAGAAGACGTCACCGGGATATGCCTCGCGGCCCGGCGGACGACGCAGCAGCAGCGAGATGGCGCGGTACGCCTCGGCCTGCTTGGTGAGGTCGTCGAAGATGATCAGGACGTGCTTGCCCTGGTACATCCAGTGCTGGCCGATCGCCGAACCCGTGTACGGCGCAAGCCATTTGAAGCCGGCCGAGTCCGATGCCGGCGCCGCGACGATGGTGGTGTAATCCATCGCGCCACCGTCCTGCAGGGCACGACGCACGCTGGCGATCGTGGTCCCCTTCTGGCCGATCGCGACGTACACGCAGCGCACCTGCTGTTGCGGATCGCCGGTCTCCCAGGCCTTCCGCTGGTTGAGGATGGTGTCCACACAGACGGCGGTCTTACCGGTCTTGCGGTCGCCGATGATCAGCTGACGCTGACCGCGACCGATGGGGGTCATCGCGTCGATGGCCTTGATGCCGGTCTGCAGCGGCTCGGACACGCCCTGGCGCTGCACCACCGAAGGTGCCTGGAGCTCGAGAGCACGACGGGTCTCCGGCTCGATGTCACCCTGGCCGTCGATCGGCTCGCCGAGCGGGTTGACCACACGCCCGAGGAAGTTGTCGCCCACCGGCACCGAGAGGACCTCGCCGGTGCGCTTGACCTGCTGGCCCTCTTCGATCTTCTCGAACTCACCGAGGATGACCGCACCGATCTCGTGCTCGTCGAGGTTGAGTGCCACACCCAGAACGCCGCCCTCGAACTCGAGGAGTTCCTGGGTCATCGCCGAGGGCAGCCCCTCGACGTGGGCGATGCCGTCACCGGCGTCGACCACGCTGCCGATCTCTTCGCGGCCGGACTCCGGGGCGAAGGATGCTACGTAGTCGCCGATGGCGCTTTCGATGTCAGCAGACGAGATTGTCAACTCTGCCATGGCTTTTCGTCTTCCTACCTTTGTGTTTCGAGTGGGGGTCAGTCCGGGAGGCCCGTGCGGGCGGCGGCCAGTCGGGATGAGAGGGAACCATCGATCACTTCGTCACCGACGTTGATCTGCAGTCCACCCAGCAGCTCCGGATCGGTTTCCAGCTGGACGGAAACCGGGTGGCCGTAGATACGGGCCAGCACATCCGACAGCCGGCTGCGCTGGGCCGCGGTCAGTTCCGCGGCCGCGGTCACGTTCGCGACCAGTTCGCCGCGGCGCGTGACGGCCAGTTCGGCCAGATCCAGCACCGCCTCGTCGGCCCGATCACCGTGTAGCAACTCGACAGTCTGCACGAGTAGCGCACGGGTCACTCCGTTGACCGAACCGGCCTTGTCGAGAACATCGTTGAGCAAGGTGAGCCGCTGCGCGGCGGGCGTGGTGTAGTCGCCGAGCAACTTGGTCAGCAACGGCCGACCGTCGAGGATCCGGCCGAAGCGGAAGAGTTGATCCTCCACCTCTTCGGCGGTTTGCGACTTGTCGGCCCGGGTGAGCAGGGCCAGCCGCGCGACGTGCTGGATGGCGGCGATGAGATCACGGTCCACCGACCAGCGTTGGGCGACTGCGGTTTCGACGATCGTGTACGCGGACGCACCGACCTTGCCGTTGAACAGCGAACGCGCCAGGCGCGCCTGCGGTGCCTCGACCTGGGTGTCGTCGGACGCTTTCACCAGAAGTTTGGTGACCACGACCTCGGACTGCATGAACTTGGCGACCGCGGTCAGCTCGTCGCCCAGCGTGCCGAGCGCAGTGGCGTCGAGGCCGGCGGCCAGCTCGTCGAACTCAGCGTCGACGGCTGCCAGACCTTCGCGGCTGGCGGCACGCAACTGCAGCGAAGCACCCGCCTCGGCCACCTTGACGGCACCCACGGACGTGGCGCCCGAAGCCGCCATCTGCTCGAGTTCGGCGAGGAACCGGTCGACCGTCTCGGACCGTGCACCCGCGTCGGCGACGTGATCGCGCACCAGGGCCTCGGCCCGTCGCACGGCTTCCACGCCCAGGTCACCGCGCAGCTCGCGGATCTTCTGTGCATGCAGGAGATTCAGCTGCTGGGACCCCTGAACCTTGATCCGCTCGGCGTCGGACGCGGCCTGCTCACGTGCCAGTGCGGCGATCCGGGTCGAATCGGTGCGAGCCTCGTCGGTCAGGCGCGCTGCCTCGGCGTGCGCATCCTCGACCGCCTTGGCGTGCTCCTGATCGGCGCTCGCGAGTCTGTCTGCCGCAGAACGGCTTTCCTCCAGAGCGGTCCGAATTGCATCCTGCTGCTTGGCCATCGCAGTGCGCAGCGGCGGCAGGACGAACTTGACCAAGAGCCAGATGATGACCGCGAAGCCGATCAGCTGTCCGATGAAGGTCGACATCAGCGATTCCCTCCGTCGATACCGAGGATCCGGTCGGCCAGCCGGCTCGACAGACCGGACACCGACGACTCCAATTCATCAGAGGCCGCCTGGGCCTGCTGCGACAGCTCGACGCCGGCGGTGCGTACCGTGTCCGCCACTTCACCGTGGGCCGCGGCCCGCGCGTCGTCGACAACCTGACGACCTTCGGTGCGGGCGTCGTCACGAATGGTGCCGGCCTCGCCGCGGGCACCCGCGAGAACGTCGTCGGAGTCGGCCCGCGCCTTGGCGACCTGCTGCTCGGCCTCTCGCGAGTCGGAAGCGGTCTTGGCGAGCATGGCCTCCCGCTCGGCCAGCACCTTGCTGACCGGCGGCACGACCCATTTGGCGATCACACCGAGCACGATCAGGAAGATGAGCAGCACGATGAAAAAGGTGCCGTTGGGGATCAGAAAGTTCTGGGTGCCCCCGCCCTCTTCCGCCGCCAGGACGATAGTGCTCACTTCACCCATGTCGCTGAATTAGCCGACCGGGGTTGCGAACACGAACAACGCCATGAACGCCAGGTTGATGAAGTACGCGGCCTCGACCAGACCAACCGTGATGAAGAACGGGGTGAACAGACGACCCTGCGCCTCCGGCTGACGGGCGATACCCGAGATCAGAGCGTTACCGGCGATACCGTCACCGATACCCGCGCCGATGGCGCCGCCGGCCATGATCAGACCACCACCGATAAGGGCGCCCGCGGCGACCGTGGGATCCAATGCCATTGTTTTATCCTCCTTGATAACTGGTAGTTGTTATCTACCAGGCTTGTTGGTTGTGTCAGGACTTCTACGGGCTTCCAGCGGCCACCGGGGCAGGATCCCCGGCCGCATGTTCTTTGTTGTCGGCGCCGTGGCCGTGGTCACCGTCGTCGTGATCGTCGTGCACCTCCATTGCCTGACCGAAATACAGGATGGTCAGCAGCGCGAAGATGAACGCCTGAATGAGTCCGACGAACAGGTCGAAGGCCTTCCAGACCGCGTTGGGCGCCCACATGATGTACGGCGGGAAGAGCGCGATCAGGGCGACCATGATGCCGCCGGCGAAGATGTTGCCGAAGAGTCGCAGTGACAGCGAGATCGGCTTGGCGATCTCCTCGACCAGGTTGATCGGCGCGAGGAACGCGACGTGACCCTTGGCCAGCGCGAGCGGATGGCCGATCAGGCCGCGGCGCCAGATGCCGGCCAGGTGATAGCAGATGAACACGAACAGGGCCAGCGCCAGCACGAAATTGATGTCGGAGGCCGGTGGCTTGAGCAGCTCCTGGGTATGGCCGCTGCTGTCGGTGTAGTGCACCGGCAACACCGCCAACCAGTTGGCGACCAGAATGTAGACGAACAGCGTCACCGCCAGCGGCAGCACGAACGGGGCGATCTTCATCCCGATGGCGCTCTCGATCTGATCGCGCATCTGGATGGTCAGCGTCTCCCAGAACAGCTGCACCCTGCCCGGCACGTCGGTGGACGTCACATTGGCCTTCAGGACGAACGCCAGGGCAATCACGATGACGCCGGCGATGGCCGAGGCGATGACGGTGTCGCCGTTGATCGTCAGGCCGAGCCAGTGCCAAATCGGTGCGTGGTGACCGACCTCGATCGCGGCCTCGGCGGCGATGCGTTCTCTCATCAGCGGATCAATCCTTTGGTGCTCATCCGTCGTTGGATACCGAGGCCGCGTCCGCTTCCGCGGTGGCGCCCTCGCGCAGCTTCTTCATCACCGGCAGCGAAGTGCTCAGGACGAGAATGACTTGGAACAGGGCCAGGCCGAACAGCACCCCCAGCCCCATGGGCCTGAAGTAAAAGGCAATCGCCAGGCCGACCGCGGTGATCGCGAGCAGCCGGGTGGCCGAGTTGACGGCCATCTTCTTCTTCAGTGGATGGTCCTGCGCGGTGATCAAGCTGACCGCCCGTCGGACCAACAGTGCGTTGAGCAGACCGAGCGCCATCCCGATGCCGAAGAACAGGCCGAACGTCGGGTGGCCGAGAAGCGCGGCGACCACGGCGATCACCGCGGTCGCGGCGGCGCAGATGACCGACAACCGAACGGGATTGAAGGCGACGGCCGGGAAGACCAGTGCGGCGTCCTGTGCGGGCTGGACGGGATTGGTCACGGTTTCACCTCGCTTCCCAGGTCCGCCGGTCGGTTGCGTGCCCGCCGAGCGTATCGGAGACCCGCAGGCGCGGTGGAATAACCCACGGGGGTAGCTCCCTAAGTCGTCGGTCCAACAGTGGTCTTGCATCGGCGCCGAACGGTCTTCAAGACCGGGGGCCGGGGCCGGCAACCCGCGAGGTTTTCGGGTTCTGCCAGAACCGTACCACATGGTAGGAGCCCAAAAACGGGCACCTACTACTCCACGTCGTAAAGCGTCCGGAGGCCGTCCGAATGGGGTGGGCGGTCCCTACCCGATCAGTCCCAATCACCGCGGAAATACTCGTCGAAGCCGTCGCCACCATCGGCGTCCCCGCGCCGAAGCAATGGGATCAGGGTGACCACCCCGGCGATGACGGTCGCGGCCAGCATGACGGCGCCGATATAACGCGGGTCCACGAAGATCGTGCAGGCCGCGCCGAACGCGACGATGCCCACCCACAGATAGATCAGCAGTACGACGCGTCGGTGGGAGTGACCGATCTGCAGGAGTCGGTGGTGCAGGTGCATCTTGTCCGGGCTGAACGGGCTGCGGCCGGCGCGCGTGCGTCGCACGATTGCCAACAGCATGTCCAGCGCGGGCACGAACATCACGGCGATCACCAACAGGAACGGCGACAGGAGCGCGAAGACGTCGCGCGCACCGTACGCGTTCTGCGAGATCGGCCCCGCGGCCGTGGTGGACGCGGCGGCGAGCATCAGCCCGATGAGCATCGAACCCGAGTCGCCCATGAAAATCTTGGCGCGATAGAAGTTGTGCGGCAGGAACCCCAGGCAGGCGCCCGCCAGGACCACCGAGATGACCGCCGGCGGATAGAACAACACGTCGCCGCCGTGGTCATGCAGAAGTCCGACCGAGAACACGCAGATCGCCAGCGCGGTGATCAGGCCCAGGCCGGCAGCCAGGCCGTCGAGGCCGTCGACGAAGTTCATCGCGTTCACGATCGACACCGTCAGCGCCAGGGTCAGCAGAATCGACGACGTCTGGTCCAACACGATGGTGCCCACCCCGCCGAACGGGATGTAGAGCACGCTCCAGGCCACCCCCATCGTCACCAGCACACTGGCGGCAGTGATCTGGCCGGCGAACTTGGTCAGGGCGTCGAGTCCCCATTTGTCATCGATCAGGCCGATGACCATGATCAGGCCCCCCGCGACGACAACGGCGGGCATGCCGGTGGAGTAGACGAAGCCGCGGGTCAGTGCCGGCAGCTGGGACGCCAGGAAGACCGCCCCGATCACGCCGACGTACATGGCCAGCCCACCCATCCGGGGCGTCGGCCGCACGTGGACGTCCCGTTCGCGCGGATAGGCGACCGCACCGATCCGAGTGGCCAGGACGCGCACCAGCCCGGTGGCGAAGTAGGTGATGATCGCCGCGGTCAATCCGACCAGCGCGAGCTCGCGCAGCGGCACCCCGGCCCCGCGGTCCGACAGGGCGTGCAGGCTGTCGGCGAGCACCCGGCTAACGCCCATCGCCACTCACGCTGCTCATCGTCACCAGACCGTACTGGAACATTCTGAGTCGGCGGGTCAGGACAGTAGCGCCGACGGCTCGATTCCGAGCACCTCGCCGACGCGCTCGGCGGTCACCGGGCCGACCCGCAGGATCTTCGGCTGCGGCCCGGTCAGGTCGACGATCGTCGACGCGGCTCCAGCTTCGGTGGGGCCGCCGTCGAGGTAGACCTCGACCTTGTCGCCGAGTTGCACCACGGCATCGCCGACCGTGACGGCTGGCGGATTGCCGCTGACGTTGGCGCTCGACACGGCCATCGGCCCGACCGCACGCAGGAGTTCGATGGCGACCGGGTGCAACGGCATCCGGAGCATCACCGTGCCGTTGGCGTCACCGAGATCCCACTGCAATGACGGGGCCTGGCGAACCACCAGGCTCAGCGCACCGGGCCAGAACGCCCGGATGAGCTCACGCGCCGCAGTGGGGACCGTGTAGACCAGGCCGTCGATGGTCGTCCACGAACCGACCAGCACGGGCACGGGCATGTCGCGACCGCGGCCCTTGGCGGCCAGCAGCGCGGCCACCGCCGCGCTGTCGAATGCGTCGGCACCGATCCCGTAGACGGTGTCGGTGGGCAGCACCACCAATCGACCGCCCTTTACCGCGCTGATGGCCGAGGCGATACCGGTGGCGCGCTGGGACTCGTCGGCGCAGTCGAATGCCGGGCTCATGAGTTGGGTTCACTCTCCTGACGTATAGCGGTCACGAATCGGGGCCGCCCGGCGAGGTCCGCCCGTGCGGTCACGTCGTCGAAGCGTCTCGTCCGCGTGATGAGTTCGACGGTCTGGGCAGAGGTGGTGTCATCGTGCTCCACCGCGAAGGCGCCGCCGGGTCGCAGCCAGCGCACCGCCAACCGCACCACGGCGGGGATGACGGCCATGCCGTCGAGACCGCCGAACAGCGCGTGATGGGGATCGTGTCCGGCGACCTCGGGGTCGAGTTCGGCAGCTTCGGGGACGTAGGGCGGATTGCAGACCAGCAGGTCCACCCGGCCATCGAGGTCGGGACGGAGGCCACGAGCGGCCGCGGTGGTGATGTCGGCCTCGACGAGCTCGACCGGCGTGCCGGCCGCGTTTCGCGCGGCGTAGCCCAGTGCCACCGGGGAATCGTCGACCGCGACGACGGTGGCATCAGGACGGTGCCGGGCCAGCGCGACGGCCAGGGCTCCGCTGCCGGTGCACAGATCGACGATCGTCGGATCATGGTGATCTGCAAGAGCTTTCATGCCCCACTCGAGCATCGCCTCGGTCTCTGGACGCGGGATGAACACACCGGGGCCGACATGCAGCATCAGCGGCCCGAACGGCGCCAGCCCGGTCAGATGTTGCAGCGGGATCCGTCGTGCGCGGGCGTCGACCAGGTCGCGGTAGCGAGCCTCGAAATCGGGGGGGCCCGGCGCGTCCAGCAGCGCCAGCCGGCCACGGTCCACCCCGGCCACGTGCGCGGCCAGCAGCTCGGCGTCCACCTGCGCGCTGTCGATGCCGGCGGCGGCCAGCGACCTTGCCGCCGCGCTGATCGCCGTCTTCAATTTGCTGTGCGGCCGCATCGTCAGGCCTGCTGGAGCCGAGACTGCTTGTCCGCTTCGGCCAGCGCGTCGAGCACCGGGTCGAGGTCGCCGTCGAGCACCTGGTCGAGGTTGTGCGCCTTGAAGTTGATCCGGTGATCGGCGAGCCGGTTCTCCGGGAAGTTGTAGGTCCGGATCCGCTCGCTGCGGTCGACAGTGCGGATCTGGCTGGCCCGATCGGCCGACGCGTCGGCCGAGGCCTGCTCCTCGGCCAGGGCCTGCAGCCGCGCGGCGAGCACCTGCATCGCCCGGGCCTTGTTCTGCAGCTGGGACCGTTCGTTCTGACAGGTCACCACGACGCCGGTGGGCAGGTGCGTGATGCGCACCGCGGAGTCGGTGGTGTTCACGCCCTGACCGCCCTTGCCCGAGGACCGGTAGACGTCGATGCGCAGATCCGACTCGTCGATCTGAACCTGCTCGACCTCTTCGGGCTCGGGGTAGACGAGCACGCCGGCGGCCGAGGTGTGCACCCGGCCCTGCGACTCGGTGACGGGAACGCGCTGCACCCGGTGCACGCCACCCTCGAACTTCAGCCGCGACCACACCCCGTCGAGCGAATCACCCTTGCCGGCGATCGACAGGGTCGCGTCCTTGTAGCCGCCAAGATCGGAGGTGGTCTCGCCGAGCATGGTCACGGTCCAGCCGCGCCGTTCGGCGTAGCGGATGTACATGCGGGCCAGATCGGCGGCGAACAACGCCGACTCCTCGCCACCCTCACCGGACTTCACCTCGAGCACGATGTCGTCGGCGTCGTGCGGATCGCGCGGCGCGAGCATGTCGGTCAGCTGGGAGTCGAGTTCGGCGACGCGCTCCTCGAGCTCCGGTACCTCGGCGGCGAAGGACTCGTCCTCGTCGGCCAGCTCGCGGGCGGCCGTGAGGTCTCCGCGGGCGGATTCGAGCTTTCGGTGGGTGCCCACGATGGGGGCCAGTTGGGAGAAGCGCCGGCCCACCTTGCGGGCGGTGGCCGCGTCGGCATGCAGTGCCGGATCGGCGAGCTGCCGCTCGAGATCGGCATGTTCGGCCAGCAGCGCGTCGATCGCCGTGGTGGTCACGCGCCCTCCTCACCTACCTCGAACCCGACTGGATTCCTGCCCGTACACGAAACCGGCGCCCGGCTCACTGCATGCTCATCGCATGCGGGAGCGGGCGCCGGTGACGAAACTAGCTGTCGGCGGCAGCAGCCTGATCCGAACCGGTCTTGCGCTTGCCGTAGCGCTTCTCGAACCGGGCGACGCGGCCGCCGCTGTCCAGGATCTTCTGCTTGCCGGTGTAGAACGGGTGGCACTGCGAGCAGACCTCGACCACGATGTGGCCGCTCTCCTTGGTGCTGCGGGTGTTGAAAGTGTTGCCACAGCCGCAGACCACAGTGGTCTCTTTGTAGGCAGGGTGAATGCCGGATTTCATGGTGTCCTCTTCGATAGTCGGCCGCCGGGTCGCCCGTTCCTGACCTGGGATATCGGGCGTGAACCGGAACCGGAGGTGGTCGGCGGTCAATTATGCCAGGTCAGCCGCCGTATCCCCAAAACGCCGGACGGGCGCTGCACATTCCCGGCCGCGGTGCGTGTGAATACCGGCCGGGCCGGGGAGAACCACCGCATGCGCCCACTCCGACCGCGGGCGTTCCTGGCCGGGTGATCGTCGCTCCTGCTCCCCTGCCGCGGGGCGGCGGTCACCCCTCGCGGTAGGCGGTTCCCCGCTCGTCGCGGACCCAGCGCCGGCCACCGGCGGGCGCGCTGCCCATCGCGACGAGTTCGCGTTTGAGGATCTTGTTGGTGGCCGTGGCAGGCAACCGGTCGGTGAGCCAGACATAGCGCGGGCGGCCCTTGGGCGACAGGTCCGGCTGCGCGGCCAGGAATTCTTCGAGTCCCTCGGGCGACAGGTCGGCCCCGGCGTGCGGCACGACCGCGGCCATCACCTGATCGCCGACGTTCGGATCGGGCACCGCGTACACACTGACTTGACTAATCCCCTTGTTGCGCAACAGGATTCGCTCTATCGGGGCCGTCGCGAGGTTCTCCCCGTCGACCCGCATCCAGTCGGCGGTGCGCCCGGCGAGGTAGATCCAGCCGTCGGCGTCCCGGTAGGCCAGGTCGCCCGACCAGTACATCCCGTCCCGCAGGCGTTCGTCGGTGGCGGCGGTGTCGTTGTAATAGCCCTGGAACATTCCGGCGCCGGCGCTGTTCACCAGTTCGCCGACGGCTTCGTCGGCGTTGGCCAGGGCGCCGTTGTCGTCGAAGCGCGCGATGGGGCATTCGGTCATCGTGTTGGCGTCGTAGATCGCGACGCCGGGGAAGCCGCGGCCGATCGACCCCGGCGGGCAGCCGTCCTCACGCGTGACGATCACCGCCCCCTCGGTGGAGCCGAAGCCGTCCCAGACCCGGCAGTCGAAGCGTCGGGAGAACTCGTCGATGTCACGCTCGTTGGCCTCGTTGCCGAACGCGATCCGCAGCGGGTTGTCGTGGTCGTCGGGCGCCTCGGGCGTGGCCAGCACATAGGCCAGCGGTTTGCCGACGTAGTTCATGTAGGTCACGCCGTACCGGCGCAGGTCGGCCAGTAGGCCCGACGCCGAGAACGCGGCGGGGGCCATGGCGGCGCCCGACCCGACCGCGACGCTCCAGCCCGCCAGCACCGCATTGGAGTGGAACAGCGGCATCGACAGGTAGCAGACGTCGGAGGTGCCAAGACGGAACCGCTCGGCCAGCGTCGCACCGGCCACCAGCACGGTGAAGTGCGGCACTTGGACGGCCTTCGGATCGCCGCTGGTCCCCGAGGTGAAGATCAGCATGAAGGTGTCCATCGGCCCCACCTCGCGGTATGGCGAGAGCGGCCCGGCGCCTGCCACCAGCGCGGCCCATTCGTCGCCGCCGACGTCGAGAACCCGGACACCCGGCAGGTCCAGACCGTCGGTCAGGCCCCGATGGCCGGCGTCGGTCAGCAGGATCTGGCAATCGGCGTGCAGGATGTCGCGCTGGAGGGCGGCACCGCGGCGGGTGTTGTTGATTCCGCAGAGCACGTAGCCGCCGAGCCCCGCGGCGGCCAGCGCGGTCAGCATGTCCGGGGTGTTGCCCAGCAGCACCCCGATGTGCATGGGCCTGGTCCGGTCGGCGATGCCCAACAACGCGGACGCCTGCACCGCGGCGTCGGCCAGGTAATCGCGCCAGGTCTGCTCATGCTCCCCGTAGCGCACTGCGGCCGACGATTCGTCGAGCCACTCGCGCAGCTGCTGCTGGATGGTTTCCGCCACCGCACACCCGCCTCGTGTCGTAGTGAACAGAATCATAAGAGTGTCTACTGAGCGCACCCAAGGGTTGGTCGGATTCTGCGAAGATACTCGGGATGAGGACGGGCTTGGACACCACGGAAACCGGAGACGCGGCCGACATCGAGGCCGCCGCCGCATCGAGGACGGTGCGCGACCGGCTGATCGACGCGGCGGAGACGTGCCTGCGCACCAAGGGTATCCGGGCGACCACGGTGTCGGAGGTCGCCGAGGCTGCCGGCGTGTCCAGGGGTTGGCTCTACCGTCATTTCCCGGACAAGGCGGCGCTGCTGGGTGCGGCGATCGTCCGGCTCAACGACGCGTACTGGGGCGAAGCACACGCGACGCTGGCACAGGTCGACGGGCTCGCCGCGCAGTTGTGCGCGGGCGTCACGCTGGGCCGGTCGGCCTACGACTCGCCCGGTGCGCTACTGATGCGGCTGCGCCGGGACGAACCCGAGGAATTCGCGGCCTGCGCGGGGGCCGGTGTACAGGGGCTGATCCCCGATCTCGCGGCCTTCTGGCGGCCGTATCTGGAGGCGGCCGTCGAGCGCGGCGAGATCGACGTCGCCGACATGCACGAGGCATCCGAATGGGTGGCACGTGCGGTGCTGTCGGTGACCACCGTGCCCGGCGACACGCTGGACCCCGACGACCCGACTGCGCTGATCGCCTACCTGGATCGCTACCTGATGCCGGCCCTGCGACCCGGTCGCTGACCGCTCGCCAGGATCAGTCGGTACCGTCCGGCGCGCCCGGCGCCGTCTTGGAGACCTGGACCAGGAACTCGTAGTTGGTCTTGGTCTTGCGCAGCTGGCTCATCAGCAGGTCGATGGCCTGATGGCTGTCCAGGCCGGACAGCACGCGACGCAGCTTGTGCACGATCGCGAACTCGTCGGCGGACAACAGCAGTTCGTCCTTGCGGGTGCCGGACGGGTTGACGTCGACGGCTGGGAAAACCCGCCGCTCGGCAATCTTGCGGTCCAGCTTGAGCTCCGCGTTACCGGTGCCCTTGAACTCCTCGAAGATGACCGTGTCGCCGGTGGAGCCGGTCTCTACCATGGCCGTCGCGATGATGGTCAGCGAGCCGCCGTGTTCGATGTTGCGGGCCGCTCCGAGGAACCGCTTGGGCGGATACAGCGCGGTGGAGTCCACACCACCGGAGAGGATCCGGCCCGACGCCGGCGAGGCGTTGTTGTACGCACGACCCAGGCGGGTGATCGAGTCCAGCAGGACGACGACGTCCTTGCCCTGCTCGACCAGGCGCTTGGCGCGCTCGATGGCCAGCTCGGCGGCCTGAGTGTGGTCGGACGGCGGCCGGTCGAACGTCGAGGCGATGACCTCGCCCTTGACCGAGCGCTGCATGTCGGTGACCTCTTCGGGTCGTTCATCGACCAGCACGACCATCAGGTGGCACTCGGGGTTGTTGCGGGTGATCGCGTTGGCGATGTCCTGCATGATCGTGGTCTTACCGGCCTTGGGCGGCGACACGATCAACGCGCGCTGACCCTTTCCGATCGGCATGATCAGGTCGATGATGCGCGTCGTCAGTTTCTCGCTGGACGTCTCGAGCCGCAGCCGCTGATTCGGGTACAGCGGGGTCAGCTTGCCGAACTCGGGCCGGTTCTTGGCGGCATCGACGGGACCGCCGTTGACGGTGTCCAGGCGGACCAGCGGATTGAACTTCTGGCGTTGGTTGGGCTGCTCGCCATCGCGGGGCACCCGGACCGCACCGGTGACGGCATCGCCGCGACGCAGGCCGTTCTTGCGCACCATGTTCATCGACACGTAGACGTCGTTGGGACCGGCCAGGTAGCCGGAGGTCCGCACGAACGCGTAGTTGTCGAGCACATCAAGGATGCCGGCGACGGGCTGCACGACGTCGTCGTCCCGCAGTTCGGTGTCGCGGTCACCGCCCTCGCCGCCGCCCTGGCGGTCGCCGCGACGCTTGCGATCCCGGAAGCGACGGCCCCGACGGCCCTGGCGACCTTCGTCGTCGTCGTCGTTGTTGTTCTGGTTGTTGTTGTTCCGGTTGTTGTTCTGGTTACCGCCGCCGCTGTTGTTGCGGTTCTGCTGGTCCCCGCGGTCCTGCCGGCCCTCGTTGCGGCCGCCCTCATTGCGGTCCTCGGACTTCTCGGCTTTCGGTGCGTCGTTCTGTTCGGCGGACTTCTCGGGAGCCGGGTTCTCGGCCTGTTCCCCACCGGCGGGCGCTCCGGCACCGCGAGAGGCGGTCCGGCGCTCACGGCGGGGCTCCTTGGGCGCGCGCTCCGAGGGCTGCTCGGCGGGCGTACCGATCTGGGCCTCGGCGGCCTTCTCGGACTTGCCGGCGTCCGGCTTGCTCCCGCCACTCTGGCGTTCCCGTATCGCCTCGATCAGTTCGCCCTTGCGCATACCCGAGACCCCCTTGACGCCGATCTTGGTGGCCAGCGTGCGCAGCTCGGGCAGCACCATGGCGCCCAGGGATCCGCTGGACGGCGGCGCTGCGATGCCGGAAGGCACGGCTGGGACGACCTGGTCGAGGCTGCCTTCGGCCGTGATGAGGTCCGTATCAGTCACGGATTTCCTTTCTTCCCCCGCGGTATCAGATGCGGAGGGTTTGGTGCCCGGCGAGATTTGTTCCGCAGGGCACGGAGTACCACCATCAGCTCAGCCATGGTGATCGCCGGGATTCGCGGCTTATGACGAAGCGTCCGTCCACGAGTACAAAAAAGTTGGGTAGTCGTCCTAGTGTCGGCGCAGAAGACGCTGCGATTGCCCGGGACGGGACCGAGGATAGCCCGCAAAGTTGCCGGAAGCAAGAAACCCGTAGCGTGGCGCGGCGATCAGATCCGAACCGGCACGCCGGTGTTCCATCGCACGGGCTCCCCCACGTCCATGGGACGGACGGTGAATCCATTGACGGCACCGAAGTCGACCACCTCGGCGGGCAGGTCGATGTCCGTGGTCAGGGCCAGGACCGCAGGTCCGGCACCGGAAAGCGCCGCTGCAATGCCGTAGCTGCGCAGCAGCTGCAGAAATTCCGCCGACGCCGGCATCGCCGAGGCGCGCTGCGGCTGGTGCAGGACGTCCTCGGTCGCCGCCATCAGCAGATCGGGCCGCTCGGTCAGCGCGACCACCAGCAGCGCCGCCCGGCTCAGGTTGAACCGCGCATCCTGGTGGCTGACCTGCGCGGGCAGCAGCACGCGGGTCTCGGCAGTGGACGACCGAACCTCGGGGATGGCCGAGAAGAGCCGAATGTCGGGGTGTAGCCGTAGCGCCGCCGCCCCGTAGCGGGAAGGTTCGCCCGATTCGGTCCAGGACACCACGGCTCCGCCGAGTACCGCCGCGGCAGCGTTGTCCGGATGCCCCTCGAACTCCGAGGACAGCTGGACCATCTCGGCGTCATCCAGAGTGTCGGTATCCGTTTGCGCTACAAGGCCATTGGCTGCAGCTAGGCCTCCGACGACGGCCGCAGCCGACGAGCCCAGGCCACGGGAGTGTGGAATATTGTTGCGACAGTTCACCTTCAGGCCAACGACCGACAAACCTGCGACTTGCAGGCCACGCTGGATCGCCCGGACCACCAGGTGCTCGGCATCCAATGGGACCTGTCCGGCCCCCTCGCCCTCCACCTGCACGGTTAGCCCGGAATCGGTTGTCTCGACGATGATCTCGTCGTACAGGGCGAGCGCGATGCCCAGACTGTCGAATCCGGGGCCGAGGTTGGCGCTCGATGCGGCGACCGTGGCGCTCGCGGTGAGCCCCACCGGCAGTGTCCGTTTCATTCGGTCAGGCCAGCCCGAGTTGTTCGACGACGGCCGACGGATCGACGGGCACCGGCGTCACGGTCGGCATGCCCTTGAGCGCGGTGTCGGGGTCCTTGAGACCGTTGCCGGTCACCGTGCACACCACCGTCGAACCCCGCTGGACCCAGCCGTCCTCGATCGACTTGAGCAGTCCGGCGATGCTGGCCGCCGACGCGGGCTCGACGAACACGCCCTCGGCTCGGGCAACCAGGTGGTACGCGGCCAGGATCTCCTCGTCGGTGGCCGCGATGAAGCGTCCGCCGGATTCCTCCTGCGCGGCCACCGCCGACGACCACGACGCCGGCGAGCCGATCCGGATGGCGGTGGCGATGGTCTCGGGTTCTTTGACCGGCTCCCCCAGCACCAACGGCGCGGCGCCGGCGGCCTGGGTGCCCAGCATCCGCGGCAGCTTCTCCACCCGGCCGTCGCGGTGGTACTCGGTGTAGCCCTTCCAGTACGCGGTGATGTTTCCGGCGTTGCCGACCGGCAGGGAGTGCACATCCGGTGCGCGGCCGAGCACGTCGACGATCTCGAACGCGGCGGTCTTCTGCCCCTCGATCCGGACCGGATTGACACTGTTGACCAACGAGATCGTCGGGTAGTCGGCGGTCAGCTTGCGGGCCAGCTCCAGACAGTCGTCGAAGTTCCCATCGATCTGAATGATCTTGGCGCCGTGCATGACTGCCTGTGCCAGCTTGCCCATCGCGATCTTGCCCTGCGGAATCAGCACCGCACAGGTGATACCGGCGCGGGCCGCGTACGCGGCGGCCGACGCCGAGGTGTTGCCCGTCGAGGCACACAGCACCGCCTGCTGACCGCGCTCCACCGCGTCGGTGACGGCCATTGTCATGCCGCGGTCCTTGAACGAACCCGTCGGGTTGAGCCCTTCGACCTTCAGATGCACTGTGCAGCCGGTCTGTTCGGAGAGCCGCTTGGCGTGGATCAGCGGGGTCCCGCCCTCGAACAGCGTCACCGGCGTCCACGTCGCCGCGACCGGCAACCTGTCGCGGTAGGCCTCGATCAGACCGGGCCAGGCCCGGTGCACGGGCGCCGAGGTGGTCATCTGCTCGCTCCTCCTCCGGGCTCGTGCCTCGCCCGGCATCGTCGACTCGCGGCGGTCATTCGCCGGCCCCTTCCATCCTCAGCACACTGTTGACCTTCGTCACGGCTTCCAGCTCGGCCAGCGCGGTAACGGTTCCGCTCAGTGCGGCGTCGGTGGCGCGGTGCGTCAGCACCGCCACTCGCGCACCCACCCGCTGGCCGTCGCCGTCGACGATGCCCTCCTGACGGACCTCGGCGATACTGACCTCCTGCTTGGCGAATTCGGCTGCCACGGAGGACAACACACCCGGCAGGTCGTCGACGTAGAGGCTGACGTAGTACCGGGTCGGGACCACCCCGATCGGCGCGACCGGCAGCTGCGCGTACTTCGACTCGCGGGGTCCGCGACCACCCTGCACCCGGTTACGGGCGGCCATCACCAGATCACCCATGACGGCCGAGGCCGTGGGCGCACCGCCGGCGCCCTGGCCGTAGAACATCAGCCGCCCGGCCGCTTCGGCCTCCACCACGACGGCATTGAATGCGCCGTTCACGTTGGCCAGCGGATGGGTGAGCGGCACCAGCGCCGGGTAGACCCGCGCCGAAACCCGTTCCTGCCCATCATCGGTGGTGATGCGCTCGCAGATGGCCAGCAGTTTGATGGTGCAGCCCAACGCTTTTGCCGACGCGAAGTCCTCGGCGGTGACATTGGTGATGCCCTCGCGGTAGACGTCGTCGGCGGTGACCCGGGTGTGGAAGGCGATGGAGGCCAGGATCGCGGCCTTGGCGGCGGCGTCGTAGCCCTCCACGTCCGCGGTCGGGTCAGCTTCGGCGTAGCCCAACGCGCTGGCGTCGGCCAGCGCGCTGTCATAGCTGGCGCCGGTGTCGTCCATCGCCGAGAGGATGTAATTCGTTGTGCCGTTGACGATCCCGGCCACCCGCAGCACGGTGTCGCCGGCCAGCGACTGGGTCAGCGGGCGGATCACCGGGATGGCACCCGCGACAGCAGCCTCGAAATACAGGTCGACGTGCGCCTGCTCGGCCGCCTGCGCCAGCTCACCGGTGGACTGCGCCAGCAATGCCTTGTTGGCGGTCACCACGGACTTGCCGCCCTCGAGGGCGGCCAGGATGGCCTTGCGCGCCGGTTCGACCGGGCCCATCACCTCGACGACGATGTCGACGTCGTCACGGGACACCAGCGCGTCGATGTCATCGGTGAGCATCTCGACGGGTACCCCGCGGTCGGGGCCGACGCTTCGCACCCCGACGCCGCGCAGCACCAGTGGCGCGCCGATGCGGGCGGCCAGATCGTCGGCGCTGTCCTCGATGATCCGAACGACCTCGCTGCCGACGTTGCCCAGGCCCAATACCGCTACGCCGACCGGCTTTTCGTATCGCTCTGCGTTTACCACGTCTCAACCCACTTCCAGACTCAACAGATCGTCGACAGTCTCGCGACGCAGGATCAGCCGCGCCGTCCCGTCTTGCACCACAACCACCGCGGGCCGGCCCAACATGTTGTACCGACTCGACATCGAATAGCAGTAGGCACCGGTGGCCGCGACGCCCAGCAGATCCCCGGGGGCCACGTCGTCGGGCACCCAGGTGTCCCGCACGACGATGTCGCCACTCTCGCAGTGCTTCCCGACGATCCGGGCCAGTCGCGGCGGCGCGGAACTGGTGCGCGACAACAGCCGGGCGTCGTACTCGGCGCCGTAGAGCGAGGTGCGGATGTTGTCGCTCATCCCGCCGTCGACGCTGACGTACCGGCGATGCGCGGTCGCACTGATCGCCACATCCTTGACCGTGCCGACCTGGTACAGGGTGACGGTGCCCGGTCCGGCGATCGCGCGGCCCGGCTCGACCACCACGCGCGGGGTCGGCAGTCCGACGGCCGCGGCCTCGGCCCGCACGATCGCGTTCAGCTTGTCGGCCAGTTCCTGCACCGGCGGTGGATCATCCTGCGGCAGATACGAAATGCCCAGCCCGCCGCCGAGGTCGACGGTGGCGATCTGCGCGGTCTTGTCGACGCCGAATTCGGCGACCACGTCGCGCAGCAGGCCCAGCACGCGATGGGCGGCAATCTCGAAGCCGGCCACATCGAAGATCTGCGACCCGATATGGCTGTGCAGACCGACCAGTCGCAGGTTGTCCGTCTCGAAGACCCGCCGGACGGCGGCCATCGCGGCGCCGCTGGCCAACGACAGCCCGAACTTCTGATCCTCGTGCGCCGTCGAGATGAATTCATGGGTGTGCGCCTCCACCCCGACGGTGACGCGGATGAGCACATCCTGGACCACGCCATTGGCGCCGGCGATGGTATCGAGCCGCTCGATCTCGGTCATCGAATCCAGCACGACGTGCCCCACCCCGGATTTCACGGCGGTAGCCAGTTCATCAATCGACTTGTTGTTGCCGTGCAAGGCGATTCGCTCGGGCGGGAAGCCGGTGTTGAGTGCGACGGCGAGTTCGCCGCCGCTGCACACGTCCAGCGACAGACCCTCTTGGTCGATCCACCGGGCGATCTCGCTGCACAGGAAAGCCTTGGACGCGTAGTTGACGTTCCGGCCGCCGCCGAAGGCTTCGCCGATCTCGCGGCAGCGTGCGCGGAAATCGTCCTCGTCGATGACGAACAGCGGGGTGCCGTATTCGCGGGCGAGATCGGTGACCGCGACCCCCGCGATCGTCACCTCGCCGTCTTCGCCGCGAATCAGGTTGCGCGGCCAGACGTTCGGGGCCAGCAGCAGCAGTTCCTGCGAAGACGACGGCGCGGCCGGGGCGTTGCCGTGGTGGATCTCCTCGGCGTGCCGAGGGCCAGCGGGATGGGCGTTCACATCCGCTCCGGAGCCGAGACGCCGAGGATGTTCAGGCCGTTCTCGATCACCTGACGAGTGGCCTGGCACAGCGCGGCACGGGCCCGGTTGAGATCGGTGATCTCCTCGTCGCCCATCGGCAGCACCCGGCACGAGTCGTAGAACCGGTGGTAGTCCCCGGCCAGATCCTCGAGGTAGCGGCACACCCGGTGCGGTTCCCGAAGGGACGCAGCCGTTTTCAGCACCCGCGGGAACTCACCGAGGCTACGGATCAACGCACCCTCCTTCTCATGGGTGAGCAGGTCGAGGTGGGCGTTGTCGGGTGTCAGACCGAGCTCGGCGGCGTTGCGGGCCAGCGCACACAACCGGGCGTGTGCGTACTGCACGTAGTAGACCGGGTTCTCACTGGACGCGCTGGACCACAGCTCCAGGTCGATGTCGATCGCGGTGTCCACCGACGAGCGGATGAGCGCGTAACGGGCGGCGTCCACACCGAGCGCATCGACCAGGTCGTCGAGCGTGATGACGGTGCCGGCGCGCTTGCTCATCCGGACCGGCTGGCCATCGCGCACCAGGTTGACCATCTGGCCGATCAGCACCTCGACGGTGTCGGGATTCTCACCGAGGGCGCTGGCGATCGCCTTGAGCCGGGCGATGTAGCCGTGGTGGTCGGCGCCGAGCATGTAGATGCAGAGGTTGAAGCCGCGCTCACGCTTGTCGACGTAGTAGGCGATGTCGGCGGCGACGTACGCGGGCTCGCCGTCACTCTTGATGACGACGCGGTCCTTGTCGTCGCCGTATTCGGTGGTGCGCAACCAGGTCGCACCGTCCTTCTCGTAGATCTTGCCGTTCTCCCGCAGCCGCGCGATCGCCTGGTCCACCCGGCCGGTGGTGTGCATCGAGTCCTCGTGGGTGAACACGTCGAAGTCGGTGCCGAACTCATGCAACGAGCGCTTGATCTGGGTGAACATCAGGTCCACCCCGATGGAGCGGAAGGTCTCCTGCTGCTCGTCGACCGGCTGGGACAGCGCATCCGGCGCCTTGGCGAGCACCTGCGCGGCGATGTCGTTGATGTACTCGCCGGCGTAGCCGTCGTCCGGGGTCGGCTCGCCCTTGGCGGCGGCGATCAGCGAGCGGGCAAACCGGTCGATCTGGGCGCCGTGGTCGTTGAAGTAGTACTCCCGGGTGACCGCGGCCCCCTGACTGGCCAGCACCCGGCCCAGCGCATCACCGACGGCGGCCCAGCGGGTACCGCCAATGTGGATGGGCCCGGTGGGGTTGGCCGATACGAACTCGAGGTTGATCACCTGGCTGTTCAGATCCGGCGATGTGCCGTACGCGCGGCCCGCCGCGACGATGTTCTCGACCAGCACGTTCTGCGCGGCGGCATCGAGTCGCAGATTGACGAAGCCGGGCCCGGCGACCTCGGCGGCGGCGATCCCCGGCGCTTTCGTCAGCGCGTGGGCCAGCCAGCCGGCCAGCTCACGGGGGTTGGCGCCGACCTTCTTGCCCACTTGAAGTGCCAGGTTGGTGGCGTAATCACCGTGCTCTGGGTTGCGCGGACGCTCGACGGTCACCGATTCGGGCAGGACGGCGGGGTCGAGGTCGTGCGCGCTGAGCACTGCGGACGCGGTGGTCCGCAGCAGCTCGGCCAGATCAGCGGGGGTCACGAGGCATCATCCTATGGTCTGGCCGGTCGGCGCCCGAATCCGTTTCCCACGCGAATGCTGATGCGGGAATGCGACCTCCGATGCGCTAGTCTGTGCAGGCCCAATGGCGAGGTTCTCCACACCACGCCCCCGTAGCTCAGGGGATAGAGCGTCTGCCTCCGGAGCAGAAGGCCGCAGGTTCGAATCCTGCCGGGGGCACCAGCTTCGACCAGGCAAAACATCTTAAGTCGCACCAGTCTGCCTATGCCACGCGCTGAATCCACAGATACGGCCCGGCTGCGAAGCTCGACTTCGTCCCGAACCTGATTGCTGCCGTTCTCTGCTGGAAATCGCCATACTTGGGCAGACGGAATTCGACCTTAGTTCGGGCGGTGATTCGGATGGCGGCGGGCGTCACGTGCGGTTCCTGTGGCACAGGCCTTCGGGACAACGCCAAATTCTGCGACCAGTGCGGCGTTTCGACAGCGGCACCGATCGATGCGGCGCAGTACAAGCAGGTGACCGTGCTGTTCGCCGATGTGGTGGGCTCGATGGAGCTTGCCGGCGCCCTCGAGCTGGAGCGTTACCGCGAGCTCATGACCGACTTGTTGGACCGCTCGGCGGTGGCGGTACGCCGCTTCGGCGGAACGGTGGAGTCGACCGGCGACGGCGTGATGGCCATCTTCGGCGCCCCGATTGCGTTGGAGGACCACGCCCTGCGGGCATGTCTGGCCGGTCTGGCCATCCAGGAGGCTGCCGGACCATTGGCCATCGACGTCGCGGCCCACGACCGGGTAAACCTCAGGGTGCGGGTCGGCCTGAATTCGGGACGCGTGATCGCGGGCGAGATCGGCTCGGGGTGGCTGGGATACGGCGCAACCGGCCGACATGTCGGGATGGCGCAGCGCATGGAATTAGTGGCGCCCCCGGGTTCGGTGATGCTGTCGGAGTCAACCGCGTCGCTGGTCGAAACGAGTGCCACGCTGGCCGGCCCCGAATGGGTCCACATCAAGGGCGAGGACGAACCAGTGCGGGCCTACCGACTGCTGGCGGTCAACCCTCGACAAGGGCTCATCGAGCGAGCCCAAACGAGGCTCATCGGCAGACGCCGGGAGATGGCCACTCTCGACAACATCGTCAATCGTGCAACGGGAGGCCACGGCGCTGTCGTCAACGTGGTGGGACCCCCGGGTATCGGCAAATCCCGGGTGGCCCGAGAGGCCGCGACACTGGCCACTGCTCGTGGCGCGCAGGTGATCTGGTCATTCTGCGAGTCCCACGCCCGTGACGTCCCGTTCCATGCCGTGACGCGGCTGCTGCGAGCAGCAATGAACGTGATCGACCTCGACGACGCGGCCGCTCGCGCGACGGTGCGTGAACAGATGCCGGATTCCGACCCACAGGATCTGCTGCTGCTCGACGATCTGCTCGGTATCGGCGACCCGGAAATTCCACTGCCACAGATCGATCCGGATGCCCGGCGGCGGCGGTTGACCGCGCTGATCAACGCCGCTTCGCTGGCACGCACCGAACCGGGGTTGTTCATTGTGGAGGACGCGCACTGGATCGACGCGGTCAGTGAGTCGATGCTGGCGGAATTTCTCACCGTTGTTCCGCACACCGTCTCGGCCGTGCTCATCACCTCACGCCCCGAGTATCGAGGAGCACTCCTCCGGACGCCCGGGTCTCGGACTATAACGCCTGCACCACTGGATAATTCGGATATCGCAGCTCTGCTTCGCCGAGCTGTTGGGACCCGACCCGTCGGTCGCGGAACTCACCGCCGTCATCGCCGAACGGGCCGCCGGAAACCCATTCTTCGCAGAGGAGATGACGCGCGAGTTGATGCAGCGCGGCGTGCTGGCCGGCGAGCGTGGGAGTTACATCTGCCACGCGGGAATCGCCGCGGTGAACGTGCCGGCCACCGTGGAGGCGGCCATCGAGGCGCGCGTCGACCGACTGACCGTCGCAGCCAAGCGGACATTGAACGCGGCGTCGGTGATCGGAGCCCGCTTCGGGACGGAACTCCTTGCCGCACTGCGTATCGACGCGGTGTTCGATGAGCTGCTCGGTGCGGAACTCATCGATCAGGTGCGGTCGATTCCCACGGCCGAGTACGCCTTTCACCATCCACTGATTCGAGCGGTCGCCTACGAATCGCAGCTCCGATCGGATCGTGCCGAATTACACCGGCGGGTCGCGGCAGCAATCGAGTCGTGCGACCCGGCGGCGGCCGACGAGAATGCCGCCCTGATCGCCGACCACGTGGAGTCCGCCGGTGATCTGCGCGCCGCCTATCAATGGCAAATGCGCGCCGCGACGTGGGCGGCGAACCGTGACATCTCCGCGGCGCGACACGGTTGGGAGCGTGCCGAAGTGATCGCGGACGCGTTGCCCCCCGACGTCCCCGACCGGGCAGCGATGCGCATCGCGCCCCGCACCATGCTGTGCGGAATCGCCTGGCGACTGCACGCGAACGTCGCGGGCGATCGCTTTGATGAACTCCGGGTGTTGTGCAGCGCCGCCGGCGACAAAGCATCATTGGCGATCGGCATGGCAGGACTGGTGATCGAGCGCGCGTTCCAGGGGCGGATCCGCGAGGCATCACAACTGGCATCGGAAGCGTGGTCGCTCGGCGAGCCCGATCTGACGGTAGGGCTGTCATTCCCGGTGATCTACGCCAAGGCACACGGCGGTGAATGGAATGACGCGCTGGAATGGTCGCAGCGAGCGATCGAACTCGCCGACGGCGATGCGTCCAAGGGCAACTTCATCTTCGGATCTCCGTTGGCACTCGCCCTCACGACGCGTGCCATCGCCGAGTATTGCCGGGGCCGGGTCGGCTGGTCGGACGACCTACGCCACGGCCTGGCGATCGCCCGCAGCGCCGACCCATTCACCTACGCCACCGTCGTCGCCTATGTCTACTTCCCGGGCATTCCATTCGGCGTACTGGCTGCCGACGACCCAGCTCTTCGCGAGGTCGAGGACGCGCTGGAGATCGCCGAAAGGTCCGGTGATGACATGGCGTTGGCCTTCGACCGGTCGATTCTCGGGCTGGCGCTGGCGCACCGCGGCACGAATCCGGAACGTGACCGAGGGCATGAGGTGCTGGCGCAGGTCAGCGAGGTCCTGACGCGCGGAGGGCACAACTTGAGCGAGTTGCGGCTCATCAACGTGTACCTGGCACGGGAGGTGGCTCGGAGGGGAGCTCACGACGACGCGATACCGCTGATGTTCGCCGCGGTCGACGACCTGGTTCGCGAGGAACAGCTCTTGTCGTGGGGCATTCCCGCGACGGGCGTGCTGGTGGAAACGCTGCTCGAGCGCGGGTCTGCGGAAGATGTGGCCGACGCCGAAGCTGCAATCGAGCGGCTGGCCGCCGCGCCCTCCGACGACCCGTTGGCCATGCGCGACATCTGGCTGCTGCGGCTGCGCGCGCTGCTGGCCCGGGCCCGCGGCGACGACGTCGCCTTCCAGGACCTGGTCGATCGCTACAGCGCGCTGGCGGAATCACTTGGCTTCGAAGGACATATCGCGACAGCAGCCGCGATGAGGTAGGGGGCCCGCCCTGCTGTTCAGCCGGCCTTCCGGTCGGCGCTGTCCCGCGAACTATTCTGTGTAGCTTCGGCTTTCGGTGAAGGATCCGCCGCGAGATGATCCGGCTGGGATGCCACCTTCGGTGATTCGTCAGCCTTGTCCCCCAACGCGTTCGGCGCTTCCTCCGCGTGGGCCGCATCAGCCACCGTCGTCGTTCCGGCCTCGCCGGCACTCTCGTCCACCGAAACGACCTCGGGGACTACGTCGGGATCTGTCGCTTCAGCTGTCGTCGTCGTTCCCACGGCGTCCGCACAGTCGATGACCGTCTTCTCCGGGACAACGTCAACATCAGCCGCGTCAGCACTCCCGGCGACCTTCTCCACCGGACCCACCTCGGGGTCTGCGGCGGCGGCTTCGATTGCTGGCTTCGACGACCTCGCGGTGACGGGCGCGGGCAGCGGAGTAGGCGTCGGAGGGCTGAAGAGAGCGAACGCATTGTTGATGCCCTCGCCGATCGCACCGATGAGATCTGTAGCCAATTTTTGGAGGTCGACCGGCGGTGGGGTGAATCGTGCGGGGGTTGGCTCCCACGGCTGGATGCTGCGGTCATAGCCCAGTTCGACGAGCACCCGGAAGAACGGCTCGACGATGTCGATCAACCCTTCCGGCACCCCCAACGTGCGCAGCGGACCGAACAGGGGAAGATCCTTAGTCTCGAAGAAGTAGTAGGTGGTATCGCCGTGCTCACTCTTGACAGGCGGCGGTGTCGACAGGTCGGAAGCCAGGCTGACATCGAAGGCGTGGGTGTGCACGTAGAAGAAGCCCAGCACCGCGTTCACATCCGCGATGACGTTGAGCGGATACAACGGGAAGTCCGCGATGAGGTCATATTGCCGAGTGATGACATCGGTGTGAAACTGGGTTCCGGTCGGCTCGGCGCCATTGAACGAGAAGTCGAGGATCGGGATGTAGAAGCCCGGTAGCCGCGCTGCAGCACCGCCGTTGGGCAGATTGAAGTCCCCACTCAGCACGAAGTCGATGTCGGGAGGCTCAGTTCCGTCCGGGTACTGCTCGTCGAGCTTGCGCTTCTCCAGGATCGCGATCTCGGCGCCCTGCGAGAAGCCGTAGATCACCAGATGGTCGTTGTCGTACTTGGCCATCGCCGCTTCCAGATCGGCCAACCCGGCCTGGACTGACTTGTCGTAGGTCAGGTCGAAGAGTCCCGTAAGTTTCCACCACGGCTCGTCGGGCCATCCCGCACCGCCGGGCCCATACGTGCTCGAGGGCCCTGTCAGGAGGCTGATGAGGCGAAAGAGCCCGGTAAGGGGCCAGGCCTCCTCGGGCGTGGTGAGCGCGACCGGTTCAATCGTCTGGCCCGGGGGCGCCGGGTGGGTCGGTGTGATGAACTGATTCATGATGGCGTCGACGTCGGCGTCGCGCCAGGTCGGGGTCATAGTCCCGCCCATGATCAACGCGGTCGATGCCGCGGAAAGTCGCACACCTTGCGACAGCGTGGGGTCCGGCGCCGGCACCACCGTGGCGGCCAGCACCACGGCTACGGCAACTGTCCCGAACCGATCTACATGCTTCCAATAACCCATCATCGTGACTCCTCATGCCAATGCGCAACGAAGTCCGCAATGGAATCGTCAGTCGCACGGCCAGTGATGAGTGCAGTAGCGGCCTACTTCGTTTCGCGGGGCCCAGGAGATAGCACTACTGATCCGCGGCGCGGATTCGTTCATCCGAGGTAACGCTCCCGACATCGCACCATCAGCGTTCCCACAGCTCCACGCGGTAGACAGAGCCATGGAATCTTCGGGGGACCGTCAGATGCGGCGCCTACGCCGACGGCTCAGGCACCTGCGCCGCGATATCCGCATGTGGCGGGACGTCGCACATCCGGCCATCGGGTACACGGCATTCGCGGCCATCATCCTGGCGACGGCAGGTTTGGTCACGTACGCCCTGACCACGCATTGACGAGCTCGGACCAGCTACGCCTGCGTGAACGCACGCACCGATGCCGGCACCGGGATCGACCCGGGGCAATCGGGGGCGCGTTGCGGTGCACCGAAGCGCACCGCCATCGGGATGACGCCGGCCCACGCCCCGGCCTCGACGTCCTCGCGCGGGTCCTCGGGCCAGCCGTCGCTGACCTTCAGCGACCAATTCGACTCCCCGATGGCCAATCGCAGCACCAACGTCGCCGCCAACTCCTTGCGGCTGCTGGGCCGCAATTCGGCGACCCGGCCCGGGATGAACGAGTCGGTCAGCGTTTCGACGTAACGCACCTTCTCCTGCTCCGCGACCGGTTCGAATACCCCGAACACCGTTGCACTTCGGTACTGGAACGACGATTCGAATCCGCTGCGCGCCACCATGATTCCATCGAGCATGGTAATCGAGACCGCGGCTTGTGCACCACCTTCGAGGGCGCGCAGCCAGGGCGATCCGGTCGAGCCGTGGATCACCAGCTCGTCACCGACGCGCCCGAAACCGATCGGGAAAATCACCGGATGACCGTCGCGGACCAGCGCGACCGTGGCCAGCGGCGTGCTGGCGAGCAACGCGAAAAGCGCTTCTCGGGAATCGACCTGATTTTCGGGCATCCGGGTGACCCGGGTCGAGGGCTGCGACATCCCCCCACTCTGTCACGCCATGAGCCATGCCGCTGAATCCGGCGGTAACACCGCATCGATGCCGTCCACCGACGCAACCACCACGTCGTAACCCGCCGGCAGGTCGACGTCGACATCCCCGGTGTTCACCCAGCACTGCGCGGCCCCGCGCGCAAGGGCCAGCACAGCGGGCGGTGTGGTCAGCCACCGCACGTCGCCGGCCCCCACCCAGAGCCCTGGCCGCAACGCCAATGCGGCACGGTACAGGTTCAGGAACGATCCGGGGTCGCCGTCCTGCGAGGCCACCGTGTAGGCGCCCCAATGCCCGGGTTGCGGCAGCCAGGTCGTCACGGCGGACGGCGAAAAGCCGTACGGGGCAGCAGAACCCGACCACGGCAGCGGCACCCGGCAACCGTCCCGGCCGACGTCGGTGAAACCGGATTGCACCCACGTCGGGTCCTGGCGGACCTCGCCGGGAATGTCCTCGACCTCCTCGAGGCCCAGTTCCTCACCCTGATAGATGTAGGCCGTTCCGGGCAACGCCAACTGCAGCAGCGCGCACGCGCGCGCCCGGCGCCGACCCAAATCGTGGTCGGCCTCCTCCTCGGCCCACCGAGCGCGCTCCCAGTCGGTCTCCACCAGACCGCCGGGCTGCGACCGCGAATAACGCGTGACGGTTCGTGTCACATCGTGATTCGACAGCACCCACGTCGGCGGGGCGCCCACCGACGCGGCCGCTGACATCGCGTCGTCCACGACGTTCCGCAGACTCGTCGTGCGCCACGGCGCGCGCAGGAAATCGAATTGGAACGCGGTGTGCAGCTCATCCGGGCGGAGATACCGGGCCAACCGCTCGTTGCCGGGCACCCAGGCCTCGGCGATGAAGATCCGCTCCGGCGCATAACGATTCGCGATCGCACGCCATCCCCGATAGATCTCGTGGACGCCGTCCTGGTCCCAGGCCGGGTGCGACTGGTTGTGTTGCACGCCCTCGGTGACGACACCGCGATCCGGCAGGCCGGCGGCCTTCACCAGGCCGTGCGCCACGTCGATCCGGAAGCCGTCGACCCCCTTGTCGAACCAGAACGTGAGCACCTGCTCGAACTCGGCACGCACATCGGGGTGCATCCAGTTCAGGTCGGGCTGGCCGGGGGCGAACAGGTGCAGGTACCACGAGCCGTCCTCGACGCGCGTCCAGGCCGGGCCGCCGAAGACGCTCTGCCAGTCATTCGGCGGCAAGTCGCCCCGGCCCGTCCGGAACAGGTAGCGCTCGCGGGCATCCGGCTCGCCGGCCAGGGCGGCCTGGAACCAGTCATGGTGATCCGACGTGTGGTTCGGGACGATGTCCAGCAACACCTTGATACCGGCCGCATGCGCATCGGCGATGAGCGCCTCGGCCTCGGCGAGGGTGCCGTAGGACGGCTCGATGTCCCGGTAGTCGGCGACGTCGTAGCCGGCGTCGGCCATGGGTGACGGGTACCACGGGTTGATCCACACCGCGTCGATCCCCAGCGCCGACAGATAGGGCAGCCGGGAACGCAGACCCGCGATGTCGCCGACGCCGTCTCCGTTGTCGTCGGCGAAGCTGCGGATGTACACCTGGTACACGACGGCGGTCTCCCACCACGACTTGTTCATCAAATCCTCATCGGGACGAGCGATTTTCGGCTGGTCGCACCTCAGGGTGGGTCCGTGGGGAGAGGCTGTCAACCGCATGCAACGCGCCGACAGTGGTATCTGAACGAACTATGAACTGTGCCACACTTGCGCGAGACGGTCAGCAGGTGATCGCAGTCCAGGTCGTGGAGGTTCGATGGCGAAACTTCGGCAGCTGGCCGTCTGCGCTGCCGCTGGCGTGCTGGTGGCGACGGCTCTCGCCGGATGTGCCAGCGACGACGGCGGGACACCGGTGCTCACGTGGTTCGCGATGCCCGACAACGGCGGTGCGGTCACCCGCGCCCAGGACTGCGCGGCGTCCTCGGGCGGCGCCTACCGCGTCCGGGTGGAGACGCTGCCCAACGATGCGACGCAGCAGCGCGAACAACTGGTGCGCCGGCTGGCCGCCAAGGACACCTCGATCGACGTGCTCAGCACCGATGTGGTCTACACCGCCGAGTTCGCCAATGCGGGCTTCCTGCGTCCGTTCAGCGCGGCCGAGAAGCAGCAACTGACCGACGGGATGCTGGCCGCCCCGGTGGCGACGGGCATGTGGAAGGACACCCTCTACGCCGCCCCGTTCAAGACCAACACGCAGCTGCTCTGGTACCGCAAATCATTGGCCGCCGCGGCGGGCGTGAATCCGGAGAGCCCGGATTTCACCTGGGACGAGATGATCAAAGCCGCTGTGGGACAAGGTAAACGCGTCGCCGTTCAGGGCGCGCGCTACGAGGGCTACATGGTCTGGGTCAACGCCCTGGTGCTGGGGGCGGGCGGACACATCATCACCAACCCCGAGGCGGGCCGCAAGGCCACCCCGAGCATGGCGGGCGAGGCCGGCGCCAAGGCGGCCGAGATCATCGGCAGCCTGGCCCGCTCCCCCGCGGCGGCCGCGGACCTGTCGACCGCAAAGGAAGAGCAGGCGCGGGCCACCTTCCAGGGCGACAACGGCATGTTCATGCTGAACTGGCCCTACGTGCTGGCCGCCGCGCGCAGCGCCGTCGAGGAGGGCACGCTGAGCCAGGACGTGGTGGACGACATCGGTTGGGCGCGTTACCCGCGGGTGTTCCCAGACAAGCCGAGCCAACCGCCGCTGGGCGGCGCGAACCTGGCCATCGGCGCGTACACCCGCCATCCCGATCTCGCGGTCCAGTTGGTGGAGTGCGTCAACGCGCTGCCGAAGGCCACCCAGTACATGCTCGACGAGGGTGAGCCGTCACCGTACGAGGCGTCCTACAACGACTCCAAGGTCCGGGAGAAGTACCCCAACGCCGACCTGATCCGTGACTCGATCGGCGAAGGCGGCCCGCGGCCGCTGACGCCCTATTACGTCGACGTCACCAGCTCGGTGATCCAGACCTGGCATCCGCCGGCCTCGGTGGACAGCGGCACACCGCAGCGGGCCGACCAGTTCATGGCCGACGTGCTGAACGGAAGGCGGCTGCTGTGACGACCATCGACGAGCACGCCAAACACTCTGCGGCGCACCGGGCCACGGTCAGTAACCGGCTGCGCGGCGAACGTCGGCTGGGGACCTGGCTGACCCTGCCGTCGTATGTGGTGATGCTCCTGGTGACGGCCTACCCCCTGGTGTACGCACTGTTCCTGTCGCTGTACAACTATCGGCTGACCGATCCGGCGGGCCGCACGTTCGTCGGTCTGCGGAACTACGGGGTGATCCTGACGGATCCGTTGTGGTGGAACGACTTTGCGACCACGCTGTTCATCACCGTTGTCACGGTCGGCATCGAATTGGTGCTCGGCTTCATGTTCGCCTACGTGATGCTGCGCATCATCCGCGGCCGCGGCCTGATGCGCACCGCCATCCTGATCCCGTACGGCATCGTCACCGTGGTCTCCGCATTCGTCTGGCGCTACGGCTTCGCCATCGACTCCGGGTTCGTCAACGGCTGGCTGCACCTGGGCGATTTCAACTGGTTCGGCGAGCGGTGGTCGGCGTTGTTCGTCATCTGCCTCTCCGAGATCTGGAAGACCACGCCGTTCATCTCACTGCTGCTGCTGGCCGGTCTGGTCCAGGTGCCCGAGGACATGCAGGAGGCCGCCCAGGTGGACGGTGCAACGGCCTGGCAGCGGCTCTGGAAGATCACGCTGCCGAACATGAAGGCCGCGATCATGGTGGCACTGCTCTTCCGCACCCTGGACGCGTGGCGGATCTTCGACAACCCGTTCGTGATGACCGGCGGCGCGAACAACACCGAGACCATCTCGTTCCTGGCCTATCGGCAGAACGTGACGCTGGTGAATCTCGGGATGGGGTCGGCGGTTTCGGTGCTCCTGTTCCTGTCGGTGGTATTGATCGCCTGGATCTTCATAAAAGTCTTCAAGACCGATCTGTCACAGGTGAGGGGCGACGAATGAGCGGGCGCTCCAATCGCTGGTGGACCATCGCCGGCCTCGTCATCGTCGTCTACAGCTTCTTCCCGCTGCTGTGGATGATCATGCTGGCCTTCAAGCCGGCGTCGGACATCGTGTCGGGCAAACCCCAATTCCTGCCCACCACATGGACATTCGACAACTTTACCGATGTCTTCGGCCAACCGCTCTTCACCCGGGCGCTGATCAACTCGATCGGCATCGCTCTGATCGCCACGTTCCTCTCGGTCATCATCGCGATGTTCGCCGCCTACGCCATCGCCCGACTCGACTTCCCCGGCAAGAGGGTGCTGCTGTCGCTGGCGCTGGCCATCGCGATGTTCCCGCAGGCCGCGCTGGTCGGCCCGTTGTTCAACATGTGGCGCAATCTGGGCATCTACGACACCTGGATCGGCCTCATCATTCCCTACATGACATTCGCCCTGCCACTGTCGATCTGGACCCTGTCGGCATTCTTCCGGCAGATCCCGTGGGAGATGGAGCACGCCGCCCAGGTCGACGGCGCGACGTCGTGGCAGGCGTTCCGGAAGGTGATCGTGCCGCTGGCGGCGCCGGGCGTATTCACCACGGCGATCCTGACCTTCTTTTTCTGCTGGAACGACTTCCTGTTCGCGATCTCGCTGACCTCTACCGACAATGCCCGCACCGTGCCCGCGGCGCTGGCCTTCTTCCAGGGCGCCTCCTACTTCCAGTCGGCGGTGCCCTACATCATGGCGGCCTCAGTCGTCGTGACCATCCCCGTGGTGATTCTGGTGCTCGTCTTCCAGCGCCGGATCGTGGCGGGTCTGACCTCCGGAGCGGTGAAGGGATAACCATGGCCGAAATCTCGATGCGCAACATCGTCAAGCGGTACGGCGACGGCTACCCGGCCGTCAACGACATCAGCCTCGACATCGCCGACGGCGAGTTCATGATCCTGGTGGGGCCGTCCGGGTGCGGCAAGTCGACGCTGCTGCGGATGATCGTCGGGCTCGCGGACATCACCTCCGGCGAGATGTACATCGATGGAAAGCTGGTGAACGACAAAGCACCCCGGGATCGCAACCTGGCGATGGTGTTCCAGAACTACGCGCTCTACCCGCACCTGACGGTGTTCGAGAACATCGCCTTCCCGCTGCGACTTTCGGGCAAGCTGTCCGACGCCGAGATCCGCAGCCGGGTCGAGGACGCGGCCCGAACCCTCGAGTTGCAGGAGCATCTGGAGCGCAAGCCCGCCAACCTCTCCGGTGGTCAGCGCCAGCGCGTCGCGATGGGCCGGGCGATCGTCCGGCAAGCGGACGCGTTCCTGTTCGACGAGCCCCTGTCCAACCTGGACGCCAAGCTGCGTGGCCAGATGCGCACCGAGATCCTGCGCCTGCAGCGCCGCCTCGGGATCACTACTGTATATGTCACCCATGACCAGACCGAGGCCATGACGCTGGGCGACCGGGTCGCCGTGCTGAAAAAGGGTGTGCTGCAACAGGTCGCGTCGCCTCGGGAACTCTACGAGAATCCCGTGAACCTGTTCGTCGCCGGGTTCATCGGCTCGCCGCCGATGAACTTCGTTCCGGCCGTGGCGCGCGACGGCCAGCTGGATCTACCGTTCGTGTCGGTTCCGCTGCGATCGGAATGGCAGCATCTGAGCGGCGGTGACACCGTGTTCATCGCTGGCATCCGGCCGGGCAGTTTCGAGGACGCCACCCTGGTTGATCCGGTAAAGGCCGGGCGCGGTGCGACATTCGCCGTCGACGTGGATGTCACCGAATGGCTGGGCAATGAGCAGTACGCCTTCGTGCCCTACGATGCCCCGGCCGACATCTCCGCGCAATTGGCCCAGCTGGCCAACGACCTGGATAGCGAACACCTGCGGACCCAGATCTGCGTGGAGCTCGATCCGGCCAGCCAGGTGGCGCCGGGCAGTCGGGCGGACATCTGGCTGGACACCTCGCGGATTCATCTGTTTGATCCCCGAACGGGCGAAAACCTCACCCGTGCAGCGTCGGCGGCGGCAACCGCCTGAGTCGTGCGCCCGCCGGAGCGGCTCCTGCGGGCGCCCACTCCCGGTCTGCTGGCCCTGCCCTGGGATCTACCGCTGGCGCGGTGGTTGATGCCCGACGTGCCCCTGCACCGAACCGTTCGAGGTCGTCTTCGACGAGGACCTCGAAGTCGACTAGTGGTCCGTCTGTGAATTGATGCGGTTGAGTGTTTCCCGTCCGCGTCGGACCTTGGTGATGATGCTTTCGGCGGTGGCTTTCCAGATGAAGGGCTTGGGGTCGGTGTTCCAGTGCTCGGCCCAGGTAGTGATGGCTTCGGTGAGGTCGGCGACGCTGGTGAACACTCCTCGGCGCAGGCGTTTGTCGGTGAGT
>Ga0209023_10001038_pt1 | contig 38814 bp, 34 predicted proteins | sample LakOneMetagenome_FD_187468 | JGI IMG/M metagenome (GOLD analysis project Ga0209023, IMG submission 187468) | Freshwater and sediment microbial communities from Lake Erie, Canada (SPAdes) (version 2) | ecosystem: Environmental > Aquatic > Freshwater > Lentic | place: Lake Erie, Canada...
AGGCGCTGTAGTATCCGTTATAGTAACGGTTACCGTAGCAGTATCGCAATTTGATGGGTTTAACTTTTCACAAATTTTATAAGTTAAAGTGTAGCTTCCAACGGCAATTCCAGGAGTTATAGTAACGGCACCAGTATTATCAATTGTAATGTTAGGTGTACTTCCAGAAAGCAATGTATAATTAACTTGACTTAATGCTACAGGATTTCCGTTAAGAGTATCGTTTGATAAAACATTTCCAACAGAGCCATTAGTAGAACAGCTAATATTAGAATAAATGTCATTAACAGCATCGATAACAGGATTTGGACAAGTAATAGTTACAGTAGCCGTATCGCAATTTGCCGGATTTAATTTTTCACAGATTTGGTAAGTAATAATATATGTTCCAGCAGGAGTTCCGGCTGGTACGCTGATTTGTCCAGTTGTCAAATTAATAGAAGGAACTGGTCCACCATTAATAGGAGTAGCAGGAACTGTCACAGTTAAATTCACTTGAGCGATAGTCACAGGTGAACCGTTTAAAGTATCTGGACCATTTCCGTTTGCAGTTAAAACATTACCAACATTAGGATTTCCGGTAGTTCCGTTGATTGGACCTACAGTATCATTAACAGCATCGATAACAGGATTCGGACAAATAATAGTTACTGTCGCGGTATCGCAGTTTGAAGGATTTAATTTTTCACAGATTTGGTAAGTAATAATATATGTTCCAGCAGGAGTTCCGGCTGGTACGCTGATTTGTCCAGTTGTCAAATTAATAGAAGGAACTGGTCCACCATTAATAGGAGTAGCAGTAACAGTCACCGTCAAATTCACTTGAGCGATAGTCACAGGTGAACCGTTTAAAGTATCTGGGCCATTTCCGTTAGCAGTTAATACATTACCAATATTGCTATTTCCTGTAGTTCCGTTGATTCCTGTAATAGTATCATTAACGGCGTCAATAATTGGAGCAGCCACAGGAACAGTAACCGAAGTAATATCACAATTAGTTGGATTGATTATTTCACAAATTTGATAATTCAAAACGTAAGATCCAGCAGGAGTTCCAGGAGCAACCACAACGTTGCTTCCAGAAAGTGTTACACCAGGATTAGTAGAGCTAACGAAAGTTAAGATTACTTGTCCAGGAGTTACTAAAACACCACCAACAGTATCGTTTACTAATACATTTGTAAAAGAAGTTCCACCATTAGAGCTATTCACTACAGTACCAATATCACTATTAGCATCAATATCTGGAGCACTAACATTTACCTTTACTTGTGTAGTATCACAATTGGTAGGGTTGATTATTTCACAAATTTGGTACGTTAAATAGTATACTCCAGCAGGAGTTCCAGGAGCAACGACAACGTTGCTTCCAGAAAGTGATATTCCAGGGTTAGTAGCACTTACAAAAGTCAAGTTAACATCTGCTGGATTAACTAAGACACCATTTAGGGTATCGTTGATTAATACATTAGTGAAAGAAGTTCCACCAGTATATCCATTAACAAGTGAACCATTGTCGTTATTGGCGTCAATCACCGGAGGAGTTACTGTAATGATTACAGTGGCACCGTCACAATTGGTAGGGTTTATTTTTTCGCAAATTTGATATACAATAGTGTAGTTACCAGCAGGTGTTCCAGCAGGAATACTGATTTGTCCAGTGGTTGTATTAACGGTAGGAACAGGATTTCCGTTAATCGGCGTAGCAGGAGTTGTTACAGTTAAATTCACCTGCGCGATTGTAACAGGGTTTCCATTTAAAGTGTCTGCACCATTTCCATTATTTACTAAAACATTTCCGGCATTCGGATTGCCAGTCGTTCCGTTACCACCCGCGATGGTATCATCATTGGCAATGATTGGAGCTTTAGTAACTACTACGGTAACAATTGCAGTATCACAATTGGTTAAGTTTCCAACTTCGCAAATCGAGTAGGTTAAGGTATACGATCCAGCTGGAGTTCCAGGGGCTACAACTACACTATTTCCAGAAAGCGTGATTCCAGGATTTGTTGCACTTACAAAAGTAGTAACTACTTGTGAAGCTAAGACAGGAACAGCATTTAGAGTATCGTTTACAAGAACGTTTGCAACTGAAGTTCCTCCAGCGGCTCCAACAACGGAAGCACCGGTATCATCATTGGCTACGATCAATCTACATTTAGCAATAGTAAAAGGGAAATTACATCCGTTTGTACTAGCCGGTGGAACAGCATAATAAGTAGCGTTTGTACCTGAAACTAGAGGAAATTGATTGGCATCTGTAAATTGAACTGAAGCCATAGTTACTGGGAAAGAGTCGTAAAATAAGACTCCTGCAGGGAAATTTGATGCAATATCTAAAGGCGAAACAGTGGAGTTACCATTGCAGAAATAAAAATTTCTAATAATAGGAACATTTTGACAATTTGCCAAAACATAATTTACTCCATTAATTCCAATAGATAAGGATTGTGCAATTGGTTGCCCAACGCAAGCTCCATTTTGTGCATACCCTTGAATTGCTTTTGAACCTGTAAAAGAAATTCCTGTAATTGCTCCCACACCATTGGCAGAACCATTTACAACAATGTTACTTCCGCAATTTGAATTGCTCAAAATTTGACAGTCAGTTGTAGCTTTTAATTTGAATGATAATTTAGCTAATAAAGTACTCGGACTAGCAGGCAAAGGTAAAGTACCAAGATTCCACACAATAGAACCAGTTGCTCCCAAAGTAGGATCAAAAGTTACGGTGTTTGGAGTTGGTAGCGGAGTAAATAAAACGGTTCCAACAGCACTTCCAGGCACATAAGTAGCGTTGTAAGGGATTGGAACAATCAATTTGTAATTATTAATAGCTTCTGTTCCTAAGTTTTTAATATCAATATTAAATCCAACATCTTGACCAGGTAACGAAGTATAAGGTTGTGTTGTAACAGGAACATTATTAATACTTGTGGCTGTTAAAATATTTTCTACTTCAGGAATATAAGCGTCAACGGCCATTGCAATTGCAAAAATGGCATAAGTATCTCCACCGGTTCCGTATTTGAAGTTTGTAGAAGTTTGATTGTTTCCAATAACACTATTACTGGTGTTCGGTACATTAAACATACTGATGTCGATTCCCGTATTGTTTTGTAGATTAGGGTTTCGATTATTTCCGCCAGTGTTGATTGAAGAATTGAAGAAGTTCGTGGTCGTATTTCCACTGTGATTCAAACTCAAATAAGAAGCATCGCTATTTTTTTGAATTTGAAAATAGTCACCTGTCAAAGCAACATCACCCTCACTGGCCATCAAGCCGAGTTTAACTCCTACGGCACCTGTTTGAACAGTATTAAACCCTGAAACTGGTAAAGTAAAACCTCCAGTATTTGAACTTAAAACAAACGCGTGACCATCAAATATTGTGATGTCTCGGTATTTCATTTTGGTGTTTTCGTAAATCACGATTAAACCCCAACCACCAGAATATCCAGTTCCACCTCCATTACCTTCTAATAAGGCAATATCAGCGGCAACATACGTACCTATACCATTTTGACGAACATAATCCGTTACTTCAGTATACGCAGAGTAGATATAAGCATCCGTTGAATTCGGATAATTGATATTGCTTGCCGAGGCCGTAAACTGAGTGTAAGAAGAAGCATTTGGTCCTTTTAATGAAATATTTCTCTTATTAAAAGTTTTGGTAACCGAATTTCCACTAACTGTTTTAGTAACATTGAATGAATCAGGGCTAGTACTAACATTGTCAGATGCTGCTTTACCAGTCCAATACAATCCTGCATAAACAATATTAGAGCAAGAAGGAACGGCACCATTTTCTGTAGAAAAAGTCAATTCCGAAGAAGACGAGTTAAAGGTTGGTTTTCCGTCAACCCCTAAATTGCTTCCATCGATATCTACATATTGCATGGTAACATTATTGTTATTCGTTGTATTCGAATAACTCTGCAATGTTAAGTTGGTATTACCAATCATGGTAAAGTCCCCTTTTACATTATAGATTTTCTTGGTAGGAGTGTACTGAGATGTTCTCTGAGTAAATGGTACTCTAAGCTGTGCATTTGCAGTAAATAGTATTCCTAAAAGAAAGAAAACTTGTAAAAAGTAATAACAGGTTTTGCTATTAATTTTAGAATTAAAGTATATATTTTTCATGATGTTTACTTTTAAAATTATCTCTATGCGATTATGCACCTTTGTCTATTTTGTAAAACACACCAAATTTTCCGTCGTTATTTCGGATTAATCCCGAAATAACACTGTCAGTGGTTTCAACATTAGATAAGATGTATATGTATTTCAAATTAGGGAAATTTGAAAAAACAGATAAATCTATAGATCTACTCAAGTCAGCATTCATTGAAAGCGTAATGGTTACGATTTCAATGTTGGCTCTAGCAATATTAGAAGTTGCAATATTACTTAATGAACTGGAGTTGGTGAATAGAGAATTAGGAGCCTCTCCATACGTTTGCACTTCACCAGAAGTAAAATAAGTTGCCGGCTGAACATCATTCAACAGATGTTCTAAACGGTTTGAACTTGGATTTGCAGTTCTGGAACTCAACTCAGCAGCTTTTAAAGAAGCTACATAAGCCTTGATTTCCATTACTCTTGGGACAGCTGATGTCCGCAAATCTTGTGCGTTAATACCCGCGCCATACAGCACGAATACTAGCAAAAGTAGTAGTCGTTTCATCATTAAAATTGGGGGTTTTCGAAACAATAAAGCATTGTTCGTGGGGTTAATTAATAGGTTTGGGACACTTGTTTTCATGACATTAAAAAGTTTAATTCATTAATTTTTAATTCTTTGAGTTTTCAATTTATTTCTAGGTAGGCTAAAAACGTTAAAAATATTTATGCGCTAAATTACTTACATAAACCATTATCTAATCATTTATTCTACCAACAACCTGAAAACTCGTTAAAATGACACTTTTCAATAAAAACAATTTCCGTTTTAACTTAATTATCTTCTTTTGACACTGATTTTAAACTATTTAACAACTTGTATTCGTCGTTTTTTTTAGCTAAAATTTTCTACTGTTTGTATTTAATATGCTTATTTAACAATTCAAAACTATATTTTATTATTCTATTTACCAAAAAAAACATCGATAAAATGCATAAAAAACAGATAAAATGCATTTTGGTGCTTATATTTGAAGTAAAAGACTACAAAAAGATATTAACAATGATTTGTCAATAATTTTTTAAGGTCAATTTCGCTTCATTTTGGTATTCTTGTCAAGTAATTAATAATTCTATTTAGTTTTTTGGCAAAGAACACCAATTATATTAACTGCTATTTTACTTTTGAAAAGTAATTATTTACATATTTAATCTTAAAATGTATTTTAGTGATGCGTTTTTTGTGTAAATTGTTTGATAATAATATTGAAGTAGAAAGCCATGAAAAACTTAATCCTTATCAGACATGCTAAATCCAGCTGGGATGCTCCATTGCATGACAAAGATCGACCATTGGAACAAAAAGGAATTCATGATGCTCACAAAGTGTCATCCTCATGTATTCCTTTCATACCTAAAACGTTCCTAGTTTTTTCTAGTATTGCCAAAAGAGCCACAGAAACAGCCTTGATTTTTGCACAAAATATAGCATTCCCTATTGAAAACATTCACTTCAAAGAAGAACTCTATACATTTGATGAAAGTAAACTAGAAAAAATCATCAAATCGTTTCCTGATTCTTATGATAATGTTATTCTTTTTGGACATAACGAGGCAATTACAAATTTTGTTAATAAATTTGGAGACCTTTTTATAGACAATGTAGCCACATCCGGTTTTGTTTATATTCAATTTGATACCAACTCATGGCAAGAACTTAAAAAGGGTAAAACTTTAAAAAAAATTTTCCCAAAAGATTTAAAATAATTACATGTCGGACAATAGATATATTGATAGAGAGAAAAGTTGGTTAGCCTTTAACGCAAGAGTATTACAAGAAGCAGGAGATGACGCAGTCCCATTACTAGATCGACTTCGTTTTTTAGGAATTTTTTCCAATAATTTAGATGAATTTTTTAGAGTTCGATTTGCAGCAATTCGCCGTTTAAGCTTATCCGGAATCTCCGGTGAAAAAGTTCTAGGTGGCGTTACGGCGAACGAATTGCTAAAAGAAATCACGCAAATTGTTATCCAACAGCAATCTGAAAGCCTTCGGATCTTAAGCATCATCGAAAAGAAATTAGAAGCCCAAAATATCTTTATGATTAATGAAAACGAAATCTCCGGCGAGCATGAGCATTTCGTTAAAGATTTCTTTATTCAAAAAGTCAGCCCCGCTTTAGTGACCATCATCCTAAATGATTTGGCGGAGTTTCCTTTACTCAAAGACACCTCAGGTTATCTCGCCGTAAAGTTAGTTATGAAACCAACTACGGTAAAAAAATCATTGCTCACACTAACGAAACCAAAACAAGAAGTAACCTACGCCGTTATTGAAATCCCAAAAACAGTCAACCGTTTCGTTGTGTTGCCACCGAAAGAAGACAAAAACTATATCATCCTGCTGGATGATGTGATTCGCCACAATTTAAGCAGTATTTTCAACATTTTTGATTACGAAAGTATCTCGGCGCACATGATAAAAATTACCAGAGACGCGCAATTAGAAATTGATAGCGACTTGAGCAAAAGTATGCTCGAAAAAATTGCAACCAGCGTAAAAGACCGCAGAATCGGGGAGCCCGTTCGTTTTGTTTACGACCAACATATCGAGAAAGACACACTCAAGTTCTTCCTGTCCAAAATGCACATTCATGCCACCGATAGTGTAATTCCGGGAGGAAGATACCACAACCGAAGAGATTACATGGATTTTCCCAACCTCGGACGTTTCGATTTGCTATACAAAACGAACGAACCCTTACCCGTTTGCGGATTAAGCTTAGAGGGCAGTATCTTAGAGAAAATTAGTAAAAAAGATTACCTAATTAATGCTCCTTACCAATCGTTTTCTTATCTCATCAAGTTCTTAAGAGAAGCGGCACTAGATCCTAAAGTAACCACCATAAAGATTACGCTATACCGCCTAGCAAAGAACTCTCAAATTATTAGCTCGTTAATTAACGCCGCTAAAAATGGTAAAAAAGTTACGGTTCAAATCGAACTCCAAGCCCGCTTTGATGAAGCTAGTAATATTTACTACGCCGAGCAAATGCAAACCGAAGGAATTAACTTAATTTTCGGAATCAAAGGTCTAAAAGTGCACAGCAAAATTTGCGTAATCGAACGCATTGAAAATGGAAAACTAAAACGCTACGGCCTAGTATCAACTGGGAATTTCAACGAAGCTACCGCAAAAGTATATACCGATGTGACTCTGTTCACCAGTCACGATCAAATCTTAAAAGACATCAATAAAGTCTTTGATTTCTTCGATGTCAATTTCAGAGTGCATCGCTACAAGCACTTAATTGTTTCTCCTCACTATACAAGATCTAAATTTTACAAACTCATCGACCGCGAAATTAATAGCGCCATCATTGGTCACGAGGCTTCCATTAAGCTAAAAATGAATAGCCTTTCCGATTTTGACATGATCGATAAATTGTATGAAGCCAGTAGAGCAGGAGTCAAGATTCAATTGCAAATTAGAGGCATCTGTTCTTTAATTCCTGGTGTAAAAGGCATGAGCGAAAATATCGAAGCCATCAGTATCGTCGACAATTACTTGGAACATTCCAGAGTATTCATCTTTGCCAATCGGGGCGAACCGGAAGTTTTCATATCTTCTGCCGATTTTATGACCCGAAATTTAGATGGTCGAGTAGAAGTGACCTGTCCTATATATGACGCCGATATTAAGAAGGAACTTATCGATGTCTTCGATATCGGTTGGAAAGGAAATGTTAAAGCGCGCTATCATTCCGACAAACTCGATAATAAATACCGTGTTCGTGGACAAAATCCAATTTTTAGAGCACAACTAGAAACCTATAATTATTACAACGAACGATTTATTGCAACTGACGAAGAAGCTTCAATCGAAATCCCAAAATCATAATCCCCAAACCCTAATGATTACTATAAAGAAATATGCTGCGATTGATATTGGTTCCAATGCCATGCGACTATTGGTAGCCAATATTATCGAAGAGAAAGGCAAAGAAACGCATTTTAGTAAAAGTGCTTTAGTTCGTTTACCAATTCGTTTGGGACAAGATGCGTTTACCGTTGGTGAAATTTCCGAAGAAAATATAGACCGAATGGTTGATGCCATGAAAGCCTACAAACTGCTCATGAAAGTGCACAAAGTAGAACGATATGTAGCTTTAGCCACTTCTGCAATGCGAGAAGCGGATAACCGAGAAGAAGTCATCCAAATTATCAAAGAAAAGGCCGACATTAACATCGAAATTATTGATGGTAAAACCGAAGCCGCCATCATTGCCTCGACCGATTTGCATTACTTATTGAAAACAGAAGAAACTTATTTATATGTAGACGTTGGCGGTGGTAGCACCGAGTTTTCTCTGTTTTCCGACAGCAAAATGATTGCCTCCAAATCTTTTAAAATTGGTACCGTGCGTCTTTTGAACGACATGGTCAACGACGTGGTTTGGCTGGAAATTGAAAAGTGGATTAAAACTTATACCCGCGAATTCGACAACGTCATTCTAATTGGCTCCGGTGGAAACATCAACAAACTCTTCAAAATGTCGGGCAAGCAACAAGACAAGCCTTTGTCCTATATGTATGTTACCAAACGGTATAATTTCCTAAACTCGATGACTTACGAACAACGCGTATCGGAGTTAGGTTTGAATCCCGATCGTGCCGACGTAATTGTACTAGCGACAAAAATTTACCTTAATGCCATGAAATGGAGCGGTGCCAAAAAAATATTTGTTCCAAAAATTGGATTGTCCGACGGAATTATCAAAGCAATGTATTACGGAAAAATATAAGTTTATGAATAAAAACCGATTGGAAGCGTTCAGCGATGGCGTACTAGCCATCATCATTACCATCATGATTTTGGAAATTAAAATTCCAGAAATCGCTGATTTTAAAGCGTTACAATCGTTGTTTCCAGTTTTCATAAGTTATGTTCTGAGCTTTATCTACATCGGAATTTACTGGAGTAACCACCACCACATGCTACACAGTACGACTTCCGTCAACGGGAAAATCTTGTGGGCCAACTTACATCTCTTGTTTTGGTTGTCGTTAATTCCTTTTGCCACCGGCTGGATGGGCGAGAATCATTTCGCAAAAGCCACGATGACGGTCTATGGTATTTTATTGTTTATGTCGGGCTTGGCCTACTGGACATTGCAAAACATCATTATCAAAAGTCACGGTAAAAATTCGATCTTGTCAAAAGCAATTGGCTCTGATCTGAAAGGAAAAGCATCACTAGTGTTGTATATAATAGCCATTGCATTTTCCTTTTATAATGAATGGGTGGCTGGTGGAATTTATATCTTAGTGGCCTTGATCTGGCTAGCACCCGACAAACGAATCGAAAGAATGTTTGAATCTACCGAAACCTCAGAATCTTAAAGATCCAAATCGAAAGTCTTGCGCAATAGCTCCAAACTTGGGTTGATTTCGTTCAAGCGATTGAATTTATCCTGAGCCGTAAAAGCAAATTTATTCTCGACACTTTCATTTACCACAACTTCTATCGTGATGTCGTGGTTGTGCAAATGGCCTTTCAAATGCCCCAGCAATCCGGGTTTCTCCGACTCAAAGTCAATTTTCGAACCTTCATTAGGAAGTTCAATCGTAATCGCCGTTCCACTTAAAACAGGATCATTGATCAACAACAAGGACTCCATAATCTTGTAGCCTTTGTCTCCTAGTTTTTGTGCATATTTGTTCCAATGCAACAACATATCCGTTTCTGTAAAGGGCTCGGTTGGTAGTTGTACGACTTCTTTTTCTATGGCTTTATTGGCTTGCTGCAGTTCGCGTTTTGCCCGAATGCTAGCTAAGGATAGTGCCGAAACACCTGAAGTTTCTGTTCGAATGGGTGCAACTGAAGCGCTAATTTCTGGGTTTACTGCAGCTGGTTTTTCAGTTGAAAGAAGGGTATTCTCCGAAACGGTAGGTATTGCTATAGGAGCAGAAGCCACAACAGGATTTGGAATTTCAGCTTCAGTAACCACCACTTCCGGTGCTTCCACATTGAATTCCAAAACACGTCCGTAAAAATGTTTGGGTGGAATTATATACCCGTCAACTTTTTTTTTTCTCCATCAAAAGTGATAGAGGCCAGTTGCATCAAGCAAAGTTCCACCAACAAGCGCTGGTTTTGAGAAACTTTGTATTTTAAATCGCAGTCGTTCGCCAAGTCAATGCCTTTCAATAGAAATTCTTGAGAAGCTTTCTGCGATTGAATAGCGTATAGTTTTTGTGCTTGCTCGCCCACTTCCAATAATGAAAGTGTAGCCGGCGTTTTGCTGACTAACAAATCTCTAAAGTGCGAAGCCAAGCCTGAAACAAAATGATGTCCGTCAAATCCTTTCGACAAAATGTCGTTATACGCTACCAACAATTCTGGAATTTTGTTTTCCAAAATCAATTCGGTTACATTAATATATGTTTCATAATCCAAGACATTCAAGTTCTCGGTAACGGCTTGTCGCGTTAAGTTATTTCCACAATACGAAACGACCCTATCGAAAATAGACAAAGCATCGCGCATCGCACCATCCGCTTTTTGAGCAATAATGTGCAGGGCATCGTCTTCAAAAGCCACGCCTTGACTTTGAGCCACATCAGCCAAATGTTCTTTAGCGTCTTTTACCGTAATCCGTTTGAAGTCGAAAATCTGACAACGAGAAAGTATCGTGGGAATGATTTTGTGCTTTTCTGTAGTAGCCAAAATAAAAATGGCATGTTTCGGTGGCTCTTCTAAGGTTTTCAAAAACGCATTGAAAGCAGCCGAGGACAACATGTGTACCTCGTCAATAATATAAACTTTGTATTGTCCGGTTTGCGGTGGAATCCGAACTTGGTCAATCAAGTTTCGAATATCATCTACCGAGTTGTTCGACGCGGCATCCAATTCAAAAACATTGAAAGCGAAATCCTCCGTTGGGTCGTCATAACCGGGTTGGTTGATTTTACGCGCTAGAATTCGGGCACAAGTTGTTTTTCCAACACCACGTGGACCCGTAAACAAAAGGGCGGAAGCCAAGTGATTGGTTTCTATGGCATTCAATAACGTATTGGTAATAGCCTGCTGCCCGACCACATCCTTAAAGGTTTGTGGACGATACTTGCGCGCCGATACTACAAATTGTTCCATAGTTTTTTATTGGAGAACAAATATAGTTTTTTTGTTGGTTCGGTGATTTGCTTATTGGCGGTTTTGAAGAAAAGTTTTTCACAATCTTTACCGCAAAGTGTGTCAAGGTTTCGAATGGTTCCCGAAGTGTTTTAGACACATCAATTAAGGTTCATTATTTTTTTCTCTGCCTTTAATACTTAAATCGTTGAGCACCATAGCAGCACTGCTATCGGTAAAAGCAGACAAACCGGCTACAAAAACCCCTTTTTCTCCAGTAACCGATTTGACTCCAAAAACAGTTACTTCATCACCGGGATCGGTGTTGCCCTCGTAACGGTAGACGTGCACAATTTCAAAATCGTCCGGATTATTGATAATGCGAGATTCTTGAATATTGAAATCTACTGTAAACCCTTTTTCACTAAGTTCCTTTAGTGCTTCCGAGGCTGTTGCGTAATGATACATTTGATGATCCATGATGCGATTCTTTACTTTATTAGTACAATCTTAAAAGTACTTTTTTTAGTGGCTGCCCGTATTACACTATTTGCATCGAATGTTATAACATTAATTTTGAATAGATTAAGTTCTTGGTACGGCAATAACCCCAGCCCTGATTGCAGTAAAAATCCTTTTGTGGCGGGGTTCGCCACAAAAGATTGTAACGCAAAGCAGGAAATAGCTCCTAAATCTACCATCTCAAATCGAAAATCGTATAGCGTAAATCGTTACATTTGCGTCGCAGACCGCCTTATCGCTGTTCAGTAATGAAAAGAGGAAAGTCCGGACACCAAAGAGAAGCATAGCGGGTAACACCCGTCAGTTCGAGCAATCGGATTAGGACAAGTGCAACAGAAAGTATGTACAGGTTAAGCTGTAGTGAAACCAGGTAAACTCTATGCGGTGAAATTTCAAGTATATCGGCATTTAAGGGCGTCTCGTTCGTTGTCGAAGGGTAGAAAGATGGAGCACGTGAGTAATTGCGTGCCTAGATAAATGATAAGGGTCTTGAGCAATTGAGATACAGAATCCGGCTTACAGGTCTGCTTTTTTTTAAGTTCAATATAATCCAGAAACTCCGGTTTCTATAGTGTTCCCATAAAATACGTTACCCATGAAAAAGCATTGTATCGTTGTTGCTTTTGTTTTTGCCTTGCTTCACTTGAATGCACAAAATGCAACTACTCAAAAAGCCGACAAATTATTCAACCAATACGAATACGTTAGTGCCGCCGAAGAATACCTTAAATTAATAGATTTTGGCAAAGGCGATCCTTATGTATACAAACAATTGGGCGACACCTATTTCAACATGTTCAATACTTCCGAAGCGACGAAGTGGTATGCCAAAGCCACCGAAACGAAGCAAGATGCCGAAACCTATTACCGGTATGCGCAAATGTTGAAGGCCAATCGCAAGTATGAGGAAGCCAACAAGCAAATGCTGCAATTTGCAAACTTGCTGCCCAACGATCAAAGAGCCAAAACTTTTAAGGAGAATCCGAATTACATTCCAAAATTATTCGATGGATCGAAATTGTATGACGTGAAAGCCACGGCAATCAATTCCGATAAATCAGACTTTGGAGCGGTCTTAGGAGGCAATGCCGTTTATTTTACCAGCACTAGAAATACGTCTCGGAAAGATTATGGTTGGAACAAAGAACCATTCCTCGACATCTATCAAGCCGATTGCACTGCGGACGGAACCCTTTCGAATGCGAGACCGGTGGACGAATTAAACTCCAAATACCACGACGGACCCGTATCGATTAGTGCCGATGGCACAACCATTTACTTTGCTAGCGACAGTTTCCGAGCGTCTTCGTTTGAGAAGGATTCTAAAAACAAACTCAAATTAGGCCGCAACAATTTGTACAAAGCCACATTGGAAAATGGCAAATGGGGCACTGCGGTTTCCTTACCTTTTAATAGTAGTAATTTTTCGACTAGCAATCCGAGTTTGAGTCGGGATGGGAAGACCTTGTACTTTTCCTCCGACATGCCCGGAAGTTTGGGCGGAGTAGACATTTGGAAAGTAGCGGTAAAAGCCGATGGCACTTATGGAACTCCTGAAAATTTAGGAAGTGCCATCAATACCGAAGGCAACGAAAGCTTTCCTTATATAGGAGACAACAACACGACCTTGTACTTTGCTTCAAGCGGCAAACCCGGTTTGGGTGGTTTGGATGTCTTTCAAGCTGATTTGTCGACCAAAGCCGAAGCGACCAATTTAGGGAAACCAATCAATACCGAAAAAGATGATTTTGCTTTTACGTTTTCAACCGCAAAGAAAATCGGATTCCTTTCGAGCAATCGGGATGGGAATGACGATATTTATTTAGTAACCCCAATTTGCAATGTCGATGTGCTGACGGTGGTAACCAATGCTAAAACCGGAGCGATTTTAGCCAATGCCAATGTTTCGATTATCGACGATAAGAAAAATGTGATTGCCCAAGAAGTGGCGAATGCCAAAGGCGAAGTAACCTACAAAGTCAATTGCGATACCCCGTATTCGATTCAAGCTTCGAAAGATGGTTTTGAAAGTTTGACATTGGAAGTAGCTCCAACCTCTGGTGGTTCTGTAAAAGTAGAAGCGAAATTGCCCCCAATAGATGTGATCATCACCGAAACGGAAGTGGTCTTGAAACCGATTTACTTTGAATACAACAAAAGCAATATTACGCAACAAGGCGCCTATGAGTTAGACAAATTGGTGCAAGTGATGAAGAGCAACGACCAATTGGTAATCTTGGCGAAAGCCCATACCGATTCGAGAGGAAGCGACAGCTACAATTTAAGTTTGTCTGATCGAAGAGCGAAAGCCACCGCACAATATGTAATTTCTAAAGGAATCGCCGCTTACCGAATCTCCGGAAAAGGAATGGGAGAGACCGAGCCTAAAGTCGACTGCAAAGAAAACTGTACCGAAGAACAACACGCTCAAAACCGCCGCTCGGAGTTTTTGATTGTGAAGTAAAAGCAGCGCTTTAGTAAAGAATGTACGACTAAAATACAAAAGCACTTCCTGAGAATTTTGGATTCTTAAGAAGTGCTTTTTTAGTAAGCAGCAAAGCTTCCCAAAAAATGACCGCGGTCATTTTATAAAAAGCTCAAGAGGTTTCTGCAATTTGACCGCGGTCGTTTTATAATTTGACCGCGGTCAAATTTAGAATTGGTCAAAAGCTTTTGAGACGATGTTGCAATAGTAGAATTGGAAAGCTCTTAGGGAATTTCCAAATGGGTCTTGTGGAGTTGGTAAAAGTAAAAGGTAAAAAATAGCTTTGGAATAGTTATTCTTCCTCACTATCCAAGTCGGCATCTTCAACTTCCGAATCGTTTTCGGAACCGATTTCAAAGAAACTGAAAATAGAACCCCCATAACTTTTCTTAAACGAAAAATGAATCAAGTGATCGAGCTTGGTGTATTTGGAATGTTCAATAATCATCATCCCGTCCTCAGCCAATAAGTTGTTTTCAAAAATAGAAAGGACTAGTTGGTCAAAAATCTTTTGCTCTAGTGCATAAGGTGGATCGGCAAAAACTATGTCGTAAGTCGCATTGCATTTTTGAATGAAGGCAAACACATCACTTTTAATACCCGCGATATTAAAATCGAATTCTTGCGCGGTTTGTTTGATGAACTTCACACAACCAAAATCACCATCAACGCTCGTAATGTTTTTACTACCTCGCGAAGCAAACTCATAACTGATGTTGCCTGTTCCTGAAAACAAATCCAAAACTTTCAAATCTTCAAAATGAAAATGGTTGTTGAGCACGTTGAACAAGGCTTCTTTACTCATGTCCGTAGTAGGCCGTACGGGAAGGTTTTTGGGAGGCGAAATGCGACGGCCTTTGAACTTGCCAGAGATGATTCTCACGATTGGAATAGGATAAAATGCTTCAAGTTTTCGGCGGTCGAAAACGTGTTGTTGCTTTGAAAATCGGTCACATCAAAAATAGAGACGTTGCGAATGTATTTGTAGGCTATTTTGAAAAACGCATCGTCTTCAGCAATAGCTCCTAGGAATTCTAATTTAAAGGATTCCGGATTCATATTCAATTGCTCGGCAGTGAACAGCAAATAGTAGATCAAATCTTCGGGCGTTTTGTAATCGAAGGTGTTGAACAACAGCAAATGCTGGTTTTGCACAATGATTATCTCAAAATGGTTTGCCGCCAAATGAACAAACATTTTCTTATCATCAACGTTTTTAGACAAGTCGAGCAATTTGGAGACTAAAATGGAATTCACGTGTTTGTAAGTAAACGTGCCAAAGTGATCTACAAAAAAGTTGTTCAGATTCACATACGGAATATAAACCGTATTCATATGATAATTAGGAAGCGGATCGAACGCGAAAAAATCAGTTTCAAAGACTTTCGTGTTGTATTGCAAGTAGCTGCCCAAATAGGCTTCATCGAACAAAGCAGTTGGCACAAACGAAGCCAAGTTGTTTTCGTGTAAGACTACAATTTCATCATAAGAAGCCGATAAAATAGGATGGTTTGAACACGCTTTTGCCACTAAATCTTCGGTCTTAACGGTTTTATCTGTAGTATCAAATGCCACTTCGTCGAGCGAAAGGATTTTGGAATTTAACGTATCGGAACTACAAAAAGCCATGCCGTTCAAAGACACTTGAATCGTCAATTTTTTGTATTTTTTTTCCGTGATGTTCGCCGTATTCACTAACATAAAGTAATCGTTTCGCTTGCAACCGACTAAAAGTCGATTGGGACAAACTTACAATTTTCTCTCTAGAAAGTTTAGCATCTTTGCGAAAAACTTTGCGTACTTTGCGGTAAGAAATAATCCCCAATGAGTTCCAGTTCGTTTTACAGCCTTTTACTTCGAAGTTTTCCGTTTCAACCTACTTTGAAGCAGCAAATCTTCTTTCAACAAATTGCTGATTTTCTGACGAATGACAACAACAACGAAATCTTTGTCCTCAAAGGCTACGCTGGTACCGGAAAGACCACTGTGATTGCTACCATCGTGAATAATTTATTGGAGATCAATAAGAAGTATGTGCTTTTGGCGCCTACAGGTCGGGCCGCGAAAGTCATTGCCAATTACTCGCAAAAACCCGCTTTTACCATTCATAAGAAAATCTATTTTCCCAAGAAAAGTTCGGGTGGTGGCGTGAGTTTTACCTTGCAACAAAACAAACATAAGAACACGATTTTTATCGTCGATGAAGCTTCGATGATTTCTGATACCAATACCGAAAGCAAGTTGTATGAGAACGGTTCGGTGCTCGATGATTTGATCTCCTATATCTATTCAGGCACCAACTGCAAGATGATTTTGTTAGGCGATACTGCGCAATTGCCACCAGTAAATTTAGATGTTTCACCAGCGCTGGATGTGAACTCGTTAGCATTGCATTACGACAAAGAAATTAAGCACATCGAATTGGATGAAGTCATGCGTCAGGAAGAAAATTCCGGAATTTTGAACAATGCCACCGCTTTGAGAGAAGTATTAAAAGACGAGTTTTTTGATACGTTTCAATTCAACTTGAAAGGCTTTTCGGATATCGTTCGACTCACCGATGGCTACGACATTCAAGATGCTATCAACACAGCCTACAGCAAATACAGTATTGAAGACACGGCTTTTATCGTGCGATCTAACAAGCGGGCGAACCAATATAACCAGCAAATTCGCATGAAAATTCTCGACAAAGAAAGCGAACTTTCTACTGGCGATTATTTGATGGTAGTCAAGAACAATTATTTTTGGTTGAAGGAAACGGATGAAGCGGGCTTTATTGCCAATGGTGATATCGTCGAGATTTTACAAATCTTTAATATTAAAGAGTTGTACGGCTTTAAATTTGCCAATGTAAAACTGCGCATGATTGATTACCCCAATCAAAAACCTTTTGAAACCGTGCTGTTGATGAACACGCTTACTAGCGAGTCGCCTTCGCTGACTTACGAAGAGTCGAACCGCCTTTATGAAGCCGTTATGGAAGATTATGAAAGTGAAACGACCAAATACAAGAAGTTCCAAAAGGTCAAAGAAAACGAGTATTTCAATGCGTTGCAAGTCAAATTTTCCTATGCCATTACGTGTCACAAATCGCAAGGAGGGCAGTGGAATACGGTCTTTATAGAACAACCGTATCTGCCCGATGGAAAAATCGATCGCGATTACATTCGGTGGTTGTACACCGCCATTACTCGAGCGAAAGACAAATTGTATTTGATTGGGTTTAAAGACGAGAGTTTTTTAGTGTAGAGGTACCATTATTATTTACGATTTACGATATTTGATGTACGAATTTTAAGAGCTAAGCAATGAAGAATTGGGTCGTTTATTCTTTAATATCAATGTTTTTTGCGGGGTTGACTTCGGTCATTGCCAAAATGGGACTTAAGAATGTCAGCTCTGATACGGGTTTGGCGATTCGAACGGTGACGGTATTTGTGTTTATTTGGGTGAATGCGATTGCATTTCAATCGGTGAAAGATTTTAAGAACTTGACCAAAACCGATATTATGTTCCTGACGATTTCGGGCGTGACCACAACCTTGTCTTGGATTTTCTACTACAAAGCCATCAAAATTGGCAACGTGTCGCAAGTAGCTTTAATTGACAAAGCCAGCATTTTGATTACGTTGTTGCTTTCCTTTTTTATATTAAATGAACAATTTAGTTGGAAAGTAGGCTTGGGCGCTAGTTTTATTTTAGTGGGCCTTTTAATTTTAACCATTAAATAAATACTTAGTATTTTTGCACTCTAATTTCAGACTTTCCTACAATGAAAATTATCGCCGTTATCCCAGCCCGTTATGCATCGACTAGATTCCCAGCTAAATTAATGCAAGATTTAGGCGGAAAAACTGTTATTACTCGAACTTATGAAGCGGCTGTAGCCACACAATTGTTCGATGATGTTTTCGTGGTAACCGATTCGGATTTAATCTTCGACGAAATTGTGTCCCAAGGTGGCAAAGCGATTCGCAGCATCAAAGAACACGAGTCTGGTAGCGATCGAATTGCAGAAGCTGTAGCTAATTTGGAAGTCGATATCGTTGTGAATGTGCAAGGTGATGAGCCTTTCATCGATCGCGATTCGCTAGCTAAGGTCATTGAAGTGTTCCGAAACGATACCGAGCAAACGATTGATTTAGCGTCGTTAATGCGAGAGATTACCAACGAAACGGATATCAACAATCCGAATAATGTCAAAGTAGTGGTAGACCAAAAGGGGTTTGCGTTGTACTTTTCGCGTTCGGTGATTCCGTATCCTAGAGAAAAAAATGTTGGGGTGCGGTATTTTCAACACATTGGGATTTACGCCTTCCGAAAACAAGCCTTATTGGATTTCTATCAACTGCCGATGATGTCGTTAGAAGCCTCTGAAAAATTGGAACAATTGCGTTATTTAGAATTCGGGAAACGCATCAAAATGGTCGAAACTACTCATGTTAGTATTGGTATTGATACCCCAGAAGATTTAGAAAAAGCGCGGCTACTGCTTTAGGTCCTCTTGATTTTCATGATCAAAATACCCTTTGCTTTTTATTTTGGTAGAGAAGAAATTCAAGAACAACACTACAAAAAACAAGAAGAGCAACGCTTGCGTGCTAACCAATACTTTCCCAAGAACTGTCACCGGATAATAATCACCATACCCAATAGAAGAAGAGGTAATGATGCTAAAATAGACGGCATCAAACCAATGACTGAAAGGTTTGTTGAGATAATTTCCATTGGAATACAATACGGCGTAAGCAAAAACAATTTCCAAATAATTGAAGAACAACAGCAACATCGAGCGTTTGTAGGAGCGCGGTCGCGATAATAAATCGGAGGCAAAGATGAGTGTAGGAATGTAAAAAATGGTTTCCAACAAGACATAGACCATGATGCCGATAATAAGCCCTTTGTGCTGCCAATGGTTGATTAGGATAATAATAGGAAAGGAAACTTTCAACAATACGTAAAAATCTAACGTTAGATCGCGGTATTCCACTCCTTTTCTCGCGGCTAAGTATTTAAGATATACCCCTGGAAATAACAATTGGGAAAAAGAAAGTACTAAACGCACAATTTTCTCGATGCCGTTATCGTCTTGATGATCGTTGTTCCAAATGGATTTGATGTTTAGAATCCGTTTTTGAATGGGGTTGACCTTTGGCTTGGGCAATTGAGAAACATTCCCAAGCAGTAATTTTTTCAAGATGCTTTTCAGTTTTAGAAACATAAGGTACGTTCTTAGATACTACTAATTTACGAAGAAATACGGGCATAAAGCACGGAATGGAGAACTATTATCTTCGGTTTGGAAATCTTAAAAAACGTTAAAGTTGGTGCTGATTAAAACCACAAACAACCTTCTCGCGTAAATGCCTTTATAACTTAAAAAAATAACAAGATTATGAAAGCATCTAATTTTTTATCGGCAGCCTTTTTGACAGCAGCCTTGACGTTCGGAGCAACTACCTTTGCTCAAAAAACAGTAATGGTGGGCGGAGCAGCGATGTATCCAACCAAAAATATTATTGAAAATGCGGTAAACTCAAAAGACCATACTACGTTGGTTGCGGCAGTGAAAGCAGCTGGTTTAGTTGGAACGTTGCAAGGAAAAGGACCGTTTACGGTTTTTGCACCTACAAATGCCGCTTTTGACAAGTTGCCAAAAGGAACTGTAGCCACTTTATTAAAGCCTGAAAATCTAAAAACATTGCAAACGATTTTGACGTATCATGTAGTAGCAGGGAAAATGAATGCTTCTGATATTGCTAAAGCGATTAAAGTAGGAAACGGAATGGCTACTTTAACTACAGTAAGTGGTGGAAAATTGGTCGCTTCGATGAAAGGAAAAGCTTTGATCTTAACCGATGAAAACGGAAAAACTGCTAAAGTTACCATAGCAGATGTGAATCAATCAAATGGTGTCATACACGTAATTGATGCGGTAATGACTCCAAAATCATAAAGGGAAAAGTTGGTTTTTGGTTTGATGAATGGGAAAGAGGGTGCTGCGGCGCCCTCTTTTTTTATTTGGTAATCACGAGCAATTCGTTGTGTTGTTCTACTCTCGGAATTCGGTGAACTTTGAAGGAGTGGCTTTTGAAATCAGTACAATAGTTTTCATTTCTCTTGTTGTGCTCTTCGTTTAAGAGCATCGTATTGAAAAGGATTACGCCTTCAGGTTGCAATAGTTCCCCAATTCTATTCATGAAGAACTTTTCGAATAGAAAGTTGGGCATCGCAGTATCTTGGAAAATATCAATGAGGATTAAGTCATATTTAGCTTTGGTTTTCAAAACAAATTCAAAAGCATCGTCGATTACTATTTCTAGATTCGGAAATTGGTCTAACGAAAAATACTCGTTGGCAATTTGAATAATTTCAGGATCTATTTCAACGCCCGTAATCTTGCCTTCGTACTTTACTTCGTCGACTAAAGTTTTAATGACACTACCACCGGCAACACCGAGGATTAGAATGTGTTTCATTTTTAGAATGCGTTTAAAGCCAATGTGCTTCAATCCTTTTCTCAAAATGCGTTGCAAACTACCATAGGAATAATTGGTATTTTTAGAATCCAAGACGAGTTGCCCGTTGTTCCAAGTCACTTCTAAGTTCTTGCTAGTGCTAGATTTCCTCTGAAAAATAGTAACCGGAATTAGATAGCTAAGAAGTCTTCGGAGCATTTGCAATTATTTTTACCAAAAATAAGAGATTAATGTTAATTTTACAGAAATAGTTATGCATGAAAAAAAGTTTATATCGGTTTCTTTTTTACCGTTTGATGGGTTGGAAAATAGTGGGGACAATAGATCCTAAAATTAAACAATGTGTAATGGTGATATTGCCACATACCAGCTGGCACGACTTTTATCTGGGAATTTTTACAAGAGGCATTACTGGCTTAGACATGCATTTTGTAGCTAAGACAGAACTGTTTCGGTTTCCGTTTGCGGGCTACTTCCGATGGATGGGCGGTGCTGCTTTAGACCGTTCCGGTGGACTAAACAAAGTAGATGCCATTGCCGCCATCTTCAAAGAACGAAAGGTTTTTAGAATGGCCATTTCACCAGAAGGAACTCGGAAGAAGGTCACTCAATTGAAAACTGGGTTTTACTATATCGCTTTGAAAGCCCAAGTGCCAATTATCCCAGTGGCTTTTGATTTTGAACATAAGGAAGTCAAATTGGGAGCTCCCTTTTATCCCACAGGGAGCTTGGAAGAAGATGCCGTTTTTATTTTCAGTCATTTTAAAGGGGTTAAGGGTAAAGTTCCCGAATACAGTTTTGAATATGATCCTAAAAATTCTCCTTTTATCTAACCTTAATTAATAGGTATACTTTATGAATTTTGAAAAGACTTTTGAATCCTATAAAGAAGCAAAATTGTTTGGCCGATACATCACCTTAGATGAAATCGAACCGTTGTTGCAAAAATTGAATACCGCCAATCAGCTCGAATGCGTAGGTTATTCGGTTTTAGAGCAACCCATTTACGCTTATCGTATTGGAGTAGGGGCCACTCGTATTTTGATGTGGTCGCAAATGCATGGCAATGAAAGTACGACGACTAAAGCCTTGCTTGATTTTCTTAATTTCCTTTATGGCGACAGTGCGGAGGCTAAAGCATTGTTGGCAAACTTTACTTTTCTATGCCTACCGATCTTGAACCCTGATGGAGCTAAAGCTTATACTCGGGAGAACGCGAATGGTGTTGATTTGAACCGAGACGCTCAGAACCTTTCGCAACCTGAAAGTGTGGTACTTCGAAAGTGCTTTGATGCTTTTCAGCCTCATTACTGCTATAATTTACACGACCAGCGGACCATTTTTGGTGCGGGAACATCAGGAAAACCTGCTACAGTTTCTTTTTTGGCGCCAGCTTATAATGAAGAACGGACCATTAATGATGTGCGCACTAAAGCCATTCAAGTGATTGTAAAAATGAATGGGGAGCTACAAAAATATATTCCCAATCAAGTGGGTCGTTTTGACGATTCCTTTAATTTGAATTGCGTGGGTGATACTTTTCAGTCTCTAGGGGTGCCAACGGTACTATTTGAAGCGGGTCATTTTCCAAAGGACTATGATCGGGAAGTCACTCGAAAATATATTTTTATTGCTTTACTTTCAGGATTACAGAACTATAGCGAAAACGTTATAGTTGATAACAAAATCGAAGATTACTTGAATATTTCTCAAAATAAAGTCGTTTTTTATGATATTGTTTATAAAAATGTCAAGATAAATTATGATAGTAATGAAATTATTACGAATTTTGCCATTCAATTTAAAGAAGTACTGAGCAACAATCAAATTTCTTGGATTGCTTATTTCGCTGCCATAGGCGATTTGGAAGGTTTTTTTGGACATTACGAATACGATGCAAAAGAAGCAAGATATTCTGATTCGAAAGGCAATATTCCGAAATTAGACGAAAAAGCAGATTTTTGGTTAGAAAAAAGTATAGAAATTGTTAATGGGTTAGTAAAAAATTAATATTTTTACGGAATACTTGAATTAAAATCAATTTCGATTCTTTAGTATAAACAAGATTAAAAACAAACAAACATACTATTTATGAGCAAGTTTCGATTAGATGAAGTTGACCACCAAATTCTAGACATGTTAATTGATAACACTAGAATTCCCTTTACGGACATCGCAAAAAAATTATTAATTTCTGCAGGAACCGTTCACGTAAGAGTTAAAAAAATGGAAGATGCCGGAATTATCATGGGTTCTTCTTTAGTATTGGATTACGATAAATTAGGATATTCGTTCATCGCTTATATTGGTGTTTTTCTGAACAATACTTCTCAAACGAAATTTGTCTTGGAGCGCATTAACGAAATACCTTACATCACTGTTGCCTCTGTAACTACAGGGAAGTTCAATATTTTCTGTAAAATCAGAGCCAAAGATACCAAGCATGCTAAAGAAGTAATTTTCATGATTGATGATATTGATGGTGTATACAGAACAGAAACGATGATTTCTCTTGAAGAAAGTATTAACGACAAGAAACGTTTGATGCATACTATTTTTAAAAATATGTAATAAACTTGATTGCACTATATTCTATAGAACCTCAAGTTAATCCTTGAGGTTTTTTTTTTAATTTTTAAATTCAAATTCCAATGTATACTCTACCTAAAATTGAGCGTTTTAATCAAAATGTACTTTCGAAATACCACGTTTATAACAGCGTTTTTTTGACCTTACCTTTTGATTCGATCGACAATACGGGAGTGTTATTGCCACTTTTCACAGAGGTTTGTGAGAAAGGATTTAAGAAACAAGAAACGCCCATTCAAATCGTCGACTTTTTTACAGCGAAATATTTAGACAGTGCCTCTGAATGGGAACGCATCGATTTGATGTTTCGTTTTATCCAATACATTGAAAGACAAATTGTTCTCTTTGATGCTATAGAAGATGCTGCCTTTCCGGTAGTTAATAATTTAGAAGGGAAAGGATCGCTGCGAGATATCAAAGAAAATGCAGAAGACAAAGGAAAGGTTGAAGAATTGAAGAAGTTCTTAGAGAATTTCAATGTAAGAACTGTATTGACGGCACATCCAACCCAGTTTTATCCAGGCTCCGTTTTGGGAATTATCACCGACTTAACTGATGCCATCCGTGAAGACGATTTGGTAAAAATCAAACAATTATTATCGCAATTAGGGAAAACACCATTTATCAAACATCAAAAGCCAACTCCTTTTGACGAAGCGGTTAGTTTGGTTTGGTATCTGGAAAATGTGTTTTATGAAACCAGTGGCGAAATCATTTCTTATATTCAAAAAAATATTTTTGCCAATGAAGCCATTCAGAACCCGATTTTCAATTTGGGCTTTTGGCCAGGTGGCGATCGCGATGGCAACCCGTTTGTAACTACTGAAATCACTCTTAATGTAGCCGATCGTTTGCGAACTTCCATTTTGAAAAGCTATTACCGAGAAATTCGAAGATTAAAAAGAAAGCTGACGTTTCCAAATGTGGATAATCTGGTAGCCGAGTTGGAATCAAAAATTTACCGCTCTGTTTTTTATTCACAAGGCGATATTTTTATCACTTTAGAAGAATTCAAGGCGAAATTGCAGCAAATTAAAAGTATCGTAATCGATCAGCACCAATCGCTTTATTTAGACGAATTGAATACGTTGATTAATAAAGTCACGCTCTTTGGTTTTCACTTCGCGTCTTTGGATATTCGGCAGAATAGTAAGATACACCAAACGGTCTTTACTAACGTTTTGGAGTTTTTGAACCAATCAATAACAACTGCCGACTTTGAAATGTTATCATGGGTTTCAAATTTAAAAGGAAAATTGAATCCGAATGATTTTCAAGATGAGATGACCAAATCCACTTTAGAGTCGATTTATACCATGAAAACAATTCAAGAGAAAAATGGAGAGTTTGGCTGCAACCGATACATTATCAGCAATTGCGATAGTGCGTTGCAAGTATTGGAATCGTTTGCTTTAATTCGGTTGTGCGATTGGGAACACCCAACCGTAGATGTTGTTCCGTTATTTGAAGTCATTGATGATTTGCAAAATGCGCCACAAATCATGGAGCAGTTGTATACGACTGAAGCCTACAAACAGCATTTAGCCAATCGTGGCAACCAACAAACTGTGATGCTTGGATTCTCTGATGGAACGAAAGATGGCGGCTACTTAATGGCGAACTGGAGCATCTATAAAGCCAAAGAGCAGATAACCGCAATATCGCGAAAATACGGTATCAAAGTTATTTTCTTCGACGGCCGCGGCGGACCACCAGCTCGCGGTGGAGGTAAAACACATAAGTTTTATGCTTCGTTAGGTTCGTCTATTGAAAACCAACAAATTCAAGTCACTGTTCAAGGACAAACCATTAGTTCAAATTTTGGCACCTTGGATTCTTGTCGCTACAACTTAGAAAACTTGCTGAGCGCCGGCGCCACGAATCAGGTTTTTGCCGAAAGTCAAACTTCGTTAACGGATACCGAGAAAAGTCTTCTCGACGAATTGGCCTCTAAAGGATATCAAAAATATACTGACTTTAAGAACCATCCGAAATTCATTCCCTATTTGGAGCAAATGAGTACGTTGAATTATTATGCGAAAACCAACATTGGTAGCCGACCTTCTAAAAGAAAAAATTCGGAAACCCTAAACTTCTCCGAACTCCGAGCCATTCCGTTTGTGGGATCTTGGAGCCAATTGAAACAAAATGTACCCGGATTTTTTGGTGTGGGAACCGCGTTAAAACATTTCGAAGATACCCAACAATGGGACAAAATACAAGCGCTATACAACAGCTCTTTATTCTTTAAAACGTTGTTGGAGAATAGTATGATGTCGCTAGCCAAATCGTTCTTTCCGTTGACCGCCTATATGCGGGACGATCCCCAATTTGGTGATTTTTGGCAAATCATTTACGACGAGTTTTTGGAAACCAAACGCTTGTTGTTGAAAATTGCCGATCATCAAGAGTTGATGGAAAACTATCCTGATGGAAAAGCGTCTATTGCCATGCGTGAAAATATTGTAAAACCTTTGTTGACGATTCAGCAATATGCGTTGTCGCGCATCAACCAATTGCAAAAAGAAACCAATCCGGATGCCGAGTTAATTAAAACTTATCAAAAAATTGTAACTAGATCGCTGTTTGGGAATACTAACGCGAGTAGAAATTCAGCTTAAAATTACCATTATGAAAGCAACCGATATTACCTCAAATGAATATGCCCCTTTTTATGCCAATTACATTCAAGCGGCTTTGTCTGAGTACACTTTAGTCGAAGAACTCGAAATCTCCGTGCATCGCTTGATTAAATTTGTGCAGAACATTCCGATGGATAAATTTGATTATCGGTACGCCGAAGGAAAATGGACCATCAAAGATATTTTGCAACACCTGATTGATGCCGAACGTATTTTTGCCTACCGAGCGTTGCGTTTCGCCAGAAAAGATGCTACGCCATTACCTGGTTTTGATGAAAATACCTATGTTGAAGCCGCACATGCAAGCAGTAGAAGCATTCAAGATTTGTTGACAGAATTGGCAGTGGTGCGGCAAGCTACGTTGTCTTTGTTTAAGACTTTTTCAGAAGAGGATTTGCAACAAATTGGAACCGCTTCAAACCATCCGATGTCAGTAAGAGCCTTAGGATTTGTAATTATTGGGCATCAAAATCACCACCAACGCATTTTTCAAGAGCGGTATTTAGAGGACTTATTGTAATAGAACAGTACTCCAAATTCGAAGTTTTTCGTCAAAGGATTGGGTATTGGCTGGACTTGTTGACGGCAGTACATGGAATGTTTTACCTTCTATAAACCCAAACTTCTTTAAAAAATACTTGTGGCTTTGTTTACCATTGAAGATGATAGTACTTATTTCTGGGAAATCTTTTAGCAGTTGTAGCAAATCATTCTCCATATGATTTTTGATATGAGTATCAAGACTCCCTTTTCGTTCGCATTGCGCCAACACATCCCACAGCCCAATTTGATTCCTTTTCAATAGTTGTGTTTTCTCGCTAAAGTTTTCAGAAACGGGTAGCGTAGCAAAAACACTGTACATGATCTTCCAAAATTGATTGTTCTTATTGCCGTAATATTCCTGTTTCTCTAAAGATATCGCGCCGGGCATGGTTCCTAAGATGAGTACTTTGGTTTGAGTAGTTACGATAGGAGCAAAGGAATTTAGCATCAAATTTGAATTATTATTATAAAAAAAAGGAACTACTGGAGTTCCTTTTGTATTTATTCGTCTTCGTCGTCTTCATCATCGGAAACGTCTTCGATATCGTCATCGTCTTCATCGTCATCTCCATCATCTTCAGAACCACCAGGGTCTTTAGTAATATCGACTTCTTCTTCGTCGTCATCTTCGGAAGGAGCATCTTCATCTTCCAAATCAATTCCTTTGATCACATCGATTGGTTCCACGATATCGTCAATATCGTCTTCGTCAAATTTCTCCAGACGACTAGCCAATTTGGTACTCACTTTCACTAAATAAATAGTGTCTTCCGTGCGCACTTCGACCGCTTCGATCAATTCGTTGTGAGCGTTTCTAAACCGGATAATGTTGGAATCATCATATCCGTCAGGGAATTTTTCAACCAATAAGGTTAAGATTTCATTGGTTAGTTTAGAGTAATCAACAATAATTCTTCTCATATGTATTATAAATCTAGTAGGTACGCAAAAATTAAAGGCGCTACAATCGTAGCATCCGATTCGATAATAAACTTAGGGGTTTTGATGTCTAATTTACCCCAAGTAATTTTTTCATTGGGAACCGCTCCTGAATACGATCCGTAACTCGTGGTAGAGTCGGATATTTGACAGAAATAACTCCAAAACGGAACGTCGTGCATTTCCATATCTTGGTACAACATCGGCACCACACAGATTGGGAAATCGCCTGCAATTCCACCACCAATTTGAAAGAATCCTACGCCTTTAGCGCTATTCTTTGGATACCAATCTGCAAGGAACGTCATGTATTCGATTCCCGACTTCATGGTCGACGCTTTCAAATCGCCTTTGATGACATACGACGCGAAAATATTTCCCATCGTGCTGTCTTCCCAGCCTGGTACAATAATAGGCAAATTTTTCTCTGCTGCCGCATACATCCAGCTATCTTTTAGGTCAATTTCGTAATATTCTTCTAAGACACCCGAAAGCAACATTTTATACATGAATTCGTGTGGGAAATAGCGTTCACCTTTATCATCGGCATCTTTCCAGATTTTATAGATGTGTTTTTGCAAACGACGGAACGCTTCATGCTCTGGAATGCAAGTATCGGTTACTCGGTTCAATCCGCGTTCTAGCAAATCCCATTCTTCTTGCGGTGTAAGGTCGCGATAGTGCGGCACTCTTTCGTAGTGGGAATGCGCTACTAGGTTCATGATGTCTTCTTCTAGGTTAGCGCCAGTGCATGAAATGATTTGTACTTTGTCTTTGCGAATGAATTCGGCGAATATTTTTCCGATTTCTGCGGTACTCATTGCTCCGGCCATGGTCACCATCATTTTGGCGCCGTTGGCGAGTTGTTGTTCGTATCCTTTGGCAGCATCTACTAAAGCGGCTGAATTGAAATGCAAGTAATGTTTTTCGATAAACTGACTGATTGGTCCTTTGCTCATTTTGTTTGTTTGTTGTTTTTATTTTGAGTGCCTAGCCCTGATGGAAGCGGTTATCCTTTTTTGTTTTCACGCAATGTGCTTTGACAGTGCTTGGGGTGACCAAAAAACAAAAAAGATAGTAGCGTACAGCAGGAAATAGCTCCTAAAAATATTCTTCAAAAATAATTTATTTTTTATTATAACCTAATATTTCTAATACTTGTTCTGAGGTTTGTTGTTCCGAAAACACCTCGGTGGCCAAGATGCCATTTTCGTCGCGATCAATCAAGATATGCTTGGGTTGCGGAATCAAACAGTGGTGCAATCCGCCGTAACCACCTATGGTTTCTTGATAAGCTCCAGTATTGAAAAAACCAATGTACAAGGGTTTCTCCTTATTGTATTTCGGCAAATAAATGGCATTCATGTTTTGTTCGGAGTTGTAATAATCATCGCTATCGCAAGTCATTCCACCCAATAAAACACGTTCGTATTGATCGTTCCAACGGTTTACCGCTAGCATAATAAAACGTTTGTTGATGGCCCAAGTATCAGGTAAAGTCGTGATGAAAGACGAATCAATCATGTTCCATTTTTCTCTGTCGTTTTGTTGCTTTTGATAGAGAATTTGATAAATAGCGCCGCCACTTTCTCCTACAGTAAACGAACCAAATTCGGTAAAAATATTAGGAACATCCACTTCCGCTTCATCACAAGCAATTTTGATCTGATTGATTATTTCGTCAATCATATATTGGTAATCGTATTCAAAAGCCAACGAGTTTTTGATGGGGAATCCACCGCCAATATTAAGACCATCGAGTGTTGGACATTCTTTTTTCAATTGAATGTACACCTTAATACATTTCACCAATTCGTTCCAATAATAGGCGTTATCATTAATTCCGGTATTGATGAAAAAGTGGAGCATTTTCAACTCCAATTTGTTGTTTTCTTGAATTTGTTTTTTGTAGAACGCCACTATGTTTTTGTATCCGATTCCCAAACGTGACGTATAGAACTCAAATTTTGGTTCTTCTTCGGCAGCGATTCGGATTCCGATCTTGAATTTTCCTTTAATTTCGGCTTGCAACAAATCCAACTCCTCGTAATTATCGATGATGGGAATGGCATTTTTGTGCCCGTTGTTGATTAGGCGTGCAATGTTGGCAATGTATTGGTCTCTTTTAAAACCGTTGCAAATAATGTAGGTGCTTTTATTGATTTTGCCCGACTCCAAAAGGTTTTCGACAATATTAATATCGAAAGCGGAAGAAGTTTCAATATGAATGTTATTTTTGAATGCTTCATTCATGATGTATTGAAAGTGCGAACTTTTCGTGCAATAGCAATAATAGTATTTTCCTTCGTATTTGTTTTTTTCCATCGCATTTCGGAACCAGTTTTTGGCTCTTTTAATGTTCGTGGAAATTTGAGGGAGATACGTGAATTTTAACGGAGTTCCGTATTGTTCGACCAACTTCATCAAATCGATGTTGTGAAATTGTAAGTTGTCTTTGTTTAGGGTAAACTCTTCCTGAGGGAAGTAGTAAGTTTGATTGATTAGGTCGAAATATTTTGTATTCATGGAGTAGTGCTATTAATTTTAATTGAAAAAAAAGAAAGGGTTCAATTAAAATTCAAACTCGAATATTAGCGTAAATAATGGGTAACTTTTCGTGGTATGGGTTGTTGCACTGGGTAAAATCAATAGTCAAAATCCGATTCACAGCAAAAATGTTCTTCAAAAAGTGGAAGAAAGATTTTCGGGTTTCACCACCATATGTGGCGTGACTGTGCGTATTTTGATTTCTATTCATTACCGCAAATGTAAAAAATAATATACTTGCATTGCAATCGTTTCTATTAAAAAAATATTAACTTTTATAATCCGCAAAGGCTTCTATAAGTAATTCTTTTTCAGCGGTTTGATTTATTTTTATTTTACCTATTCCTTCAATTAATGCAAACTGAATCGTTCCGTACTCGTTTTTCTTGTCGTGGATCAGCAGTTCTATAATGGGAGCGAGGTCATTTTCTTCAAATAGAATGGGTTCAAAGATGCCGTTGATGGTGTTTTTAATTTGTTCGTATTCGGCAGCGTTAATCCAATCTTTTTTCAACGAAATATAACTTTCTAAAATCATTCCCGCAGCGATGGCCTCGCCGTGTAACAATGTTTTTTTGTTATCATTTTCCAGGAAGTAACTTTCAATCGCATGGCCTAAAGTATGTCCGAAATTTAGGGCTTTCCGGATGCCGTTTTCGGTAGGGTCTTGTGACACTATGGTATTTTTAATTTCGATGGATCTATAAATAAGCTCGTCGAAATCGGCAAAATCTAACCGACTCAAATCTAAGAATTGTTTCCAATATGCTGCGTCGTAAATAAGTCCATGTTTCAGCATTTCTGCCAAACCAGAACGCATTTCGTTTTGAGGTAAAGTTTCCAAATAGTCAGAATCGATCAACACCATTTTCGGTACGTTAATGACGCCGATTTGATTTTTTAAAGCTCCTAAATCGACACCATTTTTACCGCCAACAGAGGCATCTACCATGGCTAAGAGCGTGGTCGGAATGTGAATAAAATCGATACCTCTCTTAAACGTGGAGGCCACAAAACCTCCTAAATCGGTAACTACACCGCCACCTAAATTGAGAATGAGGCTTTTTCTATCTGCTCCTAATTCGGTTAGTACATTCCAAATTTGAACACAAGTTTCGATGGTTTTAGAACTTTCGCCTGATTCAAATTCAATAATTTCAATAGGAACCTCCGTCGCCACTAGGGGTAAGAACTTAGGAAGGCAAAATTCGTTGGAATGGCTGTCGACAATGATGAAAATGGTAGAATAGTTCCCGTTGGAAATTTCCTCGTTTAGGGCTTCATAACCACTTTCGTTAAAGTAAATACGGTAGCCATTGGCTTGGATGGATTGCGTCATGATCTCAATTAGTGTTCGGCAAAATAAGGGATTTTTTTCGAAATAACCCGATGATTTTTTATAGAATTATTCTACTCCATTTTACGCTTTGCTAAATAAAATACCGTACATTTGTTTAATATTTTATAAAAAAGAATAAACAAAATGAATCGTATCGATTTTACCTTACAAGAAATTGATCGGATTATTGAAATGGCATGGGAAGACCGTACGCCATTTGATGCCATTCAATTTCAATTTGGCTTAGTAGAAGCTGATGTGAAAGCCTTGATGAAAAGAGAATTGAAATTTAGCAGTTACAAACTGTGGCGGAAACGCGTTGAAAACTGTAAAACGAAACATGCGGCTAAGCGCATGGAAGGAATTGACCGCTTTAAATGCAAGCTGCAGCGAGCAATCTCCAACAATAAAATTTCTAAACGCTAGTCGAAGCAGCGAATGCACGATTGAAATAGATTGAACGCAATTAGTAAAGTTACCCATGGAAAAAGACAAACCAGATAATATAGTTTTTTCAGACGAAAAAGGATATCACGCCAGTTTATTGCCCTACGCAACCACAGTGGGAGCACCAGCGATAAGAATGGATGACGTTGTTTCTTGGAAAAGCAGAGGGATTAGTAACGTTAACAAACAGTTTGAAAATAAGTTTAACGAACTCAAAGAGCAGTACCTGCATTTGATGCAAGAATATGAATGGAACGAATTGGTATACAATTCGAAGTTTTCATTTGAACCAGTTATTGGGGAAACATATCATTTGTATCTTGGGGATGATGGTATCAATTTTCTATCATTGATTGGTCCGAAGGAGTGGAATAAAGAACACATCGGTACTTTCAAGTTGAACAGTGAGAAGAAATGGGTGGTGATTAACTAGTCAATCACTTCACCAACAATAAACTATATTCTTAACGAACAACAATCAAAATAAATTGAGCAAAAAAGCCATTAATATTGTTTGGTTCAAGCGTGATTTGCGTTTTACAGATCATGAACCACTATACTTGGCACAACGCGAAAATTCACCGATTCTGTTGTTGTATTTTTTTGAACCTTCGGTGATGAATTACGACGATTCGGATGTTCGACATTGGCGGTTTGTATATGAATCGTTGCAAGAAATGCAAAGGAAATTGGATTCCATCGCCGCGAAGATTTACTTTTTCCATAGCGATGTCAAGACTGTTTTTGAAGCTTTATCAAAAATATACGACATCAAAACAATTTTTTCGCACCAAGAAATTGGAAACAAAATCACTTTCGATCGCGATATTGAAATGCATACCTTTTTTAAAGAAAACAATATCCAATGGAACGAATCGCAACAGCATGGGGTTATTCGAAAATTAAAATCGAGAAGTGATTGGGACAAAAACTGGGAATCCGTCATGCGTGCCAACCCAAAAATTATTGCTTTTAAGCAATTGAACATCGAACATCTCGACGCCAATTTATATGAAAATTTAAAAGGAGAAAAGTTATCGTCAGACATAACCAATCGAAACAAAAATTTCCAGCAAGGTGGCGAGCAACTGGCTTGGCGGTATTTGGATAGTTTTGTCAAAGAACGGCATGTGAATTACAGCAAACACATTTCGAAACCCAGTTTGAGCCGGAAAGGCTGCAGTCGATTATCACCTTACTTAACCTACGGTAACATCAGCATGCGCATGGTCTACCAGTACACCAATCAGCATTACGAAACGTCTCCAAACAAAAGAGCCATGCTGAATTTTGTTTCGCGTTTGCATTGGCATTGCCATTTCATACAAAAATTTGAGGATGAATGCCGCATGGAATTCGAAAACGTGAATCGCGCCTACGATGTGCTCGTCAAACCTAAAAATGAAACGTTTATCAAAGCGTGGCAAGAAGGAAAAACGGGAGTTCCCATTGTTGATGCGTGCCTGCGCTGCGTGGTGGCTACGGGCTATCTCAATTTCAGAATGCGGGCGATGGTAGTTTCATTTTTCACCTTCAATTTATGGCAAGATTGGCGGGAATTACATTTTTTAGCGCGACAATTCCTTGATTACGAACCTGGAATTCATTATCCACAATTGCAAATGCAATCCGGCACAACTGGAATAAACACCATTCGAATTTACAATCCCATTAAAAATTCGGAAGAACACGATTCGGACGGCCTATTCATCAAACAATGGGTTCCAGAATTGGCTGAAATACCATCAAATTTAATTCATGAACCTTGGAAATTGAATGCTATCGAACAGCAATTTTATAACTGTGAAATAGGCAAAGACTATCCAATGCCCATTGTAGATATTGAAGAAACTCGAAAATACGCTAGCGATATTGTTTGGAGTTTTCGCAAAAATGATTCCGTTAAAGTAGAAGGGCGGCGCATATTGAAAAAGCACGTGAGTCCTAGCAATAGAAGTTCAAAATCAAAAAAGAAAACTCCGTAATGGCTATATTTTTAAAAGCAAATTGGGAAAATATTATCATGGTGAATTATGAAATTGACCCACAAATCCTGTTGCCCTATTTGCCCAAAGGCGTGACATTGGATTTGTACGAAGGAAAAGCCTTTGTAAGTCTGGTTGGTTTTATGTTTAAAGATACCAAATTGTTCAACATACCCATTCCGTTTTGGGGCACTTTTGAGGAGATTAATTTGAGGTTTTATGTGCAACACAAAGAGGGCGATAAGGTTAAACGCGGTGTAGTTTTTATCAATGAAACGATTCCTTATCGTGCGGTAGCTTTGATTGCCAATCTTTTGTATAAGGAACATTATACCGTAGTGCCCACGAAACATGCTATTCAAAAAACGTATCGCAAAAAGCAACTAGAGTTTGAATGGCGCTGCAATAAAAAATGGAATAGCATTCGAGTAACAACAGCCGCTAAATCAATGCCGATGGAGCCTAATTCTCTCGAAGCATTCATCTTCGAGCATTACTACGGATATACCAAAATCGATGACCAAAAAACGGAAGAATACCGTTTACAACATCCCAGCTGGAAGGTGTTTGAAGTCCATGATTATGCTATCGACTGTGATTTTGAAGCCAAATATGGGAGTGCTTTTTCGGTTTTAAACGATACGCAACCTAGTGCGGTTTTTGTCGCTGAGGGCTCTGCAGTGCAAGTAGAATGGAAGCGGAATCGCATAAATACCAATAGTTGAAAAGTGGCTCATTTTAATTCTAACCATCGGCTTTTAAAGTCCTAAACAATGTCAAAAACACTTAGGTTAATTCTCGGAGATCAGTTAAACAAGAAGCACTCTTGGTTCAAGACTACTGATGATTCCATAATCTATGTTTTGATGGAAATCAGAACAGAAACCGACTATGCAACGCATCACATCCAAAAGGTGGTCGGTTTTTTTGCAGCGATGCGAGCCTTTTGTGGAGAGCTTAAAGCCGATGGACATCAAGTGATCTACTTTAATTTGACCGACAAAAACAATCTACAAGCTTTCGATAAGAACATCAATTCACTAATTGAGACACATCACTTTACGCACTTTGAATACCAATTGCCCGATGAATATCGTCTAAATCAACTATTAAAAGAATGTTGTGCTTCACTTTCGATTTCACATTCAGTCGCCGATTCCGAGCATTTTTATACCACAAGAGAAGAATTAGGAACTTTTTTTGAAGGTAAGAAAACCTTTTTGATGGAAAGTTTCTACCGAGCGATGCGCAAAAAGCACCACGTCTTGATGGAAGGTTCGAATCCTACTAACGGGAAGTGGAACTTCGACAGTGAAAACCGAAAAAAATTACCCAAGAATCACAAGCCGACGGCTCCGTTTGTTTTTAATACGGATGTTTCTGACATTGTTGCTGAAATTACTGCGACTACCATAAAAACCATTGGAAGTATAGATCCAAAAAACTTTATTTGGCCTATAAATCGGTCACAGTCACTAGAATTACTAGAATTTTTTGTTGCCGAATGCTTGCCATTATTTGGTTCTTTTCAGGATGCGATGGCGCCAAATGAATGGTCGTTGTATCATTCTCGGCTTTCCTTTTCGATGAATACCAAAATGATGTCACCAAAAGAAGTCGTTGACAAAGCTATTGCCGAATGGGAAAAGCGCCCTGACGAAATTGAGTTCCACCAAGTGGAAGGTTTTGTTCGTCAAATTATAGGATGGCGCGAATACATGCGCGGGATTTATTGGTTAAAAATGCCGGAATACGAAGCGCTAAATTTCTTCAATCATCAAGAAAAATTACCCGATTGGTTTTGGACGGGAAATACTAAAATGAATTGTCTCAAAGACACGATCCAGCAATCCCTAAAATATGGTTACGCGCATCACATTCAACGTTTGATGATTACTGGGAATTTTGCACTTTTGGCCGGAATTCATCCTGACGAAGTGGATGCCTGGTATCTTGGAATCTACATCGATGCGATTCAGTGGGTCGAAATCACTAATACTCGTGGCATGAGTCAGTTTGCCGATGGCGGCATTGTGGGTTCAAAACCCTACGTAAGTTCCGCTGCCTATATCGATAAAATGAGTCATTATTGTACCAGTTGTTATTACAAAAAAGAACTCAAAGTCGGCGATAAAGCTTGTCCCTTCAACAGTTTGTATTGGAACTTTTACGACAAGACCGAAGCGCAATTAAGCAAAAATCCAAGAATTGGAATGATGTATAATGTATGGAGAAAGATGCAACCCGAAGCAAAAGCCGCTTTATTGCAACAAGCCGATTTCTATTTGAATACCCTAAATGAATTATGAAAACAGCCCTACTTTGGTTTAAAACCGATTTGCGATTAGAAGACAATGAAACACTGATGAAAGCCATGGCACAATGCAAGCAGTTGGTTCCAGTCTATTGTTTCGACGAGGCTCATTTTGAAACCACGTCATTCGGGTTTAAGAAAACCGGAACTTTTAGAGCTCAATTTCTATTGGAATCTTTGCAAGATTTAGATAAAAATTTGCGGGAAATAGGCTCGGGCTTACTGATTTTACGAGGCAAACCAGAAGTCGAAATCCCGAAGATAGTCCGACTGTACAAGGCGCAAAAAGTATTTGCCAAACGAGAAGTAGCCTATGAAGAAAAACATACGGAACAACGAGTGCAAAACGAGCTTTGGAAACTCAAATGTGAAATGGAAACTTTCAGCACCAGTACCTTGTATCACGCCGAAGATTTGCCTTTTTCAATCAACAATATTCCGGATGTATTTACCACTTTCAGAAAGAAAACGGAGAAAGATGCTCTAATTCGGCCTATATTTGAAAGGCCGTTGGCAATCCATTCACCGGAAATTCCAGAAATGAATTTACCCTCGCTAACCGAATTGGATTTGACGCCGCAAGAAGCCGATTCCAGAGCGGCTCTAGTATTCAAAGGAGGTGAAAGCGAAGCTATCAAACGATTGAATTACTATCTTTTCGAATCCAAAAAAATCGCGACTTACAAAGAAACCAGAAATGGAATGGTGGGAGGAGATTATTCTTCGAAATTTTCAGCATGGTTGGCATTGGGTTGTCTATCGCCTCGCTTGATTTATGTGCAACTTAAAAAATATGAGGCGCAATTCGGAGCAAACGACTCTACTTATTGGTTGATTTTTGAATTGTTGTGGAGGGATTTCTTTCGATTCATGTTCAAAAAACATCAAACCAAATTGTTTCAAGCATCTGGAATTACCGAAGGGAAGAAAATTCCAAAGGCAGTTAGCGAAAAACTGCTACTGGATTGGATAAACGGAACCACTGGAGTAGATTTTATCGATGCCAATATGAGGGAATTAAAGAAAACGGGGTTCATGAGCAATCGAGGCCGGCAAAATGTTGCTAGCTATTTCTGCAACGATCTTCAATTAGACTGGCGAATAGGGGCAAGCTATTTTGAAGAACAGCTCATCGATTATGATGTGTGTAGCAATTGGGGAAATTGGGCGTACTTGGCTGGTGTTGGTAACGATCCAAGAGAAAACAGGTATTTTAATATTGAAAAACAAGCTTCCGACTACGACAAGAACAAAGCGTTTCGGAACTTGTGGCTAAAGGAATAATCACTTTATCAATAAGGCTATGAAAATTCTATTAACAGGAGCTAATGGCTATGTAGGTCGCCGTCTACTGCCCGTATTATTAGAGCAAGGGCATGAGGTCGTTTGTGCAGTTCGGGATAAGAGCCGCTTGAGTTTAGACCAACAAGTACTTTCCCTAATTACGGTTTGGGAAGTCGATTTCTTAGAGGAAGTGAATCTTCAAAACTGCCCAAAAAATATAGATATTGGGTATTTTCTGATTCATTCCATGTCCAGTTCCATTGGATCATTTGATACCATGGAAGCTACTACAGCGGAAAATTTCAATAGTTACTCAGAATACATGAACCTGAAGCAAGTTATCTATCTCAGCGGAATTGTCAACGATCCAAAGCTTTCCAAACACATGCTTTCTAGAAGCAATGTCGAGAAGATTTTATGTGGAGGAAAACCCGCACTTACTGTTTTAAAAGCAGGAATCATTGTCGGTTCAGGAAGTTCTTCCTTTGAAATCATACGAGATTTGTGCGAGAAATTACCCATAATGATTACTCCAAAATGGGTCTTAACCAAAACACAACCGATTGCGATTCGGGATGTGATTCAGTACTTAGTTGGTGTTCAAAATCGGGAAGATTGTCTTAATGAATCGTTTGATATTGGCGGGCCGAATATCATCACCTACAAGCAAATGATGCAGCTGTATGTGAAAGCTCGTGGAATTCGTTTGGCTATTTTTACCATTCCTTTTATGACGCCGAAACTATCGTCGTATTGGCTATATTTCGTGACTTCTACTTCCTATAAATTGGCCATAAATTTAGTCGATAGCATGAAAGTGGAAGTGATTTGCAAGGACAATCGGTTGCAGAAATTGCTAAAAATAAAGCCCATTTCCTATGTAGATGCCATCACCTTAGCATTCGAAAAAATCGAACAAAATCTTGTCATTTCGAGTTGGAAAGACAGCCTAGTTAGTAGTCGATTTAAAAAGAAACTCTCGAATTATATTCAAGTTCCAACCTTTGGTTGTTTAAAAGACAGCAAGCAAATTCCAATCAACAATCCACAACAAGTCTTAGACAATATTTGGTCTATAGGTGGTGATAAAGGTTGGTATTATGGCAATTGGATGTGGCGCATTCGCGGTTCGATAGACAAAATTTTCGGAGGCGTAGGATTGCGTCGGGGAAGAACCAGTCCGACCCATATTATCAACGGAGATTCCTTAGATTTCTGGAGGGTTTTATTGGCCGATAGAGAACAAAAACGGCTATTGCTTTTTGCCGAAATGCGAGTTCCGGGAGAAGCTTGGCTTGAATTCTGTCTTGTCCTGAAATAGGTTGACTCTTTTTGTTATTAATTCAGGTTATAAGATTTGTATTCATGTTCTTGATTTCTGTGCGCAAACTCCGGCGTTTTCATTTCCAAGCTGTAATGTCTTCTCTGCT